>Ga0209240_1000709_pt1 | contig 13760 bp, 15 predicted proteins | sample GraSoi_2013_80cm_FD_185828 | JGI IMG/M metagenome (GOLD analysis project Ga0209240, IMG submission 185828) | Grasslands soil microbial communities from the Angelo Coastal Reserve, California, USA - Sample 9_17_2013_80cm (SPAdes) (version 2) | ecosystem: Environmental > Terrestrial > Soil >...
CTACCCTCAGCAGCTCGCAATACTTAACCGAATGAGACACTGGAAAACCGTTCCGTCTGTCCCCCGTGTCGTCTGTGTCTTTCAACCCATTCAATTCACAGCATTTATTTCTTACTTGACGACGAATGCGGTAACCTCTAGACCAAGGTTCTGCTGACCGTGCCCCCGTTTCGTCCTTCCTTTTCCCCACAATCCAAGGTGTATCCGCAACCTTTCGATTCTTGCAATCCCCGTGCGCGCAAGTTGCCCTTTGTTTTCAATCGCCTGCGCACTCTTTACCTCTCTTGCCGCTCTTTTTGCGATTCCTGTCCTTTATTTTCAATAACTTCCGCACTCTTCGACAAAAATACCGGGGGTGGCATACCTGCGTTACCTTCCGCCTCAACGGCTCTCATCATCCCAACCGGTAGCAAAGGCTTCAACGGACCTTGGGTGCGATTCCCTTCCTCTCCACTACCTCATTTACGTCCCCTACTTCGCTCACCTCCTTTCTGCGTATCTACCTTTAGAATCAACACTTCCAAAAGTGTATCAAAACAAACAACTTTAACTTCCTTTAGAATGAACACTTATGGAAAAACGGGAGGGAGGGGGCAACGGGTAGCCATTATTGACGGTTACAATCAAGGGGACGGAATTGTCGCTTGCGAGCGGAAGGTGCGTCCTGCAATGTACTAGCATGAGCTCCGTGGCTGCGATTTTGACGCGACCGGAAACGATGCGCAGTGAGGCAAGTTCGCGCAGGTTGCTGTATGGGTCGCTGCTGGGAATTGGATTCTTGCTGCGACTGGGGTTTATGTTGTGGCACAAGCTGTACGTGTTTCATCCCGCAGCGATCTTTGAGGTTTCCAGCATTGCCGCGCATATTGCGCGCGGGCAAGGGTTTAGCTCGCCGTTCGCGGCGGACACGGGCCCTACTGCCTGGATCGCACCGGCGTATCCCTATTTCGTAGCCGCCGTTTTCAAGATTTTTGGGATCTACTCGGCGACATCGATGGCCGTCGTACTGGCGGTGCAATGCCTGATGGCGGGAGCTACGGGCTTGACCATCTGCATCCTGGGCCAGCGGACGCTGGGGCCAGGAATAGGACTCTGGGCGGGCTGGATCTGGACGCTCGGCCCATTTTTCTATCGCTGGTCGACCTCGTGGATATGGGATTTTACCGCCAGCGCGCTGCTGCTGACGTTGCTATTGATTGCGACGCTGGATGTCGCGGAAAAAGGCGGGATGAATCGGTGGCTCGGGCTTGGCGGACTGTGGGGACTTAGCGCACTGACCAATCCGGCGCTGCTGAGCGTGTTGCCGTTCACGATGGGTTACGCGGCGTTCATGAATCGCCGGACAGGACGCAAGTGGCTGGCCGCGCTGTCGATGTCGGCGGCGCTCTTTGCGGCTATGATCGCGCCGTGGCTGATACGAAACGAAATGGTATTTGGACATTTCGTTTTCTTAAAGGGCAATTACTGGTTTGAATTTCACCTGGGCAACTATCACTACAGCAACGGCATGGGCTTTTCGGGCAAACATCCAACGCAAAACCCGATTCAGATGAACAAATACGTGCTGTTGGGCGAGCAGGGTTACATTGAGTGGGCGAAGAATGACGCTTTTCAGTTTGTTCGCGAATATCCGGGCGAGTTCTTGAACTTAACCGTCCATCGCATGTGGTGGTATTGGGACGGTTGGCCAATGATTTACACGAGCCGCGAATGGTGGAGGCCGTGGGAGTTCTGGCCGCTTTCCTGCGGAGGTTGGTTAGGATTGATTTTCGCGCTTACCAGACGTGTTCGGGGATGGTTGCTGTACGCGGCCCCGGTACTGGCATATCCGGTTCCCTACTATCTGTCGTATTGCTCGAGCAGGTATCGCCACGCGATCGAGCCGGAACTGCTGCTACTTTCTGTCTACTTCGCGTATGTACTCTGGGGCGAGATTCGGCCGATTGCGCAGCGCGCGATGGCGTGGAGGAGCGCCTCTTCCGCGCGGCATGAGGTGGAAGTGCACGCCTAGCTGCGCAGAAAAAGGGCCGCAGGGCTGTCCGGCTGCTGCCCGGACCAGGACGCGGCCTCCGCACTGAGCTACAGGGGCCACGATTACACCTTCCGATGCATTTGTTGAGCCTGTGGCGAGGCGGATGCTATTCTGCTTGGTATGCCGGACCCGGTCATTTCCGCACTGGAGACGGCGCTCGCCGCGCCTGCGGAACACTCACGCCGCCAATTGGAAGCATTGCTGGAAGTCAGCGAAGCGATTGCGCAGCAACGGGATCTGCCTGCCTTGTTTCACGATTTAGCGACTCGGCTGCATTCCGTGATCGAGTTCGATTTTCTGACCTTGATCCTGCACGATCCCGTGCGAAACGTGATGCGGCTGCACATTCTGGAGTCGGAGCTTCGCACGGACGCGCCGATTGGGAAGGACCTTTCGGTGGAAGGCCATCCTTCCGGATGGGTGTGGCAGAGGCAAGAGCCTTTTGTGGTGAGCGACACGCACGAAGAGACGCGATATCCCGGGTACATGGCGGTGCTGCGAGAGAAGGGCGTGCGGGCGTTCGCGCTGGTGCCGCTGACGACGGCGCAGCGGCGGGTGGGAGCGCTTGGGTTTGGGCGCATGGTGCCGGACGCGGTGCTGGAGCTGCAATTCATGCAGCGCGTGGCGAGCCAGGTGGCGGTAGCAGTGGATAACGCGCTGAACCTGGAATCCTCGCAAGCCTACCAGAGGCAACTGGCGGCGGAGCGCGATCGTCTGCGGGTGCTGCTGGACTTGAACAATGTGCTGGTGACGAGCAGGGAGCTGCCAGACCTTTTCCGAGGAATCGTTACGACGTTGCAGCGCGTGATTCGTCATGATTACACAAGCCTGGCGCTGCTTGATCCGATGACAGGGCTGCTGAAGATTTACGCGCTAGACTTTCCGGGACATCAGGGATTTTTCAAGCCGGAGTCTGTGGTTCCACGAGACTCTTCTCCGGCAGGCCGCGCGATTGCGCAAGGGCAGACATTGGTGGCCAGCGGGGCGGAGCTAGACGAGTATCAAAGCGAAATCGTGCGGCAACTGCGCGCGGAGGGAATACAGACGATCTGTTGTATTCCGCTGACGAACCGGGCGCGGACGTTTGGCACGCTGAACCTGGCGAGCCGGAGCACGGACGGGTTTAGCGCCAAGGACATCGAATTTGTGCAGCAAGTGGCCGCACAGATTGCCATCGCGGTGGAAAACGCGCTGGCATTCAAAGAAATCGATGTGCTGAAGGACAAGCTGGCGGTGGAGAAGCTGTATCTCGAGGAAGAGATTCGGACGGAGTTTAACTTCGAGGAAATCATAGGAGAGAGCGCGCCGCTGAAGAGGGCGCTGGCGCAGGTGGAGCTGGTGGCGCCGGCGGGGACGACGGTGCTGATTCTGGGGGACACTGGAACAGGCAAGGAGCTGATTGCGCGCGCGATTCATAATTTGAGTCCGCGGCGGGAACGAACGTTTGTGAAGATCAATTGCGCGGCGATTCCCTCGGGGTTGCTCGAATCCGAGTTGTTCGGGCATGAACGCGGGGCGTTCACCGGTGCGGTTAGCCAAAAAATCGGACGCTTCGAGTTGGCAGATAAGGGGACGCTGTTTTTGGACGAAGTTGGGGACATTCCGCTGGAACTTCAGCCGAAGCTGTTGCGCGTTTTGCAGGAGCAGGAGTTTGAGCGGCTGGGGAGCAATCGCACGCAACGTGTGGATGTGCGCGTGGTAGCCGCGACGAACGGGGATCTCTCGAAACTGGTGGCGGAGCGGGCGTTTCGGAGCGATCTGTATTACCGGCTGAATGTTTTCCCGATACAGGTTCCGGCGCTGCGCGAGCGGCGCGAGGATATTCCGCTGCTGGTGCGCTATTTCGTACAGAAATTCAGCCGCCGGCAGAGCAAGGTTGTGCAGTATGTGCCGGCGGATGCGATGGATGCGCTGGTGAATTATGCTTGGCCAGGGAATGTGCGCGAGCTGGAAAATTTCCTTGAGCGCGCGGTGCTGCTCTCTCCCGGCAAAGAGCTGCGGGTGGCGACGTCAGAGTTACGGCCATCCACAATGAACACAGACAATTCCGCGGCGAGCGGGGCGACGGGAGCTTTCGTGCCGACAGCGTCTTCCATGGCGACGCTGGAAGAAGCGGAGCGTCAGCACATTTTAAGGGCGCTGCGGCAAACGGAGTGGCGAATTGCGGGCCCTAAGGGCGCGGCGGCAGTGTTAGGTATGAAACGGACCACCCTGCAAGCGCGCATGCGGAAACTGGGGATCCGGCGGCCGGTTTAGAGACCTGCGGAGAAAAAGACAACGCAGAGACGCTGAGTTCGCTGAGATATCGCAGAGATAAGAAAGCGGGCTGAACGCCGGGTTGGACGCGCCCTTCCTGCGTCAGGATAAACTAAAGCTCGCCCCTACAACACCGCCTCGGCATTATAGCTCGGCGATTAGCTCGATTTCTACGCAGGAGCCGAGTGGGATTTGTGCTACACCGAAGGCGCTCCGGGCGTGGGCGCCGCGTTCGCCGAAGATTTCCATTAGTAATTCCGAGGCGCCATTGGCGACCAGGTGTTGTTCGGTGAACGTTGGGGCGCTGTTCACGAGAACGAGAAGTTTGACGATGCGTTGAATTTTATTTAGGTCGCCTACGGCGGCTTGCAGCGTTGCAATCAGGTCGACGGCGATGGCTTGCGCAGCCTGCTTGCCTTGCGCGGTGGTCAGGTCCGCGCCAAGTTTGCCGGTCCAGGGTTTGCCGTCTTTTTTCGCGATGTGGCCGGAGATGAAGATTAGGTTGCCAGCGCGGACGAACGGGACGAAGGCGGCTACCGGCGGGTCGAGTTTGGGGAGCGTGATGTTGAGGACTTTCAGCTTTTCGTAGACGGACATCGAAACACCTCCTAGACGGCAATATCTAGCGGCGAAAAAGCCTCAGGTCCAAAAGGCGGACCCTTCGAGGCTCAGGGTGAACCTGAGCTACAACTTTGAGACGGGCATTTGTAATGTTTAGGTGTAGACGGCTGTTGGTGTCAGGCATTGGCGGCGGTGGGAAGCTTTTTTGCGGTGGGAGTGAAATTCACTGCGGAGGTGTTGCCGCCGCAGAGTAGGACGCCGACGCGTTCGCCGGGCATGGGTTGGTAGCGGCGCGCGAGCAGGGCGGCGAATGCGGCAGCGCCTCCCGGTTCAGTGACTGCGCGCAGCCCGTTCCAAAGGGATTTCTGTGCTTGCGTGATTTCGTCATCGCTGACGAGGATCACTTTCTCCACATATTTTTGCGCGATGGGGAACATAAGTTCGCCGACGCGCTTGGGCGCGAGTGAATCGGCGGCGATTCCCCCGGCGGGACTATCTACTGGGCGACCGGCGTACAGGGCGTTTGCTAGCGTTGGCGCAGCTTCCGGCTCTACGCCGATGAGTTTGATTTTCCCGCCGTACCAGGCGGCTACGCCGCCGATGAGACCGCCGCCACCAACGGCTACGAGCAGGGTGTCGAGCCTTGGGCACTGCTGTTCGAATTCGAGGCCGACGCTTCCCTGGCCGAGCAGAGTCTCGAGTTGGTCGTAAGCGTGAATGGGCATGGCGCCGGATTGCGCGGTCCAGGCTTCGCTGGCGGCGAGGGCATCAGCATAGCGCTCGCCGACTATGACGAGGTCCGCGCCACAACGGCGGATGCACTCGATCTTTTCCGGGGAAGCGACATTCGGAACAAAAATCTTCGCGGGCACGCCCAGCTTGCCGGCGGCAAAGGCTACGGCGACTCCGTGGTTCCCACCGGAGGCTGCGACGACGCCGGCTTTGGGGATTTCGCGGGTGAGCAGGTTGGCAAACGCGCCGCGAGCCTTGAAAGAGCCGGCATGCTGCAAAAATTCCAGTTTAAAGATGAGGCTGATAGAATCCAGGCGGAAGTCGGCGCCGGCAGCTTCGAGGATGGGCGTGCGGCGCACGTGGGGCCTGATGATTTTTTCTACTGCGGCGATTTGCTGGCGATCTATGGGGGCTTTGGTCATCGCGGAAAAACCCTCCGGCTTACATCTAGCCAAGCTGGGGCGCAGCGTTCCCTCGGCTGCGCTCGGGATAAAGCTGCGCCCCTGCTTGCTATGTTATTATAATTAGGGATTTGGCTAAGTGTCTATATGACTTTTGAGCTGGCACTGCGGGCGCTGTCCAATCAACGCAGGCTTCACATATTGGACTGGCTGCGCAGTCCGCGGAGGCATTTTCCGCCTCAAGTCGACGGGGACTTGATCAAGGATGGCGTTTGCGGGCTGCTGATCGCGCGCAAGCTGCGAGTGACGCAGCCCACGGCCAGCGAGCATTTGAAGATTTTGCAGCAGGCGGGGCTCATTCGCGGCAAGCGCATCAAGCAATGGACGTTTTACAAGCGGGATGAGGCACAGATCAGAACGATCAAGAAACAGTTTCTGGCCAAGGTTTAGACGAATCAACTAAAGGAGCTGCCGCGAATGCAATATCGCCGGTTCGGACGCACGGGATGGAATGTGAGCGAGATTGGATATGGCATGTGGGGCATGGCGGGTTGGACGGGGTCGGAGGATGCGGAGTCGCTGGCTTCGCTGCAGCGGGCTGTCGATTTAGGCTGCAATTTTTTTGACACCGCATGGGCCTATGGCGACGGGCACAGCGAGCAGTTGTTGGGGAAAGTCCTGCGCGCAAATCCGGGCAAGAAGCTTTATACGGCGACGAAGGTTCCGCCGAAAAACCGCAAGTGGCCGGCGCGGCGGGAGTATTCGCTGGATGACTGCTATCCACCGGAGTACATCGAGGAGTACGTCGACAAGAGCCTGGCCAATCTGGGCGTGAAGACTCTGGATCTGATTCAGCTTCATACGTGGGAAGACAAGTGGCTGGACGACAAGCGGCTGCTTCCGGTGATTGAGAAATTACGGAGCAGCAAAAAGGTGGGCGCGTTTGGGTTGAGCTTGAATCGTTGGGAACCGTGGAATGGAGTACGGGCGGTGCGCAACGGAGTGGTGGATGCCGTGCAGGTGATTTACAACATTTTCGATCAGAATCCGGAAGATGAGTTGTTCCCGGCGTGCAGGGAAAAAGATGTGGCGGTGATTGCGCGCGTGCCGTTTGATGAAGGATCGCTGACCGGGGCGCTGACGCTGGAGAGCAAGTGGCCGGCGGGCGATTGGCGGAATACGTATTTTGTGGCGGAGAATTTGAAGGCTACGGTGGCAAAAGTAGACGAACTGAAGAAAGTCCGGCGCGGGGGGATCAGCCTGGCGGAGATGGCTCTGCGGTTCATCCTGAACAATAAGGATGTGAGTACGATCATTCCCGGAATGCGCAAGATCGCGAATGTGGAAGTGAATGTGGCGGCGAGCGATCGAGGCGGGCTGCCCGGGCCGGTGCATAAGGAGCTGCAAAAACATCGGTGGGATCGGACGCCGACGAAGTGGAGCCAGTGAGCGCGGGTCCATTGGGCGGAGATTCGATAGAGAGACATCTTCGGAGGGGCGCAGCATGCTGCGCCGCTACAGAGGATTAGCAATCAACCTAACATCTTAGGCGGTGTGTTTCAGGGCGCGCTCGACTAGGGTTAAGCAGCGCTCGGCTTGCTCGCGCAGGAGCTCTTCCTCATCGGTGCGGTCTTTGCGAATGGTGTGGAGTTCGTCGGCGATGGCTAGGGCGGCGAGCACGGCTACTTTTTGAGTGTCGACCGTGGCGGTGACGTCGGCGATGGCGCTCATTTTTTCGTCGACATAGGCGGCGAGTTTTTGTACGTAGCGCTCGTCGAGGTCGCCGCGAATGGTGTAGGTTTGGCCGAAGATTTGGACTTTTACGGCGCCCATTGCGAGGTAGATTATCACATCCGCGTTGCACCAAACATCGTTGGCCTTTGCGTTGGCGAAAAGCGCCCGCGACAGTCCGCGGCCGCTACAAGAGCAAGATGGCGTTAGGAGGCGCGGAGGCGGGCGCTCAGCTGCTTTTCCAGAGTGGCGATGATGCGCTCGGAGAAGGCGGTTAGTTGGGCCTCGGTCAAGGTAGTCTCGCGGCTTTGGAAAGTTACGCGGACTAGCAGCGAATATTGCCCGGCGGGGACGTTCTTGCCGCGATAGAGATCGATGGCTTCGATGGAGACGATTTCGCGGATATTCAGCGAACGGATTGCTCCAGCCACATCGGCGAAGTGCGTGCCGTCGGCGAGAAGCAGGGAGAAATCACGCTCGACGGCGGGGAAGCGCGGGGCGGGTTCGTACTTGCGCGATTCCTTTGCGGCGCGGATCGCGGCGTACAACGGGGGAAGCTGCAGCTCGGCGAGGAAGATTTCCTGGCGGAGCTTTAGCTGCTCTGCTACGCGGCGGGTAAGCTCGCCGGCTTCGCCGATTGCGCCGTTGTGAAGCGCGATGCGGCCACGGCGGGCCGGGTGCAGCCAGGCGGGGCCGCCTTCGTTCCACGTCACCCTTTACATCTGAAAACGAATACTCTCGCGCCGCATCGTACAAACCTTTTTCGCGGGCTTGGCCGGTGGCGCCGATGGTGAGGATGGGCGTCTCGACGGACTCGCTGCCGCGCAGGCGGTAGTGACGGCCGATCTCGAAGAGACGAACGTTGCGCTGGCCGCGGTTGAGATTCCATTCGAGGGCCGCGGTCATGGTGACGATGCCGGTGGACTTGAGGACGTTGGCTTCTTCGGAAAGCGGATTGGCGAGACGCGCCGGTTGCACGTCGGGTGGACGGAAGAGCGCGTCACGATCTTCGGCAACGTGAGGAATGGTGAGAATTTCGCGATAGCCGAGGCCGATGAGGCGCTCGCGTAGGCGCGCTTCCGCTTCGTAGTGCGGCAGACGCGCGGCGCCCTGGCGTGCTGCGGGAAGACGGGGTGGGAATTTGTCGAGGCCGTAGATGCGGGCGACTTCTTCGATGAGATCGATTTCGCGTTCGACTTCCGCGCGCCAGGAAGGCTGCGCGCATTCCCAAGCGGCCAGGAGGGAACCTTCCGCGCCGCGATTTTGATCGACGCGCACGGGAGCAAAACCGAGGGCGGTGAGGCTGGATTCGATTTCCTTGTCAGGGACGTCCGCGCCCATGACACGGAGGAGCTCGGCGCGGGTGAGGAGAATTTTCTTGGGCGGGCGCTTGCCGGGATACACGTCCACCACACCGGAAAGGAGTTCGCCTCCGGCGAGCTGCAGGATGAGCTCGGCGCAACGGCGCGAAGCGAGCTCGGCCATTTCGAGATCGGCACCGCGGCCGAAGCGGGTGGAGGCTTCGGTGTGCAGTTTGAGGATGCGCGTGGCGCGGCGAATGGCGATGGGGTCGAACCAGGCGCACTCGAGCAAGACATTTTTGGTGGAGAAGGATATCTCTGTTTCGGCGCCGCCCATGATGCCGCCGATGCCAACGGCGCGGGAGCCGTCGCCATCGCAGATCATGCAAATGCCGGGGTCGAGCGCGCGCTCGATGCCATCGAGGGTGCGAATTTTTTCGCTGGGCTTGGCGCGACGAACGACGATGCGATGGTCGCGCACCTTGTCGTAGTCGAAAGCATGCAGCGCGTGGCCGAGCTCGAGCATGACGTAGTTCGTGGCGTCGACGACATTGTTGATGCTGGCGACGCCGGAGGCTTCGAGGCGGTCCTTAAGCCATTGGGGCGAGGGCTGAATTTTGGCGCCGCGAATGACGCGGGCGGTGAAGCGGCCGCATAGCTCAGGAGATTGAATTTCGACGCGGACGGCATCGCTGGCTTTCGCGGTTGCGCTTTCCGGTGGCTTCGGCGAGACAGGCTTCAGCGGAAGTTTGTAAACGGCGCTGACTTCGCGGGCGATGCCGTAGTGCCCGAGGCAATCGGGACGGTTGGAGGAAACTTCCGCGTCGATGACCGCGCCGTGCGTGCCGTTTTCAATGCCGCCGATGTTGGTGCCGGAGAGGGCGAGACGAGAAGCGAGTTCGTCAGGGGTCGCTTTCACGTCGACGAAATCTTTCAGCCAGTTGTAGACGATTTTCATGCGCCGGCCTTCAAATGGCCGTAATAGATGCGGGTGAAGTAGTCCATGCGCACTTGACCGTCTTGCTTGTGGGCGTCGAAGAGCTTGCGAAGCTCGTCCATCATGGGCGCGTAATTCGGATGGCCTTCGGTGGGGGAGAAAGAACTGCTGCGCAGGCGGCCGCGCAGAGAGTCCCAGTCGAGGATCTGGTGATTCGGCAGGTCGCGCTGTGAGAAAGTGCTAAAGAAATCTCGGATGCGGTCCGCTTCGGGATAGGAATCTTTCACGTTTTTGTAGTCGATGCCAAAGCGCTCGAGGATATTTTCGTACGCGCGCGTGAAAGGGGCTTCCTCCATTCGCCGATCGTTCCAAGCGATGACCATCCAGCCGCCGGGCTTGAGGATGCGAACGAATTCGCGGCGGGCAGAGTCCGGTTCGAACCAGTGGAAGGATTGTCCAGCGGTGACAAAGTCCACGCTGGCGTCGTCGAGCGTGGTGGCTTCGGCGGAGCCTTCGATGCTGGAGAAACCATCGTAGGAGGCGAGATATTCTTCGCCTGCTTGCCGCATGTCTTTATTGGGTTCGATGCCGTAGACGCGATTGCCATTTTTCAGGAAGAGCTCGCTCAGAAAGCCGGTGCCGGAACCGATGTCTGCGATCACGTGGCCGGGCCGAAGACGACATTCGGCGCGCAAAAGGTCGAGCAGAGCGGACGGATAGCTCGGGCGGTAGCGGACGTAGTCGGCCACGCGGCTGGAGAAGCGCTGTTTGGAGTCCGCAAAGGTCATGGGAATTGGCGGAGGAAGCGGGCGTCGTTTTGGAAGAAGACTTGGATGTCGTCGATGCCGTACTTCAGCATGGCGAGGCGATCGATGCCCATACCGAAAGCGAAGCCGCTGACCTTTTTTGGATCGTATTTCACAAAGCCGTAGACCGCGGGATCGACCATGCCGGCGCCGAAGAGTTCGATCCAGCCGGAGCCTTTGCACTTCGAGCAAGTGCCTCCGCCCGCCGCTGAGCCGCTGCCGCCGCAGAAGATGCAGGAGACGTCGAATTCGACGCTCGGCTCGGTGAATGGAAAATAACTGGGGCGGAAACGCGTCTTCACTCCCGGGCCGAAGAATTGCTTCACGAAATATTCGATGGTGCCGGTGAAATCGCAGAAGGTGATGTCGCTGTCTACGGCGAGACCTTCGACTTGGTGAAAGATGAAGGAGTGCGTGGCGTCGGGGTTGTCGCGGCGATAGACCTTGCCCGGCACGATGACGCGCACTGGAGGCTGGCGCTTCTCCATGGTGCGAATCTGCATGGGCGATGTGTGCGTACGGAGCAGCAACGGCTGCGGAGCGCCTTTGGGGAGATCGAGATAGAAGGTGTCCATGTCGTCGCGGACGGGATGGAATTCTGGGATGTTCAGGGCCTCGAAGTTGTAATAGGGCGTTTCAATTTCCGGGCCCTCGACGACAGAGAAGCCTATAGAGAAGAAGATGTCTTCGATTTGTTGGAAGACTTGACGTATGAGATGGTGCGAACCGATGGTACGGATGACTCCGGGAAGGGAGAGGTCGACGCGCTCGCGAGCGCTGGCGGTTTTACTGGTGCCGGCTTCGATTGCCTTGCGGCGCTCTTCGATTTTGGATTCGACGTGGGCGCGAAGCTGATTCAGCTCTTGGCCGACGACGCGCTTGAGTTCCTGAGTGGCAGGCTTGAGCCAGTTATCGGTGATCTGCGTCAACAAGCCGGACTTGCGGCCCAGCCAAGCGTCGCGGAATTGCTTCCAGGAAGATTCGTCGCACGCGCACGCGCATTCCTCGTCGAAGCGTCCGCGAAGATCAGCGAAGAGCGGCGCGAGATCCTCGGGCCGAGTGATGCCCAGGTGGACCAGAGGCAGCCCCGTTTTGTTTTCTGGCGTGCTCATATTCATGTTGACGTGGGCCAGAGACGTTGTGCTCGTGCGCGGGTATGAGTCCGCCCGAACCGAGCCAGAAGCCGCAGGGCTGTCCGGCTGCTGCCCGGACCAGGTCGCAGACTCCGCCCTGCGCCACAGGTCCCCCTGCTCGCCACGTCGAATGGGTTATGCCGTCTTCTTGAGCTGCGGAGGCGCGGCAGCTTTGGCCTTGGCCGCGAGCTGGCCGAAAGCGGCGGCGTCAAGAACGGCGAGGTCGGCTAGGACCTTGCGGTCGAGCGTCACGCCGGCGGCTTTCAGGCCGTGAATAAGTTGGCCGTAGGTCAGGCCATTCTGGCGCGCGGCGGCGCCGATGCGCTGAATCCAAAGCTTGCGATATTCGCGCTTTTTTACGCGACGATCGCGAAAAGCGTAGCGATCGGCGCGATTGGCGGCTTCCTGCGCGGACTGGTAGAGCTTGCTTTTTGTGAGGAAGAAGCCTTTAGTGCGCTTGAGATACTTCTTTCGGCGAGCGCGGCGCTTTGTGCCGCGTTTTACGCGTGCCATGATTGCTCCTTTATATTTGCGATCCGAACTGAACGGCAACAAATCGCCGTGCGATCGGAAAGGCCTCAGGTCCAAAAGGCGGACCTGAGCTACAGGTCTTTGCAGGAGACAAGCGAGGTGCGGACACGCGTGAGAAAACACGCGTCACGCAACGGGTTTGTCTCCGGAATTGGCCACCTGAAGGTGGCCGCTACAGCTCGCAGATTCGCGGGCTGTGAATCGGCCGGCAGGCACCCGTGAAGCGCTGCCTGGCACGATTGCGGAGCTTACGCCCCGCGATGTTGCGCCTCAACTCTGTGAAAACCAAGCTGAGGATCACGCTGAAATTCAGCGCAAAATCTAGCGGCCGTAGGGCATCATCTGCCTGATTGCAGGAACATCGGCCGGACTCACGAGCGTCAATTTCTTGAGCTTGCGCATCCGGCCCTGCTTCTTCGTGCCGGTAAAGTGGCGCTTGCCGGAGTGCATCCGAACGATCTTGCCGGTCGCGGTGATCTTGAAGCGCTTGGCGGCGCCGCGATGCGTTTTCAGTTTCTTCTTTGGCTTAGTCGAATTTCTTGGCATTGCTGAAATTGTCTCCTGAGTCATTTACGGCTGAAGCCGCTCCAAATTCCAGTAGTTCTTACGGTTGCTCAAATGGGGCGCAGCAGTGCTGCGCCCCTACAAAATCACTGTCGACCCAAAACCGCTCTATGCAGGCTGCGCGGCTTGCTGCGAAGTTGGTTTTGCCACCGGGGCGCCTTTTTTAGGCGCCAGCAGCGCGACTAGAACATTGCCTTCCATGCGCGGCATCGTTTCGATCTGGCCGTGCTCGCCGATTTCACCCAGCAGGCGCGTCATCTTTGCGCGGCCCACTTCCTGGTGAGCCATCTCGCGGCCACGATGAAAAATCATGGCGCGCACTTTGTGGCCTTCCCCGAGGAAACGAATGATCTGGTTCTTGCGAACCTGATAATCGTGCTCCGCGGTGGCCGGCCGGAATTTGACTTCCTTAAGCTGCGAGCCACGGCTGCTCTTGCGCTGTTGGTGCGCTTGTTTGTTTTGCTGGTAGAGAAATTTGCCGTAGTCAGTGATCTTGCAAACTGGAGGGTCCGCCGTCGGCGAGATCTCCACCAGGTCGAGTCCTCGTTCTCGCGCCAGACGAACAGCCTCGTACGGCTGCATCACCCCAAGCTGGGCGCCTTCCTCATCAATCACCCGGACTTCGCGCGCCCGAATCCGCTCATTGACACGGGTACGGTCGCTCTGCCGGAAGCTCCGTTCTGCGATATTTCCCCCTAACTAACGTAAGGCGCCAAATTGCCCGCCTCGCCGGGCACGGGCCCGAATTTATTACACCGGCCCACGGTGAGAGACC
>Ga0209240_1000710_pt1 | contig 13738 bp, 14 predicted proteins | sample GraSoi_2013_80cm_FD_185828 | JGI IMG/M metagenome (GOLD analysis project Ga0209240, IMG submission 185828) | Grasslands soil microbial communities from the Angelo Coastal Reserve, California, USA - Sample 9_17_2013_80cm (SPAdes) (version 2) | ecosystem: Environmental > Terrestrial > Soil >...
AGCGGATAAGATTGGGAATGGCAATGGCCGCAATAACCAGGATCACCGCTACGACGATCAACAGCTCGATTAGGGAAAAACCTGTTTGCTTCGAGCGCATCGGCTCTAGGCCTCCTCAAGCCTTAAGCAAACCGTCGGCAACATTGCTTGCCAGTCTGGAGTGCTGAAGCCCCTCGCGCAGGACAATTCCAACATAGTATATGTTTTAGCCGACAAGCGCGTGGAATTTCTCGACGCCGCGCGGCTCACCAGTCGACACTGGATTGCCGGCATAACGCAGCGCATAATAAAGGCAAGGGCACGAAGCGTTGCCCTGTCCGCGTTGAGGTGCAAGCGCGCAATCGGAAAAACCCTTCGAGGGAGCTGCGCACGAGGGCCGCGCGATGATCGTTCGAGAGCAAGGCGATGAGCTTGTTCTGATCCGGCAAACGGATCACGCAGTACTGTCCGGCTTTTTTGCGCGCGAATGGGGGAACGAGCTTTTCCAGCGGCCGGAGCTTTTCGAATCGTTGTGGCTGGCGGCCAGCGAACACGACAATGGCTGGCAGGAATGGGAGTTGCAACCGGAAATCGACCCCAAGACACGTTTGCCCTACAGCTTCATGTCGCTTCCCACGGACGCGCATATTCAGCTTTATCAGCGTGGAATCGATCGCGCAGTCAAGTGCGATCGCTATGCCGGGTTGCTGGTGAGCATGCACGCGTCGGGCTTGTATGACCGGGCGCGCGCGACAATTCCCGGTTTTTCGGCCAAGTACGTGAAATCCACGGAGACGGAGCTGGTCAGCGGCTTTTTACAGGGGTTGAAGCTGCAGCAATTACGGCTGAAAGTGGATCTTCGCGGTGACACAGCGATGAAGGACCTTGTCCAGGACAAATTGCTGGAGAACAATTCGCGACGGCTCGAAGCCTTGGACCGTCTTTCGCTTTACTTCTGCATGAGCAGCGCCCCGCGCGAAGCGACCATCGAGAACGTTCCCGTGGATGACCAGGGCAGCGAAGTCGACTGGGAACTGCGCCCGGACGGGTCGAATGCAGTTTCGTTGGGGCCCTATCCATTCCGAAGGGAACCGCTGCAAGTAAGCATCCTGACAAGGAAGGTGCCGAAGCGTTTGTATATCGACAGTCTCGATTTTCAGAAAACGCTGGCGCGCGCGCCATATACGGCGCTGAATTTTACCCTGCATGGCGGTGGTGCGTTGTCTGCCGTCCGCTTTGCTGTCGCGTAACTTACGTCAAGCGGCTCCCGCGGGTTTCCGGCAGCATCAGAGAAAGCACAGCAGCGACAAAGAAAGCACCTGCCTGCAGCAAAAAAGCCGGGCCAATGCCGTGCTTAACGGCCAGAGCGCCGACCGCGAACGGCGCAACCGCGGAGATCCCCCGCCCAACGTTGTAGCTCAAACCCATGGCCGCCGCGCGGATTTCGCCGGGGAAAATCTCGCTGGCGATCGCGGCGTACCCTGAAAAAAATCCCGTTCCAAAGAACGCGACAAGGGGCCCGAGAAGTAGCAGTAAGGTGGGGCGGCTGGTCATTCCGTAGATAGGCACCAGCACGGCGGCAATCAGCAGGTACGTGAAATAAGGCTTTCTGCGGCCCCATGCATCGGCGAGGAAGCCGAAAACTGCGTAGCCCACGAATTTTCCTGCGCACAGTACCAGGAAAAATGTCGTTGTTTTCACCAAGCTGAGGCCGCGGCCGCCTTGCGCCGGCGGAAGAGACAGATACGCAGGGATCCACGTGAACAATCCCCAGTATCCGAATAGGGCGCAGGTATTCATCGTCGTTGCCAGCAGTCCCGTGCGCAGGACTTTGCCGGAGAGCAGGCGCCGGAGCGGCGGCCGCTGCGTGCGGACCAGCTGGCGTTCGCTCCAAAGAGTTGGTTCCGGCACGCTGGATTGAATCCAGAACGCCAGAAGCGCAGGCAGAACGCCTACTAGAAAAACCGCGCGCCAGCCGAAGTTTGGCAGCACCAGCCGTACGACGAGGGCGGCGATCGCTTCGCCGATCGCATACGCCGATTGCATCAGACCGAGTGCCTTCCCGCGATGTTCCGGCCTCCACGTCTCCGCGATGAGTGCGGCAGCGGCGGTCCATTCACCACCCATTCCCAGGCCGAGCACAAAACGAAACAGCGCCAATTGCGTGACCGTGTGCGAAAACGCGCAAGCCGCGCTAGCCAGGGAATACACCAAGATCGACACCATCAAGGAACGCGTGCGCCCGATGCGGTCGGCCACTACCCCGAACAACAGCCCGCCAATGGCGGACGCCACCAGAGTAAGGGAATTCAGAAAACCGGCCGTGCGCGTGTCCATGGAGAATTCGCGGATCAGGTAGGCGAGCACGAGCGAATACAGCATTACGTCCATGGCGTCCAGCATCCACCCGAGCCCCCCGGCGAGGAGCGATTTGCGCTCCGCGGGGGTAATCTGGCTAGGCCAGTCGAATAGCCGTGGCGGGTCGCCCGGCGCCGAAACTCTCGTTTCGGCCAAATGGAGAACGTCAGGCATCGCGCGCGATTTTAGCTGACTTTGCCAATCGACCCGTCATGGTATTAGTGCGTAGACTGCCAGAAAATCGCGCGTTTGCTTGCGCGCATTTCTGCTTGACTTCCGAATGAGCTACTTGCATTGTTAAGAGCTTTGTTCCTCGGAAAATCCGCACCGAGGGAAGGAAAGGCGCACTCCGGCTCGACATGACCCGCGTACGGCTCTGTTTTCACGATCGCTGCTTCGATGGCACCGCCTCCGCCGCGCTCTTCTACCGTTTCTACCGCGAACGCTTCGACGCCTCCGCCGAATTCCATTTCAGCGGCATGACGCACCGTGCGGCGCATCCCTGGGAGGGCGGGTTATTCGACGGCGACGAGAACGTGATCGTGGACTTCAAGTACTCGAACTCACCGAAACTGACCTGGTGGTTCGATCATCATCAAAGCGCGTTCCTCAGTCCCGAGGACGCTCGGCATTTTCGAGAACATCCCGGCCCGCACATGTTTTATGAGCCGGACTACCGCTCGTGCACTAAATTGATCGCCACGGTCGCGAAGGAGAAATTCGGATTTGACACGCAACCGCTAGACGATTTGATCCACTGGGGCGATATCATTGACGGCGCGCAGTATCCTACGCCGCAGTCCGCCGTGGAGATCGCTGAGCCCGCCACCCAGCTTGCGCTGGTGATTGAAGCGGCGCCGGAAGACGGACTGCCCGCGCGCATTATTCCAGAGTTGGCTTATCGCCCGCTCGCGGAAATGATCCAGTTGCCGTTTGTAGCTAAACACCTTGGCCCTTTGCTCGAACGCCATCGCCGCTCGATCGAGATTCTTCGCCAGCGTGCCGAAGCCCGCGACAATGTCATTTTTTTTGATGTCAGCGATCTGGATCTGGAAGGCTACAACAAGTTCATTCCGTACCTGCTGCATCCGGAATGCGTTTATTCGGTCAGCGTGAGCGCTTCGGCCGTGCGCGCAAAAGTTAGCCTCGGCACAAATCCGTGGAACCAGGCGAGTGCCGATAAGAATCTCGCGTCGCTGGCGGAGAAGTTTGGGGGCGGCGGCCATCCGCGAGTGGCGGCTATTTCTTTCGAACGAGGCGATCTTCCCCACGCCCGTGAAGTCGCCCGCGAACTCACCGCCACCCTCCGCGCATAGACCCTCTTTTTCGGATTTGCGCTGGACGATAATTCCGCAGCCGGGAGTTCGACAAAGATAAGCGGGCCATGTAAAATTTTAAAGTTGTCCGCGGGCCGGTAGCTCAATGGTAGAGCAGCTGACTCTTAATCAGCGGGTTGCAGGTTCGAGTCCTGCCCGGCTCACCACTTGTTTTCAATGACTTAGACTCATCCGCTTTGTCTAAAGCGATAAACTGTGCACAATTTTGTGCCACACCCGGCTCACAATCAGTGCTGAGATCATCTACGGCGCGGCGAGGTGGGTGCATAAGATCCATGTCGGGGCCTACCGGAAAAGGCCCTCCAACTGGACGCGTTCATTCGTCTTCGCATCGCGATATTTAACAATGATCGGAGTGTACAAGGACAGGCTCCAACGTTGCCCCGCAGGGTGCGAAATCGCGCGGGAACCAGGAACGACCACGGCTTCTTCCGGAATCATCAGCGGGTTGCCGTCCGTGGCTGCATAGATTTGTTCACGCACCAGGTCATACACGGCGGTCGAGCCATTCAATATCACACCACTGCCGAGCACTGCGCGCCGCTTCACAATCACGCCTTCATACACGCCGCAATTCCCCCCGACCATCACCTCATCCTCAATAATCACAGGCATGGCACCGATCGGCTCGAGAACACCGCCAATTTGCGCGCCTGCGGAGATATGGCAATTCCGCCCGACCTGCGCGCAGCTTCCGATCAGCGCGTGCGAATCGATCATCGTGCCATCATCGACGTACGCCCCCGCATTGATGAACATCGGCGGCATGCAGGTGACGCCGCGTCCGATGTACGCCGCGTCGCGAATGCTGGACCCGCCCGGGACGATGCGCACCTGGCTTGCAACATTGACCGCCTTCACCGGATAGGTGTCCTTGTCAAAAAACGGCTGTCGCACGCGATCGACAGACATGTCAACGACCTTGCCCATACGGAATCCAAGCAGGATGCCTTTCTTCACCCATGTATTTGTGCGCCAACCGGTTTTCGATGCGGCATCGGGCTCGGCCGCGCGCACCTCACCGCGATTCAGCGCAGCTTTGAACGCCTCAAACAGGCGCCGGTGTTCTTCCGTGTACTGTGCCGGAGGGGGGTCAAATAGCTGTTCAATCTCCGACGGCAGCATAGGTTTTCTCGATCAGCCCTAGCGTTTCAAGAACGGCCTGAATCCGCTCCAAGGAGCTTGCGCTCGGCGGCACCAGGGGAAGCCGCCAGACCGCTTGCAGCAATCCCATCTTCGCCATGGCCGCCTTCACGGGAATCGGGTTGGATTCCACGAAGTTGACCTCCATCAGCGGAAGATGGCGCATGTGAATTTGCCGCGCGGCCGAGAAATCATTTTGGAGAGCGAAATTGCAGAGCTTCGCCATTTCCCCGGGAATTTCGTTCGAAGCCACGGAGATCACGCCACGCCCGCCGAGCGCGAAGAGTGGCAATGTGATGGCATCATCGCCGGAGAGAATCACGAAATGTTCCGGCACCAGCGCGGCGATGGAGGCCATTTGCGAAATATTTCCGGAAGCCTCTTTGACACCCACAATCGTATCGATGGCCGCGAGGCGCTTCACCGTAGCAGGCTCGATATTCACTCCCGTGCGGCCCGGGACGTTGTAAAGCAAGATCGGCAGCGAAACAGCGCCGGCAATAAAACGAAAATGCTGGTACAGCCCTTCCTGCGTGGGCTTGTTGTAATAGGGTGCGACGGAAAGAATGCCGTCAACTCCCATCGCTTGATACTCGCGCGCGGCGCGTGTCACCTCCGCGGTGTCGTAGCCTCCCGCGCCCGCCACCACCGGCACTTTTCCATGCGCTTCCTCCAGCGTGATTTCCACCACGCGCCTGCGCTCCTCGTGCGTCAGCGTCGGGCTCTCTCCGGTCGTTCCGCAGGGCACCAGGAAATGCACTCCGGCCTCGACTTGCCGCCGCACTAGCCGGCGCAAAGCAATTTCGTCGAGCGAGAAATCACCCTGAAATGGAGTGACCAGCGCTGTACCGCAACCTTTGAACATGATGTGTCTCCTTGTCGGTCCTCTGTTTTAAACCCGTAACTTCCAAAACCACGACGAATTCAGCCCAATTCATTTACAATCTCGCGAAATTCGAACACTCCGTTTTTCCCCAAAATCCACCGCGCCGCCCGCAGCGCGCCGCGCGCAAATCCCTCGCGGTTTCTGGCCGTGTGGCGGATGGTGATGGTGTCAGCGCTCGAATCGAAGCCAATTTCGTGTGTTCCGGGATGGGCGCCCGCGCGATTCGCGCTCAAGTTAATCGCACGTTCGAAACCGGCTTCCTTCATTTCTTCAGCGAGAGCCAGCAACGTACCGGATAGTGCATCGCGCTTCATGGCGTGATGGATTTCCCAGCCCCAAGCCTCGTACTCGCGTTCCGCGGCAAAAGCGCTGGCCGCCTGTGCGATGATCTGCCGGAAACGGTAAACCCCAACCGAAAAGTTTGGACTCCAAACCAAAGCGCCGCCGCCCGATTGCACGGCCTCCCGCACGCAAGCGAGCTCCTGAAACCATCCAGTCGTGCCCACCACCACGGGAACGCCCAGCGCGGCAAGCTGCCGAATATTCTCGACGGCTGCCGAAGGCGAGGAGAATTCCACCGCCACGTCGACCCCGCGAAGATTTTCCCCCGTGAGGCCAGCACCGCGTCCATTCGTCCTGCCGTTTAGCGCCAGCCGGACATCGAAGCCGTATTCCGGCGCGAGCTGTTCGATGAGGCGTCCCATCTTTCCGTGTCCCACAATCGCGAGTCCGAGCGTCATCGGAGTATCCCAGGCGCTTCGCGACGCGACGCGAGCAGCCGCTTGACCATGCTTGTGTAGATTGGGACCGCATCGTGCAACTCTTGCTTCGAAATGCGCTCCTCCGCCGTGTGCGCCACATGAATGTTGCCCGGCCCAATCAAAAACGGAGTACCCCATGATTCTTGCAGCGTCGGGACGTCGGTCGTGAACGCCACTACGGTTGTCGGCAACCCATCGAGCCCGGAAAAGTGAAACACCGGCGTATGCAAGGCTTCGCGGACTTCCACTCGTCCAGCCGCCGCTTCGTGAACAGCCTCTCGCACCGGAGCGGCGTCGCCCACCAACCGAAACATAAGTTCGGCTCGCGCCTCGTCAGCAACCACGTTGGGCGCCCTCCCGCCGGAAATTGTGCCAATGTTCAACGTACTTTTCCCAAGCAGCGGATCCTCGGTCAAAGGGAGACGCCGAATATCCTCCAGCACATCCAATAGCGCATCGATTGCCGAGCGTCCCAATTCCGGGTAGCCCGAGTGTGCCAGGCGACCCTGCGCCACCAGCTCGAAGCGCAGCGCTCCCTTCGACCCCACGCACAACTTGTTTTCCGTTGGCTCGCCATTGACCAGATAGCGGGAGCCGCGCGGCGTCCTCGCCGCAACGCGCGCACCGGCGCTGTTTCGTTCTTCGCCGACCACGAACAGAAGGCCGAGATCCGAAATGCCTTCATCGAGGAGCTTCTCGACCGTGCAGATCATGGCGGCGATGATGCCTTTGGCGTCGCATGCCCCTCGCCCCCAAAGAAATTCGTCGTCTTCGCGCGAGGGGAAAAAGGGCGGCACGGTGTCCATGTGCGTCGACAGCGTGACGACCGGCTTGCCCCAACTCGCAAAGACGTTAAAGCGTTGCGCCTCCACCTGCATGCGTTCGACATCGCCGCCGTATTTCGCAGCCAGCGGAGAAAGATGGCGAAACAGAAATTCGCCGGCTCCGGCTTCGTTGTTCGTCACCGATTCGATATCCACGAGCGCACGCGTAAGCTCAAAAAGGTCCATAGTCGTTTTCAGGAATGGAACGAGAGAAGGGAAGAACCGAAGAAAAACTCGGGGCTGTCACTCCTCGATAGCGCTCCATCCGCATAACTTCACAACGGATGACAGTGGACAGGTCTTAGGCCTGGCCCCCAGCCGCTCGGCATTCAGTTGCCGCAGCGACTTCGGCGGATCAACAGCACTTGCCCCTTTCGCGCTGGCGTCCGAAGCTGATCGGAAAAGCACGCCCCGCTACTAATGGGATCCGCACCTCTACCAAGTACCAGTCGAAAATAGCGGACCAGTCTGCGAAAGTCAATCTTCGCAAGCATCCAAAAAACGCGCTCGACGTATCTGTTTTTTGCGCCTCGCCTAGATTGACGCAGGCGATTGGGTTGTTTAAGCTTTAACTCGTCAAATGAAGGGTTTGAATCATCTCCGGGCGCACCATCATCATCATCACGGCCACATGCCGCGCCCGTTGAGCTGCACCTAGCGATTACGTAGAAAACGCACTCATCGGCCCGCTGGCGCTAAGCTCCAGCGGGTTTTTTGTTTTTGGGTTCGAGGATTTGGAGGAAGCAAATGGAAATCGCATTCGAAAAGAGCGGCGGGCTGGTACCGGCGATTATTCAGGACGGCCGCACGGGTGAAGTCTTGATGCTTGGCTTCATGAACGCGGAGGCGCTTGCGGAGACGCAGCGAACGCGCGAGGCGGTGTTCTTCAGCCGCTCCCGGCAGCGTTTGTGGAAGAAAGGGGAATCGAGCGGCCACGTCCTGCGCGTGTTGGAAATGCGCATCGATTGCGACGCCGATGCGTTGCTCTTGCGCGTCGAGCCAGTAGGACCTGGCGTCTGTCACGAAGGCTACTGCAGTTGCTTCTTCCGGCAGATTGAAGAAAACGGCAGCGTCCGCACCGTCGCACAGCGGACATTTGATCCAACCAAAGTTTACGCTCCGGGGGCAGGACGATGAATCGCTTAAAACTTGGAATCCCAAAGGGGAGCTTGCAAGAAGCAACCTTGGAGCTTTTCGCTCGCGGAGGCTGGAAGATCACCATAAGCTCGCGAAGGTACGTGCCGGCCATCGATGACCCGGAGATCGAGTGTTTGCTGGTGCGTGCGCAGGAAATGGCCCGCTACGTGGAAACGGGCGCGCTCGATGCGGGAATTACCGGGCACGACTGGGTAGTCGAAACCGGCTCGGATGTCGAGGAACTCGCTGAGCTCGTATACGCCAAGCAGCGGCTGTCGCGCGTGCGGTGGGTGCTCGCCGTGCAGGAAGATTCCGCGATTCGTCAGCCGAGCGATTTGCAAGGCAAGGTGATCGCCACGGAAATCGTGCGCATCACCGAGAAATACTTAAAGCGCCACGGAGTAACCGCGCGTGTGGATTTCTCTTGGGGCGCCACAGAGGTGAAAGTGCCACAGCTTGCTGACGCCATCGTCGAGGTCACCGAAACGGGCTCTTCGCTGCGCGCCAACCGCCTCCGCATTGTGGACACCGTTTTGGAATCGGCCAGCGTCTTTATCATGAATCGAGCGGCGACCGCGGACGCGTGGAAGAAAGAAAAAGCGGAAAGCGTAATTCTGATGCTGCAAGGCGCCATTGCCGCGGCCAGCAAAGTCGGCCTGCTCCTTAATGTGCGAAAAGAGGATCTGGACCACGTGCTCGCCATCCTGCCGGCGCTGAAGAATCCCACCATCTCGATGCTCAGCGATCCAGAGTGGGTAGCCGTGAATACCATTGTCGAGGAATCGGTGGTGCGGCAGATTTTGCCAAAGCTCAAAGCCGCGAATGCGCAGGGGATTGTGGAGTATCCCCTGAACAAGATCGTGCTGTGATGCGAATCTTGCGACTAACCGGCGCGGTGGAAAAGAGGCTGCTCGCGGCGCGTGAACGTCAGGACGTCCAAACCGAGAAAGTTGCCGCCAAAATTATCGCTGACGTCCGGCGGCGTGGCGATACAGCGCTGTGTTCCTGGACGAAAAAGCTGGATGGCATAAATTTTTCGCGCAGCGGGATGTGGGTCTCGCCGCGTGAGATCGAGGAAGCGCAAAAAAGTGTCAGTGCAGATTTCCTGCGCGCCGTGAAGCACGCGATAGCCAACGTCCGAAAGGTGGCTGAGAAACAGTTGCCACGAAGCTGGTCAATGGAAGTGGAAACAGGTGTGAGCGTCGGGCAAATGGTTAGGCCCATTGAAACGATCGGCTGCTACATTCCAGGCGGCAAATCTACTCTGCTTTCCACGCTGATAATGACCGCCGTGCCAGCGCAGGTCGCGGGCGCTAAGAGGATCGTGGTTGTGTGTTCGAGGCCGAACCACGAGCTGCTTGCGGCAGCTGGCATCCTCGGTCTGAGCGAAGTTGCGCGCATCGGAGGAGCGCAAGCGGTCGCGGCCCTGGCCTACGGAACCAAAGCTATTCCGCGCGTCGACAAACTTTTTGGACCCGGCAACCGTTTCGTGACCGCCGCAAAGCAACTCGTAACCCGCGACTGTGCGATCGATCTCCCCGCCGGACCAACCGAAGCCATTGTCATTGCTTCGAAAGGAAACCCGGCCTGGATCGCGGCCGATTTGCTGGCTCAAGCCGAACACGCCCCGGACGCGGCAAGCATCCTGGTGACAACGTCGGCGCGGCTTGCACGGGCGGTACAGCACGAAGTTGCCGCACAGCTGGAGAAATTGCCGCACACAAACCCCGCCAATGTTTCCTTGAAAACGGCCGGAGTGATTTTGCTCGCTGCATCCGGCGATGCTGCGTTCAACTTCGTGAACCGCTTTGCACCGGAACATCTCAGCCTTCCGCAATCCAAGACTGCCGCTCTCAAAAAGATTGCTGCGGCCGGAACGGTTTTTGTCGGTCCTTGGGCCGCCCAGGCTCTCGGCGATTACACGAGTGGCAGCAACCATGTTTTGCCCACTGGCGGCTGGGCGCGCAGGCGCGGAGGGCTGTCCGCGGCGGATTTTGTAAAGTGCATCAGCGTGCAGACCATTGGCCGAAATGGTTTCAAGCGGCTGGCGGGCGACGTGCGGGTTCTCGCACGGGCAGAAAACCTTCCTGCGCATGAAAATGCCGTGGCGGTGCGCGAATGAAACCGAAGCTCTCCGTGCGGCACGCAATCCTGAATAAGGCGGAGTGATGCCAAGAACCGCAAAGATTCATCGTAAGACGAACGAGACCGATATCAAGCTCCGTCTGAACCTAGACGGGCGCGGCACGGCGCATATTGCCACCGGAATCCGCTTCCTCGATCACATGTTGGAGCTCGTCGCCCGTCACGGCGCATTCGATTTGGAACTGAACGCGCGCGGCGACTTGGACGTCGACCAGCACCACACCGTCGAAGACGTGGGACTCGCCTTGGGCGAAGCGGTGACCAAAGCGCTGGGCACCAAGCGCGGCATTTTGCGCGCCGGATATTTTCTGATGCCCATGGACGAAACGCTCGCCGCCAGCGCAGTCGATTTAGGTGGCCGGCCCTTCTGCGTTGTGAACGCCAAAATTGCGAGCGCGCGCGTCGGCGATTTTCAGACCGAGCTGATCGAGGATTTCTTTCAAGGGTTTGCGCAGGCCGCTCGAGCCAATGTGCATCTCCGCGTCCTGTACGGGCGATCCTCGCATCACCAGGTCGAGGCCATGTTCAAGGCCTTTGCTCGCGCTCTGCGTTTCGCCGTGGCGCGCGACAAAAGATTGCGCCGCGTGCTGCCCAGCACCAAGGGCTTGCTATGAAAATTGCCCTGTTGGATTACGGCGCAGGCAACGTCGCCTCTGTCGAGCGAGCCCTGCAGCGGCTCGGAGCAGAATCGCAACGCGCCACCACGCCCGAAGGGGTCGCAAGCGCACAGGCGCTCCTGCTCCCAGGCGTCGGACATTTCGAAACACTCATCCGCGCGCTCGATGATCGTAAATTGCGCGCGCCCCTGGTCGACGCCATCCGTGGCGGCGTTCCGTTCCTGGGCATTTGCCTGGGGCTCCAGGCACTTTTTGCCGCCAGCGATGAGGCGCCGGAGCTAGCGGGCTTGCAGTTGTTGCCGGGGCGCGTGCGCTCGCTGCCGCCCGTCGTCAAACTGCCGCACATGGGCTGGAATCGATTGCTTTTCAAATGCAAGTCGTCGCTGCTCGAAGGCGTCGCTGCTGACTCCTACTTCTATTTCGCGCACACTTACGCTGCGATCGACCAACGCGAAGAAACCGTCGCTGCCTGCAGCTATGGAACTGAGTTTGTCGCCGTCCTCGAAAAGGAAAACATGTTCGCAGTTCAATTTCACCCCGAAAAGAGCGGAGGAGCTGGCGCGCAAGTCTTGCGCAATTTTCTGAGGCTCTGCGCATGAGTCTGGCTCGGCGCATCATTCCTTGCCTGGATATCGATGGCGACCGCGTTGTGAAAGGCGTGAACTTTGTCGGGCTCCGCGATGCCGGTGATCCCGCGAAATTGGCGGCGCGATATAACGCGGAAGGCGCGGACGAACTCGTCGTCCTGGACATAGCCGCCTCCCGCGACCAGCGGCCGACGTTCTTAGAAACCATTCGGCGCGTCGCGGCCGAGCTCGCGATTCCCTTGACCGCGGGAGGCGGCATTCGCAGCGCGGAAGACGCGCGGTCAGTGCTTCGGGCCGGCGCGGATAAGATTACGCTGAATACCGCAGCAGTGGCGCGGCCAGAGCTGATCTCGGAGACAGCGCTCGAGTTTGGCGCGCAGGCGGTTGTGCTGGCGATCGACGCGAAGAGAGCCGGAGACCAATGGGTGGTGATGGTACGCGGCGGGCGTGAGCCCGCAAACCGCGACGCCATCGCATGGGCAAAGGAGGGGGTTGCCCTCGGTGCAGGAGAGATTCTGGCGACCTCCATGGACCGGGATGGCACGCAGAGCGGATTCGACACCGCACTCACCGCGGCGATCTCCTCCGCGGTTTCCGTGCCAGTCATCGCCTCCGGCGGCGCCAAGCTACCCGCTCACTTCGCGGAGATTTTTACCAACGGACGTGCCGACGCTGCATTGGCGGCTTCGATCTTCCACGATCATATTCAGCCGATCCGCGAGCTCAAGGAATTTCTCTCCGCGCGCGGCATTCCCGTGAGGTTGCCGTGCTGATCCCGTGTATCGACTTGCAGGAGGGCAAGGCGGTGCAACTCGTGCACGGGAGAAAACGCGAGCTTGCGATCTCGGATGTGATGTCGCTGCTGCTGAAATTCCAGAAATACAAGTGGTTGCACGTTATCGATCTGGACGCTGCCATGGGAAAAGGCAATAACAGCGAACTCGCGCGAACACTATGCCTCGAAGCGGCCAAGCGCTTTGGTATGAAAGTACGCGTGGGCGGAGGAATTCGCACCGTTCGCCGCGCCGAGGAAATTACGAAATGGGGCGCGCGCCAAGTCATTGTCGGAAGCGCCGCATTCAAGAACGGCAAGATAAACGCGTCATTTCTCAGAAAGCTTGGCACGCGAGTGGGCCGCTCCGCAATTGTCATCGCGCTGGACACTGCCCAGGGCCGAATCGTGACCGCAGGTTGGCGAGAAAAACTGCCGATTCGGGCAGAAGATGTGATCGAGCAACTCGAACCGTTCTGCGCCGTATTTCTCTGCACGGATGTAGATCGCGAAGGAACTATGAGTGGCGCCAATCTCAAGTGGTTCGAGCAGTTGCGGAGCGCAACGTCGCATCCGATCATTGCCGCGGGCGGCATCAAGGCGCAGCGGGAAATCCGCGCCCTCGACAGGCTGGGGATGGACGCCGCCGTGGGCATGGCACTCTACAAGAATCGATTGCGCTAGAGCACTGAGTCTCTCCGGTCCAGCATCTCCTGTTAAGTTCCTTACGATCCGCCTGCACGAGACGATTCGACGCCTTGCCTCTCTGTTTTGTGTCCGATTCGGTTGTATGATATCGGCGCAGGAATCAAAACTCATTCACACGAGGGCACACATGACGCACCGCTCCGATCGCCGCGAATTCCTCCGCACTCTGACCCACCGCCACTCTGACCGCGGCATCCTCCAGCTTAGCCCTTTCCGATCAATCGTTCTCCGCGCCCAAAAAATCTCTCCTCGTGTTCACGAAATCTTCCGGCTTCGAGCACGAGGTAGTTAAGCGCAAGGACGGCAAGCTCAGCATCGTCGAAACTGCCGTAACCGAACTCGGTGGCAAGAGCGGCTTCGACGTCACGTGCTCCAAAGACGGCCGTATCTTCGACTCAAAAGATTTTCACAATTACCAAGCCGTTTTCTTCTTCACCACCGGCGATCTCACCCAGTCCGCCACGGACAAGAATCCCCCGGTATC
>Ga0209240_1000711_pt1 | contig 13726 bp, 10 predicted proteins | sample GraSoi_2013_80cm_FD_185828 | JGI IMG/M metagenome (GOLD analysis project Ga0209240, IMG submission 185828) | Grasslands soil microbial communities from the Angelo Coastal Reserve, California, USA - Sample 9_17_2013_80cm (SPAdes) (version 2) | ecosystem: Environmental > Terrestrial > Soil >...
GGCTAAAGCGACGCAGGCGGCCGGGAATGGCGGACAGATCGATCTGGTCCGCGCCCAGGTTTTCCTAGGCCTGCTACTCGGCACGTTGCCGTATATCCCGCCTCCGCCCGGCTCCGCGCCCGATGACCCGCCGCCTGACGCTCCTGGGCCCGGTGAGCCATCTGATGACGCACCGCCGGCCGAGCCATCTGATGACGCGACGCCGGCCGAGCCAACTACTGACTCGGCGCCCGGCGACAGGGCAGGCGCCGGTAGCGGGGCGGATGAACTGGCGTGGCCGTGGCCGGGCGTCCAGCCCTGCCTGCTGCCAGCACCGGGCACCCTGGCAGGCATCCGGCCCCTACCGGATACCGGCGGATTGCTAGGCCTGACGGTGCCGCTGGGCACGCTGACCGGAGCGTCGTCGGCGCCAGGGCAGTTGTCCAGGCTCGGCGTCATTATGCCTGGTCAAGCCTGCCGACTCGCCGACTTGGCGGCCCGACACCCTGCCACCCGGTGGCGGATCGTTGTGGTCACGGCCGAAGGCGAGGCGATCGCCGTCACCCATCTCCCGCGCTCCCGAAGCCCCGGTGCCGCTGGCGCCGGCGGCGGACACGGCGGGATCGGCCTGATCGGCCGCGTCACAATGATCATCCGGACCGACCAACTGGCATCAGCCTCCGGTCATGACCCGCCCGGGACCGTGCCGCCAGGATCTGCGGTTGCCTCGCAGCCAACACCGCTGCCGGGATCGCCGCTGGCCAAGATCGTAGACCGCGCCATTGACGTGGCCGGGCGAGCCGCTGCTGCCGGCGAGCAGAGGCGGCAGGACGAGCGATCAGGCGGCTGCGGCCACGGGCTGGCCTCGGCTGCCTATCGGCCACCGCCCCGGATCGCCGACTTGGTCATCGCACGAGACGGAACCTGTCGGTTCGGCCCGTGCCGTCGGCCGGCCGAGCAATGCGACTTGGACCATTCGGTGCCGTTCGACCAAGGCGGGCCGACTTGCGAATGCAATTTGGGCGGCAAATGCCGTACACATCATCGACTGAAACAACATCCCGGCTGGTCAGTGACTCAGTCTGCCCCTGGCATATTCCGCTGGATCACACCAGCTGGCCGGGCTTACGTCACCCGCCCTGACCTATACCTCACCTGAAGCGACGGCGCCTGCGAGCACGGACCTGCTGTCGCCGTCGATGCCGATGCCTAGCCTAGGCGTATGCGGATGCCGCGATCCGGGAGGAACTTCCATGGCTGACGCCGACGACGTGCGCCGCCTCGCGCTGGCGTTGCCTGGTGTGGAGGAGATCGACAGCGACGGCTTTGACTTCCGCGTCGGCGGCAAGGGGTTCGTTTGGTCCTACCCTGAGCGCCTGCCGGGCAAGCCGCGTGTCATTCGTAGCGAGATCGCAGTTTTGTATGTTGGCGACGAGGCGGAGAAACAGGCTCTGCTCCGCGGCGAGGCTCATCTGTTCTTCACCGCGCCGGGATACGGCGACTGGCCGCTGGTGATGCTGCGGCTGCCCGAGGTGGACGTCGAGCGGCTGGCCGAGCTTGTCACCGACGCATGGCGGATGCGCGCTCCGGAGCAAATCGCCGACGAACTGGGCACGGAACTGGCGTGAACGAGCCATGCACGTGCCGACGGCGCCGCAGGCCAGCGGTTGCAGCGTCGACACGCATTCAACGGAGCTGGCTGAAGAATGCGCGCACATCACCGACGAGGAGGTCGGGCTGCTCCATGGCAGCGAAATGACCGCCGCGGTCGAACTCGGTCCAGTGCACGATGTTGTTCGACAACTCGGCGAAGCGCCGGATCGGACGGGCGATCTCCCGCGCAAAGACAGCTAGGCCGGTAGGCGCCGTCGAGACTTTCGGAGGGCCTGAGGAGCCCGAGCGGGCGGCCTCATAGTAGAGCCGGGCCGACGATCCGGCTGTCCTGGTCAGCCAGTACACCATGATGTTGGTCAGTAGCTGGTCGCGGTCGACTGCCTCGTCCGGGAGGCCGTCGTCGGTCCACTCGCCGAACTTCTCCGCGATCCAGACAAGCTGGCCCGCCGGTGAATCCGTCAGACCGTAGGCCAGGGTCTGCGGCCGCGTGGATTGAATCGCCCCGTACCCGCTGCCGGTGGCGCGGAACCGGCGCATGGTCTCCACGTGGCTCCGCTCCGCGTCAGTCAGGTCGGTCGCTTCCTCTGGCACCCAGGGGAAGAGCATGTTCAGGTGGACGCCGATGATGTGATCCCCGGCGATGAGACCGAGTTCCCTGGAAATGGCGGAGCCCCAGTCGCCGCCCTGGGCGCCGTAACGCTGATAGCCAAGTCGCCGCATCAGCTCATCCCAGGCTTGCGCGATGCGGTGCACGTTCCACCCTCTGTCTTGCGTGGGCCCAGAGAACCCGTAGCCCGGAATCGATGGCACTACGAGGTGGAACGCGTCGGCTGGGTCGGCGCTGTGCGCCCTGGGGTTGGTAAGCGGTCCGATGATGTTGATGAATTCCACGATTGAGCCGGGCCAGCCGTGCGTCATGATCAGCGGCATGGCGTCAGGCTCTGGGGAGCTGACGTGCAGGAAGTGCACGCGCTGCCCGTCGATCCCGGTGGTGAACTGCGGGAACGCGTTCAGAGCCTGCTCATGCACACGCCAGTCGTAGCTGGTGCGCCAGTACTCGGCCAGCTGTTGCACGTAGTCCAGCGGTATGCCATAGTCCCAGCCGGAATCGGGAACCTGGTCGGGCCAGCGAGTACTTTCCAGCCTGGCCCGCAGCTCGTGCAGGTCGGCTTGCGGAATGTCAATACGGAATCGCCGGATCTGCGTCGCATTCGATTCGGTGTGGATGTCCATCGTCGCCCGAGAACCCAGCCGCCGAACTGGCCAGGGCCCCGCTCCTTCCTCTGGTCGCGCTCGATCCCATTGTCGTGACATCGATCATCTCGTGGTCAGGTTGCTTCGGGTCAGCAGCCCGATCGTCAGGGAAGTTGTCACGGCCGGGTGTTCGGCTTGGTCAACCGCGGCAGGCGCGGCGACACGATGAAAGCGGCAAAGCTTGAGCGTCAGGTCCTGTCGGGCATGCTGGCATGCATGACAGGTGCGCAGCCCGACCACAGCGGCCACGATCATACCGATCTCGACCATGGCCACGGGGATGAGCAGGGCCACGGGGACGACCATGGCCACGGGGATGAGCAGGACCACCTGCATGTTCAGGCGCAGGGTCTGGCGGCCCGGCTGCGGCATCTGCTGCGGCCGCATTCCCACGATGCCGCGGAACACGTCGACGCGGCGATGGAGACCAGCAGCGAGGGATTGCGCGCGCTGTGGGTCTCGCTCGCAGTGCTGGCCGCGACCGCGGCGGTCCAAGCCGCTGTGGTCGTCGTGTCTGGGTCTGTTGCGCTGCTGGGCGACACGCTGCACAACGCGGTGGACGCGCTGACTGCCGTGCCGCTGGCAGTCGCGTTCATCGTCGGCCGTCGGCGGCCCAATCGCCGCTATACCTACGGGTACGGACGGGCCGAGGACCTGGCCGGGATCGTAATCGTCATACTGATTGCCGCGTCGTCGGTTCTGGCCGCAACGGAGGCCGCGACCCGGCTGGCCCATCCTCGCCCGGTGACGAATCTATGGGCGGTCGCCGCCGCCGCACTGGCGGGTTTCACTGGCAACGAGCTGGTTGCGCGGTACCGGATCCGCGTCGGCCGCAGGATCGGCTCGGCGGCACTGGTTGCCGACGGCCTGCATGCTCGTACCGACGGCTTTACGTCCCTCGCGGTGCTGTTGGGAGTCGGGGGAGTTGCGCTCGGCTGGCTATGGGCCGACCCGGTCGTCGGGCTGATCATCACGGTGGCGATCCTGGGCGTCCTGTACCAGGCGGCGCGCGAGATTTACCGGCGGCTCATGGATGCCGTTGATCCCGGCCTGGTCGACCGGGCCGAGGCCACCCTTCGCGGCACGGTCGGCGTCCTCGACGTCGGGCACGTTCGGCTGCGGTGGATCGGCCACCAGCTCCGCGCCGAATGCGAAGTCATGGTCGACGCGCGGGCTAGCGCGATCGCAGCCCATCACGTCGCCGTCAACGCCGAACACAACCTGCTGCACGAACTACCTCGCCTGACCGCGGCCCTTGTGCACGCTGACCCGCAGGCCGGCGAAGGCACTGACTACCACGCCGACCTCGCCCGGCATCGGTGAGCTGTCCACCCGCAGGCCGCGTGGGCACACCTCAGCGAGCGGCGGCTCACAGCGCCGAGCGGCCGTCACCGGCGAGTCGGGACCGCCATCCCGGTCGTTCTTCTACCTCAGCGAGCCACGGCGGCTCGGCGCCGACGCGGGTGCAGGTCAGCGCGGCGACCTGGGCGGCGGCCAGGAGCGCCTCGCGTACCTCGCCGATCCGGTGCAGGTCCCGCCTGGTGAGCTCGCTTCGAGTCCACCAGGCAAGGAACCCCCCGCCGAAGGCGTCCCCCGCGCCGATTGTGTCGACGACGTCTACCTGCGGTACTTCTACGGTGACCTGCTGTCCTGGCAGCAGCGCCCGCGCCGGGCGAGGACCGTCGGTCATGAGGATGAGATGGGGGCCGAGGTCGAGCAGGCGGGCGGCTGCTGCCTGCGCCGGCACGTCCGGGTAGAGATAGGCGAGGTCTTCCCGGCTGACCTTGACGATGTCTGTGCGGCGCAGTATCCGGGTGAGCCGGGCGCGGTAAGCAGGGTGATCACTGATCGCCTGGGGCCGGCAGTTCGGATCTACCATCACCAGCGTGTCCGGTCGCAGCGCGTCTGTGATCAGGCGCTCGACGCTGGCAGCGACCGGCTCCATCGTCAGCGCCAGGCTGCCAGCGTGCAGCGCGGTCACCTCGTCCGGCAGGGCGGCCGCGAGCTGGCTAAACTCCAGGTCTTCTGATGCGGTGCCCGCGAGGTAGAAGCCGTAGTGCGCCGCCCCTTCGGTATCCACCTCGACAACGGCGAGCGTGGTGGGAGCGTCGACAGGCTCGGGCACGCTCAGCGTCACGCCGTCCTGGTCGAGGCTGGCACGGAGCAGGCGACCGAAACGGTCGCTGGACAGGCGGCCGAGAAAAGCGGGGGCCAGTCCCAGCCTGCCGATGGTTCTGGCCGTGTTAAAGGGTCCGCCCCCCGGCTGCGCGCCGACACAGCCGTCGTGATCGAGAACCAGATCGATCAGCGCCTCACCGGCGACGGTGATCATCGGTCGGCGCGGGCACCGCCGGTCAGCGCCCGGGCTGCCCTGCTCATGTTGGCCTGATGTGCCACTTGATCCCGTTGCCAGCGCGAACCTGGCTGACCGCTTCGCCGAAGTGCTCGAGCGGCAGGGGCTCACCAAGTAGCGGGCCGGGGTCAACAGCCCCGCTTGCCAGCAGCTCGACAGCCTTTCCGAAGCTGCGCAGGATGGCCATGGACCCCACGATCGTCAGCTCGTCGTTGTAGACCAGGAACGGCGAGACGGCGACAGTGGCCTCAGCCGGTGACACGCCGAAGACCAGCAGCCGGCCGCCGCGGTCGAGCAGGCCGATCGCCGATTCGATCGCCGCGGGCACCCCGGTCGCGTCGATCGCGATACTGAAACGGGCCCCATCGAGATCGTCGGCGCCGGTGACAGCCTGGCCCGCGCCCAGCTCGCGGGCGACGGCAAGCCGCGAGGTGATCCGGTCCACGACCGCGATTCGGCCGGCACCGGCGCGGACCAGCAATTGCAGCAACAACAAACCCATCGTGCCGGCCCCGATCACCACAACGGACTCACCGAGCACCGGGCCGAGGCGCCGCAGGCCATGGACAGCGCAGGCGAGCGGCTCGGCCATCGCCCCGTGCTGACCGTCGACGTGATCGGGCAGCCGGTGGGCGTTGACCGCGGGCACCGCGACGTACTCGGCGAACGCGCCGTTCTTGGTGTCGCCGATAGCGGCCCAGTTCTCGCACAGGTTGTCATGGCCGGCCCGGCAGCGCCGGCACCACCCGCAATACAGAGAAGGATCGACCGCGACCCGGTCGCCTTCCTTGAGATCGGGTTCCACGTCGGCACCGCAGGCCACGATCTGTCCGGCGAACTCGTGGCCGGGTGTGATCGGGTAAGGGGTCGGCGGGAATTCGCCATCAATGATGTGCAGGTCGGTACCGCAGATACCGCAGCAGTCAACCCGAACGAGAACTTCCCTGGCCCGCGGGGCAGGGTCGGGCACCTCGGCGACCCGGAAGCTGCCCGGCTGGTCTAGCACGATCGCGCGCATGGGTCCTCCGTCGCTCGTTCTGGCGGACGCAGGTTCCGCCCGGTGGGGCAGGCCGCGGATCGCGGCTCAGACCGCAAGCCGGGCACCGGTCTCCGGGTGGAACGCGAGCATGTCCTCAGGCCGGATGTGCAAGCTCACCTGCCGTCCAGGAGTTGGCGGCTGCCGCCCCTCGGCACGGGCGACGATCGCGTTCCCGCCTTCCGGCAAGCGCACGTGCAGCAGTGCATCGGCCCCCAGTTCTTCTACCAGAACCACGTCGCCGGTTACCTCCCCGGTGCCGTCGGCGAGGTGGAGGTGTTCTGGCCGCATCCCGATAACCAGTTCCTTGAGATCGGCATGCGCGGCTGCGTTCCGTATGGCAACCGGAAGAGGAAGAACCTTTCCTGCCACGCGGACGCCGCCATCGGTGAGCGGCACGGTGCGCAGGTTCATCGCGGGCGAGCCGATGAACCCGGCGACAAACTGATTGACCGGGTTGTCGTACAGCTGGCGTGGTGTGTCGCACTGCTGCAGCCTGCCCTGGCTGAGCACCGCCACCCGGTTGCCCATCGTCATCGCCTCGACCTGATCATGGGTCACGTAGACGGTCGTGACGCCGAGCCGGCGCTGCAGTTCGGCGATCTGGCTCCTGGTCTGGACCCGAAGCTTGGCATCGAGGTTCGAGAGCGGCTCGTCCATGAGGAAGACCTTCGGCTCGCGCACGATCGCCCGGCCCATCGCCACGCGCTGACGCTGGCCGCCGGACAGCTGCCGTGGCTTGCGGCTCAGCAGCTGCTCGTCGAGTTCGAGCAGCCTGGCGGCTTCGCGTACCCGGCGGTCCCGTTCGTCCCGGTGGACGCCGTGCATCTTGAGCGCGAAGGCCATGTTCTCCGCGACCGTCTTCTGGGGGTAAAGGGCATAGTTCTGGAACACCATGGCGATGTCCCGGTCCTTGGGCGGCACGTCGGTGACATCCCGGTCGCCGATCTCAACCCGTCCGCTGTCAATCGGCTCGAGCCCGGCCAGCAGCCGCAGGGCGGTGGTCTTGCCCGAACCGGACGGCCCGACCAGGACCATGAACTCGCCGTCCTTGATATCCAGGTCGAGTGCGTCCACCGCGGGCGCGGCGTCCTTGCCGAACACCCGGGTCGCTGACACGTATTTCACATTGGCCACGGGGGACCTCCAGTCATTTGATGGCTCCCATCGCCAGGCCGCGGACGAGCGAGCGCTGGGCGATCCAGCCGACGACGATGACCGGCACCGAGGCGATCGTGGCCGCCGCCGACAAGTGAGCGATGAACAGGCCCTCCGTGCTGATGCCGCCCACCAGGAACATCGGCACGGTCGCGGCGTTGGTCGTGGTCAGGTTGATCGCCAGGAACAGCTCGTTCCAGGCGAAGATGACGCAGATCAGCGCCGTCGACACCACTCCCGGCAGCACGACGGGCATGATCACGCTGCCCATCTCCCTGATCCGGCCGGCTCCGTCCAGCCTGGCCGCCTCGAGCAACTCGTTCGGCACCTCGAGCATGAAGGAGCGAATCATCCAGATCGCCAGCGGCAGGTTCATCGCGGTGTAGAGGATGATCAGCAGCCAGATGCTGTCGAGCAGGTGCGTGTGCAGTGCGATGACGTAGAGCGGGCCGATCGCCGCCACGATCGGCAGCATCTTCGTGGAAATGAAGAAGAACAGCCCGTCCTGCCACCGCCTGACCGGATAGACAGATAGTGCGTACGCGGCGGGAATGCCCAGCAGCAGCACCAGGATCGTCGAGCCGACGGTAGCCAGCGCCGAGTGCGTCAGGAACGGACCGATGTTAGAAAAGGCCGAGCTGAATTCGGACAGCGTGGGGCTGAAGGCGAACTTAGGCGGCCACGTCTCGGCGGCGGACTCCGGCTTGAACGCCGTGATGACCATCCACAGCACCGGCAGGAAGAACGCGATCGCCACCACCCAGCCGAGCACTGTCCAGCCGACACGCCCCGGCCATTGGCGGATCCTGCGCGTGCCGGCCCGCGAGGTGGTTGCACGCGACGCGGCGCGCAGTGACAAGGAAGTCATCCCCGTGCCTCCTCGAATCTGAAGACTCTGGCGAACATCCGCAGGGCGAGCGTGGCGACGATAATCGTCAGGACGACGGTGACCACGCCCGCTGCGGCAGCCCCGCCTATGTCATAGGCGTAGTCGACCTTCTGGTACAGGTAGAACGGCAGGTTGGTGGTGGCCGTGCCCGGCCCACCATTGGTCATCAGCCGGACCGCGTCGAAGGTGTTGACCAGGTAGATCGATCCGAGCAGGACGCCGAGTTCGATGTACGGCCGCAGGTGAGGGATCGTGAGCTCGCGGAACGTGGCGAGCGCGCCGGCGCCGTCTACCCTGGCTGCCTCGAGCGTGTCGGGCGGCTGGCTCTGCAGGCCGGCCAGCACGATCAAGGTCATGAACGGGGTCCACTGCCAGATCATGACGATGATCACCGAGAGCAGTGGCTGGGTGCTGAGCCAGGCTACGTGATTGACGCCGAACGGGGCCAGCAGGAAGTTCACCAGCCCGTAGTTGGCGTCGAGCATCGGATAGGCCCAGATCAGCGCCGCCGCCGCCGGCATGACAAGGAATGGGGTGATGATCAGTGTCCGAGCCATGCCGCGGCCGAAGAACTTGCGGTCAAGCAGCACGGCAAGCAGGACGCCCAGGATCATGGCGCCAATCACCGCGCTGGCGGTCATGATGACCGAGCGCAGCAGCGAGCCACGGAAAGCGGGATCGGTGAAAACGGTTGAGTAGTTGCTCAGTCCGGTGAAGTGAGCGCCGCCGGGAATGTCCCAGAAATAGCTCTGAAAGCTGTACCAGACAGTCACCACGAACGGCGCCTGAGTGACGACCACCACATAGATCAGCGCCGGAAGCAGCGGCAGCCTCCGCAGCCATCGTTCGCGGCGGCTCGCCCTGCGCGGCCGGACCCGGGCCGCGCGAGCTGGCGCCGCGACACCATCGAGTACCGCCACAGCTGGCCTCCTCATCAACAAGTCGCGGTCAGATCTCGCCGGAGGTTGTCGCGAGTGACGGGGCCATGGGTCGGCCTACCCAGCGGCCCCGTCACTCGCGTGCTGCTAGCCGCCTGACAGCTGCGCGGGGGTGTACGCGGCCGCGGCCTGCTGGCTTGTCTTCAGCGCCTGGCTCACGGTCTCGGTGCCAGCGATCGCGCCAGCGATCTGCTGGGCGACCTGCAGGCCCAGGGTCTCGAATTGCGGGATGTCGACGTACTGGATGCCGACGTAGGGGACCGGATGCAGCGTCGGATGCAGCGGGTCGACCGAGTTGATCGACGCCAGCGTGATGGCGGCGAAAGACTTCGCGGCCTGCTGGTAACCCGGCGTGTTGTACAGGGAGGTCCTGGTGCCCGGCGGTACCGCGGCCCAGCCGTACTTCTTGGCGACCAGCTGGTCATAGGCCTTCGAGGTGGCCCAGGACACGAACTTCCAGGCGTCGGACTGGTTGGCGACGCCCTGCGGGATCCCCAGCGACCAGGTCCACAGCCACCCGGAGGACTTGGTGAGCTTGACCGGCGCGAAAGCGTAGCCGGTCTGCTTGGCCATGGCCGGGTAGGAACCGGCGATGGATGTCGCCGCGACCGTCGCGTCATACCACATCGCGCACTTGCCCTGGCCGTACAACGTCAGCAGCTGGTTGAAGCTGTCGTTGGAGGCACCGGACTCGCCGTACTTGCGGATGAGGTTGACATAGAAGTTGGTCGCCGCCGTGAAAGCCGGCGAGGTGAGCTGGGGCTTCCAGTTCATGTCGAACCACTGGCCGCCGAAGGTGTTCACGACCGTGTCGAGCGAGGCCATGTTGTCACCCCACCCTGCCAGGCCGCGCAAGCAGACTCCGGCCAGCTTGCCCGGCTGGTTGAGCTTGGCCGCGAACGTCTGGACCTGCGCCCAGGTCGGGTGCAGCGGCATCGTCAGGTGAGCCTTGGCGAACAGGTCCTTGCGGTAGTAGACCATGGACGACTCGCCGTAGAACGGCACCGCGTACTCGTCGCCCTTGTAGGACAGCGACTTGGCTATGGGCGGCAGCAGGTCACCGGGGTCGTAGCTGGGGCTCTTCGGGAAGAGCTGCTTGGTCATGTCGACCAGCCAGCCGTTCTTGGCGAACAGCGGCGTCTCGTAAGGGCCGATCATGATCACATTGAAGGCGTTGCTGTGCGTGCTGACGTCCCTTTCGATGGCCGCCCGCAGGTCGCCTTCTGTGTAGGTGACGAACTTGACCTTGATGCCCGGGTACTGCTTTTCGAATACCGATCTGGTCAGCGGCACCATCTGGCCGGTGATCAGCGGGTTGGCGACGACGGCCACGGTCACGACGCCCGGAGTATTGCTGCCGGAACTGCCGCTGCTCGAACAGGCGGCAGGCGCCAGGATCGCGGCTATGCAGCCGACCACGGCGAGCGCACGGAGCTTAATGGGGAGCTTGAAGAGGGAACAGCTCATGAACGAACCTCCGCAACGGTGATAGCGGTGCGGGAAGGCCGCACCAGGCCCACAGGGCGGAGCGCAGTCGCAGCGCGTCCCGGCTTCCGACCCTTGGTAACGTTACCGAGCTTGCGCTGAACGTACGCTTGTGAAACTGTGCCGTCAACCCCTCGTAATAAGATTGACACCTGCATATGTTGAAGGTGCTGGTCAGCGGGCACCAACCGGCGAACGGGAGATCGGCGCGTGGGGAACGATCCCATACCTAGCCGCCAGCCGAATGGCGAAGCGGGCCGCCAAGTTGGTCGCCAAGCGGCCCGCCAAGTGGGTGCTCACCCGACCATGCGCGATGTGGCAGCGCTGGCGGGGGTCGGCGTCATGACTGTCTCCCGCGTCGTCAACGGCCGGGACGGCGTGAGCGCGGAACGCGCGGCGCGGGTATGGCGGGCCATCGAGCAGCTCGACTACCGGCACAACATCACGGCACGGCGATCATCGGGGTGCTGCTCGAGGACGTCGCGAACCCGTTCGCGGCCGAGTTGCTGCGCGCGGTCGAGAACGTGGTGAGCGAACAGGACAGCCTCGTCGTGTGCGCGAGCTCCGACGGCGACGCCGCGAGGGAAAGAGCGTTGCTTGAGGCCTTCTGCACCCGGCGGGTCGACGGTCTGATCATCGTCCCCTGCGGCCCCGATCACCGCTACCTGCTGACCGAGCTGCGCCGGGGCACCCAGGTGGTGTTCGCCGACCGGCCCGCGCCGACCATTGCCGCGGACACGGTGATCAGCGACAACGTCGGCGGTTCCCGGCTGGCCGTCAGTCACCTGGTTGACGCCGGGCACACGAGGATCGGGTTCCTCGGTGACCTCAGGCAGATCTACACGGCGGCCGAGCGCCACCGCGGATACCTGGCCGCGCTCCAGTCCGCTGGCATAGAACCCGATGAACGGCTGATCCGCCGTGACATCCACAACGAGCAGTCGGCCGAGCACGCGACCCACGATCTGCTCGCGGCGGCGCCCGCCCCGACCGCGATCTTCACGGCCCAGAACCTGCTGACCATCGGGGCAAGGAAGGCGCTGGGATCGGCGGGCGCCGAGCGCATGGTGGCGCACGTCGGCTTCGACGATGTCCCGCTCGCCGGGCTGCTCGACCCCGGTATCACGGTCATCGCGCAGGATCCGCAGGCCATGGGGGAACTGGCCGCGCAGATGCTCCTCCGCCGGCTCCGCGACCCCGCCGCCGCGCCAGAGACCGTCGAGGTGCCCACCAGATTGATCGCCCGTGGCTCCGGAGAGATCCGCGCCGGCCGATCGTCAGCCACAGACCGCCCGGCCGCGCCGATCGCGACGCCGCTGTAGGGTCCGACTGTCACCGTTGTAGCAGCGGTTTGTTGTCTCAGCGCCGTTAGCTGTTCATCAGGAGTCCTCAATCGACCAGTACGGTCTCAATGCTTCGGCTGTGACGAGGACTGGGAATTGTGGAATTGTCGCCTGCCCGCATTCACGCCGTCACACCGATTCTTCGCACCGCGGATCAGAGATCGACGAGCAAGAAGCGAAGGGAACGATTGATGATCAGGAAACTGGCAAGCAAAATCTGCGCTGCGGCAGCGTTCGGCCTCCTCGCCGCTGCGGTGACCGCCGCGTCAGCGAGCGCGGTCCCACGACAGGCCCCTCGTGCCGGTACTACCACGCCGATCAAACACGTCATCGTGATCGTCGGCGAGAACCATAGCTTTGACAATGTATTCGCGACCTACCGGCCACCAGGCCATCAGCACATACTGAACCTGATGTCCGAGGGCATCATCAACCCGGACGGCTCCCCAGGGCCCAATTTCGGGAAGGCGGCGCAGCTCAAGGCCAGCGACAAAGGCGCCTTCAGCCTGACGCCCACGATCACGGGGAAGTACGCGACGCTGCCCGCGCCCAACACGACATATGTGTCGAAGGCGTGCGATGGACTGGCCGGCAATAGCGCGGACACGCGTTTCCCCGCCAGCCTGCCGAATGGCCCCTTCCAGATCACCAAGTACGTCCCGTACTTCGATAGTCACGTGCAGTATTCGTCGTTCGGTCAGTGCGAACTCTTCGGCGCGTATGTCGGCGACCCGCTGCACCGCTTCTACCAGATGTGGCAGCAGACGGCCCGGCCCGGCAACGGGCTGAACACCTGGGTCGCGAACACGGCAGGGGACGACAACGGCGCCCACCCGCCCGCACCGATCTTCCAGGGCGGCGTTTCGATGGGTTTCTACAACATTGGCCAGGGCGACGCGCCGATCATGCGTGACCTGGCGCAGCACTATGCGATCAGCGACAACTACCACCAGGCGGTGCAAGGGGGAACCGGCGCCAACCACATCGCCCTCGGCACCGGCTTCGCACCCTCGTACCAGGACTCATCCGGCAACGCGGCGGTGCCACCGGCGAACCAGATCGAGAACCCGAACCCGAAGTCAGGCACCAACAACAACTACAGCCAGGACGGGTACTCGGGCGGGTCGTATTCGGAATGCGCTAACCCGAGCCAGCCGGGCGTCGGAGCGGTCGACGCATACCTCGCGAAGCTGCCTTACAAGGTGTTCAGCAACTGCCAGCCGGGACGCTACTACATCCTGAACAACTACAACCCCGGCTACAACCCTGACGGCACGCTCAACACCTCCACCTTCACCATCCCGCCGCAGAAGAAGGACTACGTCACGATCGGCAACGCGCTGTCGGCGCGCGGCATCAGCTGGGGCTACTTCGGCGAGGGCTACAACCACGGCAAGCCGGGGTTTGATTATTGCGGGATCTGCGACCCGATGCAGTACTCCGCGTCGATCATGACCAACCCCGCGCTGCGGGCCAATACCCAGCACGACCTCAACGACTTCATCACCGAAGCCGAGAACGGCGCGCTGCCCGCGGTCTCGTTCCTCAAGCCAGGGGACGATGACGGGCACCCGGGCTACTCCACGCTGGCCGCGTACGGCCGGGTAGCCCCGGTGCATTGCTGCACCGAGGCCCCCTCAGGACCGCGCATGCCACTCATCGCGGCACGCGGCCCAA
>Ga0209240_1000713_pt1 | contig 13714 bp, 14 predicted proteins | sample GraSoi_2013_80cm_FD_185828 | JGI IMG/M metagenome (GOLD analysis project Ga0209240, IMG submission 185828) | Grasslands soil microbial communities from the Angelo Coastal Reserve, California, USA - Sample 9_17_2013_80cm (SPAdes) (version 2) | ecosystem: Environmental > Terrestrial > Soil >...
CGTGGCGCACCGAGATCCCCCGTGCCCTGACCGCGCTCGGGAAGGCGTGGACCGATCCGGCCGCATGGGAGGGCATGACCCAGGTCGGCGGGGTCACGCTGCCCGGGGAGATCGCCGGGCAGGTCGCGCTCGACGAGGTCGTCCTGCACGCCTGGGACCTCGCCCGCGGCACCGGCCAGCCGTACCAGCAGGATCCGGCCACGCTGGAAGCCTGCCTGGCCGCCATGACCGCCATGTACCCGCCCGACAACCTCGATACCCGCAAGGGCATCTTCGGGCCGCCGATACCGGTGGTCGACGACGCGCCGCTCGTTGACAAGGTCGTGGCGTACAGCGGACGCGACCCCGGCTGGCCCGGCAGATAGAGCGCCTGGCCTAGCCAGCCGGTCCGGTGGTCGGGAGGTCAGGGGCAGGTCGGCATCGACCTTCTCGCGGACGGGAAGCAGCGCGGCGAACATGTCCCGGGCCCCGGCCGATCCCCGGCCCGTCCGGTCCAGCTGGCGAGGTTGGCGCGATCGGTCAGGGTCGCGGGGTGGTCGGCGCCGGTGACTCGCTCGATGACGGGCAGCAGCGCGGCGACCAGGTCGCGGGCAGCCGCCGCGTCGCCGGCCTGCCCGGTCCGGTTGGCGAGGTTACCGCGATCGGTCAGGGTGTCCGGGTGCTCGGCGCCCAGGACCTTCTCGATGCCAGGCACCAGCGCTGGGCGGAGCGATACCGCCGTTACTCATCGGTCTCTGACTCGTGCAATGACGGATCGTCTGGGGAAGGCGTGGCGGCGGCAGGGTCGATTTTGTCGAGGTACTTCGTCCACATGTCGCCTCCGTTGACTCGAAGCCACGCTATGAGCTGGGGCCGGTCAAGCTTTCTCAACTCGATAGGAAGAGGGGTGAGAATGGTCTGGTGAGCTGTATTTCCCAGGCTGCGGCTTCTCCTGGGTACGTCGTTATGGCTTGACCCCGCCAGGCGCCGGGATGGCCAGAAGCGGATCGTCGGGCCGTTTACGTGCTGATGTTCCAGCCCGTTTGGCGACCCGTCGTGATAGCCGCCGAGGCGGTTCGGCGGGCTGCGGTGGTTTGCCTGCCGCGCTGCCGGGCAGCGCAGCCGTTAGCGGGCTGGATAGGTGGTTGTCCCCGATGAACCCGATCGAACGAGCAATCCGCTGGGTCGACGCCGCGCAGCAGCGTCACAAGGCGTCGGCGTTCGTGGTCGGGGTCATCAAGAAATACGGGGATGACAACGGGGGCGTGCTTGCCGCCAGCCTCGCCCATTCAGGCTTCGTCTCCTTGTTCCCTCTGCTGCTGGTCCTGGTGACCATCCTTGGCCTGGTTGCCTCCGGCGACCCTGCGTTGCGCCATGAGGCGCTGAACGCGGTGGCTAAGCAGGTCCCGCTGATCGGCCATCAGCTAGCCGGCAACGTCCATCAGCTCCGCCGCTCGAGCGTCATCGGCCTGGTCGCCGGCCTGCTCGCCCTGACCTGGGGAACGACCGGGCTCGCGCAGGCGGGCCTGTTCACGATGGCGCAGGTGTGGAACCTGCCGGGGCCCGAACGGCCCGGCTACCTGCAGCGGCTGGGGCGCGCCGTGCTGTTCCTGGGCGTGCTCGGGCTGGGCGTGATCGTCACGACGCTGCTGACGAGCCTGGGCACCTACGGCCACAACGCCACCGCGATCGTGGTCCTCGGTGAGACTGTCGCGGTCGCGGCCAACATCGGCATGTACTTCATCGGCTTCCGTGTCCTGACCCCTGAGGGCGTCCCGGCCCGCAAGCTGGTGCCGGGCGCGGTTGCCGGAGGCGTGGCATGGACGGTGCTGCAGGCCATCGGCGCCTATCTCCTGCATCACTTCCTGCGCAGCGCTTCGGCGTACGGCGTGTTCGCCACGGTGCTCGGGCTCCTCGCCTGGATCTACCTGGCCGTCGAAATCACCGTCTACGCCGCCGAGACCAACGTGGTGCTGGCGCGGCGGCTGTGGCCGCGCTCCATCGTCCAGCCGCCGCTCACCCAGGCCGACCGGGCCGTCCTGGCGGCTCAGGCACTGCAAAACCAGCGGCGCGACGACCAGCACGTCGACGTGTCGTATGACGACCGGCCAGCCGGCGCCGAGGCATCCGGGCAGGCCCCGCGGGCCCCCGATGAGATCGCGCCGCCCGCGCCGTCCCGGGCGGGCGGCCGCCCTGACTAACCGCCCTGGAACCTATCACGACCACGCCTGGCCGTCGCCTCGAACCCCAAGGACCGGGCCGGGCGCGAAATGGCGGCCGGGGCGAGCTACTGCCAGGCCTGGGGGCGGCTGCCGCCGCCTGCCTGCCACAGACATCAGGGCCACGGCCCAGCCCGGGCATCCAGGCAATGTCGGTAAGCGCCCCGGGCCGGGTGGCACGCCGAGGGTCAGCGCGGACTGGCGCCGCCCGGGCAATGCCAGTACGCGAGGTCGCCCGCATGTAGCCGGCCAGGCATACGCCCGGCTGACCGCCTCCGCCTGACAGTGCAAGCCTGTCGTGCCGACCAGGTCGGCTGCTAGCCACAGCCACGGTCGCTATCCGCCTGAGAAGGCGGTTCCTATCAGGTCGTTCGGCGGGTAAGAGCTGCCTGTGAAGGATCGTTCCGTGGTCCGCCCATGACCTGTCCGCACTCGGCCTGGTTCAAGTTAGGCGTCGCGCCAGCCGGGGACGCGCGATGCGTGTCGGTCTCCTCTGGATAGCTCGTGCGCTCCAGCCCCACCCCCGCAAAGAAGCCCGCGACTTCCATGGCCCGGCGACCTCCGACGGCTCGGAGAAGCGGAAGCCGGCCGCTGCCTCATGGCCCCACCACTCGGCCAAGTGCCTCGCCTCTCGTCGCGCCGGGGCCGCTGGGCATGCATGCCCGGGAAAGCAGGCCGCAGACTCGCCCGGGATGCATGGTAACGGTGGCGAACCACCCGAACCGCGGGGGTCGTCCTCCCCGCCGTGGCGCTTGCCGGGAGGACTTCGTTGACGTGCCAGTGAATGCCCCGCGCCTTCTGGGATCCGAGCCGGGCGCCGGCCACCGAAGGGCAGGACTCACCATCGGTCATCGCCCTCCTGATGCCCGCGCGGAGCGCTGATATGCGGCCGGCTCCGCCAAGGTGATCACCGGCGCGGCTGCCGCAGGGGCGCGATGGCCGCGCGTGCCGGAACCACGTCATCACTCAGCCTGGCTCGCCTGGCCGGGCCATCGGCGAGCGCGGGCGGCGGAACGGCGAGGACCGGGCACCGGGCATGGGCCACGCGGTAGCGGCTCACCTGGCCGGCGACGAGCCCGCGTGGCATGCCACGGCGGCTGAAACCCAAGACCAGCAGGTCAGCGGGGCAGCAGGCCACGCCGGCCAGGACCCAGCCAGCCTCGCCGCGCGGTACGACAGGCCGGACCGGTGGGGTCGCCGGGGACCTCTCCCCAGAGGGCTCGGGGCGCAACGCCGGATCGAACAAGCGTAGGTTCGGCAAGTGCAAGCGCAGCCCGGGCAGCCGAAGCCGCCAGCGCAGCGGCTCCAGGTTTGTCTGCCGCGTCGTGCCCGAGCGCCATCAACCGCAAGAGGGACTGACTTGCACAAGCAAGACCACAGGGACCGCACGATCCCGGCCGCCGTCATCGTGGTGGTGTTCTTCGTCGCGATCCTGGTCGCCGCGCTGATCTGGCTGGCGGCGAGCTGAGGCGACCACCTGATCAATGGTGAGCGCCTAGTCGTTGTCACCACGGCCCTTACCTTTGACGACTCATGCCGGCCGGCATTTCCGGCCGGAGTGCCAGTGCTGGCGCGGCGGCACCCACCACCGGCATCGCCTGGCCGGTACGGCCATCCTGCGTGCTGACCGCGCCGCCCAGGCGGCCCACCCGGTACCGCGCGAGGACTGCAAGAGGTACCGGCCCAGCGGCGCACGGTCATCCCCCAGGCTACCAGCCGCGGCGGGCGGCGCCTCAGACTCCGCTACCTCGGCGCCGTCAAGGACAACGCCTGGCTCAAGCACCGCGCCGACGTCGTAGCTGTCTCGTATGCGGTCAGCCGGACCACACATGACAAGGCCTGCCGCGCGCGAGCTCGGCGCGTATTCGGCCTGATCCAGTTACAGGCATTGCCGTGGCCGCTAATGATCCGCATGCACAGCGCGGGCGATGCCGACTACTCGTGGCGCTCACCTCTTGCGTGCGCGGCTGCGGAGGAGGCAGCCGTGTACTCCTTTGACCTGGCCAAACGTGCTTGATCGAAGTCACGGCGGGGCGTCCGGCGGGGCTCGCGGGGCCAGGTCCCCCGTCGGGCACTGCGGGCAGCCGGCGGCGTCCGGCCGCCTGTGCAGGTGATCGTGGCCGCGGTCATGCGCCCGGCCGGACAGGACCTCCCGCCCCCGGCGCGGGTTCTCCGGAACCCTGCGATGACCCCTGGTGTGCCGGCCGAAGCAACCCGGCGAGTGCCGATCCCCACGCCCGCGCCCGGTCGCATTCCCCCGCACTCAGCGGCCCCAGCATGCTCTCCACCAAAAACCCCTCCGGCCGGGTGATCACCTCATAGCCGTGGCCTTCCAGGCTCCGCGCGATAAGCCGGGCGGCGCTGCCAGGGAACAAGGTGGTCGGCCTGGTATCGAACGCCGCCGCCAGGCGGCCACCTGCCGCCTGGGGCAGGGCCGCCAGCCACTCCCGCACCCCGGGACCGGCCGGGTGATTCCCCGCCGCCGGGTGGGGACGGCGCCCGCCGGCCTGCTCCTGATACTGGCGCACGATGCGCCGGCTGCGCGTCGAGCTCATCCCCAGAAAGTGCGTCGGCCCGCCCACCGCCAGCAGATCCACCTGGCCGAGGGCGGGTCCGGCATCCACCACAGGCCTGCAGTCAACCGCCGCGCCCGGTGCCGCGGCCAGCAGGCCCTCCGCGACCGCCTCGGCTACCTCCCGGGTGCTGCCGAACAAGCTCTCATACACCACGGTGGCTCGCATCACGGGTCACTCCATTCCGTGAGCCTTCTCCCCGGGAGCAGGAAGAGAATAAGCGGTCCTACCCGCTAGCCCGCGTGCTTATCAGGCAGCGCGGGGCGGGGCCCGGCGGCCCGCTCGTATGGTTTCTCCTGGGGGCCGGATGGGCCGCACCGGCCGCGGCCATGCGCGGGTGAGATCAGCGCTGGCTAGGTTGCGGGCGGCTGCTTGGAGTTCGAGTCTTACCGGGACGAGCAGCGGGGCGCCGTTGAGCAGGAACGTGCAGCGGCCAGGACGCCCGCAAGGCCGGTGCAGCGGGACAGCAATCCCCGGCCGCGCCGGCCTCAATCGGTTACTCGGCGCGCAGCGCGGACGCGGTGCGGGTACGTGCCGCCCAGCCTGCGGGGGCCAGGGCGCCTGTCACCGCGATGGCCAGCCCGCCCAGCGCGAGCAGCACCAGCTCCCACGGACGGTAGACGTTCAGCACGGCCGCGGGCAGGCCGGTCTGCACCGCGTTGCCCATGACCGGCAGCACGTACCGGTGCAGGGCGACGCCGGCCGGCACCGCGATCAGGCCGGCCACCAGGCCGGTCCCGGCGACGGTGCTGACCACCATGGCGATCGTCTGCCGCGGCGTCATCCCGACCGCCTTGAACACGCCCAGGTCGTGCACCCGCTCCCTGGTCTGCAGCACCACGGTGTTGAGCACGCCGAGCCCGGCGACCACCGCGATCAGCAGCGTCAGCGCGGCGACGAGGCCCAGGATGGCGGGGAGCACCGCGCCGCCGCTGTTGTTGACGGTGACCAGGTAGCCCTTCCCGAGCGCGGAGCTCAGCGTGTTCACGTAGGACCCGACGTCGGTGCCCGGCGCCAGCGCCACCTGGTACTGGCTCGGGGACAGGCCCGGATCGACGGCGGACAGGGTGGACATGGAGCCGATCACCTCGGGCGTACCGCCCGCGGGGTCGAAGACCTCGCCGGCGATCTGGACCGTGGTGTGCTTGCCGCCGGAGATGAGCGTGTACTTGTCGCCCACCGCGCTGCCGGTGTCGTTGAGGAAGGCGGTGTTCACGTCCACCTGGCCGGGACCGGAGTACCAGTGCCCGGCGATCATGGCGTAGCCGGTCCAGTTTGCGTCGCCGCCGAAGCCGATGAGTGACAGCTGGTCCGGCAGCCCGAGCACGCTGATCTGGCCGTCGGCCTGCGCGACGTAGTGCAGCGTGCCGGGCTTGGCTCGCAGCGCGGCCTGCACCGCGTGTTCCTGCGCGGCCAGGCTCAGCTTGGCCGAACTGTGCCCGTTGATCACGACGGGACCCTGCCGTCCGGCCAGGAAGACCTGCACCTGCTCGGACGCGGCGTGCGACAGGTTGGCCTGGACCCGGTCCAGCGACGTCCTCAGGCCAAATCCGAAGATCACTGTGGTGACGCCGAACACGATCGCCGCGAGGGTGACCAGGGTGCGGGCTGGCCGCGCGAACGGCCCGGCCAGGCCGATGCTCACCGGCCGGGGCAGCAGGCGGGCCTGGCCGAGCAGCCGGTGCGCGCCGTACCCGTGGGCGGGCCGGGGCGCGCGGCCGGTCGCGATCGCCTGCACCGCGCTCATCCGTCCTGCGCGCAGCGCGATGGCCGCGGCGGTGACGCCGACCAGGCCGAGCATCGCCAGCGGCACGGCCAGGTTCACCCAGAACGGCACGCCCAGGCTGCCCACGCCGTAAACCTGCGCGGTCTGGCCGAGCATCGGCACCGCCACCAGGTTGCCCGCCACCGCGCCGGTCACGCAGCCGACGACGGCCGGGACCGCCACCTGGAGCACGTAGGCCGCCACCACCTGCGGGGGCGAGAACCCGATGGACTTCAGCACCCCGATCCGCCGGGTGCCGGCCACCACCGCGCCGCTGACCACGTTGATCACGATCAGCACCGACATCGCCAGCCCGATCAGCCCGAACGCGACGATGAACGGCACCCACGGCGCGACCGAACTGGTCGCCTGCGCCTTGGCCGTCAGGTAGGACTGCGCGCCGAGCACGCTGCCGTGCGGCAGCGCGGCCGTGACCGCGGCGATGTCGGTATTCACCGCGGCGGTCGTTCCGGCGCTGGAGAAGCGGTACAGCATCTGCGATGCTTCCGGCGTTCCCGCCGCATGCAGCGCGGCGATCTCGGCAGGTGTCACCCAGCCCTGCGCGGTCCCGGTGACCGACGTGGCGACGCCGACGACCGTCAGCTTCGGCGAGCCCGGCGCCCCGGTCACCGTGATCTGCGACCCGACCGCTAGGTTCAGGCCCGACTGGCTGGACAACACGATCTGCCCCGGGCCGGAAGCCCAGTGGCCCGACTTCAGCGTGAGGTCGTCGAGCGGGCCGGCCGGCGAGGAGCGGCCGACGAGGGTGAGCTGCTGATGGAGGGTAATCGGAGTGCCCTTGGCGTGGCCGCCTGACGAGACGTGGATAGACGGGGTGACCTTCGCGGTGACCGAGACAGTCGCCTCGGGGTACGGCCCGGCCGATGCGGTCACGCCCGGCAGCCGGGTAGTGGCGGCCAGCTGGGCGGGCGAGGCGCCGGTGGTTGTCGCCGTCACGTCCGCGCCGTGCTGCGCGGCGAACGCACGGTCGAAGGGCGCGCTGGAGTCGGCCAGCAGGCCGAGCGCCAGCGTCGAGGCCGCCGTCGAGCCGAACAGCACCAGGCCGATCACGATGGCCTGCACGCGCCGCCCGGACAGCCCGCCGCGCGCGGCGCTGAGGACTGGGAACGTCTTCATCGGTGTGCTCCCGTCACGCAAGCGTCGCCGGCGATCCGGCCGTCGACGATCTCGATGACCCGGCGCGTGTACCGCGCGGCCAGGTCCGGGTTGTGGGTGACCAGGATCAGCGTCTGCCCCGAGGAGTTCAGATCGAGCAGCAATTCGCCGATCGCCTCCCCGGTCGCCGTGTCTAGCGCCCCGGTCGGCTCGTCGGCCAGCAGCAGCGCGGGCCGGTTCACCAGGGCCCGCGCGATCGCCACCCGCTGCCGCTCCCCGCCCGACAGCCGGGCAGGATAGGCGTCCTTGTGCTGCCCGATCCGCAGCGCCGCAAGCAGCTCACCGGCGCGGCCGCGGGCCTGGCTAGCTGGCATGGCGGCGAGCTGAGCCGGAAGCAGCACGTTGTCGAAGACGGTCATGTCGTCGAGCAGGTTGAAGAACTGGAAAATCATCCCGACCTGGCGCCGCCGGTACCGCGCGGCGCCGGTCTCGCTGAGCGTGTCGACACGCTCACCGCCGACCGTGATGGCACCGCTGGACGGCCGGTCCAGCCCGGCGATCAGGTTGAGCAGCGTCGACTTCCCGCTGCCGGACGGTCCCATGATCGCGACGGACTCGCCGCGGGCGACCTCCATGCTGACGTCCGCCACCGCGGGCGACCCGTCACTGTCATACTGCTTGCTCACGTCGGCGAGCTGCACGAGAGTATCCATGCCGGGGACGCTAGAGCCGTGCCCGTGGCCGCCGCGTCGGCCGCCGGACGCAACTTGCGTACCGTAGCCGGCTGAGCCAGAAGGCGCCCTCATCCCTGCGATGTACAGATTTCGTCCGGACGAACGACGGCTTTCCCCCCGCAGCGAGCGACAATGGGCACGTGGCGGATAGCTCACGCGGGCAGACACGGCCGATGAGGGCTGGGCGCGCGGGCCGGCTGGCCGCCCGCGTGCGGTCGGCGGCGCGGCGTCCGGTCCTTTCCGGTGTTTCCAGCGTCGGCGACGCCGCCCTCGCCGCCGCGGTCACGATCGCGGCCGTCGTGACGGCGATCGAAGGCTACCTGTACGTCAGCCAGAGCCCCCAGATAGTGCGGCCAGGCGTGACGTACATCATTGGCCCGCCGCCCCCGCATCCGCACCTGCCGGCGATGCTGTCCTGGGCACTGCTCGGCGTGGTGCTGACGACGGCGCCGCTGGCCTTCCGGCGGACGTATCCGACCAGCGCGTTCGGCGTGATCCTGGCGGCGTCCATTGCCACCGGCAGCTATACGACCGCGATCACCGTCGCGGCGGCGATCTTCGCCGCGTACTGTGCCGTCGCCTACAGCAAGTACCGCCGGACGACGCTGCCCGCCCTGCTGGCCGGGGCGATCATCATCACGGTGGCCTACCCGCAGGCCACGGCGCAGGTGCCGGAACGGTACACCCCGCTCCTCGTGCTGGTGCCCGCGGTGGCCCTGGGGAACATGATGCGGATGTGGCGGCAGCGCGCCGGCGAGTCCCTTGTGCGGATGCGCCTCGCGCAGGCGGCGCACGAGGCCGATACCCGCCGCGCTGTGGAGACCGAGCGGGCGCGCATCGCGGGCGAGCTGCACGACGTGGTGACGCACAACGTCAGCGTCATGGTGGTGCAGGCCGGCGCCGCTCGGCGGATGCTGGGTGTGTCGCCTGGCGACGCGCGCGCGGCGCTGGCCGCCATCGAGGCCAGCGGCCGGACGGCGATGACCGAGCTGCGGCACCTGCTCGGCCTGCTGGCGCCATCCGGCGAGCCCCGTACAGCCGGCGCGGATGATGGCGCGCTGCGCCCGCAGCCCGGCCTGGCCGAGGTTGCCGCGCTTGTCGCCCAGGTCCGCGCGGCGGGCGTGCCCGTGCAGCTCTCCGTGACCGGCGGGTCGCGCGACGTCCCTCAGGGCCTGGACCTGGCCGGCTACCGGGTCGTCCAGGAGGCGCTGACCAACGTGATCAAGCACGCGGACCAGGCGCAGACGGCCGTCCGCATCGAGTACCGCGCACATGACCTGCTGATCGACGTGGCCAATGAGGCTCCGGCTGGCCCCGGGACCGGCCTGGGCGGCGGAAGTGGCCGCGGGCTCATCGGGCTGCGGGAACGGATCGCGATCTACGGCGGCTCGCTGGAAGCGGGGCCGCGGCCCGGCGGCGGGTGGCGGGTGCGGGTCACGATTCCGCTGGAGGAGGCGCGCGCCGCGGAGAGCACGACCGCCCCGGCTGAGTTCCGCGAGGCATCCGCATGAGCCAGCCGAGGGGCGCGGGCTCGCCGCGGGTGGTCATCGCCGATGACCAGACGCTGGTGCGGGGCGGGTTCCGGATGATCCTGAGCTCCGCGGGCATCCCGGTAGTCGCCGAGGCCGCCGACGGCAAGGAGGCGGTGGCCGCCGTGCTCAGGCACCGGCCAGATGTCGTGCTGATGGACATCCGGATGCCCGAGATGGACGGGCTAGAGGCCACCAGGCACATCCTCGCCTCTCGCCCGGGCTCGCAGGTGCGGATCATCATTCTCACCACGTTCGACCTCGATCAGTACGTCTACCAGGCTCTCGCTGCCGGGGCGAGCGGTTTCCTGCTCAAGGACGTATCACCGGAGCACCTGATCGCCGCTGTCCAGCTGGTGCGTTCCGGCGACGCCCTGCTGGCCCCGTCCATCACCCGCCGCCTTGTCTCCCGCTTCGCGCCGCGGCCGGGCGGGCCCGGCCCGCCGGGCGGGGATCTGTCCGTGCTCACGCCCCGCGAACTCGAGGTCCTCGGCCTGATCGCCCGGGGCATGTCCAACGCGGAACTCGCCGCAGAGCTGACGCTCAGCCAGGCGACGATCAAGACGCACGTGGCGAGGATCCTCGGCAAGCTCGGCCTGCGCGACCGGGTACAGGCGGTCGTTCTCGCCTACCAGACAGGCCTGATCTCCCCCGTTCCCCCAGGGGCTGGCTAAGCTAAGGAGCGCCGGCGCCCGGCCACCACCCCGCGACCGCTCGGCCTGCGGCCTGCCCGGGTCATCGATACCGTAGTCGATCACCCCGCACCACCACGTCGGTGTCGATCATCCGATGGCGGTGTCCGGCGAACCTGCGCAGGTGTGACAGGTACGAGCCGTCGGGCAGCCGCTCGCCGGGTGGCAGCACGTGGCCGGCCTTGGTCCGCCACAGCAGCTGCGCGCCGGTTGCGGCTGCCTCGCTCCACAGCTCGAAGCCGTAGAAGTTCCGGTCGGCCAGCACCAGCATCCCCTCGCCGAGCGAGCCGAGCAGGTCCCGGGTCAGCGTGGGCTCCCCGCTCGTGCAGGCACCGATCGCGGCGCCTGTCAGGGCATGGGTTCCGCATTCGGCCAGCCCGACCAGGCGCACCTGCGGGAACGCGCCCGCCCCCTCCCCGCGGCCGGTGCCCGGGCGGCTGAACGCCGCCTCGTTCGGCGGGGTATCGGCGACATCGATGCAGGTGCCGTCGATGCTCATCAGCCGCAGCCCCCGGTACCACGACCCCTGCGTCTGCGCAGTCGCCAGCGGCGCGGCCACCGCGCTGAACAGCGCCTGCAGCGGCTCGGGCCGAGCCGCGCGCGCGGCTTGAACAGCGCTGCCTTGGTCGGCACGCTCCATGACTGCGACCAGCCGCTGGCCCACGACAAGCCCTCCGTTTAGGCGCGCGCTGGCACATGTCCCTGCGGCATGGCGCCATGCCGGTGCCGGGGTTGTCGGCCTGCGAAGGCGTCGAGTTCCTGGCCGGCCGGGCCCGCCCAGATTAGGCGGTTATCTGGTGCCTAGATGAACGCGCTCACATGCCGCCTACCGAGCGCTGAACCATCGATTCGGCAAGGATATCCTCATGGCTCAGTCGCGAGATTCGTTGATCGCGAGACGGCGGCGCCTTGACACCCGGGTGAAGGAATGGTCCGGGTGCTCGGTGAGCAGTACCGCACCTACCAGAGGGCAACGCATCGCCTCGTGCCGCGACTGTGGTAGGCAGTCGATCGGGGGGTGTCGCGTCCATGTGAAGCTTGCGGATGATCAAGGATCTGAGCAGCGGTCCGCAAAGTAGGTCCGGACACTGGCGGACCAAAGTGTCCGGACCTACTTTGCGGTTTCCCGGTAAGGTTCATCGGAACGGGCCGGCGTGGTCTTCCTGGCGCGGTGAGTTGCGTTCGCGGTGCGCGCCCGCGATGCCGATGACACATCACCTGATTCAGCGGTCACCATGTCACCGGGGTCTTGGAAGTCATCGGCGTGATGAGACTGTCACGCAGCAGCGCAGCCAGTCCGCCAGCGACAGCAGCACGGCCCTGGTCGCGGTGAAGGTTCGGGTTTCTTGCTGGCGGCGGCCCGGGGTGGTGTCGCTGGGCACCCGGATAGTGACCTCGACCTCGGCCTTGGCGATATCCAGGCCGGCGACCCGCTCGCAGAACAGCGGCTCGTCTTGCGCATCTTGCATCGGTGGCTCCTACGATGAGAGGGCAATAGCTGCGGTCGCGGTCGCTCGCGGGAGCCAGGGGCAAGCGGGAAATCTGGTCCGCGGGCTCGAAGCACCATTTAGCGGCCCTGAAGATAGGCTCCCGGCGTCAGACTGTCTTACGGGATCGGACCCGCCAAAGGGAAAACGACGTCAGCGAACGACCGCGGCCACAGCCTCTCAATCCGCCCGCGCCCGCGCATGATGATCCGGCCACGCGATCTGGCCCGCCGCGCCGCGAAGCGCGGCAGCGCCCGGCGCAGCCGGGCTCCGGGGTGACCGCAAGGGTAGCGGCGGGTCAGCTACCCAAATTTTCACGCCATAGCGGCGTCACCCCCGGCACCAGCGACTGTCTTGATCGCGGCAGCGTTTTGCATGTTCAACCGTTACGTCGACGGGCTGGCCACCATCGCCCCCGAAGATCCCGCTCTGTACGCCGCCGGTGCGCAGCACCTGGTCATGCACGGTTACCTGATGCCGCCGGCGGAACCCGGCCACGAGGCCCGATCACAGGCGCCGGGCCCGGGGGCCACGCACACACGATGATGAAGTACCTGTCCAGCTGGCACGATCACCCGTTCCCGGACCGCCGCCGCCTCATCCTCCTTGAGGCGTCGCCTGGCCAGTACATTCGCCGGGGTACGCGACTGGCGGCGCTGCGGTGGCCGCGGTATGACACTTGATCTGTACGGTGCAGATAGCCCGCGCACCGATGGAGGTCACGATGGCAACGAAGATAACCGTCGCCCTGGAAGACGACCTTGACGGAGGCCCGGCCGACGAGACGGTGCGGTTCGCAGTCGGCGGCGTCGAATACGAGATCGACCTGAACAAGAAGAACGCGGGACGAGGTACCTCCATCGAGATGGATACTTGTCGTGGCAATGGGCACGCCGTGAGCCTGCCCTCAGTTGCACGGGCCGCACGGGAACGCAGGTGAGGAGGCGGGCCGATGCAGGCAGCCGCCGGAGACCGGTTGCGCGTCCGTGGCCACATCGTAGGCCAGTCAGAGCGGATCGGCGAGATCGTCGAAGTCCGCGGAGCGGGCGGCGAGTCGCCATACCTGGTGCGTTTCGATGACGGCCACACGAGCCTGGTATTCCCGGGCCCGGACGCAGTCATCGAGCATTCCGGCAAGCGGGGAAAGAAGCGGCCGGCGGAAGGCCGAGTAACCGGTGCGAAGCGACGGGCGTTCATGCGGGGTTACCTTCGGGATGAATTGGTCCGGTTCGCGGCCCGTCCAGCGCGCAGCTGAGATCTGCGGCGTCCGGACCGATCCGCGGATATAGCCTCGTCCTGGCTCACCGGCAGAGCGGGAGGTGGATGTCCCGGCGTAGCGCCAGCACCCCGGCTAACGCATCGGACTCAAATGACCGACCGGAGCAACGTCGTGAGAGCTGCTATCTCCGAGGTCTTACCAACATTCTGAAAGACACATGGCTAAGTCCGCGCACGAGCCGCCCGCCGCGATCCAGCAGCGCCGCGAGTACTCTCGGCAGCGCCTAGCTGTCATTGCCGCGAACCCAGAACTTCAGGAGCGCGAGCTGGTCAAGCTCGCCGCACTCGCCTCGGCGATCGCTGGCGCGCTGCGCCAGCGCGGGCTCACCGACCGAGCCGCGA
>Ga0209240_1000714_pt1 | contig 13714 bp, 14 predicted proteins | sample GraSoi_2013_80cm_FD_185828 | JGI IMG/M metagenome (GOLD analysis project Ga0209240, IMG submission 185828) | Grasslands soil microbial communities from the Angelo Coastal Reserve, California, USA - Sample 9_17_2013_80cm (SPAdes) (version 2) | ecosystem: Environmental > Terrestrial > Soil >...
GCACCTGCGCATTGGCTGATCCCGGGTTCTTAAACCACTACTCCAACACTCCGCCACTCCATCACTCCATCACTCCATCACTCCATCACTCCATCACTCCATCACTCCATTGCTTTGTCACTCAGTTTCCCAGCGTTCGGCCGTTGAGCGTATTTTCCCACCATCTGCATGAGCCGCTGTGCATTGAGAGGCGCCCGAGTGTTCACATCATTGTTGAAATAGACAAACCCCCTTAATCCTTGGCGGGCGCAACGTCTCAATTGTTCGGCCCAGGGTTATAGCTCCTGATCGGTGTAATCATGGGCGGCCCCGCCGCTTAGTCCATGGAACCGGAGATAAACGAAGTTGCCGGTTACCTCAGAGTCCATCGGCATGGCTAAAGAGCTGCCCCAAACCTTCGCAACTTTGAATCGCTTGAGTATTTCTCCGACACCTTGGTCCAACCAAGTCGGGTGACGAAATTCTATGGCGTGAGAAAAACGGTGCGGTAACCGCTGCAAAAAATGGGTTAATCGTTCGGTATTCTTGGGAAAACTCGGGGGTAATTGCCAAAGAATCGGTCCCAGATGCGGACCTAAATATTGGCATCGCTCCAGGAGCGCCGGAAAAGATTTTGCTCCTGGCTTTAGGCGTTTCATATGGGTGACAGCGCGACTCCCTTTGACCGCGTAAATAAATCCCGGCGGTGCCGCCTGGCTCCAATCCCTAAACACTTTCTCGGCCGGTAACCGGTAAAACGTCGCATTGATTTCGACGGTCGGGAATCGGGTAGCGTAGAACTCGAGGTACCGTTTCTTTGGGACTTCCTTCGGGAAAAAGCGACTAGCCCAATCCTTATAAACCCAACCACTGGTGCCGATATAGATCTTTCCGGAAGTCACGCGAGTTTCACCCGAGTGTTCGTAGGTGAAGGGTGGAAGGGTTTGCCCTCTCGAGAAAGATGCTCCGTCCCGTAGGGACCAATGATCGTAGCCAGGCAATTTATTGCCTGGAATAGGTCCAATCAAGAATCCGTCCCGTAGGGTACGGTATGATCTGTAGCGGCTTTTGTTCATCAACCCAGATCAAAAGGCCACCGCCACCAACCAATCATACCGTCCCTCCGGGACGGGCCGTCTTTGCGTGGATTCCAGGCAATGAATTGCCTGGCTACGATCATCTAGTCCCTACGGGACAAAGTCTGTTGTCCCTTTCGGGGCACGTCTGTCGCCCCTCAATTCAATCGCCCCTCAATTCAAACACTTGAGCTACCTCCGCGCGCTTTGCCCATGCCTTGATTCTTCGTGATCGGTCACGCCGTTCCCGCTCGTTTTTCCCACTGTTTTAGGTCCGTCCGAATGGCTCAGGAGTTGCGAACCCCTCTTGGGATGATGGAGGACCGCTCAAGGACGAGATCACCGATGTCTCCTTCGATGTTACGTTTGATTAACGACTATTGGCGAGCAGCTAACTATTTAGCCGCTGGGCAGATTTATTTGCGAAGCAACCCATTACTGAGGCGCCCGCTGGAGCGGGATGACATCAAACCAAGGCCGGTTGGTCATTGGGGAACCGCACCGGGACTGAATCTCATCTATGCGCACGCGAACCGGCTCATTGTCGAGTACGGTCTCAACGCCATCTTTGTTGCCGGTCCTGGTCACGGCGCTCCGGCCATCGTAGCGAATTGCTATCTGGAGGGTACCTACACCGAGCGTTACCCTGAGATTAGTCAGGATGAAAGGGGGCTGAGTCGTTTCTTTCAGCAATTTTCCTTTCCTGGCGGCATATCGAGTCATGTCGCCGCCGATATTCCAGGCTCAATCAATGAAGGAGGTGAGTTGGGGTATTCCTTGATGCACGCGTACGGTGCAGTTTTCGATAATCCTGATCTGCTCGCCTTTTGCGTTGTGGGGGATGGCGAGGCGGAAACCGGCGCATTAGCAACCAGTTGGCATTCGAACAAGTTCATCAATCCTGCCCGAGACGGCGCGGTCTTGCCCATTCTTCACTTGAATGAATACAAAATTTCAAGGCCGACGGTCCTCGGCCGCATGGAGACGCCTCGGCTGGTCGATCTATTTCTAGGCTACGGGTATCATCCGTTTCTGATAGAGGGCGACGATACTGCCCGGATTCATTTGGACCTGTCGCTGGCGCTCGATATGGCGATCGCTACGATCCACAAATTGCAGCGCGAGGCTCGTGAAAACCGAGATATCCGAACAGCTCGCTGGCCGGTGATTATACTGGACACGCCTAAAGGGTGGACCGGTCCTAAGACGATTGATGGGCACAAGGTCGAAGGTTTTCACGCGCATCAGACGCCCGTTGAAAATACTCGAACCGATCGTCGCCATCTCCACCTCTTGGAAGAATGGCTCTGGAGTTATCGACCTGATGAATTGTTCGACGATTCGGGAGCACTGAGAGCCGATCTTAGGCAACTCATCCCGAAAGGGGACCACCGAATGAGCGCTAACCCAAATGCAAACGGTGGAGAGCTGTTGCAGGCGTTGCGGTTACCTCCCTTGAACAAATTTTCAGTATCGGTGCCCAAACCGGGAGCGGTTGAAACGGAATCAACGCCGGTTCTGGGCAAAATGCTGCGGGACGTGTTTAGATTGAACGCCGATCATCAGAATTTTCGAATCTTCCGCCCGGACGAGACGTCATCGAATCGCCTAGATTCCGGGTTTGAGGTTACTGATCGAATGCTGACGACTGAAGTCACTCCCGCTGACGAGCAGGTGTCAGACGAGGGGCGCATCATGGAAGTCTTGAGCGAGCATCTTTGCCAAGGCTGGCTGGAAGGATACCTATTGACCGGCCGGCATGGCCTTTTTTCGAGTTATGAAGCCTTCATACACATCGTAGACTCGATGTTTAATCAGCATGCCAAATGGCTAAAAACCTCTAAACAAGTTCCCTGGCGGAAACCGATCGCGTCCCTTAACTATTTACTGACTTCTCACGTTTGGCGGCAGGACCACAACGGGTTCAGCCATCAAGACCCGGGCTTTCTGGATCACGTTTCGAACAAGAAACCAGAGATTGTTCGCATCTATTTGCCTGCAGACGCGAACACACTCCTCTGGACTGCCAGGAGATGTCTAGAGAGCCGAAATCTAGTAAATGTGATTGTGGCCGGAAAAAACGCGATGCCGCAATGGCTGACTATGGCCGAGGCGGAGCGCCACTGTTCGGGCGGGGTCGGAATATGGGAGTGGGCCTCAAACAACGACGGCCAATCGCCCGATGTAGTACTGGCCGGCTGTGGTGATGTACCCACTATGGAAAGTTTGGCTGCGGTGCAACTGCTGCGCCGGCACTTCCCTGAGCTCAAGATTCGCTTTGTCAATGTGGTCGACCTGATGGCGCTCGAACATCCGAGCCGGCATCCGCATGGGATCTCGGATGAACGATTCCTGCAAATCTTTTCGCCTGATCGACCGGTGATCTTCGCTTTTCACGGTTACCCGCAATTGATCCACCGACTAATTTACCGCCGCCCAAACCACGTCAACTTTCACGTGCATGGCTATCGCGAAGAGGGAACCACTACTACCCCTTTCGACTTGGTCGTGCTCAACGCCCTGGACCGCTTTCATTTGGCTGAGGCGGCTGTCAACCGGTTGCCCGGTTTGGAGAGTGAAGCGGCAGCATTCGTGCGCATGGTCGACAAAGTGTTGGAAGAGCATCATTCCTATATCCGGGCCAAAGGCGAAGACATGCCGGTGATCCGAGATTGGCGTTGGGAAGCGGCGGTCAAAGGGAATCGCCAGAGTCGGTAGGCGCTTCTCGACTTTGTCCCGAAGGCCTACCGCGCCGGCAGCCAGATAGATTGCCAAACGAAACGGTGACGAGAAGAGATGCTGGGCAGCTCGGGACGCCGAATGACGCGACCCAGCTTTTGTTCCGGCGGGCGCAAGCTTCGCCTCAGTTGATATCCGATTTTCACACTCATGCCCCGATTCTGATTTTCTATTCCGCTTCGCTTTCCTCTCTTCGGAGCAATGCCAGCTTCATTAACGCGAAATTCCGGCTTCTCTGATAACTCTTTGACTGCGTCTCGGCTTTCTCGCCTGAAACGATCTCTGGAGTTGTGGTGTTATCCAACTTCTTTTCGCTGTCGGCTGCGGTTTCGACAGTAAGCACCTGATTGGTGGCTGATTCTCGTTGGTTGTCTTCTTGGTTCTTCATAACTGTCAGTGAGTGTCCAGATGCTATCTACAGGGCTGGCGAGCCATTGCTCTGGTGCTTTTTTACTCTTAGAAGTCCCGATTATTACGGAAACAGGGTAGGGTGTCGATCGGGGCAACACCTGAGTGTGATACCGGGACATCCTCGCAACTGCCTGAGCCCCTAGGTGTTACCTCTGATTGTACGAGCTAGATTCAGGGTTCCCCTGATCAGGATGCGCTGATTCCCCCTACAGAACAGGCATGGCGCGCCCCGATTTTCAGTTCCCGGGGAGTAGTTATCGTTTTGGTGAAGGAGACAACCATGGTCGCAGAAACAATGACGACACTAGAATCGATGTCCGACGCTGATCTGATGGCGGCGGTTGTAAGACGCGAGGCCGATGCGATTCAAGAAATCTATAGGCGATACGAATCAACGCTTCGCGCAGTCATCCAGAGCGTGTTGCATGAAGATGGCGAAACTGATGACGCCTTAAACGATGTGTTCTTACAGCTTTGGGAACATGCAGATCGTTTTATCCCAGAGAAGGGGTTGCACGGCTTTCTCGTGACTTTGGCTCGTCGGCGGGGTTTAGACAGGTTACGCCGCCGCCTGGCCTACCGGCGGGCCACTGATCGTTTTGAGAACGAGTTAAAGGCGGAACTCAGAGATGAAGTCAGGTTTCATGACTTCCAACCGCCGAATTCGGATCTGACAGATCTTCTGCAGGACGTGATCGGTACGCTCCCTGAACCTCAACAGGAAGTTGTGCAGCTCGCATTCTTTGAAGGTTTGAGTCAACGCGAAATCGCGGCTCGCAAATCGATTGCTCTCGGCACCGTTAAGACGCGCCTGCAGCTCGCTCAAAAGAAACTGTTCAATCAGTTGGCTCCGGTCCAGGAAATGATCTGATTGCTTGCTGCCAGCCATGCGGTCGTGGCCGGTATGGTCACGATCGCAGCCGGTCCAAGATCCGGGTTAGCCGGTTACAGCGAACTGGTTGTGGCTGGTCGCGTATGTTCATGAGGGTTGCTTAAATCCCCCGTATCTTGCGGAAGACTGAAGCTTAGCCTTCCCAAGGAGAACGAGACGGCCACTATGTTGGAAACCAGCAGAGGTGAATCAGAATTTCTGCGGCTGCTCGAGAATCTGCCGGCGGCGGCGTACACTTGCGATGTCGAGGGTTTGATTACCTACTACAATCAACCAGCCCTGGATCTCTGGGGAAGAGCGCCCAAACTATACGATCCGGTCGACCGGTTTTGCGGATCCTTTAGACTTCATTCCATCGACGGAGAGCTGATCACTCACGATAAATGCTGGATGGCCTTGGCCCTGCACACGGATCGCGAATACATAGGATGCGAAATCATTGTCGAGCGTCCCAACGGTGAGCGGCGGAATGTCTTAGTTTATGCGAGCCCTCTCCACGATAAGTGCGGTCGCCTCGCCGGCGCAGTGAACCTTCTCTTTGATATCAGTGAACGCCGGCGAGCAGAAGAAATATTGAAAGAAACGAATCGGGCCCGAAACGAGTTTCTAGCGGTGCTTTCGCATGAGCTGCGGAATCCTTTAGCGGCTATTCCGTTTGCGATCGAATTGCTTCGACCGGCCGTCGCTAATTCTCCGGAATCTCGATCAGCCTTGGATGTCATCGAACGCCAGACTCAGCAAATCACCCAACTGGTTGATGATCTTGTGGACCTGGCCCGCCTCAGCGTGAATAAACTGAAACTGAACCCGCACCGCGTCGATCTTACGGATGTCCTGGGCTCAGTCGAAAAAGCCACACAGCCTATCGTCGATGCTGCCGGCCAGACATTGACCGTTACCCTGCCGTCAGAACCCATCTTTGTTTATGGAGATGACACTCGCCTTAAACAAGTCATCACGAACATTCTCCAAAACGCGATCAAATATAACTCCCAACATGGCCAGATCTGGTTGAGCCTGGCTAGTGAAGATGAAGACGCCGTAGTCAAGATCAAGGACACCGGCATCGGCATATCGGAGACCATGCTGGAGCGTATCTTTGAGATATTTGAGCAGGCAAAACCGCGGCTCAGCCGATCACAAGGCGGTCTCGGTATAGGACTAAGCGTTGCCAAACGTTTGGTTGATCTGCACCTCGGGAACATCATCGCTCGAAGCGATGGAGCGGGGAAAGGAAGCGAATTCGAGATTCGCTTACCGATATTCCTTGAAGCAGAATGATCAGTATTAGAAGAATTGTACCCAGGCGGTTTTATTGGTTAGTACCCCCTGCGTCGTTCGTCTCCACTTAGCTTTTCTTTTTCGCTCGTTTCCTCTTAGTTGAATACGTTTTTTTCGTCTCACCTGCCTTTGCTCGTTGTTTGTTAACTGATTACTAAAAGATTCAGCGCTTCCGGTTGATTCCGCACGACCGTCGGCGTCGCCATGGTGACAAATACCTTGCTATCGATATGGGCGGCCGCGTCAACATCGCGAAACAGGATCTGGCTACAACGAGTCATGTGGATTGGCGGTTTCATCTCAACGCCGTCTTGGAGATGTTTAAGGTAGTCGCGCCATTCTTTGCGTTGGTCTGTTCCTACCCAAACCACTTCGAAGGCGCCATCGTATGGGTCGACATTCGGAATTAGATTCAGGTTAGGACCAATTAGCCCCATGTTTGCTACTTCAAGGAAAAGGACATGTCCGGACACGACTTGATCGTCCAGGACAAGTTCACACCTGAATTCCGGATAGTCTTTAGCGAGAGATCGTAAATATTTCAAAGCTCGGGCCAGTCTCTCCTCCGGGGTGAGACGGTTGCGAGAATTCTTCTTCTTCTCTCGCATCCGCATCTCGCCCATGAACTGTGCGAGTAGACCTATCCCGAAAGACTCGATAAAAACTTGCTGTGCGAGCGGAGTAGTGACAACGCCGAGATCGACTTTTTTTATGCTAGCCGAATGTGGTTTAGCAACGAGCACTTCGATGGGGTGAGTCTGGCCCAGGGTTTTGGCACAGTTATTTGCCGTACCCAATGGTAAGATACAAAACGGAATCTTTGTCGCCGCCAGCCATGGGGCTAAGCGGCTGACGGTGCCGTCTCCGCCGGCGATGACCGCTCGATCAATGGGATTCCGAAATGCCGATTCCCAGCCCTTTTGATCGGTCGGGACATATATAACATCGCACCCGGCTTCGGCGAAATACCGGATAAGCTGACTGCCGTCGAGGGAGCGGTCACCGGCGCCAGGATTGTGAAATAGGGCGATCTTCATGCTCTTGGGAAAGAGTCGATCTCATCCTTCAGCACTGTATCACTATTGATCGGTTTGCTCATACTTCGCATCCGAGCGCAAAATCGGACGCTAACCGTTCAACCCCAGAAATCCGGCTGGTTTTGGATGTGCGAATCTCAAATACCATGCAACTCGAAACCCTCCAAGACCTATACGGCACAGCTCGCACTTACGCCGAAATGCTTGGCGATAACGAGGGAGCCAAGCTCCTTCAGAGTACCTTAGGCGAAGAAGCAGAGACCGATTCGCGCGCGGTGGGCGAGTATTTGCCAGCCGGTAAACCTGACTATCTAACTACTTGAATTGTTAAATTCGTCTTTCGCTAACAAAGCGGACTTATCTAGTTGGTCTTCTTATCATTTTTTTCGAAGAATTTAAAACCGTTCCAAACAGGTCGAGAACGCGATCGGCAATAAATGTGTAGTTAAACATAAATCCCCCCTTGACGCTTCTTCGGCTCCTTGGAACCGTTTCTTTTGCCAAGTTATGCGGAAACCTACGCCTCCGGCGACTCCAACCGCGGAAACTCTCGCTTCGGATGCGACCAGCGCCGGCCTCCGAATTCTCCTGGTCGAAGACCACGACGATACTCGTGAGATCTTCGAAATGATTCTGAGGCATAAAGGTCATTTGGTGGAAAGCGCTGCTACTGGAGCAGCAGCTCTCGCCCTGGCTGGGTGTCAGGCATTCGATCTTGTAATCAGCGATCTGGGCCTGCCGGATTTCTCCGGAACCGAGCTGATGACTATTTTGCGCGAACGTTATTCGCTTCGGGGCGTTGCCCTCAGCGGCTACGGCATGGAAGAAGACATTCGGAGAAGCAAATCCGCTGGGTTTGAGGAGCACCTGACCAAACCGGTCGATCCGGCCAAGATCGATAAGCTTCTAGCCAACCTGATGAGAGAGATTCGCCGCGCGAATCCCTCCGGCGCCTAATCTGCGGTAGGGCGAAAAACTCGGCGCGCCGATGATGTGGCTAACCGTTGAAAATGTCCCGCGCCGGTTTTGAGCCGTCTCGTGTACGTACCACCTGGCCGATTTGGATGAGGTGGAGAAACACATAAATGCTGGACGATGCATAGAGCACGCATGGCTCAAACCCGGCGCGATCCAGCCATTTCAAAGTTTTTCTAAAAGCCATTCGTGAGGTAGAGTTGGCCCAGTCGGTGATGAAGGCACCAGAGAATCCAACCCCAGTCGCGAAAAAGCTGATCTTACTGGTCGACGATCACCCGATATTCCGCCATGGGATCGAAGCTTTCTTAAAGAAGCACCAACCGGAATTGACTTGTGTGCATTCCGATTCACCCTCAGTGGCTCTGCAGTCAATCCGAGATTCTCCACCGGATGTCGCGATCATTGATGTCTCTCTCGGTGGCGCAGATGGTATCCAACTGATAGCACGGATGAAGGCTGTACACCCTAATCTGGTTGTCATTGTCTTATCGATGTACGACGACTCCTCAAACGTTTTGCGTGCATTTAAGGCCGGGGCTCAAGCTTATGTTATAAAGACCGATCCGCCACGAGAGCTTATTGAGGCCATGAATGGCATTGTCGGTGGTGACATTTTTCTCAGCTTGCGGCTTCGTCAAAATCCAGCCTTTAAGGTGTTGTACGATAGTGAGTCGATGATAGGTCAACTGACGGATCGCGAATCCGAAGTCTTGGTTATGCTCGGTAAGCGACACAGCACTGCTTCGATCGCAAACGAGTTAGGTTTAAGCGTGAAAACGGTCGAGACCCATCAAGCTCATATTAAAGAGAAGCTGGATTTTGCTACCGGCAAAGAGATGACAGAATTTGCGATCAATTTGGTCAGTTACCGAGCAACATCGTAGGGTCTGGCGTTCCTGTTCTCTCTTTGCTGCCCTGGCAGCTTCTAATTCCGCGCTTGGTTCGGACGGCAGCACCAGCATCAAGAAAACTAAACCCGTCTGTGGTATGAAACCCTGGCCGCCCTGGATACGTTCCCGTTCTTTCCGGTCCCGCGACCGCGGGACTCGTTCCCGCTCGTTTCCATGGCAGCTCACTCCGCAGAGACCTACTCGATATACCGGGGGTGTGAGACGGGTATGGGCCGGCTGCGTTTGAGAACCGCCGAGGCTTTCGAGTTTACCAGTCGAACTTCATTGTCCAGCATGGCTTCGTAGCTTTGCGATTCAAGCTGCAACAAAAGGCTAAATAGGCTCTTATCCTTGCTCCCGCTCACCCGTCGGGCCAGCTCACGAATCAGGCCCGCAGCGTTGTTATGGGGTAATTGCATTTGCTGTATTCGCCGCCTCGGAACGGCAGTCTAACTCGATAACTGGCTACTCGGCAATCAGGTGAATCCCTTAAAGAGGGGGTAGTGTCAAGGGTCCCTTTAAGCTGCGAGACGGCGAACGGGCGACAGCAACGCCCCTGACCCGGTGGGGCGAGAAACTCCGGTGGGGCGAAAAACTCGGCGCGCCGAGGGGTGTGACTAACAGGACAAATCGTGCCGCGCCGGTTTTGAGCCGTTCCGTGCGTGTGCCATCACCGAATGGTATTGCGAAACCCCTCGACGGTGCGAGCAATTTTCGGGGGTGTGGAAACCCGCTTTTGGCTGCCACCCGCACGGAACGGCTCAAAACCGGCGCGAATGTCTGATAGAGCAATCACATCTTCGGCGCGCCGAGTCCCGCCGCCGCTACGCTTTGGCGCGGCCTTGGTCCTATGTTTTGTAGTGCCACGAAAATCGGGCCGCGACGTAGGACTTCGGCGAGCTCAGTCGAGTCGCTTTGCGAAGTCGGTTCTTCGCCCCACCGGATCAGGGGTGTTGTCACCGCTTCCGGAAATCTGTCATCTGTCATTTGCCATTTGTCATCCAACGAGCTTCGAGCGAGTTGAGAACGAATGGATCATGACGTGATTGTCGTAGGAGCGGGAATGGCAGGACTATCCGTCGCGTCCGAACTTCGGGCGCTAGGCCTCGATGTTCTTGTCTTGGAAGCTCGCGATAAAATCGGCGGTCGTGTGGATACCAACTATGAATTTACGTCACATCCGATCGAGCGAGGAGCTGAATTCGTCCACGGTGAAAATGTCGTTACGTGGGAGCTTATCCGTGGATGGGGGTTGCACACCTTGTCTGCTATCGAGGAGGACGACAATTTCTTCATTGATGCAGCAGGTCAGTTTCTTCCTATTACCCAGGCTGCCAAATTGGCGGGCGGCGATTCTCTTAAATTTATGAGTACGCGCCCAGGCATCTATGACTTAGCTAAGACCTGGGTAAAATCGCGGAAACCAGACACGGATCTGAGTTCAATGTTGAAGGCCAATGGCGTGGCGTTGGATCCGAAATTTTATCCAATCGTGAGCCATTCCTTTGAAGGTTTGGACGCAGCCGGTTTACAGCAACTCGGCGTCTATGGTTTGGTCGAGACATCCTATGAAGGTGACGGCGATGCTGATTTTCGCATCGCAGAAGGATACAGTTCATTGAGTGATCATCTCGCCCGGCAGCTGCAGATTCGGTTGGCAGAGCCGGTAGACAGGGTAAAATGGAACTCAGCTGGAGTCCGCGTAGCGACCGCGTCAGCCGCTACTCTGGAGGCTCGCAAAATCGTTATCACTGTCCCGCTGGCGCAGTTGCAACAAAATGCGATTCGATTCGAGCCACCGTTAACTTCAGATAAGCAGAACGCCATAAACCGGTTGGGCGCAGGGAACATCGTCAAGATTGTTCTGCAATTCAAAGATCCATTTTGGCCCGCCCGCATGGAATGTTTCGCTACCGATAAGCGCACTGGCTTTTGGTGGCGCCCAGGCTGGAATCGTTCGAATGAGGCGCCGGTACTGACGGCCTATGCCGGCGCCACGCTTGCTGACCGACTCGTTAAGTTCGGGAATGATGCTGCCATCCAGATCGCCTTAGAGGATTTAAACCAGTTGTTCGGGAATCAGGCCAAGACCAACTATACGAGCGGAATGGTTCTGAACTGGCAGAGAGAACCATATATTGAGATGGCTTACTCATTTTGTCCGGTTGGAGCCGCCGGGCTGAGAAGAGTCCTGTCTTACCCAATCGACGGCGTCCTCTTTTTTGCCGGTGAGGCGACATCGGTGGAGCGGAATGCCACCGTTCATGGGGCGGTCGAGAGCGGTCGACGTGCTGCCAACGAAGTTAGTGCGACATTAATTCGCTAGTTGCCAGATTAATTTCGCGTAGCGTCAGCCAAGCGGATTGCTGCAATCAGACTCAAACTGTTCAATGGAAGTAGTTCTCAAGGCCCACCGTGTCTTTCTTCTGTCGCCCGCCAATGTTGCCGGGAAACGCGCTAAGATGTTGCTTAACACACAAGCTGCGTTTGAAGTCGCTCGCCGGTTGCACACCGGGGGCAAGGTGACCTTAGGGGAGGCCTTTAGTTTTATGAGCGGGCTTTATTTCCGAGGTAAATTGGCTTATGCCCGAGCCTTTGCGCATCCTCCTGCGGGACTAGACGGAGCTTATGTTATTACCAGCAATCGCGGCTTAGTTTCCGTCGACACGGTGATAACCGCCGAAGAGCTCGATTCGTTTTCGGGCGATGCCATTGATGCTCGGAACAAAAGTTATAGTGACGCGTTAGTGCGCACTGCGTCGGCGCTGGGTGGCGCTATCCCCGGGAATTGTTCCATCGTCCTGCTCGGAAGCGTTGCTTCTGGAAAATACACCGAGCATTTGCTCCCAATTTTCGGCGAGAATTTACAATTTCCTCTGCAGTTCGTTGGGCGAGGAGATATGAGCCGCGGCGGTCTGTTGCTGCGAAGCGCGGCTGCTAATCGTATGCTGGACCATGTCCCGATTGCCGGAGCGTTGCTACGTGGTAAACGGCCGCCAAGGTTGGTATCGGTGGCCAAAACCAAAAAAGCCGACCCAAAAAGCTCTTGCTTGGATTGAATCTAACAAGGTGATAGGTTCTGAGAGCGTTTGGTGAGTACATGGATCCGAAATCACTAAAAGCCCAGCTTCTAACCCACAAGGGTCAAAGGATGGCCGTCATTAGCATCCAAGGCAGGCTTGGACAGGATCATGGGTTCCGAGGCCATGACTTTAATAAGTCTCTGGGTGAACTCGGAAATCACGATGTCCTATACACGATGTTAGATTCAGACGGCGGATCTGTGGTTGATGCTTGGATCATCTATGACTATCTAATGGCCAGGCCGGCGCCGAAGCCTCGATCGCTGGTTCTGATCACTGGTCAATGCTCGAGTGACGCGATCTTGATACCTCTGGCTTTTGATCAAATTTTAATGCGTCCGGATGCCTACATGCAGTTTCAACCGATTAATCTGAGTCGCCCAGCCGCTGGGCAACGGGCGACGAGATTCATTGGGCTCAAGGTGGCTGATCGTACCGGGTCTACATTTGAGGACGTACTGCGTTGGATGGATAAAAATAAAAGATTCACCGCCGATGAATGCCTCGCCCAATCGCTTTGCGACGCGATCGTTTGAGCGGTACAAGATTTTAGCTCCATTCACTGCGATCGAAGTCACTAGCCCGCCTGCGGAAGTTCACGCTCGGGATACGTAAACCGGCTAAAACTCACGTAAACAAAGGTGGCAAGGCGCAAGGCGAAGAAGGGACGCCCGCTTTGAATGTGACCCAAGACTTATCTACGTAACCCTCGCACTTTTTCTTTTGTGTTTTTGCGCCTTTTTCGCGGCCATTCAATCTTCTCTGGCGTAGTGTCGCCTGCGTCCTTCGCCCGAATTAGCCGGTCACTGGCGCTCGGGGCTGGCCTTTCGCAGCACGTCTTCCAACGTGGCCGGGACAAAGGGTTTAACTAGATGATGCTGAAAGCCGGCTGCGAAGCTCCGTTGCACATCGGCTTCGCCTCCGAATCCACTCATGGCAATCGCGAACGCGCTGGTATTGGGACGAAGTTTTTTCATGAGGTCCCATCCGTTCACATCCGGCAGGCCGATATCGCTCAGAATGACATCAAAACTCGCGAGATCATTGCGACCCAGTGCTGTCTGTGCATCCGGGACTACGATCACTCCGTGGCCTGCCCGTTTGAGGAAGAGCGAGATGAATGACGCAGTGACCTCGTGGTTCTCTATGATCAAGATCCGTAGAACGGTATTCATCTACTAGGAGCAGCAGCTATATATTAGCACAAGGTTTCGACTAGCAAGCCGATCGGTTTTATTCAAATCCAATCTAAAAAAAGATTAGAGAGCCGCGCACAGGCCGTTTAGCGAACCCTTTTTATATAAGACTCACATCCTCAAAGCTCGAGTCGGTTCATGATCTTTTCTTG
>Ga0209240_1000719_pt1 | contig 13691 bp, 10 predicted proteins | sample GraSoi_2013_80cm_FD_185828 | JGI IMG/M metagenome (GOLD analysis project Ga0209240, IMG submission 185828) | Grasslands soil microbial communities from the Angelo Coastal Reserve, California, USA - Sample 9_17_2013_80cm (SPAdes) (version 2) | ecosystem: Environmental > Terrestrial > Soil >...
TTTCCGACGTGGGAGCGGATGCTCCGTTGGATTCAGCCACCCTTGCTGAGACTCACCGGCTGTTGCCCATTTTGTCTAGCCAAGTTTAACGATTCTACTTAACAAAGTAATACTAGGAGCTAGGAGGGGTGCTTTTCGGCGTTGATTGCTCGGATCTGATCCCACCGTAATGTAAGGGCAGAGATTATGTGCAGGAATATTCGACCCTTGTTCAATTTCGAGCCGCCTGTCACTGAGGATGAGGTTCGCGCTGCGTCACTCCAATTTGTCAGAAAAATTAGCGGATTCTCGAAGCCGTCAAAAACCAACGAGGCTGCATTCTTGGCCGCGGTTGACAGTGTGGCTGAAGTCGCCCATCGCTTGTTGCATGCGCTGGAGACGAATGCACCACCGAGGAATCGGGAGGAAGAAGCCGTTAAGGCAAGAGCTCGAGCGGCGGTGCGGTATGGGACAGCGGTTCGCGAATAGCAAATAGCAGATAGTGCGCGTGGCACGCTAAAGGATGAAGCGGCTGGCGAGGAGGGGCGGTCGGATTTTGCCGCGAAGCGGCTAGAGATTATAGCCCAGGGCTTTTAGCCCTGGGTTTGGTGTTTCAATGTGGCGTGCCCTGAAAGCATCCTCAACCCCGCTACGCGGGGCGCAATTCGGAGAGGGAACATTGGATTTGTGGTGCAGCAGCGTTTTTGGGGTGCTAAGCGGAGAGCACCAACGAGGAGGCTTAGCAAGTAATCCGAAGCCACAGTGGTGCTTAGTAGTAGCTAAGCCCGACTGAAAGCATGGAATCAGATGCTGCGATCAATTCAGTGGTGGCCGGAATCCGCCTAGCGGATCCAGGACCCCGTTCACGAGAATGTCTCAATTTTTCGCCGTCTGAGCCAAGCCTCCTTCGTTGGCCATACCAATGAAAGAGCATAAGAAAGCAAAAGCAAAAACCAAGTCCGAACTCAGTAAAGCGATCCGTGAGCGCGAACCCAATGCGGCTGGCATCGACCTGGGAGCTGAGGGAATCTGGGTAGCCGTGCCGGCCGATCGCGACGCAAATGCGGTGCGCCGCTTTGAGGCTTTTACTCGAGATCTAGTGGCCATCGTCCAGTGGTTAGTTGGGTGTGGAGTGCGAAGCGTTGCGATGGAAGCCACCGGGGTATACTGGATTCCGCTTTATCAGTTGCTGGAGGATGCAGGGCTGAAAGTCTGCTTAGTTAATGCGCGGCACGTCAAGAATGTGCCGGGTCGCAAGAGCGACGTGCGTGATTGTCAATGGTTGCAGTATCTGCACAGTGTGGGCTTGCTGTTGGGCTCGTTTCGTCCGGCTCAGGTTATTTGTGCTACCCGCTCTATCTACCGTTATCGGCAAAACTTAATCTCTATGGCCGCTGAGCATATACAGCATATGCAGGCAGCGCTGGAGCAGATGAATATCAAGCTGCATCACGTCATTGACGATCTAACCGGAGTTACCGGTCAGGCCATCATTGCTGCCATCTTGAGCGGGCAGAGAGAGCCAGTGCAATTAGCTAAGCTGCGCGATAAGCGCATCCAGGCTTGCGAAGAGAAGATCGTCAAATCCTTGGAAGGCGACTGGCGTAAAGAGCACCTCTTTGTGCTGGCAAAGGCTTGGGCTCAATACCAAGAGGTGAAAAAACAGATCCAGGACTGTGACAGAGAGCTTTTGGAATACACCAGTGAGCTTGAAGCCTGCACCACCGTGAGCAAACCGGCTAAAGTGGTGCACTTAAAAGCCGAATTATTGGGCGCTGAGCCGGTGAGTAACCCATTGCCTAAAAAGAAGGCCCGCACAAAGACCAGCAAGAATCAACCTGAGGGTCCCTGGCAACAAGAGCTGGAGCGCTTCTTTGGGGTGGATCTGACCGTGATTCCCGGCATTAGCGTTCTAACCGGACTGACGCTGATGACCGAGCTAGGTAATGACTTGAGAGCCTTCAAAACCCAGCATCATTTTGCTTCCTGGCTGTGTCTATGCCCAGACAATGAAACCAGCGCTAGCAAAGTACTGCGTCGAGCGACCCGCCGCAGCCAGAACCGAGTGCGGCAAGCCTTACGCATGGCCGCCTCTTCTCTACACCACAACAAAAGCTACTTAGGCGATAAATACCGACGCTTACGCGCTAGACTCAGTCCTCCCAAAGCCATTACTGCCATGGCTCATCAATTAGCCAGAATCATTTGGACTCTCATTACCCGCCAGGTGCCTTTTGATCTGAGCCTCTTCGCTGAGCAAGAAAAACTCAATCACCAGCGCCGACTCAAACGCCTGGCTGCTTCTGCTCGCCAGATGGGCTATCAACTCACCCCCGTCGCAGCATGAAAAGCTACCTTCTCTCGCTCACAGCGTCCTGGGTAGCTCCACCATGTTCCTCACGAGTGGCACCAGATATTGGCGGTGACTGGCTGAATCGGCGCATGACTCACGAACAAACAACCTCGGCCGCCACTCACCAGGCGCTTCGTTTCTCGTCCTCGTCGTCGTCCTCGAATTCTGGCGAGCGGAGTGATGGAGTTTTGGAGTACTGGAGTATTGCGCCCTGTCGGAATTGCACCCCGCGTCCGCGGGGTCGGAGGTGCTTTCACGGCGGATCTTCAGGGATCCGATACCCAGGGTTAAAACCCTGGGCTATGATCTTTAGCCGCTTCGCGGCAAAAATCCGACCGTCCCAAACGTATCTTTTAGTCGCGGCTTCGCCGTTTAAGCACCACCCGAACTCCTGAATTGCCCTTGAGCCGACAAATCGCTAAGCACTGGCATGGCCTGGTGGATATATGCTTTGATCTCGGCCGCGTGTTGGGGCGCACAATACGTCTTGATGGAGACACTGTTCCGGAAAGTGGATTTCGCAGCTGCTTTCTCGTTCTTGAGTTTGGCGAACGGCATCTTGGTTTCTGCAATTCTCTGGGTGCTCTATCCGCGTCAGAACTGGGCTAAGCTCGGAGAAAGTTGGCCGGTGATCTGGATGATCATCTTGTATCTCGTTTTCGGAAGCGGCGCCTACCTGTTCAATGCGCTGGCCATCAATACGATGGGTCTGAACCTATCGGCTGGTGCACCTTCGGGAAACGAACCGACTTTCCTAGGCTGAACCGCGCCCGCACTTTGAAGTGCGAGGATGCGGACAAAACATCGTGTGTCCCCTGCTTTTACATTAAACCCAGCTATCGGAAGAAAGGTGTTTCCACGGAACTGCTGAAGGCCACGGTTCAAAAATTGGCTGCGGAAGGAGAGACCGTACTCGAAGGTTATCCAGTTAAGCCTATAAAGGCGGGGAACAAGGATATTCCGGGTCCATTTGCATTTACCGGCACAATTCCACTTTTTGAGAAACTCGGTTTCGTGCTGGCAGGCAGCTCAGAGACTTCGAAGTTGCGGTATAGGAAAGCGCTGTAGGGGAGAGGCGAGTCGCTACGATCATTTAGTCCCTCCGGGACAAAGGCCGACAAACCCCGACAACCCCCTCCGGGACAAAACGCCGGCTTGCTCGTTCGAGGTATTGAACGGGAGGAACCGCATCGTAACCTAAACTCGGACCAGCGGGAGCTCGTTCCTACCGGCTGTCACACGAACGACGTTTGACGCTGCTGGACAACTTGAGTAGATGACCGGAACATTGCCATCGCGGCGGTAATAAGACTTCTGCAAAAGAGGAGACCTCTATGTCGGAAAAGCAACGCATCGTTGAGATGAATAGTGGTGCTACGAAATGGCGCCATTGGGGGCCTTATCTTAGCGAACGTCAGTGGGGAAGTGTGCGGGAGGATTACAGCCCTGGAGGCACAGCCTGGGATTATTTTCCTCACGATCACGCTCGAAGTCGAACTTATCGCTGGGGCGAAGATGGGATCGCGGGCATTAGCGACGAGAGTCAGATCCTCTGTTTCGCGCTCGCGGTTTGGAACGGCAAAGATCCAATTTTGAAGGAACGCTTGTTCGGCCTTACCAACGAGGAAGCGAACCACGGCGAGGATGTCAAAGAGCTGTACTACTATTTAGATGCGACTCCCACGCACTCTTATCTAAAGATGCTCTATAAGTATCCTCAGCGGGAATTCCCGTATACCGCGTTACTGGAAGAAAACCGGCGACGCGGAAAGTTAGCTCCTGAGTACGAGCTGATCGATACCGGCGTGTTCGACGATGACCGCTACTTTGATGTTTTTGCCGAGTACGCCAAGGCAGGAACAGACGATATTCTAATTCAAATTACCGTGGCCAATCGCGGGCCGGAAGCAGCCATCATTCACCTTCTCCCGCATCTTTGGTTCCGAAATACTTGGTCGTGGGGCACAAATAGTCCAAAACCGTCCCTGGCCGTGGCGGCCGAAAACGTGATCTCTGCGACGCATCCGCAGACGGGAACTTACCTTCTGCGTGCGGAAGGAACTCCTACGTTAGTTTTCTGCGAGAACGAGACCAATTTTCAGCGTCTCTATTCGTTTCCTAATCCGAGTCCCTATCGCAAAGATGGCATTCATGAGTGGTTAGCCGGCAAGAATGCAAATGCCGTCAATCCGGCGCGAACCGGCACCAAATCTGCCGCTCATTATCAGCTGGTAATCGAGGCACGTACTCAGCAGATCGTCCGTCTGCGACTTTCCGCCGGGAACTCGGAAATCAACTTTAACGATTTTGATCAAATCTTTAACTCACGACGCGCGGAAGCGGATGAGTTTTACGCGGAAGTGCAGCATGACATTGCGGACGAAGATTTGCGCCGAGTCCAACGCCAGGCTTTCGCCGGAATGATCTGGAGTAAACAGCGCTACCGTTTCGATGTCCGGAATTGGGTCCAAGGCGATCCCGGAAATCCGCCGCCGCCTGCGTCCCGAAAATCTGGCCGCAACCATGATTGGCAGCATCTCAACGCGACGGAAATCCTTTCGATGCCGGATAAGTGGGAATATCCGTGGTTTGCCGCCTGGGACCTGGCGTTTCATACTCTGCCGTTTGCGGTCATCGATCCTGAATTTGCTAAGCGGCAGCTTTTGCTCATTACCCGCGAATGGTACATGCATCCGAACGGCCAATTGCCGGCCTATGAATGGGCTTTTGGCGACGTGAATCCTCCGGTCCACGCGTGGGCGGCTTGGCGGGTTTTTGAAATCGATCGTAAACAACGGCGCGTCGAGAAACCGGATGATGACGGAGACATATCGTTTCTAGAACGTGTGTTCCATAAGCTGTTGCTCAATTTCACTTGGTGGGTAAACCGGAAAGACATTGCCGGCCGCAATATCTTTCAGGGCGGATTTCTCGGATTGGATAACATCGGAGTCTTCGACCGGAGCGCACCATTGCCGACCGGCGGCTACATTAGTCAGTCCGATGGAACCAGCTGGATGGCCATGTACAGCTTGAATCTGATGCGGATTGCGTTGGAGCTCGCGCAACACAATCACGCTTATGAAGATATCGCCTCCAAGTTTTTCGAACATTTCCTGCAAATTGCCGAGGCCATGGCCGGATGCGCTGAAGGCATGGGTTTATGGGACGATGAAGATGGGTTTTTCTATGACGTTTTGAATCTGCCGGACGGCCGCATGATTCCGCTGCGAGTCCGTTCCATTGTCGGGCTGGTTCCGCTTTTTGCCGTGGAAACACTGGAGCCTGAATTGCTCGCGAAAGTGCCCCATTTCAAGGCGCGTTTGGAATGGTTAGTGACACATCGACCAGATCTGGCTTCGCTGATTTCGCGCTGGCACGTGACCGGCAGTGGTGATCGGCGGCTTCTGTCACTGTTACGCGGTCATCGCATGAAGCTATTGCTGACGCGGATGTTAGACGAGACTGAGTTCCTCTCCGATCACGGTATCCGGGCAGTATCACGTTATCACCGTGATCATCCCTATACTTTTGTCTGGAACGGTGCTGCGACCATAGTCGATTACGAACCTGGTGAATCGACTTCCGGTCTATTTGGCGGCAACTCCAATTGGCGAGGCCCGATCTGGTTCCCTATGAACTTTCTGTTGATCGGCGCGCTGGAACGGTTCCATCACTACTACGGTGACGATTTCAAAATCGAATGTCCGACCGATTCCGGAAAATTCTGGTCGCTCAAAGCAGTGGCTGCAGAATTGCGAGATCGGCTCAGCCGCCTCTTTCTCCGTGACGCTAACGGACGTCGCCCTGTGTTTGGAGATTATACCAAATTACAAACTGACCCGCATTTCCGTGATTATCTGCAGTTCTTTGAATATTTTCATGGAGACAGCGGTCGTGGGGTTGGCGCATCTCACCAGACCGGTTGGACGGGTCTGATTGCGAAGTTGATCGATTCGCGTTTGGACTAGCGGGGAGGCTTGTCCCCTAGGGACTAAATGATGGTAGCGATTTGACTGATCTCACCGAAGTCCGGAGGTCTCGTGGGCCGCGGGATTGTCTGGAGGAGTCCGGTGGATGCGTGTTCAATATGTCGTCTGCCCCGAAGGGGCAACAGGACTTAGCCCAGGGTTTTAACCCTGGGTTAGTTGTCTGGAAAGATGCGCCCTGAAAGTGGCGCCAGAGAGGATCGCCGAGCGTTTGCCATACCGTTCGGCCTCCTCACACCAATCTTGTGCCGCCTTCAGGGCACGCCGCGTTTAAATACCAACCCAGGGTTAAAACCCTGGGCTGAGTCCTGTTGCCCCTTCGGGGCAGAGACGCTCTGCTAGCAAGCGCCTAGCACGTGCTTGAAATTCACTTTTGCTGCTCGCTACCGCCGCTCGCTACATTGATCCGGCCGAAAACGCCATCGAATTCTTTGTTAGGACCGGCAGAATAGTACAGCGCTTTAGCATCCCCGTTGTAGCCGCCGTTTGGCGAACTATGGTTTTCGTGAGAATTTTTTAACTGTGGAAATATCCGATAGGCATGAATGGTTAGAAGCGGACGGTCTGGGCGGGTTCGCCAGTTCAACGACTTCCGGAATTCGGACTCGGCGTTATCATGCGCTTCTTTTGACGGCTACAACCCCGCCCAGCGGCCGTCTGGTACTAGTAAATGGGTTCGACGCTTGGATCGAGAGTGAAGCCTCCAAGATTTGGCTTTCCGCGCAGCGCTATGCTCCGGACTCAGTCAGTCAGAACGAACATCTGCGTAGTTTCCAATTCCAACCGTGGCCTCAATGGAGTTACCGAGTAGCCTTGGATCTTTGGCTCGATCACGAGATCTTTGTGCCTCACGGTCAATCCATGGTCGTGTTGAGTTGGCGGCTCTCCGATCGGGTAGATCAGAGTTACCGTCTGACGGTAAAACCTTTCCTATCCGGGCGAGATTTTCATGCCTGCCATCATGAAAACAATTCTTTCCGATTCGAACCTATCATAGAAGGCGACACGGTTAGCTGGGGTCCTTACGCTGGCGTGCCGGCAGTCGTATTCCGGTCTCGAGCGAACTACCATCATGATCCGGAGTGGTATCGAAATTTTCTGTACACGCAGGAACGAGAGCGTGGCTTAGACTTCCTTGAGGATCTGGCCGCGCCGGGCGAACTGGTCTGGCAATTGGACAGCGAAAATCGTGAAGCGTTACTAACTATCCAGGCTGCTGGTTTTGCCGAGCCGGGTCCGAGTTCGCTGGAAGAGTGGGTTAACCAGCTGCGAGCTGATGAACGAGAACGCCGAATAAAGAAGACCGATCCGATCGAGCGTTCGGCTGAATCGTATTTTGTTCATCGCGGAACCGGTAAAAGTATAATTGCTGGTTACCCTTGGTTTGGGGATTGGGGACGAGATACTTTCATTTCGATCCGGGGACTTGGTATCGCCACCAATCAACTGGAGTTGACCCGGGATATACTTCTGGAGTGGTCTAACCACGTTTCCGAAGGGATGCTGCCAAACCGGTTTCCCGACCAAGGCGCCGCTCCTGAGTATAATTCTGTCGATGCCTCGCTCTGGTTCATCATCGCGGTTGGCGATCTACTGGATGCCGTCGCCGGCCATCCGGAATTAATCGATCAGTCGGCGGAACAAAAGCTCAAAGCTGCGATTGACGCGATCTTGTTGGGCTACCAAAAAGGAACCCGGTTTCGGATTCAGGCGGATACAGACGGACTATTGGCGGCCGGAGTTCCCGGTGTCCAACTTACCTGGATGGACGCGAAGGTAGGCGACAAAGTGATTACGCCGCGTGTCGGTAAACCGGTCGAGGTACAGGCGCTTTGGATCAACGCGCTCGCGATCGGTAAACGTTTTTCAACCCAATGGGGCCCTCTTTTCGAAAAAGCGCAGGGAGCTTTCGAAAGCCGGTTCTGGAACGAAGCCCGCCAACAGTTGTTCGACGTAGTTGATGTTGATCATCAACCTGGGGTTAGCGACGCCGCTACGCGGCCGAACCAGATCTTGGCCGTCGGCGGGTTACCACTCGCACTGTTGTCCGGGCCGCGGTCCCGCCATGTGGTTGATCGGGTTGAAGCCGCCTTATGGACGCCGGCGGGTCTTCGATCATTGGCCCAAGATGAACCGGGATTTGTTCCGCATTATATAGGAGACCCTTTGGCGCGCGATTCCGCGTATCATCAAGGGACGGTTTGGCCCTGGTTGGCGGGGCCGTTCGTTGAGGCTTGGGTACGTGTACGGGGGAACACGCCGCAAGCTAAACAGGAAGCGCGCGAACATTATCTGGAGCCTCTGCGTTCCTTGGCGACGTCCGCCGGTCTGAATCATCTACCTGAAATCGCGGATGCGGTTGAGCCTTATACTCCGCGTGGTTGCCCGTTCCAGGCTTGGTCTGTTGGAGAATTTTTGCGGCTAGATCGAGTCGTGTTGAACCCGGCTCGGTAGCCTCACCCGACTATTTTATTTTGAAGCTGTCAATGTGTTGGCGAAGCGTCTCGCCGAGCGTCGGCCATTGAGATTCTTTGGCGGTGGCGGTTGCTAGATAAACTTTCCCGTTCTTGGAAATCGCTCGCGCGTAGAAGTGTAGATCGCCGGCCTGCATGGTTCCGGTGTATTCGAGGTTCCATTCATTATCGCCGATTTCCTTCTCGGAGATCACCTTCCATTTCAATTCGTCGAACTGTCCTTTGGATAGGGTCGCATACTCTTTGATGGTCCCGGTGTACGGCTGGATCTGAACGTTAATGTTAGGTGCAAAACCTTCCGTCGGGGTTAGAAACATCTCCAAAGCGGTGGCTGGAGCTGACGCGTCCGGGGCCGCATCCAAGGCATCGATTTGGAAACCATAAAGAGGCAGGTCGATCGTTGCGGCTTTTGCCTGAAAAAGCGTTGCGCACGAGAACAATAGGGCGATGCTGATTACGCTGACCGTGTTTTTCATAGATGAGAGGTTTCGATGATATAAGGTTAGTCACGTCAGCGTTATCACGTTTGCGTCAAACTTTGCGAGTTCGCGGTTTTTGGAGCTAGGAGCTAGGAGGCATGCATATCTCGTAATCGTCCGCCGAAACGTCAATCGACACCGTCTGTATTTCAGGGTCGCACTGGTCCCGTATGGACTAAATGATCGTAGCGACTCGACTGAGCTCGCCGAAGTCCAGGCAATTTATTGCCTGGTATCCGTGCGAAAACAGGAACCGTCCCGTAGGGCACGGTGTGATTGGGGCCGATCGGCGCGCTACGATCAGGACGATTAGTCAACCCCGGGGCAAGGATCAGACCGTGCCCTACGGGACGGATTCTCGATTGAACGGGTTCCAGGCAATAAATTGCCTGGACTTCGGCGAGCTCAGTCGAGTCGCTACCTTCATTTTGTCCCTACGGGACCGGGACCGTACCGCCAAGTAACAAGAGACTCAGAGCGATTGGTAAGCGGTACTTCAATCGATCAGACCAATAATCGCTAACCCAAGCCCCAGCCAGCACGAGGGCCGTCTCTTTTGGTTTTCTCGGGATTTGATTTGTTTATTGGGTAAAACCCCGGGCTCAGTCCCAACTTCACCGCCCGCAACGCTTCCGCCGCGACGGATGCGAGCCGGACGTTCGGGATAAGTCGAAGGTTCAACGATTCTGCTTTTCCCAAGGGGCTCTAGTTCTTATCGTTAGATACCCTCAACCGGGGATTCACCCGACATCTCCCGAAAAACCACAAATAAATGTCCGAAACAGCCGGGTTCATTCGTCGCGCTTAAGCGAGAAATATTATGAGCCAAGTACGAGTATTGGTTGGTACCAGAAAGGGAGCTTTTATCCTGGCCGCTGACGGACAGCGTAACCAGTGGGAAGTCAGTGGTCCGCATTTTGCCGGATGGGAAATTTACCATGTCAACGGATCACCGGTTAATCCCAATCGTTTGTATTGCTCCCAGAGCACGGGGTGGTTTGGCCAGATGATACAGCGGTCCGATGACGGTGGAAAGACGTGGGAAGCCGTGAGCAATGAGTTCAAATATGAAGGCGTACCCGGTACTCATAAATGGTACGACGGCTCGCAACACCCGTGGGAGTTTAAACGGATCTGGCACTTGGAACCGTCGTTAACTGATCCGGACACGGTTTACGCTGGGGCGGAGGATGCCGCGCTTTTTAAGACCACGGATGGCGGCCGGACTTGGCAGGAACTTGCCGGGCTGCGTGGTGTGAAGGGAGACCTTTGGCAACCTGGCGCCGGCGGGATGTGCGTGCACACGATCGTTCTCGATCCGAAAAATCCGGGCCGAATTTTCATCGCTATCTCAGCGGCCGGCGTTTTCCGGTCAGATGATGCCGGTAAAACCTGGAAACCGGTGAACCAGGGGCTGAAATCGCCTTGGGAGTTACCTGACCCGCAAGCAGAAGTTGGACATTGTGTCCATCGAATCGATCTACACCCCTCCAACCCGAACACCTTGTTTATGCAAAAACATTGGGATGTCATGCGCTCGGATAATGCGGGTGAATCCTGGTCCGAGGTGAGCGGCGATCTACCCTCCGATTTTGGGTTTCCAGTTCAGGTACATGCTCACGAGCCGGAGACCATTTACGTCGTGCCGATCAAGAGTGATTCGGAGCATTTCCCGCCGGATGGCAAACTGCGGGTGTATCGCAGCCGGACCGGAGGAAACGAATGGGAACCTCTCACCCAAGGGCTGCCGCAGAAAGACTGCTACGTTAACGTGTTACGCGACGCGATGGCAGTCGATTCCTTGGAGCCTTGTGGCGTGTACTTCGGAACTACCGGCGGACAGGTCTACGTCTCAGCCGAGAATGGCGATAACTGGACCCCAATTGTTCGCGATCTCCCGGCGGTTTTATCGGTCGAGGTTCAGACCCTGCAATGATCCGAGTAGCGCTCCCATACCATCTCCGCACTTTGGCCCGGGTGAATGGCGAAGTGCAAATAGCAGTCGTGGGAAGAGCCACATTGAGCTCCGTACTCGACGCTCTGGAAGCAGATTACCCCGTGCTTCGTGGAGCAATCCGCGATCGTCTCACCTTACAACGGCGTCCGTTCGTGAGGTTTTACGCCTGCAGAGAAGATTTATCGCTCGAACCGCCTGATACCGTTCTGCCGACCGCCGTGGTCAACGGGACGGAGCCATTTCTCATCATTGGAGCAATGGCAGGCGGTTAACGCCGGGATAGGAGTGGACTTAGTGAACAGAGTAGGCTTAGTGGATCACAGCTAGCGGGAATTCGCAGGGGGCTACTAAGTCCACTCCGTCCGCTTTGTCCACTGCGTCTACTTTGGTTGGCGGCCTCATCCCACCGCATTAGCGGCAGAAGCCTTCCTACTGATGTCGCGCAGCATATCGGAATGGATGTTCATACCGAGATTGGTCAGGTTGTAAACATGTTCGGTGGCTACGAGCCAGATGATCTCGCAGATCTCGCGCTCGGAGTAGTGGGCGCCAAGCGGTCGAATGTGCCCTGACTCACCTTCTTTTCTTGGGTCAGCTCTGTCACATAGTCCAGGGCTGCGCGTTCTGCCTCGGTGAACAGAGGGCTGGTGCTGTATTCTGGAAGCGCATCGAATTTGGCTTCGCTCATCGCCTCTTTCATGGCGAAGAAGCGCCCGATATCGGTGCAGAAAAGGCAGACATTAATTCGGGCCACCTGTTCCCGGACCAGGAACACGGTCTGTCGTGATAGCTGTAACTTCTTATCTAACGTGCTGATTTTGCCATAAAACATACCGAAGGCGGTCGGCAATCGGGCGGCGTGCACTTTCACCGGAGTCGGTACCTTCCCGAATTGCTTCCGGGTCATGGCGTACACCAGGTTCTTGATCAGCCCCTTCGGTTTTTCGATTGGCGGAAGAAATGAAGTATTCATGGGTTTAATCTTTTGTGTTCTTTGCGCTCTTTCTTGACCGACATAGCCTTGGCGACGTCTGTTGCGGCTATTCGTTTCCGGGTTTGAGGGGCGGTTCGGCGGCTCCTGTCCAAACGGGGCGAACCTCAACGGCGCCCCAAGCCGCCATTGGACAACGTGAGGCCCATTCAAGCGCCTCGTCCAGGTTGGGAACATCGATCACGACAACACTACCAATCAGTTCCTTACTCTCGGCAAAGGGGCCGTCCTGTACTTGGCGTTTGCCATCTCGCACCCTGACCGTGGTGGCGGTCTGAGGCGGTTGTAGTCCGGAGCCCCTGACAAACACACCGGCTTTTCGAAGCGCGTCACTGTAAGCTTTCCAGGCTTCCCCTAGGGTGGCCGCTCTGGCCGGGTCGCTGCGTTTGTCGAAGTCGGCCTGGGTTTCAGCAACTAAGAGCATGTAGTTCATACGTTTCTCTTATTATGATCGGGCCAGCCTCGTTGGCGGCCTCATTAATCACGACGTCCCCTCTACGAGCTTTTCGACATTTTTAGCAAAATTTTGTCCAAACTGCGCCATCCCCGCGGCCCCACCGGAGAAAGACCGGTAAGTCGGCGGTTTCGTGACAGCGAATAGCCAATAGCCTATAGAAAGAGGATCGATCCCCCTTTGGCTATCGGCTATTGGCTATTCAAAAAAAGGGTCGACGGCGCCCTGGATATTGGTTAAGAAGCTGGGCCCCAAGGGATCACTGTTATGATTTTTCGACTTATCAGGACGTGGTTTACGGGCCTCTTGGTTTTTGCGGTGTTCGGTTTCTGGAACATCATTTATGCAGGGAGCCCAGTCGGATCTGGCAACACCATTACCGCGGATCCACCGTTGAGCCGGCCTCCGGCCAAGTATGGGCCGCCGGCGAAAGTACAGTTGTTTCAGAACTTAGAATTCAACAATTTCAATCCTCAAAATTTTTCTTACGCGCCTCCGCCTTTCATAGCGCCGGCGCAGCCTACCGACCCGCGGCCTTGGGCCAAAGTGATCCTGGTGTGTGATATCTCCGTTACCAAGGGCATCCAGTTCGACCGAACGGCGCGGATGACCATGGGGAACACCGTGGTCTATATCGGCACGACCGCGGAACCGAATCCGAATCTGGGCCCTTCCTGGCATATCGAGCGCGATGTCACCGAGTACAGTAATCTTCTCATGAGCGCGCAGCCGGGTGAGATCAATATCGGGAACCTCGTAAATTCCCAGTACACGGGAATAATTTATGCCAGCGCGTACCTCTTGTTTTACCCTTATACCAAGGGAAGCGGCGAACAGGCGCCGGTGGTAGCGGACTTGATCTATCCTCTACCCGGCACAGCGGACGGCGGTTACACGTTGCTATCCACCACCAGTGCGTTGGCGGTAACGTTTACGATCCCCCAAAAAGTTCAAAACCTTCCCACCACGGTCGCTCGCGCCTATCTCGACGTTTTTGCGCAAAGCCAATACCAGG
>Ga0209240_1000720_pt1 | contig 13689 bp, 17 predicted proteins | sample GraSoi_2013_80cm_FD_185828 | JGI IMG/M metagenome (GOLD analysis project Ga0209240, IMG submission 185828) | Grasslands soil microbial communities from the Angelo Coastal Reserve, California, USA - Sample 9_17_2013_80cm (SPAdes) (version 2) | ecosystem: Environmental > Terrestrial > Soil >...
AACTGCCGCCAACGATCAGTACAGAACGAGCCGTAGGAGCGCGTTCTGATTGCGCACGGTCTGCCGGGGGTTGCGGACGATCGGCATCGTCCGGCCGCGGTCTGTGATCGTTGCTCAGGAGGCTGGTGTCACTCGAACACCCGGCGCGCGATGGATGGTGGCTTGCGCCCGGCGAGAGTCCAGCCGGTGAGGGCAGCGGCGACGGGAACGCCGAGAACTGTGATGGCCAGGTACAGCAGTGGCACGCGACTCAGGGTGCTGAGGTCGCTGAGGTGTCCGGCAGCCAGGGCGAGGTAGGCGCTGGCGGATCCGAGCAGCGCGCCAAGCAGGGCCAGCCCGCCGGCGGTGGCGGCGGTGAGCGCGCGCCGGGTCGTGCTGGTGGCTCCGGCGGCGGTGAGGGTGCGCAGGTCGCCGGCGGCCTCGGTGCGCATCAGCGCGACGGTCATTGCGAGGACGCCAAGGGCGAGCAGTGCCCCGGCGGCCGTCGCTGCGGCGCTGATCGTGGCCAGTGAGGCCTGGCTATTCCTGGCCTCGATGATCAGGCCCGCTTTCGCGGCCACGTCCCGTGCGGCCGCGAGCTGCGCGGCCGTGACTGGCTGGCTGGACTGGACGAGCCATCCCGACTGTATCTGGATCCAGTGCCATCGGCGCAGTCCGCCCAGGGTTATCAGCGAGGTGGGTTGGGAGGTGTAGGACGGAGCCTGGATCCGCTGCACGTGGGTGGCGCTCGCAAAGGTCGAGGGTGTGGTGACCGCAAGCTGCTTCGCGTGGACGGTGAGGAAATCGGTGGCCGGGCCGATCGTGGCGGGGCTGATCCCCAGGTAGCGGAGTACCGCTGGCGCGGCGACATAGAGGGGGATCGCGCTGTAGGTCCCTACCCGGCCGCCGGAGGCCGGATTGAGCGGGGCGCCAATGCCAGCTACCGGCTGCCCTCCCTGGCTGCCCTGCCCGCCGGGCTGCGGCTTGTCGGCGGGGTTGACAGGCATGTCGAGTGCGATCATTTCGGAGTGATGCAGCGGTTCGGCGATCTGGTGCACGGCAGCGGCCAGGACGCGCAGCTGGGCGGGCGTCCGGACCGGGACGACCGGACCATCCGGGCCATTTCCGCCCTCCGGCTGGCCGATCCAGACCAGGATCTGGGTGTCCGACAGGTTGCCCGCATTGGCGGCGGACTTGTCGCTGGCCGAGCTGATGATGATCGCCGCAGTGATCCCCAGGGCGAGGCTGATCGCGGCCAGGGCCGCCCCGGAGCGGGCCTGGTGACGGGCGAGGTCCCGCAGCGCCAGTCGCACCGCGACCGGCGCCCGCCCGCCCAGCGCGGCAAGTGCCCGAATGGCCAGCGGGCTGATGAGCAGGATCCCCAGGGTCATCGCCAGCGCGCCGGCGATGATCAGCGGGGGGCGGGTCTGGTTGGCCAGGCCGAGGCAGACCACGCCCGCCACGATCATCAGGGCGGCCAGCATGGCCGGGCGGTGCGCGGGCCTCGGCCGCGGCGGCCGGGCCGACAGGGCGAGCGTGACCGGCAGCCGGGCGGGGCGGCCCGCGCTGGCCACCACGCCGCGGCGGTCGCCGTCACGACGGCGAGCAGCATGCCCAGCGCGACCAGGCCCCACGGGATGTTGAGCGGGTCGATCCGGTGCCCGGCGAACGTGTCCAGGCCCGGGGCGGTGGCAATCCACGCCGCCAGGCCGACGGCGGTCCCGGCAACGGCGGCGATGACGCCCACGACGGCTCCGCCTGAGACCATGACCATCCGAAGCTGCTTGCGCGTCGCCCCGATCGCGGCGAGCATGCCGAGTTGGCGCTGGCGGCGCGCGGCGATAACGGCGAAGCCTGCGGCGGCGACCAGGGAGACCAGGAGCAGCAGGACTGTGACAGCGCCGAGCACGCCGCCGGCGACTGCTGCCTGGGTGCTGGCACCCCGCGCCTGCCATTCCAGCGGGCCGCGGAATCCGGTGCGGAAGGCGCCGAAGCTGGCCGGGCTGGCGTTCAGCAGCACCGTCACCGACTGCGGCGGGCCTGCGACCGAGGGCGGGACGAGGACGAACTGGTCGCTCAGGTCGCTGGGATTCTCGACAATGCCGGTCACCGTCTGGTGATGGCCGCCGATTGACAGGAGGGAGCCGATATGCAGCTGGAGGGTCTGCGCTATCTGGCCGGTGATGGCGGCCTGCCCGGCGCCCGTGGGGTAGCGGCCCTGGGTCAGGGCGAGCATCGGGTCGCTGTAGGGGCCGTGCGGGTTCTGTGCCCGGAACTCGACCGTCTGGGCCGAGCCCGGGATCGGTACGAACCGGCGGCCGATTACCTGGATGGTACCGAATGCCTTCCTGGCCGCCGCAATGTCCGCCGCCAGGGCTTTCGGATTAGTTCCGTTGAGCTGCAGCAGGTGGTTGGCGGAGCCGAACTGCGGGCCGGGCAGGGACGCCACGTTGTAGGCGGCGGCCACGCTGAACGCAGCCGCCGCGACCGTGAGGATCAGCAGCGCGAGGACCAGGACCTGCTGCCGCCACTCGCGGCGGAACAGCCGCCACGCCCACCGGGCCACTGCCCGGCGGGCCGGGACGCCGCCGCCAGCGGGGCCGGCCAGGCCATGCCGGTCACGCAGCGTCGCGCTCATTGCTGCGGACCGGGCGTGAGCAGCGATTCCGGGCCCGGCGGCGTCCGGGTCTGGTCGATGATGCGCCCGTCGCGCAGGAACACCACCCGGTCAGCGCACGACGCGAACTGCGCGTCATGAGTCACGACCACCCCGGCCACCCCGCGCCGGCAGGCGGCGAGCAGTAGCCGCATGACTGCCTCGCCATTCACTGAGTCCAGGGCGCCTGTTGGCTCGTCGGCGAGCAGGACCTGGCGGTCGCCCACCACAGCGCGCGCGATGGCCACGCGCTGGCGCTCTCCGCCGGACAGCTCATCGGGGAAACGGCCAGCCCGGTTAGCAACGCCCAGCTCCTCCAGGGCCTTCATCCCCGCCGGGCGCGCGGCCTTGATCCCGACGCCGTCCAGTTCCAGCGGCAGCGTGACATTCTCGACCGCGGTGAGCCCGGCGAGCAGGTTGAAATCCTGGAAGACATAACCGATCAGGCGGCGGCGCAGTTTCGCCTGATCGTTAGGCGAGAATCCCGACAGATCGTTCCCGGCCACCAGCACCTGGCCGCCGGTCGGCTCCTCCAGGCTGCCCGCGATGGTCAGCAGCGTGCTCTTGCCGGAGCCGCTGGGCCCCATGACTGCCACCAGCTCACCACCGCCGACCGACAGGCTGACCCGCCGCAGTGCATCCACTTCGGCAGGACCGGTCCCGTAGACCTTCGACACCTCGCGCAGCTCCAGCACCGCCGTCATCGCCGTATCCCCGCTTCTGGCCTTCGCGGCACCGGTGTCGGAACTCTGGCCGCCGTAGGTCGGCCGGCCGGATCGGGTGCCGGATGCAGCTTCAGCCGAGCGTCGGCCGCATCGAGCCAGCGGACAATCCCGTCCAGCCGGAACAGTTCGGCGTCGGCAATGAGGGCCAGCCCGATATCGTCCTCTGCGACCGCCGCCTTCAGGTGCGAGTACCGCTGCATCAACTCGATCATGTGCCGCCGGTGGACCTGCACGATGTCGTGCACGTCGGCCCCGGGGACCCGCAGGCTGATCAGCACCTTGATGACAAGCTCATCCCGCGGCGGCGGGACGTCGCCGGCCGGGGTGCGAAGCCAGGCGTCCAGCTCGGCACCGCCGGCCGGGGTGATCACAAACCTCTTCTGAGGTCGCGCCCCGCTGTCGTCGTCGGACTCCACGAGCCCGTCGCGCTCAAGGCGCTGCAGGGTGATATACACCTGCCCCACATTCAGCGGCCACACCTTCTCGGTTCGTTCCTCGAACTCCTGCTGCAGCCGCAGGCCATACTTCGGCCCCTCGCTCAGCAGGGCCAGCAGGGCGTGCCGGACGCTCACCGGCCGAGCCAGACACGTTTCATAACGATTAGCATACTCGTTATAGTAACACCACGGCACCGGAGCCTGCCAATATCACGCGACACCCCGCCAGCCAGCAAGGGCCGGGACCTGGCCACGAGAATGATGGGCATAGTCCATCGACGTGTCCGCGAGACGTCTTCTCGGCCGTCACTCGTGCTGGTAGCGCAGGTCAGCGTCGCCGCCGCGGTCCTGCAACTCGCGAGGGACGGCGCCGAAGACGTAGCCGTCATCGTTCTCAAGCAGCGCGGGAATGCTCGCGTCCCTAGTAGCCCGCAATGACCAGGGGCGACCACGACGTGGCCGGGATGGCCCGGGCTCCGCTCACCCGGTGGCAAGGGTCGGGTAACCGATGAGCTTCCTGCCTCGGCCATTGCTCCGTGTGGTGCATTGACAATCGCCCAGGTCACCCCGACTATCGGTGCTATGTCCAGAAGCGTGTCGGTGATTATCACCGACGACCTTGATGGCTCGGAGAACGCGGAGACAGTCTCGTTCAGTTTCCGCGGCGTCAACTACGAAGTCGACCTCGGCAAGAAGAACCAGGCCAAGCTGGAGAAGGCACTCGCTGCGTTCATCGAGGCCGGCCGGAAAGCGCCGGCCGGCGGCCGGCGCCGTCCCGCCAGCGGTGCGGGCGGCCCATCAGCCGATCGCACGGCCGTGCGGGCCTGGGCCAGGACGGCTGGACTGAAGGTCTCCGAGCGCGGCCGGATCAGCGCCGACGTTATCCGCCGGTACGAGGAAGCTCACTAGTCGATAACTATCCCCGGCGGCGCACACGGCGGCAGATGAGGACGGCCAGCTGTCCCCTGCGAGGTGACGCTCGGCCTGCCTCAGCCCTGATGTTGGTGAGTGAGGACCGGACCGCCATATGCCACCTCATCGCCACGGCGGATAGCGTCGCTGCGGCTGCTGGTTCAGCACGTAACGTGCAGGACGGCGTTGGTGCCCTGCGCGGCCCCGGTTAGCACGCCGATCGCCTCTGCCGTGGGCAGGACGACCAGGTCGATCTTGCGGCGGCGGGCCTCTTCCTGGACTTGCTTCATCACCGGAAGCGCGCCATCAGCACCGGTGCCGATCACCAGCCGGCGACATCGCCAGGGGATGTCCTCGGCGACCGAGAGCGGAGTGTGCCCGTACGCGCCGCGGAACTTCTTGGACGCGGCCTTCTTGCGCTTGCGGATCTTCCCGCGGTCGATGATCAGGTCGTGATCGTAGGTCACGCCGTCGACTCGCACAGAACCGAATGAGTACCCGGTGAATCGCACCCTGTGCTCCTACCCCGGGCACCGGGATCCTATGGCTGCTACCAGCGATCGGCCCGGATACGTCCCATCCATGCCGCGGCAGGACCGATCGCAAGCCTCCCAGTTGCCCAGCGGTCGGCGTCGGCCCGGCGCTGCATCCGGGCGGTCAGCGCCCGGGCCGAGGGAACGCCGCGGATCCCAACGCCGCGCGCGATCATGCACTCGGCTCGGGGATCCGTCACCGAACCCCAGAGGTGAGCCGTCGCTTGTCAGGTCACCCCGATCTGCAGCCTGAAGTGCCCGAGCCTGAGGTCGAACAGGCCCCCGCCGGCCAGGTGCACTATCCAGGCCAGCAGGATGATGACAAGGATGATCAGGACAATCCAGATAACGGTAACCACGAAGCCCGGGAGTACAAATCCGCCTACTTTAGCCACAGTGGCAACGCTAGCCGCTGCACACGCCTTTCGGGAAGACCTAGGCATTAACGTCGAAGGGCCGAAATTTGTTGATCCGCAGCACGGGTGACGAGTCGTCAGCATCGGCGACGCGGATATGCCGGAAGAATGGGTGCCTGCTCAGCGCCCGATGGCTGCCAGCAGGCCCTGGTAGTCCTGTTGGCAGGGCACGCAGCTCGCCGGGTGCGCGGCCACGCCTCGGGAATCGGCGCCGCGCGGCGACCGAAGGTCAGGCCGGCCTTACTCTGTTAGTTGACACTAACGTTCGATGCCACTAACGTTAGTGGTCCGTCGCAGAGACTAGCAGAGGGAGCGATGTCATGGGACAGCCGGTGGCGTTCTTCGAGGTGATCAGCCCGGACCATGAGCGGGCGCAGAAGTTTTACAGCGAGCTGTTTGGATGGCAGGTGGTGGCCGACCCTGCGATGGGAGGGTACGGCCTGGTCGACACCGGCGCCGGGGAAGGCGCGATCGGGGGCGGCATCGGGCCGTCGTCTGCTCCGGGCGATGCTGGCGTCAAGATATATATGCGGGTCAGTGACCTCGAGGGCTACCTGGACCGCGCCGAGCAGCTGGGCGGAACGCGGCTGGTTCCTCCGACTGACCTGCCCGGTGACTTCGGGCGATTCGCCATCTTCACCGACCCGGACGGGAACCAGGTCGGGTTGTGGGGATGAGGACGCGCTGGTGACCGGACGGCCACTGCGCCCAGCAGCTGGCGACGAACGTGCGACCGACGATGCCCTACGGGCTATCGCCGAGCCCCGGCGGCGCGCGATCTTGCGGCTCGTCGCCCGGGACGAAAGGGCCGCCGGGGAGATCGCCAAGGCGTTCGACGTCAGCAGGACAGCGGTCAGCCAGCACCTGACGGTGCTGAAGAGAGCAGGCTTGTTGTCCGAGCGCCGTGACGGCACCCGGCGGTTGTACCGCGCCAGAGCCGAAGGCCTGGCTGGCCTGCGGGATTTCCTGGATGACATGTGGGCCGCCGCGCTCGATGCCGCGAGGGCGATCGCTGAGGAAGAACGAGGAGTGGCCGGCGATGACCGGGCAGTACGCGCCGGATGACCGGCAGCTTGGCAACGGGCACCTGGAGGTCGCTGGCGATGCCGGTCCTTCCGGTGACGATCCGGTGGCCGCTCCCCGCGCGGCACTGGCGAGCTTCTGGGCACTGGTGCTGCGGCGATTCCGCGATTACGCGCACGGGCGCGGTGACTCGGCTGGCCACCGAGAGCGAAAGGGCACGACAGATGACATCGGCAGATGAGGCCCGCGACGGGTCCGCGGTCACCGCGTTGCGGCGGCCGCCAGTTCGCCAGGCAACGATGGTGAGGGCCAGTGCTCAGCGCACGTTCGACAGCTTCGTCACCACCATCGGCGCCTGGTGGCCGGTCCAGCCGTTCTCGGCCGGCAAGGACCGCGTATGCGCGGTCACTGTAGAGCGAAGGCAGGGTGGAAGGGTCTATGAGACGTGGGACGACGGCACCGAGGTCGACTGGGGCACGCTGACTGCCTGGGATCCTCCCGCGCGGTTCGTCATGACCTGGAGCGGCACGCCGGCGGCGACCGAGGTCGAGTTCACATTCGTCCCGGTGGGCCATGCCCTGACCCGGGTGGCGGTTGAGCATCGCGGCTGGGAGGCCCTGACCGAAGACCAGCTGGCGGAGGACTGCGCGCTCCCCGGCGGCTACAGCTCCGGTGCGTACGCGGCTGGCTGGGCCACGATCCTGGGCTGCCTGGCCAGCGCGATTCTCGGGGACGCGAAGGCGGCCCGCTAACGTACATCCGTCCTACCGTCCGGCCGCACGCAGGCGTCCGGCACCAGGCGGAATCGGCTATGCCGCAATCAGGCCAGGAATGAATAGAAAACGGATGGAAGCAAGACCATGAGGGATCGGTCAATGAGCAACACCACTGAGGCCAACAAAGAGCGATCGCGCCGCTTGTATGAGGAGGTCTTCGGCAACGGGAATTACGGCGCGGCTGACGAGCTCATGTCGGTCGGCATCATCAACCACGGCGCGGGATCACCGCCGGTGCTGGGCACGGGCGGGATCAAGCAGCAAGCTGCGCTGCTCCGCACCGCGTTCCCGGACCTGCGGATCACGCTGAACGACCAATTCGGCCACGACGACCGGGTGGTCAGCCGGTGGACTGGGAGCGGAACTCATGCCGGCCCCCTGAACCTGCCGAGCGGGCCAGTGGCCGCCACAGGGAACAGCATCGCCTTCGACGAAATCAGGATCGACCGCCACGCCGAGGACCGCATTGCCGAGTCGTGGTGGATCCCCGACCGCTACACGCTCTGGCAGCAGCTCGGCCTCCTGCCCGCGCGGCCAGCGGCATGAAGTTGCGAGCCAGGTGATGGTTGACACTGGAGATCACCCGAGCTCTCAGTCGGGAACAGGTGCCAGCACTGGAGTAACGGACGTACGCGGCCAGGCGGGCTGGCCGTTGGCATGGTCGCGATCGGCCGCTAGCTGCGCCCCTCCCAGAATGCAACCGCTGCAAGGAACCACCGCTCTATACGCCACCACCGGGGCTCCGGCTATTGACTCGTCGCGTTCGCGGCGTCGTGTTACTCGTCGTGCGCCGTACCACAGCTGGAGCGGAACGGTTCATCGACCGCGTCTGAGCGGGCTCCGGAAAGGGCCGGCGAAACCCGGCAAGATCGCTTCGTGTCGCGGGATACTGTGCCAATGCCCGAAAGAAAGGCCACTTGCGGAGATTGCGGAGCGTCCATGACGTTCCCGGCCGGCGGCTGGGAGGAAGTCCAGCGCTCCGCGATCGATGCCTGGGCGAAGGCCCACGAACTGGCCGCGCACGACGGGAAGTCAGTCTCGGGCTGGGTCCTTGACCCGAACCCGGCCCGCGATCGCGACTGAGCGGGCACCGCGCCAGCGCCCGATCAGGACCCGGCAGCGGCGCTGAGCGCCGCACACCGGATCGCGCTCGCCGCGGTCGCCGTGGTGGTGCTGGTCTGCCTGGTCTCAGCCCAGGTGCGGCTGCCTGGCGCGCAGGGGACCCTGATCGGCGTGCTCGTCGCGCTGATCCTGGCGTCGGCGCTCCTAGGCATGCTGCTTGCCGCGCGGCTGACGCCGTCAGCCCGGATTAGCATGGTGCTGAACGTGCCGATGAGACATCGCCATGGCGAGCAGCATTCCGGCAGCCGCTTCCTGTCGGGCAGCTGCGGCATCCGCAAGCGCGGCGAGCTGAACAGGTCGGCTGACGCCGCAGGTCCTGCGCACTTGAACTAGTCCGGCAGCTGGTCTATGGCGCCGTGGCGACAGGCGCAACTGGCCCGCCCACCCACAGGTCGCCCCGGCCATCGGGCGTCACCGCGATCACGCTCGGCCGCCCGACGAATCGTCCCTGGCAGATGGCCGCGGGACCCGCTGCGCTTCCGGTGGCGACGTCTTCGACCGCTCCCGTGTTGTTCCAGCTGCGACCCTCACGCTTGTCCAGATCGAAGACGTAGACGAACTTCGCGCCCACGCTGGCCAGCCGCTCCCCGAAGTCGGTGACCGCGATCCGCGCGCGGTCCAGACCTTGAGCCACCGGGACGATCAGATACGGCAAGCCGGTAGAAACGACCTGCATGGACAACCCGTGCAGGTCGGTTTCGCTGAGCCCGAGCGCGCCCCGAAGCAGGCAGCATCTTGCTGTCCGAGCGGGGATGCCAGCGTCGGGGAGCCCTGGTTCATCTCCGCCTGGTAGTAGCCGGCTGTCTGTCGGCTGCGCACGGAGATCTCGCGGCCCGCGATCACGAAGACCCACGATCGGGCTGGCTCCCCGGCGCCATAGCGCTCGTGCAGTGCCGCCGCGCCGATGACGGGATGCCCCGCGAACGGCAGCTCCTCCTCGGCAGTAAAAATCCTCGCTGGCACCCGGTCGGTCTCTGGCTGGAACTCAGCCATGATCAGCTCGAACTGCCGCATCTCCGTCGTGAGTGAGATCAGCGCCTCAGGCCGGACCCCAGAGGTGCTTCCGAAGAGCACGATCAATCCATAGCCGGTGAACGGCACCTCCGTGAACACGTCGACATGACGGAACTCGAGCGCGGCGCCCACGCGAACACATTACCGCTGGCCGGCCCCGCGCTTACTCGGCTCGTGCGGCGCTCCGAGTCGAGCAGTCATCAAGATCGTCAGCCGGTGCCGAATGGATATTCTGCATGCCTGACTGTGATCATCATGATCACGTGTGAAACTGGCAGTGCCGTCGGCGTCACGCCGTCTCTTAAGACGCCAGTGCTCGCGGATGTGCCGGTGAGACACTCCGCGCGACCTGTGAATCCGCTGACGTCTGCCCGCGCCTCACGTCCCGGGCGAGACTCGATCAATGAGACAGTCGGCGATATCCACTGACCGGCAGTTAACGGACGTGGGTCGCGCGTCAGGACAAACCGGCGGCCGGCGAGGCCGGGACACCCGTGAGCCTGACGCAAATCCGGTCCGGACGATCTCTACGCCAGGCCGCTGGCTAGGTTGGAACTGTGGATCTTGCAGCCGTGAAGGACGCGCCGGCGCTGGTGCTCGCCCGGGGTTCTGTGGCGGCAGCGAGGAATGCGTACGGCCTCGTGCAGGACGCCGAGCTGCTGTCCGGAGCGGGCCGCTTTGGGCGCGCGTATTCGCTCGCCGGGCTCGCGGTCGAAGAGGTGGGCAAGGCCGGGAGCCTGGCCACCCTGGCGGCCATGTCGGAGAACCTGAGGGCGCGGGCGCCGCTCGGGCGGATGCTCGAGTGGCACCAGATGAAGCTGGTCACGGGCCAGCTGATCGCCGCGGTGCCGTTCGGCGCGCCTGGCGTGGCGCCCAAGTTTGTCACCACGCCCCTGACCGAGGTCGCTGAGATACTGGACGACGCGCGGGCGTCCGCGCAGGACGTCGACCGGCTGAAGCAACGCGGCCTGTACGTGGACGTGGACCGGAGCGGGCAAGTCCGGCAGCCGTCCGAGGTCACCGCGGACGAACTTCGCGTGCAGCTCGGCCGGGCGCGGCGGGCCGCCTCGGCGGCCAATGCGCTGCTCGACCCTAGCGCGCCACTATGGCTTGCCAACCCTGGGGCCGCTTCGGTCGAGTTCTCCCGTGCGGTGGTCAGCGCGTGCTGCGAGATGGGACTGGGACTGGTCCGAAGTCCCGAGGCTGCCGCGGACGTGCTGCTGAACGCGGCCAGCAAGCTTCAAGGCTTAATGGCATCAGCTGAAGGTCGTTAGATGAGACAGCCCGGCTAGCGCCGCTTGTCGCGTGTGCTCGCGCGCATGGCACAGCTACGAGCCATGCGCCACCCAGAAGCGGACGAAGGGCCGTCTGCCGCCAGGGCATCCAACGGTGCCACGCGCTCAAGCGGTGGCTCGACATCCGTCATGATCCGGTCGCCAAGTGAGTCACCGAAACCGCGACCGAAGCCACGGTTATAGGTAAGCCTGAGCGGTTGCTGCCCTCCTACCGGATACAGCTGGGCACGTACCAGGGCATTTCCTCGGGCCGCCGCGCGGTCCCGAGCATGACGAGCAAGGAACCTCAGCCCCGAGAGAATGCCGTTGACCACCATCTCATCGTCGATCTGCCGGGCCTCGGACTCACCGGTGCTCGGAGTGACTTTGTTGCAGGCGGCCGCCCAGGACGAAAGCTGCAAAGGCTCCCGCGCCGTCGTAGTGCAGGTCCGCTGACAGGAAGCGCGCCCGACGGCTGTTGTCCATGCTGCCATCGGCCAAGATTCGGCGCCGTCCGATACTGACACGCCGCCAGCCAGGGCTCGTTGGCATGATCAGAGGTTGTCGGCCCATCAACTCGTCCCGCGCCGCGCTCAAGGCGGCCTGGTTGACTACCAGGCTGCCTGCAAGGTCCGGCACCAGCGACACGACAATCCACGCCTGGTCCTCGGTTGTTGCGAGCCGGCCAAGCGCGTCCGTTTCTACCTCACTGGCGCGGTCCGCCTGTCGGCGTGGCGCCGCGAACCGCTCCCGGTAGGCATCGGCCACCTCCGGCTCCGACAGGTACCTCGTGGTGGCACCGTTGCGTCTCGGATATCGCAGCCCATCATTGACAACGATTGCGTGCGGACCCAGTGGACTTCGCGGCACGGCGATCAGGACCACGCCGTGGCCCGACCGGTCCGGGTCCTCTACACGCAGGACATCGATCACCGGCATGGGAACGACCTGTGACCCGACGATCTGCCTGATCCGTCGCTCGTCCGCCTCTGACAGTTCCAGGCCCGGCGCAGCAGTAGCCCGGGCCTGATCGTCCTCTTCAATCCCGAGAACTAGTAGCCCGCCTGCGGTGTTGGCAAGGGCAGCTACATCGGTCGCGGCATCTCGCCGGTCCTTGTCTGTCGGGCCATACATCTCAGTCTTGAAATCAAGATCAAACGCCTCCGGCACTTGATTATTGATCAAGGCCATCAGGTCAGCGTGCTGGACCAGTTCAAGGCGCGAGCCAAGGAACGCCTCCAGCCGCGCTGATCGCAGGGCAACCATGTTCCAATGATTGCGTCCAACTGGCGACGCTGCGAGCAGGTTGGCAGTTATTGCCGTTCAAATCATTCACCCTGGCCTCGGCTTGCAACGGTGCGATCGCGTTCGCGAAGCGATTCTCAAGGCCGTTCCCCGAACCCGGTGACCAGCGCTCTTCCACTCCCGGTAACCAGTTTGGCACGCACATGGCAAGCGGTATTCCGATAATAACGTGTCCGGTTACGGACCTGAATGCACATGCCAATTTCGCCGCGTCGGGGCCAGACCGATAGCGGCTAGAACAGCCGTTCCTGATTATGCGCGCGCAGGCGCCGGGTGCCGCGTGGTGGCCTGGGCTGGACGAATGTCTGGCGGGATGCCAAGAGGGCATCGGCCAAGGCCATTGTGTCGAGTATCGACTGACCCTGGACGGCGAGCAGTTCGGGCCGCGCGGTGTCGATGCCGAACCGGCAGTTGGCAGCTGCGGCGAGGGGTTGCAGGGCTTTGGCCCGGTACTCCGTGGTCGCGAACAGTACGACCGGGACGTCGGACCAGGGGCGGCGGCCGGGGTGTCCGCGACAGCTTGCGGCCGGGATGATGCGCACGGTCGCGAGCGCGCAGACCAGGCCCGCGACTCCGAGTTCGAGGGAGTCCAGCGCGGCAGTTTCGTCGTCCGGCATGAATTCATCGAGCGCTGCCCGCTCGGTGGCGGTTAGGGCGTCGTCCTCATCCGAGTTGTCTGTGTCGTAGCCGTCTTCAACGGCTTGCGCCAGGCGATCGAAATCCTCCGCTGTGGTGGCGAGGTTGCCGACAATGTCAGCGATGCGGCGCTCCTGCTGCCTCAGTTGGCGGGCTTCGCGGACCGGCACGTCCTTGATCAGCCAGGTTCCGCGGATGAAGCTGCCGATTCCATCTTCGCTGATGTCGTCCGGCTTCGGCATCCAGAACGTGGCATCGCCAGGGATCGCGATGCTGCCTGACGGCGGCGAGGTCGGGAACATGCTGATCCCTCGGGGTGAGTAGTGGCCCACTTACATCACAGCATGGCTGCGCGGCAGGTTCGGCATGCTCGTGCCACCACTATCGAAGGCTCTGGCTCGGGAGTTCTCCGCCCAGGCGCGGGGCTGCCGTCTTGACCACGGGCGGCGAGCCTGCACTTGGGAACGGTCGCATCCGGCCTGAGGCCAGTCGGGTCACCATAAATTGATCGCCCTAGGCTCGGTGCGGCTCCCGGCATCGTTGCCTGGAGCCGATACGCTAACGACCCGTGGTCGTCGTGTCTCCTAGCCTTGGCGACGGATTTGTGCCAAGATCAGTCATCGCACACCTGTTCGAAGAGTCGGGGCGTTCCGCGATTAGGCTACAAGGAGCGATGACGTGTCAGACTTGACGTGTCTTGAGATCTGCGCCGGCGCCGGCGGCCAATCGCGTGGCCTGGAGCTTGCTGGTTTCGGGCATGCCGTAGCCCTAGAGCTCGACCCGGACGCCACCGAGACCCTGCGGCAGAACCGGCCTGAGTGGCACGTTATCGAGGACGACGTCCGGAACCTGGACGGCGCACAGTTCCACGGCGTGGATCT
>Ga0209240_1000721_pt1 | contig 13676 bp, 12 predicted proteins | sample GraSoi_2013_80cm_FD_185828 | JGI IMG/M metagenome (GOLD analysis project Ga0209240, IMG submission 185828) | Grasslands soil microbial communities from the Angelo Coastal Reserve, California, USA - Sample 9_17_2013_80cm (SPAdes) (version 2) | ecosystem: Environmental > Terrestrial > Soil >...
ATCTGTTCATATCGATGTTTCTTATCGTTGGCACCATTGCCATCGGACATCTCCACTTCGGGATAAAGATCTCCGAACCGCTGCTCTTGTCGGTAGTTTGTTTCTTGTTTCTGCTCTGTTCGCTCGGACTCGGCTTACTGATCTCCGCGTTTTCTAAGACCCAGACTCAAGCCATTCAATTCTCGGTTTTCCTTTTGTTGCCGATCATTCTTTTGTCAGGTGCCTTCGCGCCACTCAGTCAGCTGCCCGGCAGCATTCGGATTTTTTCAGAGCTTTTCCCGCTGACCCATTTCTGTCGCGCTTTCCGTAGCGTGAACATGTACCAGGCCGATTTTGGGGCTATCGCTGCCGACCTGCTCGCGCTTGCCGTAGGCGCAGTGATCACCTGCATCGGTGCGGCATATCTGTTACGTACTGCGGATGATTGACGGTCCCGAAGGGACCGAACGATGGTAGCCAGGCATCCCGCGGCCGCGCATCTGCGTCAACATAAGGAAACTAACCTTTGTCCCGGAGGGACCGAATGATCGTAGCCAGGCAATTTATTGCCTGGAATCCGTTCAAAAAGGGATCCGTCCCGTAGGGACGGTGTGATTGGGTCCGATAGGCGTGCCGCGATCAGGACGACTAACCAACCGTGGGTAAGGATCAGACCGTGCCCTACGGGACGGATTTTCGATTGGACCTGTTCCAGGCAATAAATTGCCTGGCTACGATCATTCGGTCCCTACGGGACAACAGGGCTGTTATCCCTGTGGGACACAAACCCGACACTCCACGGAGGGACGAAAACGAGGGTAGCCAGGCATTTCATGCCTGGCTACGATCATCGAGTCCCTACGGGACAAAACTCCAACGGTTACGGGACGAGCACTAACTCGGACGAGCGGGAGCTCGTCCCTACCGTCAATTAATCGATCGGCGGGATCGATGTAGGAATCACTCCGGGTTGGAACAGATCGGATAGATCGAAAGTTCCATCCGGCGAGGGATTAGCAGCATCATTTAGATAACCGGTCGGCGTGCTCGCAGTCAGCTGAAAAATCTTCTGCAATGTGTTCAGATCAGAAGAGTGGGTGTAATCTTTGCTGCTAGCGAACGCGCTTCCTTTGGCCAACGGTGAAATGATAATCTCACCTATGGTATGGCTGAAATCGTTCGCGTTAGTGCCTTCGCTTTCATCCCACCAGATAACAATCAGACCGCCATCTTTATAGGCCTTTGAAGCCATGATCTTCGGGATAACAACCGACAGGAAATTGTCGCCGGCCGCGATGTTCGCAAGATCGCCGGTGTATTGAGTCCCGTGATAGGTAAACCCGTTGGTCAGCGACGAATGCATGTCGTTATACTGATCGGGTGTTATCAAGTTGTATTGGCCGACCTGATTGGCATCCAGGTCTTTAAACAATTGCTCCAGCGGTAGATAATGTTTAGCCAGTCTGTTTTTGTTCGTAGGATCGTTGCCGCCGTTGCTGGCTTCAAAGAACAGCGTGCCGTCATGTTTACAGGCAAAGTTGTATTGATTGCTACCGTTATACGAATTGGTGTAGGTGGAGACAGCTCCGCTGAAACTCGAGAGAGGTACCGTTAGGTTTTTATTTTCCACCGGATTGTTAGTCGGACTTCCTCCCTGATTAACATTGCCACCGTCTGTATTCAGCAGGTTGGTATCTTCCTGATAGGCTTTCCAGGAAATACCACGTTCTTCCAGCAATCCAGTTAAATTCTGGCCGCTGACCTGAGTGTTCGTCGCCAGATACGCTAAGATGGCTGGTACGGCGGGACTGCTGGCGGCGTACGGATCGTTATCGGCAAAAATCCCTAAATTGCTTCCGTTCTCCTGCCAGATGTAGTTCGGTTCCGACGGATGGATACTAGGGTTATTGCCGCTCGCTGTGGCCAAGACATTATGGTAAGCGGTGCAATATGAAACCTCTTTGGCCGCCGGGTTACCCGGTGTCACCAAACTGTTGATGTAGGGAGCTGCCGCATTTTGAAAGATTGGGTTCGGCGCGCTGGTGTCACTGGTTGGTTGAGTCCAGTTGTGGTTTTCCATGTCGATATAGAAAACCGTCTGGATTTTTTTAGCATGAGCAGCGTCCTGATCTGCTGCCGACGCAGCTCGCGCCAACAAGGATATTGCCAAGCAGGTGCCGGCAGTTACGAATACGAGACGACGAGCGATCTGCGTCGTGGAGGGTTGGATCTTAAGCATAACGATGTGATTGAGTTAGGGGCGTCTTGCCCCGATGTCCGGAAATCTAGGACTCTCCGCAACCACCCGTCATGTTACGTTTTAGACACAGAACGTATTTGCTCCAAAAAAAACGCCTGAGCATCCAGGTGCGGGCCTTCGGTCGGAACCCGGACGTAGGTCGCGTCAACGCTTTGTTCCCGCGCTTTTACGTTATCCCGCCAATAGACCTCGAGAATGCTTTCCACCCGATCCCGCAACGATGGATCCTGCACCGGCCAACTGGTCTCGACTCGCCGAAAGAAATTGCGCGCCGTCCAGTCCGCGCTACCCAAATAAATCTCGTGCCTGCCAGCATTTTCGAATCGGTAAACCCGGCTGTGTTCCAAGAATCGGCCGACGATGCTCCGTACGGTGATGTTTTCGCTGACTCCCGGTATACCAGGACGCAGACAACAAACTCCCCTGACCAGAAGTCTAATCTTCACACCCGCTTGGGAAGCGGTGTACAAGGCCTTGATGACGTCCTCGTCGACTAGGGCGTTGACCTTCACGTAAATACCGGCCGGTTTGCCTTCCATGGCGTGCCGCCTTTCCCGTTGGATCAACTCCACAATGAGTTCATGCAGCCCTTTCGGAGCGGCCTTAATCTTCTTCAGTTCCGGAAATAACGAAACTCCGGTTAACCAGTTAAATAGTTCAGCCGTATCGTCGGTGATGATCGGGTCGCTGGTTAGTAAACCGAAATCTTCGTAACTCCGCGCCGTGGCCGGATTGTAATTGCCAGTCCCCAGATGGAGATATCGCCGTATTCCATTCTCTTCTCGCCGAACTACCAGTGCGAGTTTAGCTCGGGTAATTAATCCGGCGATACCGTAAACTACTTGCGCGCCGGCCTCCTGCAGCATTCTGGCCCATTTAATATTGGCAGCTTCTTCAAAGCTCGCCTTAAGCTCGATCACCACGGTGACTTGTTTTCCGCTCTCGGCTGCCTCGGCCAAAGCCTCTACGATCGGTGAATTCCGTCCGGTTCGATACAGCGTTTGTTTGATCGCCATTACCTGCGGGTCTTCTGCCGCCTGACGAATGAAGTCGAGCACCGTCTCGAAACTATCGTAAGGATGATGCAACAATATCGGTTTGGCGCGGATCTGGGAAAAAATATCTTGTGTGCTCTCGGGCAGCGTTACCCGGGCGGGAACAAATGGGCGAAATTTCAAATCCGGGCGATCGACTTCCTCCGTGACCGGCATCAGTCGCAGAAAATTGATCGGTCCGTCGACCCGATAAAGATCTTCCTCGGTTAAGGCGAAGGTTTGCAGCAATTGCTCAGCGATATGCGGAGGACAATCCGATTGGACCTCGAGGCGAACCGCGTCCCCCCGGCTTCGTTTGCGCAATTCGTGTTCAACGGTTTCAAGGAAATTGTCAGTCTCTTCCTCGTCTAGATACAAATTGCTGTTTCGAGTTACCCTAAACTGATAAGCGCCTTTCACGGCGACTCCGTGAAAGAGCGAATCAACGTGGCTTTGGATCAGGTTCCCGATAAAAATATAACGATACATTCCCCTCTCGCCGGCTCGATACGGGAGCAAACGGGGTAGGATATGCGGTACCTGAACTACCCCCAGGGTTGTGTTAATGGTGTCGCCTTCCAACTCGACGGCGACATTTAGGCTCTTGTTGAGCAATTGGGGGAACGGATGAACCGGATCTACCGCCAAGGGTGTTAGCACCGGGTGCACCGATTTCTGATAGTAATTGGTGTAGTATTGCTTCTCTTCCGGTGTTAGCTCGTCGCACCTGAGAAAGAAGATGTTATTTTCCTCCATCGCAGGGACCAGTCTCTCTCTCCAGGTCCGATACATATCGTTCACCATCTGACGAACCCGCGCCGAGATGGCGGCAAGTTGCTCGCTTGGCCCTATCCCATCGGAACCGGCTAGACTGAGGTGGCTTAGCCGTTGTTGCTTAAGACCTGCTACTCGGACTTCAAAAAACTGATCGAGGTTTGCCGCGACGATGCAAAGGAATTTTAGGCGTTCCAACAGGGGATTGCTCGAGTCGTCCGCCTCTTCCAAAACTCGTTGGTGATATTCTAAGAGGCTAAGCTCGCGATTGTTGTAAAGCGAAGGGTCGGATAGGTCGCGCCCGGTTGTTTTCTCAGCAGGGGAAGTTCCGATTAGGTTGTGCGTTGCTTCACTACTTGCTGGGGCGTCGGAAACCTCTCTAGTTCTTACCGTGCTGGACATCCCCCACGATAGCTCATTTGTGATTTTTTTCCTGTGTCGGCGTGTGAGCGTATGGGCGTATCGGCGTGTCGGCGTAAAGCGAACACGCTGGGCTCCGAGACCGGATGGGACCTATGGGACTAATGGGACTTATGTGACTGACCCATAGGTCCCATTAGTCGCATAGATCCCATCTGATCGCAGCGCCCCTGCGTTTTCGCTCACGCCCATACACCGACACGCCCAAACGCTACCTGGTCCCACCAAACGCTCCAATATTCAGCTGGAAAAACTCTTCCAAACTCTGTGGCTCCCTTCCGGTGATGCGTTTGATCGGTTCACCAACTTCAGGAGCACTTTGGGCGCGCCCCGCCGTCCGGAAATAACGCCATAGGCTGGAAAGATGGTCGAGCGCGTGGGGATTGATCCGCTCGCGGACCGCTTCTTTCCAACGTTCGTCCGTGATCGGAACATACTTTATCGGTCGCTTCAGCACGCGGCTTAGTGTAGCGACGATCTCTTTGACACTTGGTGTTTCACTGACTAGATCATATCGCTTCTCGCTTGGTGGCTCCGGGGCAACCAGCAAAGCCGCGGCCACCTGGACACAGTCCTCAGCGCCAACCAGCGGTATCACCGCGTCTCCATCACCCCATGGTAAGAAGACGGTGTCTTGTTCCGAAACCGTTTTCGCAACCAATGCCCGCACATTCTCAAAGAACGGGGGAGCATTTAGGTGAACAGCGCCCACGCCGGCCCAATCGAAAATTTGGTCGGCCAACCGGTGTTGTAGGTTGCGAAAGCTAGGCGCCTCGGCCGAGCCTTGAAGCTGCGACATGTTAACCACCAGATCCGTGCCCGCCTCGCGCGCGGCCCGGGCGAAGATGGTGCTCGCTTCCAACAAACCGTCGTCTACTGGAAAAGTAAAATAAGCCCGCTTGATACCTGGCAACGCTTTATGCACAAAATGGGGATCCAGTAAATCGCCGGCTAATATGTCGACACCGATCTTTTGGAGATGCTCTGAGCGTTCATCGATACGGTGGACTAGAGCGCGCACAGGCAGGCCGCGCTGCCTCAGCCATTGAACTATCCGGTTTCCGGTCGAACCTTGGCTTCCACCGGCGGCGCCGGTGACTAAAATAGGGGCAGACATTTTAAGGTTAGACTCCTTTCTTAGGGAATAGATTTATCAGAATTCAGAAGATTTGTTGCCAAAATATGACAATCATCATATTGCGATACAGCAATATGACAAGCATAATAAAGTGTCAAATGAATTTCGCTTATCCAAAGTGTAGACTCTGTTAGTGGTGATCGCGTGGGCCGGTTTAAGGCCCGTTGCCTGGTATCCTTTATGAGTAGTTTGTATCGAGACGCCGCATCGGCGTGGCGAATCACGCTGACTTTTCTTTTAAGAAAAGCTGAACGGCAAAGACCAAAAGTTTCAAGATCGGTTCTCGGACCTAACCCCCGCGGCTTTCACCTTGGTGGCTGGAATAGAGCGAAACGGTAAAACGTTTCTGCCGTTAATTACGACGACCTACCGACGGAAGGTTGACTCCACGGCTCGATCACGAGCGGGTTGATGTCGTCCAAAGCCGGCACAGCGCAGAGCAGGTTGCCAGCAGCGCTTGTTCGCCGTATGATGTCTGTCATGATGTGCCCGAGAAACACCGGCCTCGCTGGTGTCCTTCTGACTATTTGTGACTGCTTCTCACTAATCAGTAATCATGGCTTGGCCAAAAGATCATAAACGCAACACGCGCGAACGGATTATTGAAGCCGCTGCATCGGCGTTCCGGCAACGTGGCATCGATGACGTCGGCGTTGCCGACGTCATGGGTGATGCCGGTCTGACTCACGGAGGATTCTACGCTCATTTCGCTTCCAAAGATGATCTCTTAGCGGCGGCGGTGGCCTACGCTTCGTCGCAGGTAACAGAGATGATCGAAACGCGAGGGGCGAGTAATGCTACCCAAAAGGGACTTCTGGGGGCTGCGTTCATCTATTTGAGCTCCGCCCATTGCGCCCATCCGGAATGGGGTTGTCCCATCGCTTCGCTGGGCCCCGATCTCGTTCGAAGCAGTACCAAGGTTCAGAGAGCGCTGGCCGCTGACATCAAGAAGCGTCTGAAACAGCTTTGTGATTTAACTCCAGCTGAGATGCCGGCGGAAGCCCGAAGACGTCAAGCTGCAGGTGCTTTTGCCTGCATGGTCGGCGGGTTGATTATCGCGCGCGGCCTCGGGGAATCCGACGGCTTGGAATTCCTGAAGGATTGTAAACGGTTCTTGGAGGATGCGCTCGACGACGGCGATGGCTCTGAGACGGTTTGAACCGCGAATAACCCAGCTTTGATCACAGCGATGCCTTTTCGCTGCTTTGGTTGGGTCCGGCGATTAATCGTGGACGTGTTCTGAAAGCGAAAGGATGTTGCCATCCGGATCTTTGAACCAAGCGACCTTGTCGCCGCTCGGCGCAGTCCATACCCCGGTCTCGTCCTGATGAGGGAGGCCGAATTGTTCGAACGCGATTCCTTTGCCTGTGAGCTTGGCCACGAGGTCGTAAATGCCATGAACCTGCCAGCCCAGAATGCTGAACCGCGCCGGTTCGAACACAGGAATCTTGGTGATCCTCAGCACAATTCCGTTAGCATCCAGGACCAGAGCAAACTCATTCTCTTGCTTGAACCGTAGTCCAAGGATGCCTTCATAGAACGCTCTTGCCCGTCCGAAATCAGTGGTCGGAACAAAAGCGACGATGTTCTTATCGCCTAACACTGGGGGTATGCCTATTTCCTTTACGCGACTTCCGTCCGGCTTGGCAAGAACGGACTGATTATGAATTCTGGCTTAACGATTAAAATTCGTTTCCGCCTCTGGCAAGCGACTCGACTGAGCTCGCCGACTCGTCCTCCATAGTCCGGCGGCTGCCGGACGACGGAGGAAGTCCTACGGCGCGACAGGTTTCCTAGACCTAATATTTCATCGGTATCTGGGGCAGGTCGCTTGCATCGGCGATCGAAAGCGCTCTCTTTTTAATCGAGTGCCGCGCTCGGCAAACATTGAGGTCCTGCCGTTATGCTGAACACCGCTTTAACCGATACCTTGAAGATTGCATTTGAAGAAGCTGGGGAACCAGCCGGCGATCCAGTCATCTTACTGCACGGTTTCCCTGACGATGCAAAAGCCTGGGATGCAGTCGCCCGCGGTCTATCGGCTGCCGGGTTTCGAACCATTGCTCCCTATCTTCGCGGGTTCGGTCCAACTCGGTTCCTCTTTGCCGAGACACCTAGATCCGGTCAGCAAGCAGCTCTGGCTAAGGATCTGCGGGATTTGATTGAATCGCTTAAACTGCAGCGGCCTATCCTGGTGGGCTATGATTGGGGCGCACGCGCTGCCTGTACGACCGCTGTGCTTTGGCCGGCATTGATCGGAGGCCTGGTCCCCGTCGGCGGTTATAATGTCGAAGATGCTGCATCCGATCGCAAGCCGGCTTCCGCCCAGGACGAATACAAAGCGTGGTACCAATGGTACTTTCAAACCGGGCGCGGTAAATTAGGCATGGAACAGAACCGACGCGAAATCTGCCGATTGTTATGGGAGCTGTGGTGCCCTTACTGGAAATTTAGTGACGCTGAGTTTGATGAGACTGCACGCAGCTTCGACAACCCGGATTTCGTCGAGATAGTGATCCATTCGTATCGCCACCGCCACGGAGCTGCGCCCGGTGATCCCGCACTGGAGTCGATGGAGCAACGGTTAGCCGGCCAGCCGATAATCCAGGTTCCAACGATCGTTCTTCACGGGGAAGGGGACGGGGTTCATCCCCCGGAACGCTCTGCCGGTCAAGAAAAGCTCTTCTCCGGTCACTACGAACGTCAGTTGATCCCCAGAGCCGGTCACCTATTCCCACGCGATGCCCCCGACGCTGTCATCGCCTCCGTGCAAAAACTTGCGCGCATCCTACAGGGACAGAAGTAGTCGGAAGGACGGAGAATTTTTTTACAGAAGGTAACGAAGTTAACGAAGGGTTAGAGGGTTGTCGGGGCTGGTGGGTGTTGCTGATCCTTCAGGGACAGAAGTGAGCTGAAGGACGGAGATTTTTTTACAGAAGGCAACGAAGGTAACGAAGGGTCAGAGGGTTGTTGGGGCTGGTGGGGGTTGTTGATCCTTCAGGGACAGAAGTGAGCTGAAGGACGGAGATTTTTTTACAGAAGGCAACGAAGCGTGAAAGGGTTCTTCTGCCCTGTGATCTAGCTAGGCTCGCTGATCCTTCGTTAACTTCGTTACCTTCTGTAAGATTTCTTTGTTTTTCTTCTGTCCGGGTTTCGCGCTATCGACTTGCGCCGGGCAGAATCAGGCGATGCACCCCGTCTACGAGTCTGATCTCGTTAAAATTGAGCAGTAAACCCACTGGGACGTTGAGTAACTTCATGTAGCTCAATAGTTGTGCCTTATGAATTGGCAGAACTTTAGCGACTGACTTGGCTTCAACCAAGACGGACTCTTCGACGAGAATATCAAAACGGAGCGGCTCTTCTCCTGTAAATCCCTTGTAATGAACGATAACAGCTTTCTGGCTGACAAACGAGAGCGTACGAAGCTCCAACTCTTTTTCCAAGCACCATTGGTAGATTGACTCGAAAAGACCTGGCCCTTTATCGATGCACTTCAATCGCCGCATGATAAGGACCTTGGTAAGATCCATTGCTCGCTGAAAATCCGGATGCATGTTCCGAACTACTAGCCTTTCGATAGCGAAACAATACTTCCGTGCCGATTGTGACGATAACTGTCGACATTTTCTTACAGGAGATAATGAAGGATTTGCTGGCTCCGCCGTACCCCGAAGGCCTGAACGACCCTCGAACCCTTCGTTAACTTCGTTATCTTCTGTAAGAATTTTCTTTGCCTTTCTTCTTCGTTTGCTTCTGTAAGATGTTTGCCTGGCATGAAAACGATTCTTTGTTTCGGTGATTCTAACACTTGGGGTTATCGGCCGGATGGAGCCGGAAGGTTTGATTGGGAAGTGCGCTGGCCGGGAATTCTTCAGAAGGAGCTATCGGGTTTCGCACGCGTGATCGAAGAGGGGTTGAATGCTCGTACCACGGTATTCGATGATCCGGTGGAAGGAGTATCCGTTTGCCGGAACGGCTCACGTCATTTACCCATTTTGTTGGAGACGCATCGACCGCTGGATTTGGTTGTTATTTTTCTGGGAGTAAACGATCTGAAACGGCGGTTCGATGCCGGGCCGTTCGACATTGCGCAGGGAGCTAGCCAGCTCGTGGGAATGGTTCAACGGTCGCTGGCTGGCCCGGACGATAAATCGCCCCAGGTCCTGTTAATCTGTCCGCCGCCAGTTAAAGTGCTCACCGCTTTGGCGGGTCTTTTTGAAGGAGCGATCGCCAAATCTCCGGAGTTGGCCAGCCATTACGCCTGGCAAGTCGGCAGATCAGGTTGCGAATTTCTCGATGCCGGTGAGATCGTGAGTCTGAGTCCGTTGGATGGGATCCATCTGGATGAAGAGGCGCATCGTATCCTTGGCGCCAAAGTTGCCGAGATTACACGAACCATTCTCTCTAAATGAGTCCCGAAGAAGAGCTGCTAAAGCGTCTCTACGAACGCTTCAATGCCCGGGATTTGGAAGGCGCGCTTGCAGCGATGCAGGAAGATGTGGTTTGGGCAAATGGGATGGAAGGAGGACATGTTTACGGGCGCGAAAGTATCCGAGATTATTGGACCCGGCAGTGGACCCTGATCGATCCGCATGTCGACCCCGTAAAGTTCGCCATCGGGCCAGATGGCGAGGTAATGGTCGATGTACACCAGGTTGTGCGCGACCTGAATGGAAACCTGCTGGTTGACACGACGGTTGGACACATTTTTCATTTCGAAGCCGGGTTAGTTAAACGCTTCGATATTCGCGAAGGCTAAGCTTCGAATTTTTTTTACAGAAGAGAACGAAGGCAACGAAGGGTTGATGTCCCAGATTTCTGTGGGTTTCTTGCCTTTGCTTCCTTTGCTACGGTCTGTCTAAAATCAGTCTTTGTGATCTTTGTGTCCTTGTTGTGTAATTCTGAGTCTCTTTGCGCCTGTTGGTATGATGGAGTGACTCGCAACCCGTAACACCCCTTCGCTCTTTCCCTTGCGCTGCGTTCGTATATGGTTGCGCCCAATGGACCTCTTGCTTTGGACCTTGATTGGTGTCCTTGGCGGAAACGCTGTCCCTCACTTCGTCAAAGGGATAACCAAGGAGCGTTATCCGTGCGTTTTGGGAAACGGACCGGTTCCGAATTTTGTCGCCGGTTGGCTAGGTTTTGTCCTGACGTTGCTTCTAGTACGTTTGGCCCTGAATAGTCGAGTTTCAGATCTGGACCTCATTGCGGGCTTGGTCGGATTGTTTCTGATTGGCCTGTTCCATGCCTGGATCGGCGCTTTCGGAAGAAAATAGCCGGGTTATTTGGTTGCTCAGCATAACCGCGAATGGACGCGAATGAACGCGAATAAGAATTAAAATTCACCACAGAGACCACGGAGTGAGACCGAAAAAAGCTCTTAGAAAAACTCTATGTTCTCTGTGTCTCTGTGGTGAATTTCCGTTTTATTCGCGTCTATTCGTGTCCATTCGCGGTTGCGCCGATGTTCTTTGTCTTCACCGCAATCGCGCTGACCCACGATTGAGCGAAAAGACTCCAGGGTAGTGCTGCCCATTCGCGTAACGTGACGCTCGACTGGGTGTCTCCGGCTTGTTCTAGCTGAAGGGCGAGGTAATTGGCGATCTTTCACTTTTCACCGTCCTCGATCTGCGTGCATCTGCGTTAATCTGCGGTTCGTTTTGTCTTAATCTTTGCGCCTTTGCGTGAGATTTATTCTCCTTCGTCGCTGTAGCCGAAAATCGCTGCTCTGACCTCCACTTCCGCAGCAAATGCCAGCGAATGCTCGCGCAATAACTTGGCTGCCAGTTTCGCGTCGCCTTTCTCAAATGCGTCTATGATGGGCTCATGCAGTTTCGCGATCTGCACCATATCGAGTTCTTTGGAAGCGAGAAAAATGCGGATTCGAATTTCGAAACCGAGACTTTCCCAAGCCCGCAACAGGAATGCATTCTCTGCTGCCTCAACGATGAGACGATGGAAAGGAATATCGTTTTGCGCATAGGCCTCGATGTTTCCGGCTCGAGCCGCGGCCAACATCGGTAAATATCGTTTGCGTAGAGGTTCCGTTTTTCCTTTCAAATTGTACGCACCTTTCTCGGCTGCGTAACATTCCAGCACTGATTTCAGGCAACGCAGGATCATTCCGTGAAGGCGAGGCGAGATAGACCTTGATTCCTCCGACGCCCGAACTTTTTACAGGAGGTAACGAAGGCAACGAAGGGTTGAATGGTTTTAGCCGTCCAAGGACGTTGTGCGAACCAGCCCCTCCTTCGTTTGCTTGGTTAGCTTCTCGAAAAAGCCGTGTTCGCTGAACAAAGTAAAGGCTGCTTCGGGCGGGTGGAATCCGATTTTTCCGCGGTCGTAGACTTCATAAGAAAAAATCTATTGCCTTAGGTACGATATCGTACCATATAACGGCTGGCAACGGTACGGTATCGTACCGATGTCGCTATAAGTCATACCTTGCCAACTATGCTAACTAAGAACTTGTCTGTTTCGCTCTCGAAAGGAGCTATCCCATGACTCTCATCGTCTTTCAGGTAATCACTCAAACCATCTCTTCTACCTTGCACTGGTTCGGGCTCTGTTTCGGCATCCGGACCTGGGCCGGCCCGAACCCGCGTCGATGGCCATGGCTCGTCGGTACCACCGTCGTGTCGGCGGCTTGGCTCCTCGCGATCATGTTGCTCGCGGCAAACAATTTTTTCGGTAATGACGTCCTACCGCCCCGGATTCCCATCGCCATGGTATTAACGCTGGCTTTTGGGTACCTTCTTCTGCTTTCGACCTCATTTCGCGGCATCATCGCAGCCATTCCCCAGCATTGGCTCATCGGGATCCAGACCTTCCGCGTTCTCGGCGGCGTATTCATAGTGCGGTATCTTCAGGGCGAAATGCCAGGGTTCTTTGCGATACCGGCCGGGGTCGGTGATGTCTTGACCGGAATCTTTGCACCTCTCGTCGCTTACTGGTTGTATTCCGGAAAGAGCTACGGGCGCGGCGCTGCCATCGTTTGGAACCTGTTTGGTATGGCCGACCTGGTTGATGCAGTGGCGATCGGCGTGACTACTGGGGGACCCGGCCTCATATTTCCCCTTGTGTTAATACCGATCTACGCAGTGCCACGGGCATTCCTCATCCACTCCTATTCACTCATTGGGCTTCTCCGGAAAACGTCTCAGGAGCCGCAAGAAGCGCTCCATTATGGCGCCGACGTAGCCTAGCCAAAATAGAAACAAACATCCAGTGCGGGATTAGCGAGTCCACATAACCGCGAATGGACGCGAATGAACGCGAACAAGAATTAAAATTCACCACAGAGACACAGAGAACACAGAGTTTTTCTAAGATCTTTCTTCGGTCTCACTCCGTGGTCTCTGTGTCTCTGTGGTGAAATTCGGTTCTTATTCGCGTCCATTCGCGGTTAGTTTTCGTTTTGCTTTTAGCTTAGGAGAAGGTCACAAAGGACACAAAGAAGGCGGACCAGTCTCTTCTTACCTTTTGGTTTCATCTTTCACCTGCAGCTTTCGGATGCGCTCTGCTCCACGTGCGTAAGTCTAGATCCAACTACTGTTTGTTTGTCTTCTCTTTGCGCCTTTGCGTCTTTGCGTGAGATTTTTCTTAGTTTTTTCTTGCGAAGGCCGAAAACGCCGGGAGCAGGCATGCCGCTCCCGGCGCTCAGGCTCGTTTCCCTACTCCGCGGCCGCGGGGCGCGTTGCCGTTACGCTCCCTTCACATGCTTCTGTAGGAATGTTCTCATCAGACTGGCGATGACGTCGCCATCTTCCTCCAGGGCGAAATGGCCGGTATCTAGAAGATGTAATTCCGCTTTGGGAAGGTCACGGAGATAAGCCTGTGCTCCGGCCGCCGGAAAAATTTCATCGTTCTTACCCCAGACAATGAGCGTTGGGGGTTGGTATTGCCGGAAAAACTCGTGCCACTTGGGATACGCGTCGGGATTTGACCCGTAGGAGTAGAAGAGCGCCAGCTGGATGGCTTCCTCTCCAGGTTTGCTCAGCAGCGCCTGGTCAATAGTCCAAGTGTCCGGGTCGATTTTTTCGGGTTGTCGGACACCGTGCGTATACTG
>Ga0209240_1000722_pt1 | contig 13671 bp, 12 predicted proteins | sample GraSoi_2013_80cm_FD_185828 | JGI IMG/M metagenome (GOLD analysis project Ga0209240, IMG submission 185828) | Grasslands soil microbial communities from the Angelo Coastal Reserve, California, USA - Sample 9_17_2013_80cm (SPAdes) (version 2) | ecosystem: Environmental > Terrestrial > Soil >...
CGGCCTATGCGAGTGCCCGATAAAAAACAGATACGTTGCCGTGTCTTGGAGGAGGTTGAATCCCATGAGAGCGGACATTGTAGCTGGCGCAGTATTTCCCGATTATGAGCTGACCGATCACGCGGGCAAACGTCGCAAGCTTTCCGATCTACAGGGGCCAGATCCCATGATCCTTGTGCTTAGCCGGGGAGGATACTGTCCGAAGGATCTGCGCCAGGCCGAGGGTCTGGTCCAACTTCACCAAGAGATGGAAGTCGGTTACTGCCGCCTGGTCACAATCAGCACCGACAACATGGAGGTTCGTCCAAGTTCAATTCATTTCGCACCAGGGCCGTACCTGTGATCCGACAGCCCCGTTACTCAAGTGCAGAGGCGATTCTTGACCGCCTTGTCCTCGTTGTCCACACGCTAGACAGGCGCTCTCGCTATCAGACGCTCAGCACAGGACAAGGAGCGTCCCGCGCTACCGCGTAGCTAAGATCCCGCAAGCGGCCCAGCACGCCGGACTGCGGACTTCTTCCGATCACGAGCACATCCGCCCGCAATCTGCGCGCCGCTTCGATCAGCATGTCTCGAATCGGGCCGATGGCGATGCTGACCAGTGCGTGCGAACCAGCGGCGCTTTGCAACTCCTCGATGCGGCGGATCGCAGCTTGTCTTTTTACTGACTGCAGGCGCTCCTCCAAATCCAATTCGACCGGCAGGTCAGGCCCGCTCGCGGGAATCACGTAAACGAGCGTGAGATTCGCATGGACAGCCCCCGCAGCCTGGCTGGCGTAGCGAAGAACCCTTTCCGAATCCGCGTCCAAACCAATGGCGCAGACCCATTCCCGATGTTCGAGCTGCCTTGGTGAAATTGTCTCCGCGTGCTGCGTGGTCAGTACCGGACAATCAGCATCGTTCAATACCTTCGCTGTCGTAGAGCCAAGCAGCATCCTGCGGAAGAGGCCAGCGTGCGTAGGCATTATTATGAGATCGAATCTGCCTGTTTTGGCGAGCTGAACGATTTGTGCCGCTGCGTCGCCCGATGACAAGATTCTCGGGCACTCAACGAGTGGAAACTCAAACTTGAGGAACGAATCGAGTTTGTCTCGAGCAAGATTCTGCTGCTCTTCGGCAACCTCGGAAAGTGGCCGTACGTAGAGTTGGAATCCGTCATGACTGTAAAGATCGAAGACGTGAACTAGTGTCACCCTGGCCCCGAAAATAGCCGCCGCCCTCTTCACGTAGGCGGCCATAGCAACGCAGGACTTCGAGAAGTCCACAGGGAACAGAATGTTTTGGGTAGTCGTCATGGGTTACGGACGTAGCGTCGAGGATGCTGCGACAGGCAAGCTCCCGCCTGTGTCCCCGCTCCAGCCCGGAAGAGGGCTGCCAGCATTGATCACGTACTGTTGATGGTCAATGGTGAAGACCTTTTTCCCATACATCTTCACCTCAACGACCGTTTCGTCCCGGAAAGGCAGCCAAAAGCCGGCAATCCTTTGGTACTGTCGGACAAACTCGGCTCGATTAATCCAGAAGGACGGCTTTTTGGCAGGGTGGCCGGCGATTTTCACGACCGCGAAATCATCGGCATCGATCCATATTTTCCCCTCGAACAGATACTTCTCCTTTCGCTTCGGAGTGGCCTCGAGAACAAAGCAATGATCCGGGCCGAGATCCTCTTCTCCGGCCAGCGCAAATGTGTAGTTCGCGCTGGTGATCGCACTGTCATGATGCTCCTGACCGGAAGATGTCTCGCTCTCGCTCTGAATCAGGCGATCAAACACCAGGTGCCGCACGATCCCCGATCCTTTTTCGGAGGTCTTGTTGAACGTTTTCTTGTCCGGCGCCCGATACTCCACCTGGACTAGCGCTTGGGCAGCCAATTTCCCCTCGGCGTTTCTGATCTCGTACGTCCGGACTGCCGAGTAGCGCTGCAACTGCTCGTTTCGGAATCGGTTGCGCTCAAGCATTTTTGCGATAACGTCGTCGCCCGTCAGACCATCAGGAGCCCCGTAGTTTGACGAAACTATCTCCTGTGTCGTCTGAGCCGCGGAGCTTTGGCTTTCCGCAATGGGCGCCGCCGAAGCTACCCCCAAGATAAAAGCGACCACCACCAATCCCTCAATTCGTCCAACGTGCGCTGCCATAACCTCTGAACCCTCCTCGCTTCTTATGTTCCCTTTCATGGTTGTGTCCCATACATTCAGTCACCGAAACTGAGAATGAAGCCATCCACGCGGCGCTGAAAACCAGTGAACTTGCCAAAGAAAGACGACGCCTCGTTGTTGTACACGTCATGAAAATTGCCATGATTCGTAAGATTAATCGAATAGATGCCGACCTTCACTGTGTGCCGGCTTCCATGCTCTGTGAAAGGCAGGTGCAGATGGAAGTCCCGATAAGCCTGAGCGTCGAGTGAAAAAAACGTCGGGAAGCGCTGGCCATTCGGCAATCCGGCGTAATTCTGCAGCACGTCCACATTGGAATATGGAAAGCCTGTATGAACGTCAACGATAGGACTCACCGTGAGCGACCACGGAAGATGGAATATTCCCCAGGTGACCACACGATTGGGAACGTCCTGAGACAGAACGCCCGAGACATTGGGGCGAATGACGGGTTGCTGGAATGGAAGGAAAATGTTGGATACGGTATTCAGGTCACCGCGTGCCCGGCTCCAGACGTAGGAAATATTCAGATCAGCGTGCCGAACGGGTCGGAAATGTAGCGTGGCTTCGAATTCATGATAGTTCGCTGTACCCGTATTGAAGAGGCCTAACAGACCATCACCTCCGAAAATACCCGGCACGGGATTCACAATGAACAGATTCCGCGTCTGGCTATAAAGCCAGCTAACGCGAAGGGTCGCGGTAGACCACAATTGCCGGTCGACTTCAATGTTTCCTACGAAACTGCGGGGACTGGAGTTGGGTGCGGACCGCACACGTGAAGAAAGAGGGCCGGCGCCATTTCCGATGTAGCCGTTGTAGTAGAGAACGGGCGTTCCTATGGGTTGCCCCGTCTCGTCAAAAACGCTCACAGTGCGCGCCGGATTCTGAGCGAAGCTTGCCTCCAGTAAGGAAACGCGGTCGTAGAAAAGCCCTGCTCCCGCGCGAAAGATAGTTTTCCGATTTTTCCCAGGCGAATAGGCCATGCCAACGCGCGGCGCGAAGGCCGCAGCTATTCCCAATGTCTCGTTGGTCAGGCGGCCACCCAGAGAGATCGCTAGTTGCTCGTTGAGCGCCCATTGGTCCTGGATGAACTCTTCCACATCCGTGGCCGAAGCCCTCAGCCGTCCGCCGCTCGTGAAACTGATCTCCTCCGCAAGCGTGCCGTCTTGCCTCAACAGTTGAACGGGGTGCGACAGGCTATTGCCAGCATAAGACCTGTGGGTCACGTCCGCGCCAATCTTCAACTCATGTCGGCCAAGCCACTTTTTGGGCGCAAGCTGAAATGTTGGATATGCTTCGAACTGGTTGGCAGCCCTGGTCCAGGAGTCAAAAAAATTCCCGCCCCAGCCCTCCGGATTGATGAGCATCTCCGCCGGTCCCTGACCATGGGCGTTGCTATCAAACCGTGTGTAGCGCAAAGCAATCCTAAGCAATGCGCCCGAGTGGAAGCTATGAAGGTCCGAGATGCCTGCCGAGACGCCTTTCTGGTTGTAATCCGAGGACGCGGTCTGCGGCACCAGCGCCGAGATATTGGCGAACTGCGTGCGCACAGGAAAGACATTGATGTCCGCGCTTAACACGTGCTGAGGAGACAGAATGGCCTGAACGCGGGTAAAGGAATTGAAACCTTGGGTCTTGATTTCGTTGTTGGGCCAAGCCAGGCCGCGTACCGGATCTCTTCTGACGTCATACTCGAACACCTCAGAAAAGCTCACTTTGCCACCGCTGACGGGACCTCCGAAAGAAACCCGAGGCGTCGCTTGTGAGACGCCTACGAAGCGGCCATTCTTGCCGCGCAAACTCACGTTGAAGTCTTTGACTTTGTAGAACCAATCGCTCGGCGGCGGGATGGTTTCGATTCTTGTCAGCCCTCCGGAAAAACCCCCGTTCTCGGCGCTGAAGGGCGTCTTGTCAACGTTAACCGTCTGAATGGCGTCGATCGGTACGGGGATTGAGAAGGACCCAGTGACGGGATCAACCGTCTTCGCAGAATCCACCTCCAGCATTCCTTGATTCTCGGACGTGCCCCTGACGGTCAGTTTTCCGTCCAGGCTGCGAATCACGCCCGGAACGAGGGGCAACGCGTCCCGGAACTTCTGCTGCGCCAGCGGCAATGTCTCGAGCTGTGCATTGCTGACGGTTGAGGCCGGGGAAGAATTTTCTATCAAAGCGCTTGCGGCCTGCTCCTTGACTTCCACCTTTTCCGCTATCGAGTCGAGGGTGAGGGCAATGTCGACCACTGAGGTTTGATTTGCATTTAGCGAAATCGTTTCAGCAAACGGCTTGAACCCTTGTTGGCTGATACGAAGGATATACGTGGCGCCAGGCAACTGCGTGAATTCGTAATGTCCCGCGGAGTCCGTGAGCGTCGCAAGAGGTTGAGAATCCCGAGAGCTCTCCCTCAGCTCCACGCTGACGCCTTCGAGGGGACTTGGTTCCGCTTGCTGGCTGAGCACCGTCACGACGCCTCGGATCGTTCCTTTCGAGGATTGTGGTGGGCTTCCTAACGCTGTACGCGCGCGCGCCGCATTTGCGGCAATACTCAGAACAAGACTCAACAACATGCTGACGAAGCGCCTGCGCTTGTCGGCCTCCTGCGGTCTGTGCAATTCGAAATCAGGCATACAACAAACCGTGTCCTTTCCGATCTAAACTCCCGTGCTCCCCCAGCACGAACAACCAATCCCTGCCGCCGAGCTGGAGACGCTGATTTCCTTCCTTCCTCAAAACCTCTGATGATTGGATGAAGCAGAACGACGCAGAAAATCAACATCTCCAAACCTGAAACGTACGCGAGGCGTACCACTAGATCCCACGTTCAAATCCCCAATTAAAAACCGAGGGCCAGCCAAGCGTGCGAAGTTCGCATTGCCAGAATCAAAACGACTATCGAATGAAACCGTAAAAGAGCGTAAGCGGATAGAAGCCAACGACGAGCCATTCGGGCCTGCTGGCATTCGTATTCTTTAGAGATGACGTTCTCCAGATGAATATTCCATTTCGCAGATGGAAGACTGGCCGAGATTTCGCTCCTCCGTGCCGAAATGCGCTCGCAAGTTCACTGCCCGCTTCCACACTTAGATGTCCGACGTGAAGGACTAGACACATTTTTTCGTACGGTTCCGGCATCCGATTTTGGTCCACGCCTCGTGACGGAATCGTTGGCGTCAAAACTTTTTTGCGTCGTTTGGCCAGCCTTGAACATCGAAGTGCGGGAAGGTGACGTACAAGACGCAGTATTGTCGGCCGTCCGGAACGGCTAGCCGGAGGGCCAAGAACTTATGGAGGTCGTATGTCCGAGCTGCAGCAGTTCCCCACTCTACCGAGTCAGCCATTCCGGCTCGATGTGCCTTTACACGAGCTGCTGCGACAACCCGCGCAAAACCGTCGCCTGACCCGTCGACGTTGACGAATCCCAAGACGTTACCTACAGCTGTGTTTCCTCAATATCCGGAGTTGTTTCACGATCTCGATGACCAGGATATCGCCGCGCATGAAACCGTCCTCCAGACCGGCAAGCGGCATTGGCCTGCCTCCAAGGTCATGAAGACGATGCGAGGCTGGATGTTTCCGTACTTCAAATCACGCGTCCTGCCGGGCGAATTTCAGCCAATCATTGCTTACCTGTTCACCGAGTGGAAATGCAATCTGGACTGCCACTACTGCTGGTCGTATGACAACCGCATCAAAGGCATGACCGAAGACACGGCGCGGCGCTCGATCGACTGGTTGCACTCGACCCCCTGCCGCGTGCTTGCCCCTACCGGCGGCGAGCCACTCTTGCGTCCGGATTTTGTCCACAAAGTCGTGTACTACGCGGCAAAGAAAGATTTTTGGGTCTATCTGGCGACGAACGCACGCCTTCTCCGTCCGGAAGTAACTGACCGTCTAGCTGACGCTGGAATAGCAACCATCAACTTCGCAGTGGACACTATCAAGGAAAAGCCAGGCTTGCCCAAAGCCCTGGAGCACGTCCGCTCAAATTTCGACTATCTCGTCAAACGCCAATACCGCTACGGCTATACCGTATTTTTTAACACAAATATCTGCCGCACGAACATCGAGGACGTGAAGCAACTCGCCACCATCGCACACGAGAACGGCATCTCCATCACTTTCCATATCAACGAAGCGCCGATGATGGAGCAGGGACACTTCAAGCATTTGCATCAGAACGACACGTACATCCGGCCGGAAGATTTTCGAATGGTGGACGAACTTCTCGACTGGCTCATCGACAAGCAGCGCCAGGGCTGGAAGATGGTCGATTCCATTCCCCGCCTGCAGAACATGAAGGGCTTCATGCGCGGCGTCGGCGAGCACTGGGGCTGCCGCGCCGGGCAAAACTGGCTGATCATTCGAACCAACGGGACACTCGCTCCGTGCTTTCCCATGTACAACGCGACGTACGACTGGGGCACCGTCGCCAATCAGAAGTTCGACGTCCAACAACTCTCGGAGATGAAAAAGGGCTGCGAGCCGAATTGCTTTTCGACGCTGGGATACAACGTCGCTTACTGCTACAGCGCGGCCCGCGTGATGAAGTGGCTGTGGAAACAAGCCATGAACGGTTTTCAGGGCGTCACGGGAAGCTTTGAATAGTTCGTCCGAGGAATGCAAGGAAGGACTGAGAAGGCCGATGTCACAAGTCGCACTTATTTCACCGCCGCTGCAGAGGACTGCCGAGGTCCCCTTTCAAACCTACAAGCGGCGTCAGGCCGCGCTCGCTCGCTATCGTCTCTACCCGCTGACTGTCTTCTACACTCTGTACGCGGTTCTCGTGTCAATCATCGCGCTTTCGACAACGCACCCCTGGACGACCGTAGCGTTCTTCGCAGCGGGTTGCGTGACCTGGACTTTCGTCGAATATCTCTTTCACCGGTATGTCCTTCACGGCCGCTTCCCACCCGGCAAAGGTCTGATCCGGCGTTTCTTGCACGAACGGCTTGACCCCCTCCACTGGGATCATCACATGCGGCCATTCGATGGAAGGCACATCAGCGGCGAGCTGAAAGATATCCTGCCGTTGTTTCTTCTCGCAGCCCCGGCCAGTTTTCTCTTTCCGGTTTACACCGCGCCCGTCCTGCTCGCGGGCGTCGTGCAAAGCTATGTCGCCGAAGAGTGGCTGCACTACGCATTGCATTTCTCGAATTCACAGATTCCTCTTTTTCGCCGGATCAAGAAATACCACCTGTACCACCACAGCCCGAAAGGTATTAACCGCGGCTACGGCATCACCACCCGTTTCTGGGACGGTGTTTTCGATACGCGATTTCCGCAATCCGTGCGCCGCTCTCTGAGCAAGAACTGAGATGAAAGAGAATAGCTTTGCTCTCATAACCGGTGCCTCCCGCGGTCTGGGAATGACGTTTGCCCGCGCACTCGCGGAGCGCCATTGCAATCTGGTTCTCGTTGCCCGTTCCCCGGAACCTCTCCACGCTTTCGCGTCAGAATTGCGCCGCTCTTACCCCGTCTCTGTGGTCGCTATTCAAGTTGATCTATCTTCCCCTGGAGCAGGCCAAATCCTCGCCGAACAACTCGCCAGCGGCGGCGTTCCGATCGAGCTGCTTGTCAACAACGCCGGCTTCGGTCTTCGCGGAGAATTCCGTGATCTGTCCCTTCCCCGACAACTTGAGATGCTCCGTCTCAACAACCAAGCCATCGTTGAGCTCACCTACAGCCTCCTTCCGGGAATGCTGGAGCGACGGCAGAAGGGTATCGTCAACATCTCCTCGACTGCGGGTTTTCAGCCGATACCTTTTGCGAGCGCCTACTCCGCTACCAAGGCCTTCTTGACCACGTTTTCTCTAGCCCTTGAACAGGAGCTGCGCAGCGTTGGCGTAACCGTCGTCACGGTCTGCCCGGGAAGGCTGCGTAAGAATCAGAGCGGTGAATCGGAGCAACCCGCCCGCGGAAAATGGACAGGCATTTATCAGAGTCCGGAGCAAGTCGTCGAGGAGGCGCTGCGAGTGCTCGCCCACGGTGGCGGCCTGACAGTCCCCGGAGCTCTCAATAAGTTCAGCGTTTTCGCACAGCGTTTGATTCCCCGGAGCCTTGTGCCCAGGTTGGTCGCAAAGATGTCGAGGGCATGATGCACGGCCATGCGCACGAACCTGCTGGGTCCGCGTTCATGATTTTTGCCGGTTGAATTGCATCGATATAGCAGAATCGTGAATCAAACGTTTATGCTCCCGAACACAGTTCTCGTGCGTGCCCAACACGATAAACGGTCCCCCGAAGTAAATATCTCCGCCACTCAGGTGCTTCTGGCCATGGCGGCTGGCCTCTGCTTGACGGGACCGCTCGTATGGATGTTTGTGAGGTACTGGCTGTTTGCGCTGTAAAGAGAGGCAAAGACGGAACTCCTTAGGCCGGCAGGTTTCGCGAACGCGACCTTTGAATCGTCCGCGAATGCTTTGAAATTTAGTGACTACAGAGAGCGAGAGGACTTGTCCCATGGTAACCGTCAAAGCGAGCCAAAAACTCTTCACTTATGCAGAGGTCGTGAACCTTACTGGAATTTGCGTAGAGCACCTGCACAATTTCGCGAAGCGCCGTCGCTTGGGCTTCATTGTGTGCGCCGCCGAGGCGGGAGTCCAGGCCGACCAGCGGCTATTCACGTCGTGGGACTTGACGGTCCTGGTGACATTGTTCCCGCACTGCACGCACTGACTTCGAGACATCGTGCTTGATTCTCGGCCGTGAAGGGGGCACAGGCGCGATGCTCAGACTCAATTGAACATTCTCGGCGGCGGGAAGCTTCAACTGCGTGCTATCTGATGCCGATTGCTACTCCAACGGAAAGTAGAAACTGCCCGGCGAGTGTCTGTTACCGTTTGGGGACCGGCTTGCGTACAAATACCCTCAGGAGGACTTCCTGTGAGGATGTGGCCGATTTCATTTTCAAACATCTAACGAATGGCTGGTAGGTGCGGCAATGCCCGGCCGTTCGTTGGTAGCTCGGCGAGAGTAGGCCGCAACGAGGCTTCACAAATGCGCGCCCGCATTGCGATATTCACGAGCATCATTCAGGCAATTCTTTTTGCTGTGCACTGGTTTGTCTACGGCACTTGGATGAGTTTCATGGGGGCTGCAAACACTCCAGGTGCATCGGCTGCGAAGATCATTCTGGTTTTACTTTCGGTTAGTTTTGTCATCACTTCTCTTCTTGCATTCCGCTACTCGAATATGCTGATTCGAATCTTCTACACGATCTCTGCCGTATGGCTTGGGATGCTAAGCTTTTTCTTCCTGGCAGCGTCCTCGTCCTGGCTTATATATGCTGCGACAATACTTCTTGGCCTACCGTTTCACAAACAAACAATCGCGCTTTTGTTTTTTGCCGTGGCCGCGTGTGCTGGCGCATACGCCATCATCAATGCCCTCTGGATTCGCGTGAGACGAATCTCCGTGAAGCTTCCGAACCTCCCGGAATCTTGGCGAGGGCGAGTCGCTGCCCTGGTCAGCGACATGCACCTTGGACATGTCCGCGGCCGCGGTTTCACCCAGCACATCGTCCACATGCTCTTGCGCCTGCGACCTGATGTGGTCTTCATCACGGGTGATCTCTTTGACGGCACGTCCGCCAACCTGGAATGGGTGACCAAGCCTTGGCTGCGTCTGGCGCCACCCCTGGGCGCGTTTTTCGTTGCAGGAAACCACGAAGAATTCTCCGGCCACTCAAAATATCTCGATGCCGTTCGGGCGTCCGGTATTCGTGTGCTGGACAACGAAAAAGTATTGCTTGACGGCTTGGACCTGGTCGGTGTGCACCATGGCGCTCTTGTTCATTCCGAGACTTTCCGCTCCATTCTGCGGAAGGCTTCGCTCGACCCCAAGCGCCCCAGCATTCTGCTCGCGCACGCTCCAGATCAACTGCAGATCGCGGAAGAGGAGGGCATCTCCTTGCAGCTTTCCGGGCACACGCACCGGGGTCAGTTCTTCCCTTGGACTTGGATCACCTCTCGCATCTACGGACCGTTCGTGTATGGGTTGAAACGTCTCGGCCGTCTCCTGGTCTACACCACGAGCGGCGCCGGCACGTGGGGTCCGCCCATGCGACTTGGCGCCGCTCCGGAACTCGTCCTGCTGCATTTCGAGTCCTAGCTGGTGACGCGCTCGGCACGATCAAAAATAGACGCAACCAAACTTTGCAGCGAGCTCCAGCTCTGGCTTCCGACAGCGTTTCCGCGGTTTCGTTGAGAACACCTGTGTCGGGCCTAGACGTTCATCCTGTCATCGCGGGATATGTTGGGAAGTTGGGGACAACTCCAGTTCGACCTCTCTGTACTCTAAAACAGCCACCAGGTTTAAAGTCCAATCCGCGTCCAACTGGCGTCCAAAACTCGGCCTTCTTGCGCCTCATCGGGAGTCGCATTGCTATAAGCCCGATCTAGCAAAACACTGGGCCATGGCAGCGTTACCTTGAATTGCTTGTCAGTTTGCCGCAGCATTCAGGGCGTTCGGGCAACGCGGATCGATCCCAGCCGCCACCAAGCGCCTGGACGAGCGTCACGGCGTCCACCATGCGGCGGCCGAGAATATTTACCGCGGTTACTTCGTTGGAGAGAGCGGCACTCTGAGCGGTGGTCACTTCCAGGTAGCTGGTGACGCCACCCTTGTAGCGTGTGACGGCGAGTTCCAGATATTTCTGGGCCGCGGTGACTGCTTTGTCCTGAACCTGGGCTTCGTGCTCGAGGATCCGCAATGCCGCGATGTTGTCCTCGACCTGTTGGAAGCCGGTCAGCACAGTTTGGCGATAGTTGGCGACGGCTTGATCGTAAGCAGCAATGGCTTGGTCTGAGGCAGCCCGGCGCCTCCCAACATCGAAGATAGTAAACAGCGCAGATGGCCCGGCCGACCACAGAATGCTGGGGCCGGAGAGCAATGTTGTGATCGAGCCGCTTTCGAAGCCTCCTGCGGCCGCCAAATTGACGAGCGGATAATAGGCAGCCTTGGCGACACCAATTTGCGCGTTGGCGGAGGCCATGAAGCGCTCGGCCGCGGCGATGTCAGGCCGCCGCTCGAGCAATTCTGAGGGAAGGCCCACGGGAATCGGGGGAGGAGGCATGGTGAGAGGAAGCGGAGCGAGACTGAACGATGCGGGAGGCTTGCCCATCAGAACCGCCACGGCGTGCTCGAACTGGGCACGGGCAACTCCAACGTCGATTGCCTGAGCGCGAGTGGTCTCAAGTTGCGTTCTGGCCTGCTCAACCTCCAGATCGGAAGCAAGGCCGCCTGCAAACCGATTCTCGATCAATTCCAACGCTTGCTCATATTGCTTGACGGTCGAGTTCAAAAGCTGCTCTTCGGCATCCAGCATGCGGGCCTGGAAGTAGTCCAAGGCCAACTGGGAATGCATCGACAGGTTCACGGCTGCCAGGTCGGCTGCGCTGGCTTGCGCCTGTGCGCGATAGGATTCGACGGTGCGGCGTACGCGTCCCCAAACGTCGAGCTGGTAAGACAATTCGAAAGGAATTTGTAGGTCGGTGAAGCTAATGCCATTGAATTGTGCGCTGTGGGGTTGCCGATTCGCGGAGAATTTGTTGCGGGTTGCCGTGGGGTCTACGGTCACGGTTGGAAAGAAATCGGCCCGCTGGTAGCGGAGAATTGCACGAGCCTGAGTATATTGTGCCTCGGCCGCCTTTAGGTTTTGGTTGGAGATGTTGACCTGTAGTTCGAGGGCGTTCAGTTGCGGGTCCTGAAAGATTTCCCACCAGTTGCCGCTGAGATACTGATCGTTCGGCTGGGCAGGTTTCCAGTCGCCCACCTCTTTATAGGCTGGCGGGACCGCCGCTGCGGGGCGCTGATATTTTGGTCCAACCGTGCATCCGCTCAACTGCAGCACTGCTACTGCCAGCAGAACTTTCAGCCAGCGCGTTCGACGCGGGCTCTCGGCTAAAACCATCTTTCGAGAGCATTTCACTTGATATCCCCCGGCAATGTTGCCTGAACAATTTGGACTGGCTGTCCTGTAACAATGGAGTCCGGTGGGTTGATAATGACTTGATCGCCGGGCTTAAGGCCGGAGACGATCTCGATCTGATTGCCGAAATCGTGCCCGGGAGTCACGGCAGTAAGCGCGACTTTCCCATCCTTCACAATGCCCACACGTAAACCCTCTGAGCGGAATATCAAGGTATTGACCGGAATGATGAATGTGGAAGGCGGCGCGGGAACTTTCAAGTGGACTTCTGCATAGGAACCTGTGAGCAGGGTGCCTGTGGGATTGGCTACGTCAATTTCAATCAGCAAGGTGCGGGTGGTCATATTGATGGCGTCGGCTGTGCGTACCAGCTTTCCCTGAAACGTGCGCCCGGGAAACTCGGCGAGAGCGAGATCCGCCGTCATGCCGACTTTGATCCCGCGCGAATATTCTTCCGGGACGTTTACGTAAACGCGCAATGTGCCGGGTTGAGCGATGTGAAAGAGATCGGTTTTTACACTGGCGTTGCTACCAGAATTAATCAGGTCGCCGATGTCGGTGTTGCGCGCCGTAATCACACCGTCAAAAGGAGCGTAGATCTTTTCAAAAGATACGAGTGCTGTGTACTGCTCCACTGCCGCCTGGTCTGCTTCGACGATTGCTTTATTGGCGTTGTAAGTACCAACGGCATTATCGACGTCTTGCTGGGACACAGCGTTGCTTTTCAAAAGCCCCTGATATCGTGCTTTGGTGATAGCGGCGAGTTCAAGATTTGCCTGTGCGGTTAAGAGGTTGCTGCGCGCTTGCTGGAGTTGTTGATCGACTTCCGGCGTTTCGATGACAGCAAGCAACTGCCCCTGCTTGACATGCGCTCCTATATCGAAATACCACTTCTTCAAATATCCGTTGGTTCGCGCATAGATCGGCGAAGTGATGAACGGTTGTACATTCCCAGGGAGGATGATCTCCTCGGCGGGCGCAGTTTGTTTTGGCGAGACAACCGATACTGCGGTGAGGGCGACTTGCGCCGTTTCCGCTTTCAGCGTTGTGCGGGCTCTGACGCGCGACCAGATGCCTGAGACCAACAGGGCGGCGACGGCGATCAACGCAATCGCCACGCCCAGCCATCGTCTGTGCGGACGCTGCCGTCTTCCCACATCGTTCGATGGGAGCGTTTGTCCGTCGATTTGTCTTCTATCTTCAGTTTGTTGCGACATAATGACTCCACACAGATTTTTTCTTAGTGCGAATTTTCCGTTTGGGCTGGATGCCGGCGCGAACCCTGTAGAACGCTGAAAAATGCCGGGACAAAGAACAGCGTGGAAACCGTAGCGAAAATCAAGCCACCTATGACCGCCCGGCCAAGAGGCGCATTTTGTTCGCCTCCGTCTCCTAGTCCGAGAGCCATGGGCACCATACCGATGATCATGGCCAGCGCCGTCATCAGCACGGGCCGAAAGCGCGTGAAGCCTGCCTCCAGCGCGGCGCTGATGGAATCACTTCCTTCCGCCATTTTTTCCGTCGCAAAGCTCACGACCAAGATGCTGTTCGAGGTTGCTACGCCCATGCACATGATGGCTCCCATCA
>Ga0209240_1000724_pt1 | contig 13655 bp, 12 predicted proteins | sample GraSoi_2013_80cm_FD_185828 | JGI IMG/M metagenome (GOLD analysis project Ga0209240, IMG submission 185828) | Grasslands soil microbial communities from the Angelo Coastal Reserve, California, USA - Sample 9_17_2013_80cm (SPAdes) (version 2) | ecosystem: Environmental > Terrestrial > Soil >...
CCCGCACTCTGACCTGCTGATCTGCGGTCATCAGGCGCTCTGGTTCCGGCTCTGTTCCGTCAATAGCGTCCCAAGAGCCTGGTCGACAGCGCTGCGGCCGAGGTCCTCGGCGTCGGGAAACAGGTGTAACGGCACAGTCGGGTATTGCAAGGGTCCGAATGCTCCTCCCAGGCGTGGGAGTCCGGCCGCCACAACCCCTTCCCATCCTCGATGCGCTTGAACAGAGCCCACCGACCGCCTCGACCGTCTAGCGGGCGGATCCTGCATCAAGTGGGACGGCTCGCGAGACGTGCCTGGTCAGACCGCCTCTGCGCGAAGGCCTGGAACACCATTCCGGCACAGCTGCGACCTGGTGACCTGCGACTTCTCTCTCCCGGCTGATGCAATTCCCGAGCCTTCCCGTAGGTGTCCATCGTCTCCGCCAAGGTGGCGTGACCTAGGCGCCGAGCACCACGCCAACCCGGTATCGCGGCGAAACTGCTTGGGCTAGGGCGAGGACCTGGACGGGTTCCAGTGGAGTCAGAACGCGCGGAGTGACTTGGGGGAGCGCCACCCGGCTGGCCGGGTTGAGTGGGATGTAGCTGTCCTCGACTGCTGATGCCAGCATCGCCCGGAGCACGGAGACGACGGTTTCCACAGTCGAGGGCGCTAGCTCCGCTGCCTTGACCGCGACGAATGCCTTCATGTCCTGCCTGGCGAGCGAGCCTATCCGCCGGTCACCGAGCATCGGGTAGACGTGGTTCCGCAGGTGCGACGCGTAGGTGCTGGCGGAGTTGGGCCGCAGGTGCACCAAAGACGGCAGGAACTTCTCATCGCCGTACTCACGAACGCGCTTGGCGCCCCGCCGCGGATCGACGTAGGTGCCGCGCAGTTGGTCGGCCTCCATCATGGCGAGATGGCGCTCGGCGTCGTTCTTCCGCACGAAGGCTTTGGTTCGCTCGCCGCCGTCCGGTCCGGTCCAGACCGCGAGCCAGCGCTTGCCGTGACCGAACTTCGCGGTCTGGCGTCTATCGCTGGTGAGCCAAAGGTCCTTAACGCGCGACATTCCTCAGTCCCACCAGGGCCGGTCCGGGAGCTGGCGGGCGACCAGGCGTGCACGTCTGCCCAGTCGTAGCGGACATGCCTGCCGACCTTCCGGTACTTTGGGCCTATGCCCTTCGAGCGCCACTGAGCAAGGGACTTAACCGGGATGCCGTTAAGGAACTCGGCGAGGTCCTCGGGCGTCGCGAGCGGGCGGACACTCGGGCTTGCGCTGTTGCGAGCGGTCATTCTGCACCTGCTTTGATCAGTTCGGGCGTCGGAAGTTCAGTGCGCGGCTCACAACGGAGATGCGCCGTCTCCGCGGCGCGGACCGCCGCCCATTGCTCTGTTATCTCGGGGACGCGGAGACGGGTGAAGGGGTCGGTTCCGGTGGTGAGAGTGGCCACGGCGGTTCCGATCCCGTTGGGCGTCTCGCGCAGCAGAGTCGGGCTGTAGCCGGGATATTCGCGTATGGCGTCGCCGAGGGCGGCGACACTGCTTTCTGTGGTCTTGAGGGCGAAGGAGACGGCGAGGCCCGAGTTGTCGCGCAGGCTGGTCGGTATGGAGTCGCCAGTGGTCTTCTGGGTGGCCAGGATGGTGAGGCAAAGGACGGAGCGGCCTTTGCGGATCAGCTCCCCAGCCAGCGCGATGCAGCGTCGGGCGAGGTTCTCTGTGGCGCGATCGCCTTTGTGCTGGGCGAGGTCGAGGTAGGTCTGGCATTCGTCGAGGACGGTAATCAGTAGGGGTAGGTCTTCGGTCGGGCCGTCGGCGTTCCAGGCGTTGCGCTGCCCGCAGATGCTGACGATGTTGCGCAGGCGACGGCGCATTTCGGCGTGGACGTCTTCGAGGACGCCGAGGGCATCGGTGAGCTGGTCGCCGCCGTGGCGCCAGGCGCGGTCGCGCCAGGGTTCCTGGTCTCCGCCGTTCTTGCCGTCCAGGAGGACGAACTGCGCGGCAGGGGTCGTGGTGAGCTGGCAGAGCCAAGAGGAGATAAGGCTCGTCTTGCCGTAGCCCGGAAGGCCAGAGACGCAGATGCCAGTGAGGCCGCGCAGCGGTAGGTAGCGGTCGTTGCCGAAATCATCGCGGCCGACATAGAGAACTGTCGGCTGATGGGGTTCGTAGGTGCCGACTGGGCACTGGTCGGGGCCGAAAGGTACAGCGAGCGGGTCATCGCGGAGTGCGCGGATTATTAGGCGGCCGGGTGCGGCCTGGGTGACGCCGACGCGGACGGATCTCCAGTAGTCGGCGATGTGGGCCGCCTGCTTCTCGACTTCTTTACGGCCGGTTCGCGGCGCGGTTTTCACGACGCACTGCCAGCCATAGTCGGTGAGCCGCCATTGCCGGGCCCGCGGATAGAGGATTCGGGCGGTGCGCTCGGCACTCTCGATGCCGAGCAGGAGCGCGAGCAGTCGGCTCATCCCAACGAGAAGGATCAGGACGAGGGCGCGGGATTCGGCGCCCGGGCGGATACCTGCGGCGAGTTCAGGCTGGACGAGACCGGTGCACCGGCACAGCCAGTGCCAGCGGTGACGGGCGCGTATCATGCCGGGGTAGTGGCGGCGGGCGGCCGGGCTCGCTGTGACGAACCGGACGAGGTCGGCGGCCGGCCGGTACAGCAGGACCGCGAGCACGGCGGCGAGGACGTCATGCAGCGGATCGAGGAGCCAGAGCGCAAGGGGGAGGTTGTCGGTGGGCACGGGGTCGGCCTCCTGGTGCGCTGCCCGGGCCAGATCCTGGGCTAACTGCGCTCGTGAGCTGGCCTGGCTGCTGATCGGGTTATGCGGCGTGCTCGGCTTTGCCGGGCCGCTGGGCGAGCTGCTGGTGCACGTTGCTGGCCTGGTACCAGGGACGGCCACCGCGGATGCCGCGCCCGTTATCGCGGGCTTCAGGCGGCGAGAAGCCGACGCGCATCTTGTCGAAGACGATGGGGGTGCCGGGGGCGATGGAGGCGCACGGATCGGTGCCGGGGCCGGTCACCGTGACGCTGATGACTTCGCTGACGGCTTTCATGCCGGGCTCGGTGAAGTAGGTCACGGCGGCCTGGACGTCCCACTTGCGCTCGCCGCGGGCGCTGATGTCCTGCTCGGTGCTGCCGAACTTGAGCTTGGGGCCGCTGGCCATGAGCAAGACGGCCTGGAACGTCGCGGTGGTGTCGATGGTCAGTGTTCCTGACACGGAACTCGCCTCCTGGCGGTCGGGGGCCGGTCCTGGGCCAGACCGGATCTGAATAAACTCAATATACGCGCGTAACTCAACGAACTCAACAGGCATTATCGAACGCTGGAAAACTGTGCAACCCTGGAGAGCATGAGCGGACGGCACGTGACCACCGGCAAGGCCGCCGACGCGCTGGGCGTGAGCCTGACCACCTTGCAGCGGTGGGCCCACCAGGGCCTGGTCACGCCCGCCCTGCGCACCGCGGGCGGCCACTTCAGATGGGACCTTGATGACCTGAGGGGGCAGCTGCGCGCCATGGACCGCACCGCACAGCACGACGCCACCAAGCCAGAGCCGCAGCCGGTCGTCGCGGCCATCGTGACCTCGCAACACGGCGTGCTGGTCGGCCGCCGCAACGACGGCAAGCCGCCCTGGACGTTCATCGCCGGCGAAATCGAGCCCGGCGAGTCACCAGCGGACGCGGGGATCCGCGAAGTCAAAGAAGAAGCCGGCCTCCAGGTCGAAGCCGGGCAGGAGATCGGCCGCCGCGTCCACCCCGCCACCGGCCGCACCATGATCTACATGGCCGCCCGCCCCAGCCACGGCACCGACATCTTCGTCGGCGACCACGACGAGCTCGCCGAAGTCCGCTGGGTCACCCTCGCCCAGGCTGACCAGCTGATGCAACCCCACGGCATGTTCGGGCCGGTACGTGAGTACCTGACAAGGATGCTTCACTGACATGGCGCCTCTGCTTAGTCAGCCGGACGGCATCCGGTCGGATGAACGAGACGAGCAACATTGGTGCGCCGTGGGCGTCTTAAGAACATGGGCAGCATCGGACGGCTGACGCCCGGCAGCAAGCATGGGCGTCTGGCAGGCATCGTGACCGTTGCCGTCACTGCCGTAGTGGCCGTTCTGGGTACTGGCTGCGGGACCACCGGGTCGGCTGGCGCTGGGCACAGGTCGGCGAGCCCGGCTCCATCTCGGGCCGTGACTGGCGTTGGGTCCGCACCATCTGGGGGCGCCGAGAGCCTGCTTGCGGTCGCGGCTCTGGGCGAGTCTAACGCCTGGGTCGTCGGGACGCATACACCGTTGCCCAAGGGGATGTACCCCCTGACCGAGCACTGGGACGGCCAGCGCTGGACGGCGGTGCCGTGCCCGAGCCCGGGGGGTACCGCAGATCCAGTCCGCAGCAGCTTGGAGGCGGTGGTCATCGACGCGCCAGACGACGCCTGGGCGGTGGGCGACTGGTCGCCAATAGAACATGTTCCGCCGTCGTACCCGCTGATCGAGCACTGGAACGGCGCTAAATGGACCTTGGTGCCGGTTCCGAGTTCAGGCGGTCACGTCACTGACGTTGAGCTGACCGCAGTCGCGGCGATCTCTCCGAATGCGGCCTGGGCGATCGGCGAAGGCGTCGCCGGCGGACGCTCCGTCCCGGTCTTCATGGGCTGGAACGGCACCAGATGGCGGTACCTGCCCAGCCCCGTTGGCGATGCGCCCGGCGGCCCTCTCGCCGGCGGCCTGGCAGCGATATCCGCCCGCGATATCTGGTTGGTGGGAGAGGGAGGGGGGCTGAAGTATCACACCCCGGTCGAGCACTGGAACGGTTCGAAGTGGACGGTCGTGCCTGCGCCGAACGCGTACAAGGCCCAAAGACCGAACATCGGCCTGGACGCCGTCGGCGGTTCGTCTAGCAGCAACGTCTGGGCCGTGGGCTGGTATCAGTCCGGCCCGAACGGCGACCACCGCAGCACGCTGATCGAGCACTGGGACGGCGCACGATGGCAACTGCAGCCAAGCCCGAACGGCCCCCCTGGCGACCGGGGGGAACATCGCGTCCTTGCGATCGCTGCCCTGAGCCCCTCCAGCGCCCTGGCCGTCGGAAGATACGGAGCACACCCGCTGACCGAGCGCTGGAATGGCGTCCGATGGACGACTGTGCCGAACAAGCTCCTGCCGGGTGTGAAATATGTGTACCTAACTTCAGTCGCAGCCGTGGATCCCCGCTACGCCTGGGCAATCGGCGTAGGCATCCACGGCTACTTCATCGAGAGATGGAACGGCGCCAGCTGGCACCAGCTACCAAGCCTGGGATCAAGCCTGGAACCCTGAGACAATCAGCGCCTGGCGCGTACGCAACCTTCATCCCGGGGAAGAGCGGTGAACGAGACGAGCAACATCGGCTCCCGCGCGCGTCTTAAGAACGTGAGCAGCATCGGACGGATGAAGCACGGCGGCAAGCATCGGTGTCTCGCCGGCATCGTGGCGGTCGCTGCCATGTCGGCTGCATGCACGGCCTCGCCCCCCTCTGCCTCGGCCCCGGCTGCCCCGGGATCCGCCGCGACTCGGGTCGCACTGGCAGCGGTTCGCATGCCGGTGGGCTACGTTCCCCGACCGACCGGCACAGTGGGTTGCGGAAGACGGGACGAAGAAGCCAGCCTCCGGCGTGGTAATTCCCTTCGTGGCGGCGGGCCACAGCTAGCCGAGCCGATGAGCCTGTTCACGGCGTCCAGGCCGCCTGTCTCGGCGGCGATGAGCACAGCGTGATCAAGGCAGGCGAGCCGGATGATTGACCAGACTGGGACCGGGACGACTGCTATCAGGTCGCCGTGTACTTCTTCGGCGGCTAGCTCTTCGTCGGTCCGTTCGGGTTCTGCGGCCGGGCCGAGCATAATGGCGCGGAGGCCGCGAGACCAGCGCACAGCCGCTAGGCCCCGAGTGACGCGGCTGTACTCGCGCCACAGCTCGCGGTCGCTGAGGTCTCCCGTTGCGTAGTAGTCCGCCAATACCTGCAACGGGGTTCGACTGCCTGTGCGGCCGGTCTTGAGGTCGCCTCTGGTCAGTTCTTCGGCGGGCATCCAGTCGCCGCCCTTGGCCAGGTACGCACCGACCGCGGGGTCAGACACGTTGGCGTCGATTCGCACGCCATGCAACGGGTCAGGCTCACGCAGGCCGAAATTGCGGCAGCTCGCCGTCAGACGGGAGTGAATGTGGCCGTGCACCGCGGCAATGGCACCAGCGTCGAGGCGCTCGTTGTGCACCAGCAGGACGTGGTAGTGCGGGTGCCAGCCGTGGTCGTCACCCCAGGTGAGCTCCAGGGCCATGATGTGTCCCCGGATTCCGAGCCGTTGCTTGAGCCGCTGCCAGGCCGCGCCAGCGGTGACCTTCTTCCAGGCCGCCCACCCGGCGTTGATTAGTCTGGACAGCGGGTCATCCACGTCGTGCGGAACAGTGATGGTGACCAGGCTGGCCGTGTGACTAGCGCTCTCCCAGACTGCGAGCGCAGTTCGGAGCTCCTCGGCGCCACGGTGATGGATTTTAGAGGAGCAGACCGGGCACAGCCACACGTTGCCGCATGTCTCGACGCCGCAGTAGTAGGCACCGCCGTCCTTGATGCGGATCTCGACCTGAGAGCCAACCGGGACGATCCCGCAGTTGCGCTGGCGCTCGGGTGTATCAGGATCGGCGGCCGCGATCGCTCGTAGGTTCATCCGCGCGCCGCGGCGCCATCCGGCTGGATCGTCGCACGCCACCAGCGGGTGGTTCGAAACTTTGCGTTTATACCGAGACAGTGCGTTCGCGGGAGCGACAGGAGAAGCAGGGGAACGGGAAGAAGATGATCGGCGGCCTACTGCGCTTCGCGCCCGGCCGCCTCGGGGCGCGCCAAGACCGCGCGCCTGCGGGCTGCGGGAAGTATCGGTGGGTCGGGTCGTGGTTGTCATGCCGGCCTCGCAGACGAGCTGGGACACCGAGGCCCGCACACGGACGGGTCTCGCTTGCCGTCTAGGGCCGGGATGGCAACCGGCAGCGCTAGCGCGCGTGATGCATCAGCCGGGGCTGGCTGAATGGAGTGAGGACAGGCTGGTCTGGCCTGCTGGCGTTAAGGATGATGGCTGGCGCTGGGGCCGGGTTGCGCGGCTGAGGGTATGGCCGCGCCCCTCGCCGTCAAGGATCTTCGACCGCTACGCCGCGCCTTCGGCGTCCTTGACCGCGAGCTTCTGGCACGGCATCGGCAGTTGGAGGGGCAGGCCAGGGGCCTGCCTCAGCATGCGCCGCGCAACCCTGTATAGCCCGGGCGTCAGTTCCGGTTTTGTTCCGCCGACAGCCTCGTCAGAGGGAGAATCACTGCGAATCCGCCATGTCCGCCGCTGCAGGTGAGAGGTCATGCCGGGGAGAACGGGAAGTGGCGGAACTGCCGCGATTAGTCCCCGGCCTACAGGCCAGCTCGCCCGCCGCCCGCTGCTTGACCTGCGACTGCACGCTCACGATCGTTCGCGGGCGCATATCGGCGCACGCGTCAGCGGACGCGAACATCGCGTCGAGCGCATCACGGCCAAGCTCACTGGCATCAGGGAACAAGCGGCCGTAATTATCCGTCTCGGCAATGGTCGCGTGGCCGAGCCGCTCGTGGATCACCGAGGGATGTAGCCCGTCGCCGTCGGGAAGCATGCGCCCTGTGACGACGCGGGGCAAGTAACCCCGGTTCCTGTGACCGCACCAGTCCCCGAGAACGCCCAACTGAGCGTGCGGATCCGCGGCATCCCGGAGATCGTTGACAGTGAGTGGGTTCCCGTGACCCACGTCATCACAGTCCTGACCGGGCGGAATAACGTCGGCAAGACCTCAGAGATGGCTACTCTCACGACGTTACTCAAGTCGGTCATTTCAGTCCGCTGCGCGAACCCGATCGGCGCGATGATGGAGTCGTTCCGGGGCCGGCCCAGGCAGCGATAACTCACCGCAACGTCAACCCCTTGACGTGATCACACAAGGTCACCATGGCGGGCTTGTGAGTTGTCCTTTGGTTACCCGGGCTGCAGGGTTGCCAGAGCCCGATGGCGGTGCTGTCAACGGTGGCTTATCCCGGGTGGCTTATCCCACCGCAGGGTGTAGCGGAAGAACAAGCGCCGCCGGAGGGTAGCGCCGGGGAGATGGCTCTGGCCGCTGTGGTGATCTCCGCCAGGGTAGTGGCGGGATCCCTCACCGGCATGACCAGCTGGCCGGCAGCGGGTCCGTCCGCCGGGCGGGCGGGGCATGGGTGTGGATCAGGCCCATGACCGGGTTCGCCGCCGCCGCGATGAGGTCGAGCGCCAGATCTGGCAGCGAGTTCACCCGGGCGAGGCCGACAACGAGCAGGCGGCCGCCGGGTGCCAGGAGCCCGGCGTTCCGGCGTTGCTTGTGGTGGTTGAGATCGGGGTGATGGTGTCGGAGTCGGGCTCACCGGGATCGGCGGCCGCGGTGTTCCGATGGCCGGGGTGATCGGGGTGACGGTGCTGGAGCCGTAGTCAGCGACGTAGGTGGTCTTGCCATCGGGCGTGATGGCGATGCCGACCGGTTCGCTGCCCACTGTGATCGGGTGCTGGCCGTGTCGGTGGCGCTGGAAATCGCCCGGTCGCAGGGCCAGGAAATCGGTGCCAACATCGACGCCAGGCCGCATGAGGCGCGCTCAGTCCAGGTAAGCCGGTTTCAGGCCCGGCTAAGGCCTATCTCAGCAGGCAAAATAGGGATTTCCTCGGATGCGCCAAGGAGGGCCTTACGGCCAGACTCAATGGTGACCGGCGATGAAATGGCCGGAAACCGAGGAGGAACGATGAACCACAACGTGACGCAGGCCATGCGGGGTCCACTGGCTCGCATAGGCCGACGCGTCGCCGCGATCGTCGCCGAGTGCAACTACGCGCAGAACCAGCTGACCAGCTTGCGAAACACCCCGGAGCGCTTCTGACCCCGGGGGAACTAGCGCCCGGCTCCTGGCCGAATCTCCGATCCGGATCTCGAGCCCGCTCTTGCACGAGGCAGCCGCTAGCCGGCAGGGCCGACGCCCTGCCGGCCAGCGTGGATTTCTGCAACGGTTCTCTGACCCGGATAGTTCAGGTACGACTTGCCGCGCGGTGACAACCGGTACCCGGCGTCAAGGCTGAGGGTCAGCCCGAGTTCCTTCAGCTTACTGACGTGCAGTTGAAGTCCTGCCGCTCCCAGCCCATGGCTTCGGCCAGGACCGTGGACACGATGCCGGGCCGTTCAGCGATCAGCGCGAGCACCGCGCCGGTCCACAGTGCGCGGCTGCTTGACCTATCCATCCAGGCCACCCTGGCTGTGATCGCTGCGACGTCCGCCTCGGTCAGGCTGGCGGACCGGGCCAGCTCGTCCCTGGGTCTAGCCGGTCGATTCGTCGCAGCCGGATGCGGTAGGCCGGAAAAGCGGGGTTACCGCGCAGGTCGGCCAGCAATTCAGCGACGCTCGCGTCACCCGGCCTCGCGTGCCTGGGCGGCGTCCACCGACGACGGCCCGACCACGTCCATCGACTCGACTTCGACCATGTCAACGCCGGTGCGGTAGCGGCGGCCAGGCACGACCTGACTGCGCTTCCAGTGCCGGAAGGCAGCACGATAGCTCCGGAGTGGATCCCGTCCCGCAGCCGCTGCTCGAACCGCATGCCCCGACAGTGCTGCGCACATTTCTTCCGGCAACGCTGGGCAGCGACAAGTCAACTAAATGTCACAATTGCACATTAGCTTGACTTTGCCTTAAATCCGCCAAAGATACGTTGTATGGAGAACAACGATGTTCCACGCCGCCGCGGCTCCACTCGCCGTGCGTTCCTCTCCGCGTCGGCCGTTACCGCGGTCGCCGCCCCGATTATCTCCCAAGCCACCACCGCCAACGCCGCCCCGGCAGCGGGCGCGGCCAAATCCGGCAGCGCAGGCTCAGCGCAAGTCTTCGACCCGGCCTTGCGGGCGCTGATCGGTCAGATAGACCCGGCCCAGATCCAGGCCACTATCCAGAAGCTGGTTAGCTTCGGCACCCGGCACACCGCATCCAGTCAGACCGACCCGAACCGCGGCATCGGCGCCGCCACGGCCTGGGTGACCCAGCAGATGCAGTCCTACGCGGCCGCTTCGGGCGGCCTGATGACGGTGCAGCAGCAGACCTTCGTGCAGCCCGTCTCCAACCGAATCCCCATTCCGACCACCATTACCAACGTCATCGCGACGCTGCAGGGAACCGCGTCCCCCGAGCGGTTCTATGTCGTCACCGGGCACCTGGACTCCCGCGTCACTGACGTCCTGGACTTCACCAGCGACGCGCCAGGCGCCGACGACGACGGCTCCGGCGTCGCCGTGGTGCTCGAGCTCACCCGCCTGTTCGCCACCCGCCAATTCCCCGGCACCCTTGTCTTCGCTACCGTCGCCGGCGAAGAGCAGGGGCTCTTCGGCTCGGCCCACATGGCCGCGCAGATGAAAGCGGCCGGCAACGACGTCCAGGGCATGTTCAGCAACGACATCGTGGGCGCGAGCCGGGCCTTCGACGGCACCAAGCCCGACCCTTTCACCCTGCGGCTGTTCGTGGAAGGCGTGCCGACCGCGGCAACCGAAAATGACATCGCCCTGCTACAGGCGACCGGCGGCGAGAATGACAGCAAGTCGCGCCAGCTCGGCCGTTTCGTCACGGACGTGGCGCCATTGAACCTGACGATGATGAACGTCCGGACGATCTGGCGGCGCGACCGGTACCTGCGCGCCAGCGACCACGTCTCATTCGAGTCGCTCGGCTACCCGGCAGCCAGGTTCACCGAGCCACGGGAGAACTTCAACCACGAGCACCAGAACACTCAGGTCGTCAACGGCGTGCAGTTCGGCGACCTGATCGACTTCGTCGACTTCGACTACATCGCACGGGTGACCGCGGTGAACGCGGCGACCGTCTGGGCCCTGGCCACCGCGCCTGGCACGCCGAAGGGTTTGAAAATCCACACCGCGCCACCCGGCACCCTGAGCGGCACCAACCTGACAACTCTCACCTGGAACGCCAACCCCGAATCGAACCTGGCCAACTATGAGGTAGTGACCAGGGAGAGCACCGCGGCCGACTGGACCGACACCATGGACGTGGGCAACGTGACCACCGTCACGCTCGATATCTCGAAGGACAATGTGCAGTTCGGCCTCCGTGCTGTCGACATGGCCGGCAACCGCAGCCCGGTCGCCTTCCCGGCGGTGGCGGCCTAACACAACGAACCAACAGGACAAGCTTGCTGCGCGGGCAGTCGGCGCCGGCAACGGCAACGACTGCCCGCCCAGCGAGCCATCGTTCAGAACCCCGGCGATCGGCTCGATCATCTCCGCCATCAGCGAGTGCGGTGTCGCGAAGTTGAACCGGAATCTCTCCGCACGCGGCTAGGCCAAGTGGGCCATGCGCTGGAGGTCGGCTCTGAACGCCTTTCGCGATCACTCTCGAAGGCCGAATCTCTTCCGCGGGTAACTAAACCGAAGTTACGACTGCCTGGGTAGCCGATTAGTGCACTGACCTTGCGGTTTGCCTTCGTCAGGGTTGGCGGGTTCTGGCTACTTCAGCATCAGGGGTATCGGGGCTCCGATGAGGTCGAAGGCGTGCCGCTGGGCGGGGCTGGGGTCGGCGAGCATCGCGACGGTGGTGCTCGTGCCAGCGAAGCGGACCTGGTTTCGGGTCAGGGTGCCGAGATGGGCGAGCAGGCCGCGGAAGCTGCGCAGCGGGTTGCCGGCCGTGTCGCGCTTGCGGGCGGCCTTGGCCGTGGCGCCGGCTGAGCGCTGCGCGGGGGCGACGGGGTTGTCCGGCAGCCGGGGCGGATCGGCGTCGGTGTAGGTCAGCGGCGCCCAGGCTTGGCGCAGGTGCCAGGTTAGGTAGCAGGCCAGCATGCAGATCAGCACGTGCGCTTTGACGCGCTGCTCGAGCCGGTGGAAGACGGGCCGCAGGTCCAGGTCGTCGGCCTTGAGGTAGCGGAAGTCCCGCTCCACGTACTTGAGGTTCTTGTAGGCGGCCACGACGGCGGGAGCGTCCAGGTCGCTGGCCGGCACGGAGGTGCGGATGACGTAGAACCCGTCCAGGGCTGCCTCTTCGTCGATCTGCGCCTGCCGGCGCGCCACGGTGAGGCTGGTGTCGGTGATGGTGACCTCGAAGTGCTTGGCGGTGTTGTATTTGCCGATCATCTCGCCGACCTTCACGCCGATCTGGTCGGCGCCCGACAGCCGGCCGGCCTGGACGCGGGCGGTGAGCGGGGCGAGCAGCTTCTCGGTGGCCGCCAGCAGCTCCTCGCGGGTGCGGGCGCGGTCGGCAGCCAGCACCGGGTTGCGGCAGGCGATCAGCCGCTCGCCGGGGAAATCCTCGCTGGTGATCTCCGCCAGATCCTGCTCATCGAAGAGGCTGAGCTGCAGCGGGCCGTCCTCGGCCATGAGCTTCTTGATGGCCGGCGCGCGCAGCGCGGTGATCCACCCGTACTCCCCGCCCGGCAGTTCCCGCTCGCCGGCCCGGGCCCTGGCCTTGCTCTTGCCCTTGCTCCCGGTCGTGTCCTTGGCCTGGCCGGCAGCATTATTGTCGTCGTCGCCGAGCTTGTTCAGGGCGGTGATCCGGGCGGTGGTGATCATCCCGCGGTCACCGACCATGACCATCTTCTGCAGCCCGAACGTCTCCCGCGCCACCTTGACGATCTCAGTGAATGACGTCGGGTCGCCGGTGTTGCCGGGGAACACCCGCACCGCCACGGGGCGGCCGGCCGGGTCGGTAAGCAGCCCGTACTCGATCTGCAGCTTGCCTTTCTTCCCGTCGCGGGAGTAGCCGCGGGCCGCCAGCGGGCAGCGCCGGCCTTCCATCCACGAGCTGGACAGGTCGAACAGCGCCATCCGGGAGGGGTTCACCTCGGGCGCGAGGTGGCGGGCCGCCAGCTGCTTCTCGATGCGGTCCTGCCGGCCGGCCAGCCAGTCCATCGCCGCGTAGACCTCATCGGTGGAGGCTCCGGCGACCCCCAGGTCGGCCCCGAGGGTCACATCGCCCCACCACGCCAGGCCGGCCAGCTTGGACGACGGCCGCACCACCCGCGAGATCACCATCGCCAGCGCCAGGTCGCGTTCCCGGCACGCCGGCCCCAGCAGGCCCGGCAGGCCCAGCTTCACCGCCATCGCGTGCACCGCGGCGACGTGCCCGTGCGGCACCGACGAGGCGATGCTCACCGCGGCGCCGGCCGGGACCAGCGGCGTGCCTCTCAGCGCCGCCTCGATCGCGTCCACCACCGGGTCCGGCAGCCCCGACAGGTTCGCCAGCGTCTCGTGCTTCACCGTCCCGCCGTCGCGGAAGGTGCGCCGCAGGTAAGCCGACTCGTATTCGCGGCGCTCCCCGGACCTGCCGGCGTAGGAGCTGCGGATCCTGGCCACGTGCATCGCCGCTGGCTGGGCTGCCATGACCTGATGATATCGGGAAACACCGTCCGGATCCATCACATTACAAGATTTTTATGGCTACAGGTAGGCCACGCGGGACGGTCATCCCCGCAGGTCAGGACGTGGATTCAGTGTGCCGAGCTACCGTAACTTCGGGCTAAAGCGACGCAGGCGGCCGGGAATGGCGGACAGATCGATCTGGTCCGCGCCCAGGTTTTCCTAGGCCTGCTACTCGGCACGTTGCCGTATATCCCGCCTCCGCCCGGCTCCGCGCCCGATGAC
>Ga0209240_1000729_pt1 | contig 13551 bp, 10 predicted proteins | sample GraSoi_2013_80cm_FD_185828 | JGI IMG/M metagenome (GOLD analysis project Ga0209240, IMG submission 185828) | Grasslands soil microbial communities from the Angelo Coastal Reserve, California, USA - Sample 9_17_2013_80cm (SPAdes) (version 2) | ecosystem: Environmental > Terrestrial > Soil >...
CTCCGGGGCGAAACCGACGCACGCATTGGCCGCACGATGTCCGATTTCGGATGGATCGGCACCGAGAGGCGGCGCGTCGGGACGATCACTTCACCATCACTTTATGACTATCATAAGTAAGCCGCGCCCGCGCCTTCGCCACGGCTGTGGACCGCTCAAGCCCATCATTACCAAAACTTAAACTACGCGATAAAGCGGCCGCCATCATCCTTCAAATGGAGGACGCCTTCACTGCGGCTTTGCGCCACCTGCGGCCTCCGCCGCCTTGGGAAGCGGCGCCGGGTTGTCCGACAGCGAGTTGAGATAGGCGATGACGTCGGCCCGCTCGCTGCCGCGCGAGATGCCGGCGAAGGTCATATTGGTGCCGGGAATGGAGCCGCGGGGATTGGTGATGAACTGATTGAGCTCCTCGATCGTCCAATTGCCGCCCTTGGCCTTCATCGCGGCGGAATAGTTGAAGCCTGGCTCGGATGCCCTGGGACGGCCGACCACGCCCCACAGATTGGGACCGACCAGGTTGCGCCCGCCCTTGTTGAAGGTGTGGCAGGCCTGGCATTTCTTGGCCGAGTTCTCGCCGCGTTTCATATCCGCGTTGGCGAGGAGCTGCTCGATCGGCTGTTGGCGGGTTTGCCGGACGGCGTCTGTTCCTGCACGGCGGCCTCGTAGCCCGGCTTGGCGAGCTTCTCCGGCGCGAAGATCGCGCCGGCGGCGATGTTGATCGCGAGTATGCCCAGGCAGGTGCCCAAGATCGCACCAAGGATCTTATTCACCTCAAAGGAGTCCATCGCCTCGAAGCTCGCGCGCAGCGTGATGGAAGGGGCGGGCAGCCGCGGTTTGCGGCGGCGCACAAATAGCCGGTTTGCCTCGGCTCTGGCAACCCGTATAAGCGGGCAGCACACGCTCATCCTCATCCTGAGGAGGGGCGCGTGAGGGCCCGTCTCGAAGGATGAGGATGGCGCGTCTCACCCTTCAAGATAGGCCGCACAGCGCGCTGAAAACGCGCGGAAACGCGCTTGAGCTGCCCTCCGCAGGGTGAGGCGCACTCCTTTATCTTGCATCCTGTATGCGGACCGGGCCGGCCGAGGCGGAGCGATGGCCGACGTTCTCATTCTCATCCCCGCGCGCATGGCCTCGACGCGGCTTCCCGGCAAGCCGCTCCTCGACATCGCCGGCGAACCGATGATCGTCCACGTCATGCGGCGCGCGCAGGCGGCCCGCGTCGGCGAGGTGGTGGTGGCGACCGATTCGGAGGTGATCGCGGCCTGCGTCGAGAAGGCCGGCGGGCGCGCGGTGATGACGCGCGCCGACCACGCCTCGGGTTCGGATCGCATTTTCGAGGCGCTCGAGGTCATCGACCCGCAGCGCCGCAGCAGCATCATCGTCAACGTGCAGGCCGACCTGCCCACGCTCGCAGCTGCCGATGTCGCGGCCGCCATCGCCCCGCTCGCCGATGCGGCGGTCGATATCGCCACGCTTGCGGTCGAGATCACGCGCGCGCAGGAGCGCGGCGATCCGAACGTGGTGAAGCTCGTCGGCACGCCGGTCGGAAAGAACCGCCTGCGCGCGCTCTATTTCACTCGCGCCACGGCACCCGCGGGCGAGGGCCCGCTCTATCACCACATCGGGCTTTATGCTTTTCGCCGCGCCGCGCTGGCGCGTTTCGTCGCGCTGCCCCCCTCGCCGCTCGAGCAACGCGAGAAGCTCGAACAGCTGCGCGCGCTCGAGGCCGGCATGCGCATCGACGCGACCATCGTCGAGAGCATGCCGCTCGGGGTCGACACGCCCGCCGATCTCGAGCGGGCGCGCAAAATTCTCGGGCGGGGAAAGGAACGCCGTAATAAGCAGTCGTAGCCCGCATGGGCGAAGCGATCTGCAGGGATGATCCCGCCGCGGTTCGAATCCCGGATTTCGCTTCGCTCATCCGGGCTACCGACGAGCGCCCTGGAGCCGTTGACTCGGAGCAGCCGCGTGCGTACCGGAACGGCCATGAGAGGCAAAAAGATCGTGTTCCAGGGCGAGCCGGGAGCGAATTCCCATCTCGCCTCGCGCGAAGTCTACCCGGACTATGAGGCGGTGCCGTGCGCGACGTTCGAGGACGCGTTCGCGGCCATCAGCGCGGGCGAGGCCGCGCTCGGCATGATCCCGATCGAAAACTCGGTCGCCGGCCGCGTCGCCGATATTCACCATCTTCTGCCGGACTCGGGGCTCCACATCGTCGCCGAGCATTTCATGCCGGTGCGCCACCAGCTGCTCGCCCCCAAGGGGGCAACGCTCGCCGACATCAAAACGGTCGAGAGCCACGTGCACGCGCTCGGGCAATGCCGCAAAGTGATCCGCAAACTCGGCGTCAAGCCGGTGGTCGCGGCCGATACTGCGGGCTCCGCGCGCGAGGTCGCCGAAATGGGCGACAAGACGCGCGCTGCCATCGCCACGCGCCTCGCCGCGGAGATCTACGGGCTCGACATCCTGGCGCACGATATCGAGGACGAAGACCACAACACCACGCGCTTCATCGTGCTTTCGCGCGATGCAAAATGGGCCACGCGCGATGGCCGCCCGGTCATTACCACGTTCCTGTTTCGGGTGCGCAACGTGCCCGCCGCACTCTACAAGGCGCTCGGCGGCTTTGCGACCAACGGCGTCAACATGACAAAGCTCGAAAGCTACATGATCGAGGGCAACTTCTTCGCCACGCAGTTCTATGCGGATGTCGAGGGTCATCCCGAAGACCGCAGCTTGGTGTTCGCGTTCGAGGAGCTCGCGTTCTATTCCAAGGAGATGAAAATCCTCGGCGTCTATCCGGCGCATGCCTTCCGCGCGACCTTCGAGGAGACGGTGGGATAGCGAGCGCGTGCCAAGCTAAGCGGCGCTCTTCGTGATCGGGCGCTTCCTCGTTTGCTGCGGCCGCGCGGACGCGCCGGTGCGCGCGTCGTGCCGGCGCGAGCGGTTCGCTGCGATGCTGGCGTCCCGCAGCCGCGTCGCATCCCGGCCGTAGACGACCCACTCGATCTCCGAGCGGTTTACCCCGATGTCCCGCAGCGTGCGGTCGTCGAGCGCATGAAGCTCGCGCACCGCCGCCTTGCGTTCGCGCCAGAGCGCGTAGGCGCGCCACCATTTGCGGGCTGCCGCGATGGTCGCCTCGGCGACCGCGCGGATGAGCGCGCTTGCGGCAGCCGCGCGCAGCGCGCGTACCCCGCCCCCGATGACATCGCGCAGCGCCCGTCCGCGGGCGAGGTGGGCGCGATGCATCGCTTGCCGGCGCAGCCGGTCCCACTGCTCAGGCGGTAAGCCCTTGTAATCAAGCGCATCTACATCGATGGCACACATGGTCTGCCTCCTTCAATTCAATTTCTCGGTGGCACCTTTACTGCTGCCACAACATCACGTAAAATGAATAATAATGATCACAATAATCTCTAGGTGAGAACGATGGATCTCAGCGACCTGCATATCTTCCGCTCCGTCGTCGAAGCCGGCGGCGTCACGCGGGCTGCGGAAAAGCTCAACCGCGTGCAATCCAACGTCACCACGCGCGTGCGCCAGCTCGAGAGCGAGCTCGGCGTCGACCTGTTCGTGCGCGAGGGCAAGCGGCTCCATGTCTCGCCGGCGGGTAAGCTATTGCTCGATTACGCCGAGCGGCTCATCGACTTGGCGCGGGAAGCGCGCGAGGCGGTGCACGATGCCAAGCCGCGCGGGCTGTTGCGATTAGGAACGGGGGAGAGCACGGCCGCGATGCGCTTGCCCGTACCCATGAACGAATATCTCAGTCGTTATCCCGAGGTCACGTTCGAGCTGCGCACCGGCAATACCAAGCAGCTTGCCGCCGCGGTGCTCTCAGGCGAGCTCGACGCGGCGCTCGCCTCCGAGCCCATCGCCGACGGGCCGTTCGAGAAGGTCGCGATCTACGAGGAGGAGCTGGTGATCATCGCCGCCGCCGATCATCCGCCAATCAAGTCGCCGCGCGATGCCAGACCGCAAACCGTGCTCGCCTTCGAGGCCGGCTGTGCCTACCGCCAGCGGCTCGAGGATTGGTTCGCTCACCATGGGGAAATGCCGGGTCGAATTGTCGAAATAACCTCCTACCACGCCATGCTCGGATGCGCCGTTGCGGGCATGGGCATTGCGCTGATGCCGCGCAACGTGCTCACCACGTTTCCGGACGCCAAGCTTTTGAGCACGCATTCGCTGCCCGCAGCACTCGCGCGGGCGCAGACCAGCCTGATCTGGCGCAAGGGTACGCTGTCGCCCAAGGTGCGCGCCCTGATCGAGGTGTTGAACGCGCACTCCGACACGCGCAAGACGCGCCGTGGCGCGCGAAACAGTACCGCTCACGCCGTCGGCAACGGCCGCTCGCGCTCGTAGCGGGCAACAAAGCGCGGCGAGAGATGCGCCGCAGGCGCTCGATGTAGGCACGCCCCCGCGCGTGAGATAGCTCGGGCGAACCGAGGCGCCTAGGGCGCGTTTCGCGTCAAATCGTCTGATTGTAGGCGCCGACCTCGCGATGCGTGCGCAGCACGCCGTCGATCGCCCTGAACATGTCGCGCATGCGCGTCTCCGACACCGGGCTCTCAACCACCACCACCAGCTCCGGTTTGTTGGAGGAGGCGCGCACCAGTCCCCAGGTGCCGTCCGCGACGGTGAGGCGCACGCCGTTCACCGTGACGAGATCGCGGATTTCTTCTCCCGCCACTTTCTCGCCGCGCGCTTTCGCCTGCTCAAAGTGCTTCACGACCTCGTCGACCACCCGGTATTTGACCTCATCGGCGCAGTGCGGCGACATCGTCGGCGAGGACCAGGTCTTGGGCAGCGCATTCTTGAGATCGGCCATGCTTTTTCCGGGATTGCGCTCGAGCATGTCGCATACCGCAAGCGCAAAGACGAGCCCGTCGTCGTAGCCGCGGCCGAGCGGCTCATTGAAGAAGAAGTGGCCCGACTTCTCGAAGCCGGCAACCGCGCCGATCTCGTTGACGCGGCGCTTGATGTAGGAGTGACCGGTCTTCCAGTAGTCGGTTTTGGCACCGTTCGCGCGCAACACCGGATCGGTCATGAACAAGCCGGTCGATTTCACGTCGACGACGAAGATTGCGCCTTTATGTTGCGCGGAAATGTCGCGCGCGAGCATTACCCCGACCTTGTCGGCGAAAATTTCTTCCCCCTCGTTGTCGACGACACCGCAGCGATCGCCGTCGCCATCGAAGCCGAGTGCCACGTCCGCCCTCACGCGCAACACCTCGTCACGCATCGCGTGCAGCATCTTCATGTCTTCGGTGTTGGGATTGTATTTGGGAAAGGTGTGGTCCAGCTCGCAGTCGAGCGGGACCACGTCGCAGCCGACCGCCGAGAGCACGCGGGGCGCGAACGCGCCGGCGGTGCCGTTGCCGCAGGCGCAGACGACCTTGAGCCGGCGCTTGAGCTTCGGCCGGTCGGTGAGGTCGGCGATGTAACGGGCCGGAAAATTCTCGACGAATGCGTAGGCGCCGCCGCCGCGCAGATTGTAGCGCGCCTCGAGCACGATCGTCTTGAGCCGGTTGATCTCGTCCGGGCCGAAGGTGAGCGGGCGGTTGGCCCCCATCTTCACGCCGGTCCAGCCGTTGTCGTTGTGTGAGGCCGTCACCATCGCCACGCACGGCACGTCGAGAGCGAATTGGGCGAAATAAGCCATCGGCGTGAGCGCGAGACCGATATCGGTGACGCTGCAGCCCGCGGCCATGAGCCCGTTCGTCAACGCAGTCTTGACGGACGCCGAATAGGCGCGGAAATCGTGCCCGGTCACGATGCGCGGCGCAACGCCGAGCTCGTGGATGAGCGTGCCGAGCCCCAGTCCCAGCGCCTGCACCCCCATCAGGTTGATTTCCTTTTCGAGCAGCCAGCGCACGTCGTATTCGCGAAAGCCGGTCGCCTTCACCAGCGGCTCGGATTCATACGCATAGGTGTTGGGACTGAGTGCGGGCTTCGGCTTGGGGAACATCACCGGTCCTGACGGCGCCTTATGCGCACGCGCCTCATAGCGCAAGCGCGGCGCAGGGAAAAGCGCGACAGCCCTAGCCAAACGCTTTCCCGAGAGATTGGTTTCGTTCCGCATCCCGGATGCATCGCCCGCTGGTCAAGCCCGCCAATGACAACGCAGCGCCCCCTAGCGCGAGCGCGGTTTGGCGCGGCGCGTGGGCGCTGCGGACAGCGGATCATCGGGCCATGGATGACGCGGGTAGCGGCCCTTCATCTCGGATTTGACCGCGGCGTAGCTGCCGCGCCAGAATCCGGGCAGATCGCGCGTCACTTGCACCGGGCGATGGGCCGGCGACAAGAGCTCGAGCACGAGCGGCACCCGTCCTGCGGCGATGCTGGGATGCCGGTCGAGGCCGAACAGTTCTTGCAACCTGATCGCAAGGCGCGGCCCCTCGGGCGCCGCATAATCGATCGGCAGCGCAGAACCCGTGGGCGCGCTGAAATGGCTCGGCGCCTCGGCCTCAAGCCTGCGCCGCAACGTCCACGGCAGCAGGGCCTGCAGGGCGTGCGCGAATTCGCCGCTTGCGAGGTCGTCGAGCGCAGTCTTGCCGATGAGCGCCGGGGCGAGCCACTCGGCCGCGCTTGCAGCGAGAGCGGGATCGCCGAGGTCCGGCCATTCATCGCCGAGGGCGCGGCGCAGGAACATGACGCGGTCGCGCCATTGCCGCAGCGATTCTGTCCATGGCAGGCGCGCGATGCCGAGCCGCGCGATGCCTTGCGCGAGCATGCACGCGCTCGCCGCGTCTGGCGCAACCGCCATCGGCTGCTCGGCAAACGTGATGGCGCCGAGACGGCGCAGCCGGCGTGCGCGCAAGCTCGCGCTCGCGTCGTCGAAGACCATCTCGTCGCGACTTTCGATGCGGGCGGCAAATTGCGCTTCGATCTCGGCAAGGGCGAGCGGCGCCGCCAGCACGATGCGCCCTTGCGCCGCGGTTCCGGTGATCTCGGCGACGGCGAGAAACGGCTCGCGCGCGAGCGCGGAGGCGGAATCGACATTGGCGCCGCGGCCGTTGGCCAAGAGGAACGCGCCGCCCGCGCCGCGATTCTTCGCGATGCGGCCCGGGTAGGCGAGCGCAAGCAGCGCGCCGACCGAAAACTCATCTCCACCCCGCCCCTGCTGCGCCGGTTTTCCTGCCCGCGCCATCTGCGACCACCGCTTTGCCATTGCGCGCGCCTCGCGCGTACGCTGCGAGGAATCACGGCGCAACGCGTCGAGGCGATGGCTAATGTCGACGTCGCTGCCGCCGAGGGAGCGCTCGCTGAGCACGACGGCGATGTCGGAGGCAAGCTCCGCCGCACCGGCCGCGGCCGCATCGACCACCATGCGCGCGAGCCGAGGCGGCAGCGGCAGCACCCGCAACCGGCGTCCCTCTTGCGTGATGCGCCCCGCCGCATCGATTGCGCCGAGCGCGCCGAGCAGCGCCTTGGCCTGGCTGAGGGCCGCTGCCGGCGGGCAATCGAGAAAGGGCAGCGAAGCGGGATCGGCAACGCCCCAATGCGCGAGATCGAGCACGAAACCGGAAAGATCAGCGGCGAGGATTTCCGGCCGGTTGGCGGGCTCAAGCGCGGCGGTCTGCGGCTCGTCCCATAGCCGATAGCAAACACCAGGCTCGGTGCGTCCGGCGCGGCCGCGCCGCTGCTCCGCGGAGGCGCGCGAGACCCGCACGGTCTCGAGCCTGGTGAGCCCCACGTCGGGCTCGTAGCGCGGCACGCGCGCCAGCCCGCAATCGACGACCACGCGCACGCCTTCGATGGTCAGCGAGGTCTCCGCAATCGAGGTCGCGAGCACGATCTTGCGCCGGCCCGGCGACGCCGGCGCGATCGCCCGGTCCTGGACGTCGGCGTCGAGCGCGCCATAGAGCGGCACAATGTCGAAGGCTTCATCATGGATGCGCTCGCGCAAGAGCGTCTCGGTGCGGCGGATCTCGGCGGCGCCTGGAAGAAAGACCAGCAGCGATCCCGTTTCGGCGCGCAGGGCGCGCGTCACGGCATCGGCGACTTGCCGCTCGATCGGCGCGCGCGCGTCGCGCCCGAGATAGCGCGTCTCGACCGGAAAGGCGCGGCCGGCGCTTTCGATCACCGGCGCATCGCCAAGGAGCTTGCCGACGCGTGCGCCGTCGAGCGTTGCCGACATGACCAGGAGCTTGAGCTCCGGTCGCAAGGCCTGCTGCACGTCGCGGGCAAGCGCCAAGCCGAGGTCGGCGTCGAGCGAGCGCTCATGGAACTCGTCGAACAGAACAGCCGCGACGCCCGCAAGCGAGGGATCGTCGAGAATGAGCCGCGTGAAGACGCCTTCGGTCACGACTTCGACGCGCGTCGCCGCGGAGACTTTGGAGCCGAAACGGACGCGGTAGCCGACGCTCGCGCCGACCGGCTCACCGAGTGTTGCCGCCATGCGCGCGGCCGCAGCCCGTGCGGCGAGCCGGCGCGGCTCGAGCACGATGAGTTTCTGTCCCGCGGCCCAAGGCTCCGCCGCCAGCACCAGCGGAACCCGCGTCGTCTTGCCGGCGCCTGGAGGGGCCACCAGCACCGCGGCAGATTGAGCGCGCAGCGCAGCTGTGAGTTCCGGCAGTGCCGGATCGATCGGAAGCGGCTCGTCGCGCGCGCGCATCGCCGCCACTTTGCATTCTCATTGCGGACGAGGGAAGCCGCGCCGAAGAACCGTGCATAGCGCCGCGGAAGCGGTGGCGAAATCGTCCATCAAGTGTTAAGTCGAAACCATGCCAAGCAAAGCCGCCGCCCAGGCTCAGAGCGCCGCGTCCGTCGCCCGGGCGCCGCAGAAAGGCGACCACGTCTTCCTGGTCGACGGCTCGTCCTACATTTTCCGCGCTTATCACGCACTGCCTCCGCTCAACCGCAAATCCGACGGGCTGCAGGTCAACGCCGTGCTCGGCTTCTGCAACATGCTGTGGAAGCTCCTGCGCGACATGAAGCCCGAGGAGCGGCCCACCCACCTCGCGGTCGTGTTCGACAAGTCGGAGAAAACCTTCCGCAATGAGATGTACGCCGATTACAAGGCGCACCGGCCGGAGCCGCCCGACGATCTGCGTCCGCAGTTCGCGTTCATTCGCGAGGCGGTGCGCGCCTTCGACATCCCTTGCTTGGAACAGCTGGGCTACGAGGCCGATGACCTGATCGCGACCTATGTGCGGGAGACGTGCGAGCTGGGCGCCACCGCGACCATCGTCGCCTCCGACAAGGACCTCATGCAGCTCGTGAACGACTGCGTCGTCATGTACGACACCATGAAGGATCGCAGGATCGGCATTTCCGAGGTGATCGAGAAATTCGGCGTGCCGCCGGAGAAGCTCGTCGAGGTGCAGGCACTGATGGGCGATTCGAGCGACAACGTGCCGGGCGTGCCGGGCATTGGCATCAAGACCGCCGCGCAGCTCATCGGCGAATACGGCGATCTCGAAACGCTGCTCGCGCGCGCCGGCGAGATCAAACAGGAGAAGCGACGTCAGGCGCTGATCGAGCACGCCGAAAGTGCGCGGCTCTCGAAGAAGCTCGTCACGCTCGATACGCACGCCAAGCTCGAGGTCCCGCTCGCCGAGCTTGCAGTGCACGATCCCGACTACAAGCGGCTGATCGCCTTTCTCAAGGCGATGGAATTTTCCACGCTCACTCGCCGCGTGGCCGAATTCGCCGGCATGGACCCGGGATCGATCGAGCCAGACGGGAAGCTCATGGCGCGCGGCGCGCCGAAGCAAGCGAAGGCGGCGGAACAGGCTTCGCTTCCGTTTGTCAGCGCCAAAGCGGGCGCGGTCGGCAAACCGCGAGAGGCCCCGGCTCGCAAGGCAGACGATGCGCAAGCCGAGCTCACGCCGCAGGCGCGCGCCGCCGCGCGCATTGCTGCCGCGCGCAATGCCAAGCTCGAGCGTTCCCGATATGAGATCGTGCGCGACCTCGAACCTCTTGTCGCCTGGATTTCCCGCGCGCGTGAATTTGGCACCGTCGCGATCGATATCGAGCCCACGAGCATCGACCCGATGCAGGCAAGCTTATGCGGCTTCTCGCTCGCCCTCACCGCGAACGAGGCCTGCTACGTTCCGCTTGCACACCGCAAGCGTGGCGATGGCGGCGACGGCAGCCTGTTCGCCGGCGAGATTGCGCCGGCTCAGATAGAGGAGCGGGCGGCGCTCGCGGCGCTAAAGCCGCTGCTCGAAGACCCGCAGGTGCTCAAAATCGGCCGCGACCTCAAGTTCGCCGTGCAGATGTTTGCTTTGCGCGGCATCGAGCTCGCGCCCCATGACGACATCATGTTGATGTCCTATGTGCTTGATGCCGGGCGCTCCGATCACACGCTCGCGTCACTGTCGCAGCGCTATCTCGGTCACACTCCGATCGACCAGAACCAGCTTACCGGCTCGGGCAAATCCAGGCTCGCGTTCGATTGCGTGGAGATCGAGAAGGCCGGCGAATATGCCGCCGAGAGCGCCGACATCACGCTGCGGCTGTGGCAAGTGCTTAAGGCGCGCGTTGCCGCGGAGCGCGTGAGCAGTGTCTACGAGACGCTGGAACGGCCGCTCATTGCGGTGCTCGCGCGCATGGAGCGGCGCGGCATTTCCATCGATCGCCAGGTGCTGTCGCGTTTGTCGGGCGAATTCGCGCAGCGCGCCGGCGCGCTCGAGGCCGAAATCCAGGTGCTCGCCGGTGAGCCGCTCAATCCGGGAAGCCCGAAGCAGCTCGGCGACATCTTGTTCGGCAAGCTCGGGCTGCCCGGCGGCACCAAGACCAAGACCGGTCAGTGGTCGACGGGGGCGCGCGCGCTCGAGGACCTGGCCGAGCAGGGTCATGCCCTACCGCGGAAAATTCTCGACTGGCGACAGGTCTCGAAACTCAAATCGACCTATACCGACGCGTTGCCGGGCTATGTCAACCCGCAGACCCATCGCGTCCACACCAGCTATGCGCTGGCGGCCACTCCCACGGGCCGGCTGTCCTCCTCTGAGCCGAACCTGCAGAACATTCCGATCCGCACCGAGGAGGGCCGCAAGATTCGCCGCGCCTTCATCGCGGCTGACGGCTATAAGCTCGTCTCCGCCGATTATTCGCAGATCGAGCTGCGGCTCCTTGCCGAGATTGGCGGCATCGAACCGCTGAAAAAGGCGTTCCGGGAGAGACTCGACATTCACGCCATGACCGCCTCGGAAATGTTCGGCGTCCCGGTCAAAGGCATGCCGGGAGAGATTCGCCGCCGCGCCAAGGCGATCAACTTCGGCATCATTTACGGCATCTCGGCGTTCGGGCTCGCCAATCAGCTCGGCATCGAGCGCGAGGAGGCGGGCGCCTACATCAAGAAATATTTCGAGCGCTTTCCCGGCATTCGCGATTACATGGAGGAGACCAAGGCCTTCGCCAAGCAGAACGGTTACGTGCTTACCCTATTCGGCCGCAAGTGCCACTATCCCGACATCGCCAATCCGAACCCGACGATCCGCGCCTTCAACGAGCGCGCCGCCATCAACGCGCGGCTGCAGGGCACCGCCGCCGACATCATCCGCCGCGCCATGGTGCGCATGGAGCCGGCGCTGGCGAAGGCGAAACTGTCTGCGCAGATGCTGCTGCAGGTTCACGACGAGCTCGTGTTCGAGGTGCTCGACGCGGAGGTGGAGAAGACGTTACCGGTCATCGAAAAGGTCATGGCGCAGGCGCCGATGCCGGCGCTCTCCCTCTCCGTGCCGCTCGCGGTCGAGGCCCGCGCCGCCCACAATTGGGACGAGGCGCATTGAGCTAGAGGCCTGCGCCTCTTCTACAGCCCGCTCGTCCCCGCGCAAGCGGGGACCCAGTTATTCCCGCTTTCGCGGAAATGAGCGGAATTTCTATCCGGATTTGTCGGTTACATTCACGCGCGTCGCTGCTGGGGCTCAACTCGCAGATGGCCGGGGCATGTTCCATCGGACCATTTCTAGGTCATTCATAGCTCTTGCGGCCCTCGCCCCCGGCCCGGCGCAGGCCGCAGCCGCGCTCGACGGCGCGACGCTGGGTTGGTTTTGGGCGCTGCCGTTCATCGGCATCCTCCTCACCATCGCGGCCGGCCCGCTGTTGTTCGCGCGAGCCTGGCACCGCCACTACGGCAAGCTCGCCTTCGCCTGGAGCGCGCTCACGCTCATCCCGCTGGCAGCCGTCTACGGCGCGCCGACCGCGGCCGCGGCGTTCACGCACGCGATGCTCGCGGAATATCTCAGCTTCATCGTGCTCCTGTTCGCGCTCTACGTCGTCGCCGGCGGCATTCTCGTGAGGACAGAGTTGCGCGGCACCCCGCTCCTCAACACGGCGATGCTCGCCTTCGGCACCCTCATCGCCAGCGTGGTCGGCACCACCGGCGCAGCCATGATCCTGATCCGCCCGCTCATCCGCGCCAATGCCGCGCGTCTCCATAATGTCCACGTCGTCGTGTTCTTCATGTTTCTGGTTGCCAATATCGGGGGCGCACTCTCGCCCCTCGGCGATCCGCCGCTTTTCCTCGGGTTCCTGCGCGGCGTCGACTTCTTCTGGACCACGCGCCAGTTGTGGTTCGAAACCGTGCTCGTCGCCGGCCTCGTGCTCACAGCCTTCGTCGCGCTCGACGTTTGGTATTACCGCAAGGACCGCGTGGTCACGACCGTCGGCGAAGGCAGGCGGCCTATGCACATCAGCGTCAGCGGCGGCATCAATCTCCTGCTGATCGCGGGCATCATCGCCGCCATTCTCGCCGCGGCGGGATGGAAGCCGGCGACGGGCGCCGACGTCTACGGAACCAGGATCGAGCTACAGAACATCGCACGCGACGCGGCACTGGTGCTGATCGCAATCCTGTCGCTCGCGCTCACGCCGAACGAACACCGCGAGGCCAACGGCTTCACCTGGGAGCCGATCGCGGAAGTCGCCATCCTGTTTGCCGGGATCTTCATCTGCATCATTCCGGTGCTGGCGATGCTCGATGCCGGGCCAGACGGCGTGTTCGCCGGGCTCTTGGCGGCGCTCACTCGGCCCGACGGCAGCCCGCGCGAGATCGCCTATTTTTGGCTCACCGGCGCGCTCTCGGCTTTTCTCGACAACGCGCCGACCTACCTCGTGCTCTTCGAGCTCGCCGGTGGCGACGCGCGGGAACTGATGGGGCCGCTTTCGGGAACGCTCGCGGCGATCTCCATGGGCGCGGTCTACATGGGTGCCATGACCTATATCGGTAACGCGCCGAATTTCATGATCTATGCCATCGCCGTCGAACGCGGCGTGAAGATGCCGAGCTTCTTCGGCTACATGCTCTGGTCGGCGATGGTGCTGCTGCCGGTCTTCGCCGTGCTTACTTTGGTCTTGCTCGCGAGGGCCGCCTAGCTGGGCGCGCCGCGCGTCCCTTGCGCGCGGGCTTGGACGCGGACGCCGCCTTCGATCGTGCGGCCGCCGGCAGCGCCGCGACCGCCTCGATCTCGATGAGCGCTCCCTCTCGCGCCAGACCCAAAATCGCGATGGTCGTGCTTGCCGGCCGGTTGTTCGCAGGAAGATAGCTGTCGCGCACCTCACGAAAGATCGGTAAGTGCGCGCGATCGACCAGATAGTTGT
>Ga0209240_1000732_pt1 | contig 13514 bp, 13 predicted proteins | sample GraSoi_2013_80cm_FD_185828 | JGI IMG/M metagenome (GOLD analysis project Ga0209240, IMG submission 185828) | Grasslands soil microbial communities from the Angelo Coastal Reserve, California, USA - Sample 9_17_2013_80cm (SPAdes) (version 2) | ecosystem: Environmental > Terrestrial > Soil >...
TCCCCTCATTCAAGCCGCAGATGGCGACGCGCGCGCCCTGCTTGTCGAATTCCTGCGCTGTGGCAAGCCCGATCCCGCTGTTGCCGCCGGTGATAAGGATATTCTTGCCCGCTAGCCTACCCGTTATCGTGTTCGTGGCCACAAACAGAACCGTACAAGTTACATTTAGGATTGTCAAGTCCGGGCGTTGTTTTTGCCATCGGCTGGAAAATGCTGCCGCCCCGGAAGGCGTACAAATATTTGATCTCGACCACATCATCCGGCTTTAGGATTTCCTTGTTCGCAGGGATCATGACGTGCCGACAGAAACCAGGTCGGTCCCGTCAAACAATTTCAGCGAAGTGCTGAGCTTGCCGACAATGACGCGGTCGAGGACTTCGATTTTTAGAATCTGTCCGGAGCGGATTAAATCCTGCGTCAATATGATGTTGGACGCAAACTTTCGGTTAGAATCCCAAACTGGTCAGAAAGACTTCCAGTTGTCGTTCCACCAGTTTTCGGTCATAGGAAACGAGCACCATGCGCAGCAGCCCTTGCATGTAGGTGCCAATGATTCCCGCGACAACCTCCGGCTGGAACTCGCTCGGGAATTCTCTGGCGGCCTTCGCGGCTTCAAGCCTTTCAGTCAGCAGGTCTCTGAAGGCGGACATTCCTGATTCTATAAATTTGCGTAGTTCGTGATCGTTTAGAACATCGCTCGATATGCTGCTTGCCATGAGGCAGAGGCGCGGTGTCGCCGGGTTGTCCAGTTCGTCAAGAACCGTTTTGAAGAGCGCGCGGACGCCCAGCTTTATCATCGGCTCCGACAATAAGGCTGCCACCCTCGTGCGGCCAACCGTTTCGAGATAATGCTTCAGGCATTCCATGTACAGATGCTTTTTGCTTTTGACCGAATTGTAGAATGATCCCTCGCCAATTCTCATCGCCTTGAGAAGGTCTCGCAACGATGTGTTGGAATATCCGCTTTTCCAGAAAGCCAGCGTGGCTTTGTGGATTGCTTTGTCGTAATCAAATTCGATTGCGCGGCCCATGAAGGAATTTTACCACCGCTTTTGCGCTTTTCTATCTTTTTGTAGCGAGTGATAAAAAATGAGTTGACTCGGTGTCGTGCGCATTATTCTGTGGCACATGCTACACAATATCGTATGAACGCAACGGATTGCAGGAAAACTCGCGATGCTTCGGCCTTGGTCGCTTGAAAACATGAAACCAACTGACGACATAACAAAAGAAGAACTCAGTGCTGTCACGCTTAGCCATGTCACGCGCACCTACAAACGTGACGAATTTGACGTGCGTGCTTTGGACAACATTTCACTCAGCATACCGGCGAAAAGATTCGTGGCGATCATGGGACCATCTGGTTCCGGCAAGACCACCCTGCTGAATTTGGTCGCGGGAATTGATCACGCGACCTCCGGGCGTGTGGCGGTCGGGGGCGAAGAAATCTCCACCATGAACGAACGCGAGATCTCGGCATGGCGGGCGCGCCACATCGGGCTTGTGTTTCAGTTCTATAATCTGATCCCCGTGCTGACTGCTTTCGAGAACGTTGAACTGCCACTGTTATTGACAAACTTGAACAAATCGGAACGAAAAACGCATGTAGAGGCTGCGCTGAAGGCGGTCGGTCTGGCTGACCGCATGGGCCATTATCCACGCCAGCTTTCGGGTGGGCAAGAGCAACGGGTCGCAATCGCACGTGCCATCGTCACCGATCCCACGATTATAGTCGCGGATGAACCGACGGGCGACTTGGATGCTAAGTCCGCGGAAGAGATTCTAAACCTGCTGACCGAACTCAATCAGCAGTTTCATAAGACAATCGTCATGGTCACGCATGACCCCCGGTCGGAGCGATTTGTCCAAATCGTTTACCGTCTAGACAAGGGGATCTTTGTCGGCGCTGAGCAAGGCGGGAGATACGTCGAACCGGTTGCCTCGCTTCAACCACAGGAATAGGCAAAAGGGTGAAGAATGACTAAATACGCACTTTTGATCTTCAAGAACCTCCTGCGCAGCAAGCGCAGGACAATCCTCACAATCATTTCCATCGCGGTCTCTCTGTTCATCTTCGCGCTTCTGGTTAGCCTCCCGACCTTTGTTAACCAAGTCCTGGCGGATACGTCATCTTCAGTCCGAATTTCGTGCCATACAAAGATGGGCTGGGATTATCCATTGCCGGAAGCATACCGCGTCAAAGTCGCGGCAACACCGCATGTAGTGGCGGTGGCGACTGCCGTATTTTTCGGGGGAATCTACCACGAGGCCAGCGACCAGTTTCCGAGCATCGCTACGGACCCGGAAACATTTGCTGACGTGTTCTCTGATTGGGGACTCTCTGGAGTTGATCAATTCAAGAAAATCAAGACTGCCTGTTTGGTGGCGCAAGGCACTATGCGCCGTTTCAACCTTCACGTTGGGCAGCAGATTCAGATTCGGGGAACTTTGTTCCCTGTTAATCTGACGCTGAACATAGTTGGCACGGTCGCAAATGCGCCATCACAAGACTTTCTCATTTTTCGGAGTGACTATTTTGAGGAAGCCGTCGGGAATCCCCATATCGTAGATATTTTTTGGGTAAAGGTGGATGATTCACGCAATTTGCCGCAAGTTGCTGCGGCGCTGGATCGACAATTCGCAAACTCATCGTCGGAAACACGGAGCGAATCAGAAGCGGCATTTGTCGGAAGCATTTTTGCACGGGTCGGTATCTTCCTAAAGGTCGCTGAACTCATCGGTCTCGTTGTGGTCGTGGCGATCGGTTTGGTGGCCGCAAATACTGCGGCAATGTCCATTCGTGAACGACGCGGCGAGATTGCGGTGATGCGTTCAATGGGCTTTCCATCGCGTGTGATTTTTCTGCTCTTGATAGCGGAATCGTTGGCTATTGCATTGATAGGCGGGGCGCTTGGCTGTAGCGCCGCCTTCGGGCTACTGAAAGTATTTTCCCTCAACGCGGATATTCTTGGCCCCATCGTAATGCTTCGCATTCCACCAGTTGTTTTGGGCGAAGCGATGGTAGTTGCAATGCTTATCGGCCTTCTGAGCGCATGTATCCCTGCGTATTCGGCGTCCCGACGCAACATCGTTGAAACCCTTAGAATGATTGACTAATATGGCTGTTCCCTTCAAATATAACTGGAAAAGTCTCTTCGTAAGGCGCGTCTCAAATGCGATGACGGCGGGAGGGATCGCGCTTGTCGTTGCCGTGTTCGTGGTGGCGATGGCGATGGTTGCGGGACTTGATTCAACAATCAAGGACACCAGTTCTCCCGACACAATGATCATCCTCAGCAAGGGCGTAGATTCCGAATTAACGTCGCGAATTACGCTTGACCAGTTGGACGCCCTTAAGTTCTTGCCCTCGATAAAACGCGACGGAACGGGAAATCCGCTCGTTTCCCCGGAATTGGCGGAACAAATCTTCATGAGTGGCGCTGGCAATTCCCTCGACAATCTTCCGATCAGGGGAGCGCTGCCAGAGAGTCTTAAAGTCCATGATAAAATCCGCATCGTTTCTGGTCGTATGCTCCAGCCCGGTCTAAATGAAGTGATAATAGGAAAATTGATCGTCAATCAGTATCCAGGTTGTTCGTTAGACTCCGATTTGGTTTTGGGCCGCCGGACTTGGAAGGTGGTCGGAGTTTTTGAATCGGGAGGAGGTTCTTTTGAATCAGAGGTTTGGGCCGACCTCCATAGCCTCCAAGATGATTCCCTGCGTAATTCATCGTTCAACAGCATTCGGTTCAAGCTGGCCCCTGATGCCGACGTCGCTTCATTGGTGCAGCGCATGGCGGACGATCCCCGAATCAATCTTGAGGCGAAGACCGAAGCGGACTACTACAAAGAACAATCCGCTTATGCCGCTAGGTTGCGGATCGTCGGCCTAGTGGTCGCCGGAATCATGGCCCTCGCCGCGATATTCGCCGCCATGAACACGATGTATGCGGCGGTCTCTGCTCGCACTAGCGAGATCGGCACACTGCGCGCGCTCGGTTTTGGCCCGGCTGCCATCATGACTTCGTTTCTCGTTGAGTCCTCTCTCTTGGCATTCGTAGCTGGCATTATTGGCGTCATCCTCGCCCTGCCGGTTAACGGTCTCTCCACAAAATTTAACGGTGTGTTGTCTGCGCCGACTCTAGCATTCAATTTGCAAATCACTTCTGGCATCGTAATTCAGGCACTCGCGTTCGCAGTGATAATTGGACTGGCTGGTGGCTGGCTCCCTGCTCGACAAGCCATGCGAGTAAGTGTGGTCAACGCTTTGAGAAGGAAATGAGTCATGGCCGTCGCAGCCACGCGAACGAATCACGAGCTGGAAACACTGCGCATTAAGCGCCCGCAGGAGCAACCGCGCCGCAAGCGCAGTCGGTTGGTTTCAATTGCGATCCTGATGTTGCTTACAACAGTTCTCGGGGCTGCAAGCTACGTCATTTACGCCAAGACGATCGGCCAGTCGCCCACCGTGCAAACGATGATGGTGGTGGCGAGGACGGACAGCCAGTCCAGCGAGCTGTTGGCAGGCTCTGGTTATATAGTCACCCGCCACAAATACGTCACTATCGGCACAAAAATCCTGGGACAGATTGTGGAAGAACCCATCGAGGAGGGGCAGCACATCAAAGCTGGTGACGTTCTGGCGCGAATTGATGATCGGGACTATCAGGCGCAACTGCGTCAGGCCATTGCCATTGGAGACGTTGCCAAAGCCAACCTTCATCTCCTTCAGGACAAAGCCGACCGGGCGCGCCGTCTGATCAAGACTGGCGTTATTTCGACGGATGACCTTGAAACAGCAATCACTGCCGCAGAAGTTGCGCAAGCCGAACTTGAACGTGATGAGGCAGCAGTAGATTACGCCAAATTCAATGTGAACCAGTGCGTCATCAGTTCGCCTATCAACGGCATTGTCTTGAAGAAATATCGGGAATTGGGGGACACCATCAATTTTGGCGGTCAGATTCAGGCGGGCGGAGGCGCGACTGACATCGCCCAATTGGCCGACACGGACGATATGCGGGCCGAAGTGGACATCAATGAGGTTGATATTGCGAAGGTGGGTATCGGTTCGCCGGCAGCTGTTGCGTTAGACTCGTATCCCGACAAGCAATTTGATGCAGCTTTGGTAAAGGTTTATCCTGCGGCCGATCGCCAGAAGGGCACGGTCAAAATCGAGGTCCAGATCGCTCGGCCGGATTTGCAGATCATCAAGCCGGAAATGAGCGCCAAGGTGAGCTTTCTGGTGCCCAAAATGAAAAATGGCGATGAACCACGCCTCACTGTGCCAAGGAGTGCAATCCACACCGAAGGAGCCGAAAGCTACGTTTGGATTGTCCGCGATGGCATGGCAAAACAGGCAACCATTGTTCGTGGTCGAGAGATTGAGACAGGCGTTGAAGTGACGCAGGGAGTCAAAGACGGCGACATCGTGATTGTTGCCGCCGTGGTGGCTCTCAAGGACGGCTTAAGAGTCAGGACCGACCAATCTGGTTCCACTTTCGGAAAAACGCAGACTGCGGGAACCAAATGAACCCGGTACATTAAAACAGATGAAGTCCCTCCGATTTCTTGGTGATCGCGCGACCTGTTAACATTTTTCTAATCTATGGATTTTGAACATCGTTTGCTAATGCCGGACGGATCGGTCAAACATGTTCATGTCGTGGTAGAGGCCGTTTGGCTCGATCCTGAAAATCGTGAGTTTGTAGGGACGCTAATGGATATCGCCGCGCGAAAGCAGGCTGAGGAAGCTGTGAGCAAGGCGCAGGCGGAGTTAGCACACGTGACGCGCGTGACGGCGCTCGGAGAGATGACTGCCTCGATCGTTCATGAAGTCAATCAACCCCTCGCTGCCGTGGTGACTAATGCCAACGCCAGCCTGCGCTGGCTATCTGGGGAGTAGAGGTTTGGTCGACACTGAATGGACCCACGTGTTGGTTACCGTGCGAGATTCGGGCCCAGGGTTGGATCCGCAGCGTCTTAATCGTCTTTTTGACGCTTTCTACACGACGAAGCCTCAGGGTTTGGGCATGGGATTGGCCATCAGCCGATCGATTATCGAAGCTCACGGAGGGCGTCTATGGGCGAAGGCAAATACACCTTACGGCGCCCTCTTTCAGTTTACGTTGCCAATTCGCGATGAGACGATCTCGTGAAGCAAGCAGACGCCAACAGGTAGCGCCGGCAATGCTGTAGGATGGGCGGGGATAACAACGCCCTCTTCCAGTCAGTTCGCGCTTCCAAGTTGATCCGAAGGCCGAGAACTCTTCTGCTGGAGCAACCAGTTCATCGCGATCTCAACCGACGGCGAGCGGTGGCAATGTGAAAACTGCGATCGGCACGAACTCATAGTCTGTCCTCTGGTGGCTCCCGCAAAGTATGTTCTGCGCAGCTACGTTGGCATCCATGTCCGCGGTGGTAGCAAGCTGGAGCGGAATTGCCAACACATCCCTGCAGCGTTTTCGGTTTTGCATCCGATTTTTCCTTTAGCTCCGCCAAGAAGTCCCCAACCGTGCCTCCGTGGGAAGTCAACTTCTTCGGCGCCGTTAAAAAGGGCTTATAATGCCGCAAGGTAATCTCCATGCCGCTCTGCATTAATGAGAGATAAATGTCGCGAGCTTTAGCGGCCGCCACCGCCTTATTCGGCATGCCAACAGAAAAGAACTGCCGTTTACCACTTGATCCACACGTACCATTCTTTTCTTAGAAAACGTTGGCCACCTACTGTGTACGGCTGACGGGAAACAGCCTTTTGCCAAATCCGATATCCGTTTCTTAAAAGTGGCTAAGCAGGTTGTTCAGAGTACTATGCGAGAATTTTCATGAATTCTCCAGAGTCGTGCCTGCGGGTCTCGCTTTGCCATCACGGGCCTACAGACTATCAGATATGTAACCGCCTACGCTACGCATTTCTACCCGTATTTGGGCAACACGCCGTCGTGTGCGGACCCCTTAAAGGCCGACATACGGATTGAAGTCAGGCAAGCTTGATGATCGTTTGGTCAGAGGGCCTCCCGATATCCTAAAGGTATCATGGTGCCACCAAATCGATATTATCCATGCTCTTTTTTGCGATTCATCTTTTCCGACAATTCCACGCAAAACGCAAAAATCATGAATCCCGCACTCTTTGGCGTAGTTATTATCGCAGCTCAAATTCTCGTCGCCCTGGCGCTGCTCTTCGTCGCCGGGTCGCTGATCCGTATCGACCTGAATCTGGCCGAAGCGGCAAATTCCCATTTCGATCAGCCAGAAGGAGATGTGTCTCACTGAAGCGGGCTGGACCCTCCTGAAGGAAGCTCGCTCAAGTCTGGCTTAGAGTCAGCGTGCGGTCCACCTCGCCCAAACCGCAAGCCGCCGCAAAGCGGTTTTCGCCGTTTGGGACCGGCTACCGCTGCCGGAGGCCGGCTTCCCGGACCTGCTGAATCCGCGATTGCGCCTTCCGCGCGGCTAAAGCCATGAGCAATCCAAAGATCAGCAAAACCAGTCCCCACCAGAGATTAATATTAATCCCGAGTGAACGCTGGTACATGTCCGCATTCGCAGTAAAGAGGCCAAACAGTATCAGCATAGCCCCGTAAATCGTGAACAAGTGGCCGATCGGCATCCGAATATCAAAGCCCATAACACTCCTAGTTTTAGATTTAAAATGAGGATTTAAAAGAAAATGATGTTGAGCAGAAGCGTCAGACCTAGAACCACGAGTCCAAGCACTACTGGGCGCTTGTACCAGGCAACAGAGTCGTCGTGCTGCCTTTCCGTAAGGGCGTAAACGAGTCCCTTGAGCTCATTGTCCGGACGCGGCTTTGTGGCCAGGCTTATAATAATGGTTACCAGGAAACAGGTCGTCCAGGCAAAGATTGCCGTCCAAAAGTTCTGAGCCATCTCGCTCGAATAGGTGTTTACAACGGCAATCCAGCCACCTTTGATCCCGGGCACACTGCCCTCCGGAATGGTCAAGCCGTGGTGGACGGCAGCGGCGGCGATCCCGCTCAACAATCCAAAGAATGCGCCATGACCGGTCGTGCGCTTCCAGAACATTCCCAGCAAAAAGGTAGCAAACAACGGCGCGTTCACGAAGGCGAACACCAACTGCAGCACATCCATGATGTTGTTGAACGCCGCCGCAAAGTACGCAGCGCCCACCGATAAAGCCACCCCCAGGACCGTCATGAAACGAGCTACCTTCAAGTAGTGTTGGTCGTTCTCGTTTTTACGGATATAGGCCCGGTAAATGTCGTACGTGCACACCGTGTTGAAAGCCGTTACGTTACCTGCCATCCCGGACATAAAGCTGGCTAGCAGCGCCGTCAGCCCCAACCCGAGCATTCCGCTTGGAAAATAATGCAGAAGCATTCGGGGAATAACCGTGTTGTAGTCCAGCACTGGATTGCCTTCTTTGTCCTGCACCACCTGACCGGTCTCGACATTTACCTGCGGGGCAATCAGTGACTCTTGGACAGGAACAACCTCCGCGCTTTTGGTGGCGGAACCCTCCCCGGAGCTGGAGGAATGGTCCTGGGCTGGTTGAGTAAGCGCTAACGCAATTAAGCCCGGGAAGATCACCAGGAACGGGAACAACATCTTCGGAAGGGCTGCGATGAGAGGTGTGCGACGAGCCGCGCTCATCGAATCGGCGGCCATGGCTCGCTGCACGACCAGAAAGTCAGTACACCAATACCCAAAGGAAAGCACGAACCCCAAGCCCATGACGAGGCTGAACCATTCTACCCCGAGCGGGTTGTTATGCGGGCTTCCCATACCGCTCCAGGTATGGACAAAGGCAGACGGAAGCTTTGCTTTTAAGCCGGACCACCCACCAACGTTTTTGAGGCCGAGGAAAACCAACGGAGCAAAACCGGCCACGATCAGGAAAAACTGCAACACTTCGTTGTAGATGGCGCTGGTTAGCCCGCCGAGGAAGGTGTAACCCAGCACGATCAAAGCCGAAATGATAATGCTGACGTGAAACACCCAGGTGTTCGGCAGTCCCAGCATTTGGAAAGGCGTGTCGAAGATGTGCAACGTCTGAATCAGAAGCGCCATGGCATACATCGAAATCCCGGAAGACATGATCGTCATCACGGCGAAGGTGATGGCGTTAAGACTGCGGGTCTTTTTGTCGAATCGCAGCAAGAGATAATCCGGCACCGAGTGCGCTTTAGAACCGTAGTAGAAGGGCATCATGAAGATGCCGAGGAATACCATCGCGGGAATGGCGCCTAACCAATAAAAATGACTTGTCGCAATGCCGTACTTCGCCCCGGAGGCGGCCATCCCGATGACTTCCTGCGCACCCAGATTCGCCGATAGAAAAGCAAGGCCAGCGACCCAGGCGGGGATGGAACGACCCGCGGTGAGGAACTCGGAACTCGTCCGCATGAAGCGCTTCAGCATGAAGCCAATCCCCAGGACGAAGCCGAAGTAAATGATCATCATTAGGTAATCAATCCACTGAAGTTCCTGTGAGTGATTCATAACTGGGCCCGTTTATTTTTCATTTCAGTGCAAAAGATGAATCGGGAAAAGAAGCTTGGATAATATCGATTTGGTGGCGCTATGATACCTTTCGGATATCAGGCCCATGGAAGTACGCTTCAATGCGCTACCATGCCGGCTGGCGCCGGTCCCTTGGCTTTCTTGAACAGGAAGATAGTAGGCACTAACGCGAGACAGATCAATGCCAGGAGGCGAAGATTGTCCATGTAAGCCCATAGGCCCGCCTGCTGTTGGAGAGTCTGGTTCAAAACGCCGTACGCCTGCATCTGCGCAGCGTGACCCGATTGAGCAGCTAGCGAGTGCTGCAGCATGGCGAGCTGATTACGGAACGGCGCAGCGAACTGGGTGAGATGTCCAACCAGCAAATGCTGGTGCGCTTGGGTACCTCGGGTTACGAATGCCGTGACCAATGATATCCCAACTGATCCTCCAAGGTTTCTCCACAGGCTGGTTAGACCGGCTGCATCCCCCATGTTCTCGGGCTTGATGGTCGCTACCGAAAAAGTGCTCATCGGGACAAAAATCGAGGTGGTACCAAATCCGGTAATGATGATTGGCCAAATGATTTCAGCCGGAGAAATGTTCAGGTTGATCCCGCCAAGCAGGAACATGCCGAGACCCAGCACTACCAGGCCTTGTGCCATCCAGAGCCGGCCGTCGACCTTGGAAAGAATGCGGCCAGCAACGATGCTACCGACGATTGCTCCGATTCCTCTTGGGCTCATCACGAGGCCGGCCTGCAAAGACGGATATCCGAGCAAAAGTTGCAGAAACAGTGGAAGTACCGCCGTTGTGCCGAAGAGGATCGCCCCAATGCTGAAGTTCAAGATAACCCCGATCGCAAGATTTCGATCCTTCAACACGCTCAAATTGACGATCGGATTGGGTGTCGTCAGTTCCCGTACAAGGAAGACGATGAAACCAATGACTGCGAGGACTGCCAACCAACGAATAAAATTCGATGAAAACCAGTCGTCATCCTGGCCTTTGTCTAGCATTACTTGCAAACAGCCAATCCACAGGGCCAGGAACCCGATTCCCAAGGAGTCAAATTTCCCGGCCGGCGCGTTTTTCAAGTACGGAGGATCCTCGAGAAACCGGAGACACATCAAGATCGCCACAATGCCAACCGGAAGATTGATGTAGAAAACCCAACGCCATGAATAGTCGTCGGTAAGCCACCCCCCCAGGGTAGGCCCAAGTATGGGAGCCACTATCACTCCCATAGCGTAAACTGACATTGCGACTCCACGTTTCTCGGGAGGGAAAGTTTCCAACATGACTGCTTGGGAGACCGGTTGCAGAGCGCCTCCTCCGGCACCCTGGATAATTCGCGCTACAATCAGAAAACCCAGGCTGGTAGCCAGTCCGCAGAGCAGCGAAGCAAGTGTAAAAATCGTAATACAAGTGATCAGGAAACGTCTGCGGCCAAAGCGTCGTGAGAGCCAGCTGCTAGTCGGTAAAATTACCGCATTAGAAACAAGATAGCTGGTAAGCACCCAAGTCGCTTCATCGCTGCTCGCCGAGAGGTTTCCGGCGATGTGCGTCAACGAAACGTTGGCCACGGAGGTATCGAGCACCTCCATGAACGTCGCCAACATCACGCCTGCCGCTATCAACCAGGGATTAGCGGCTGGTTTCCACGGTTGGTCCGTTTGAACTGGAATTTGATCGGCCATCGAGAATTAAGCCTCCTGCTTTGCTTTGGGCGGCCTGGCTCCCCACCAAAGGACCCCCGGAATTGCCGCTCCGGTCAATGCAGCTACGACCAGCAATTGAGAACCGGAATAGTGAAAATCTTGCACTTTGACCGTCGGGACAACCGAATCACCTGGTCCCAGTGGTAGGCCCACATCGGGAATCGAGTCGAAAAGGATTTTCACCGGGACGCGCTGAACCACCTTCACATAGTTCCCGGTCGCATTTTCCGGCGGCAAAAGGCTGAACGCAGCGCCGCTACCCATCTGGATACTATCGACATGACCTTTGAATGTTCTGCCCCCAAGCGCATCCACTTCGATTTCGACCGGCTGGCCAGGCCGCATCAGATCAAGCTGATTTTCCTTAAAGTTCGCCGTGACATAGATGTTTGCAGGAACTAACGCCAGCAGGCTTTGACCTACCTGGACATAGTCGCCCGGTTCGACTGCCTTGTGAGTTAGCCGACCGGACTCCGGGGCAAAGACCTTTGTATACGAATCATTTAGCTGGGCGGCTTCGACGTTAGCGTCGTTTTCGTGTTCTTGGGCAAGGACATACTGCAGGAGCGCTTGAAAGGAGCGAACCTGAGCCTGCCCCTCCACTACCTGCGCATCGGCCGAGAGCACCTTCATTTTTGCCGAATCCAGGTTTGCCTGGGCAGCTCGATTCGTGTCCCGGGCATGGGTGAAATCCTGGATCGAAACCACGCGCCGGCTATAAAGATCCTGTTCGCGGCGCAGGTCGTCGGCGTCTTGGTCTGCCTGTGCCTGAAAGGATTCCTGATCTGCCTTGTCTTGACCGAGCGCTGCCTGCAGACTCTTGACGTGAGCGATCTGCTGTTCCACGGACGCCTGCGCGGCAGCCGCCTGCGCCTTGGTACTGTCCAACGCCGCCTGTTTCTGCCTTAGCTGGGCATCGTAATCCCGAGGATCAATCTCGACGATCGGATCCCCTTTTTTCAGCAACTGGTTGTCGTCAATGAAGACCTTATCGATCCTCCCGGCGATTTTCGGCGCAACGTTCGTAATATGACCATCAACGAAAGCGTCATCCGTCGACTCATAGCTCGCCGTTTGGGCAAAGAAGTACAGACCACCGACCGCCAGAATCAAAACCAGACCGATTCCAAACAAGGTACGCTTAAAGCGCTTGCCGGACGGGTCACGCAACGTCGCCCTGCCACAATCGTTCCGTCTGTCGTTGCTGACCTCTTCTCTCGTCTTCCGAAATTCGACTTCCAGCGTTTGCGCCATAGTCGCCAAAGATCAATCGCGAAAGAAGTTTGGATAATATCGATTTAGTGGCACTATGATACCTTTCGGGTATCGACACCATCGAGCTACGGCACCTATGCTACTCGAACGAATGCCGCTTTTCGCGGGTAATCGACCACATTGATACTCAGGAAACGTAGGTTTCGCCCTATCGGGAAAACCTACCGGAGCGGGAACGGTCAAAGTACCAGTGAAGGCTCCTTACGAACTGGCGCTAATCGATTACGCGAGTTATTCTGCAACGCAGGCTTTTTTTGCTGCCACTGAATGCTACTTAATGCAAGGCTTTCCCGATGCTAAGCCGAGCACACGGAGATCAACATGGGACTGAATGTCGCGCAGAAACTCATCGAGTCGCACCTCCTCTCTGGCGCGATGACGACGGGGGAGGAGATCGGGATTCGCATCGATCAGACACTCACGCAGGATGCGACCGGGACTCTCGTGATGCTCGAATTGGAGTCGATGGGATTGGACAGCGCGCGAACGGAACTGTCCTGCCAGTATGTTGACCATAATCTCATTCAGGAAGACTATAAGAATCCCGATGATCATCTCTTCCTTCTGAGTGCATGTCAGCGGTTCGGGATTTGGTATAGCCGGGCCGGCAATGGTGTCAGCCATCCGGTACATCAGGAACGATTCGGCAAGCCAGGGAAGACAATGCTCGGCTCCGACAGCCATACACCGGCAGCAGGAGCGATCGGAATGCTCGCCATTGGCGCCGGCGGCTTGGAAGTCGCCATGGCCATCACGGGAGAGCCGTTCTATGTCGAAATGCCATCGGTCTGGGGAATCAGACTCACAGGAACGCTTCCCGATTGGGTATCAGCCAAAGATGTCATCCTTGAGATGCTGCGCCGGCACAAGACTGACGGCGGCAAAGGCAGAATCATCGAGTACTATGGACCCGGACTGACATGCCTGTCGGCGATGGACCGCCATGTTATCGCAAACATGGGCGCAGAACTTGGTGCGACCACCTCGGTATTTCCCTCGGACGAGGAGACATGCCACTTCCTGAAACGCCAGAAGCGC
>Ga0209240_1000734_pt1 | contig 13474 bp, 10 predicted proteins | sample GraSoi_2013_80cm_FD_185828 | JGI IMG/M metagenome (GOLD analysis project Ga0209240, IMG submission 185828) | Grasslands soil microbial communities from the Angelo Coastal Reserve, California, USA - Sample 9_17_2013_80cm (SPAdes) (version 2) | ecosystem: Environmental > Terrestrial > Soil >...
TAGGGCTAGCCACAGGCATCCCGGAGCAATCTGTCTGTGGTCAGTGGGGTGGAGGCGCCAACGAAGCTCCCTCTGGCCAGGTGCCTCCGCCTTGCTCCTTAGCCACCTGCACCTAGTGGGAGAAGGTGCTCGTGGTCAGGGGTGGAGGCACTCTTCCGGTGGAGGCGAGCGATGTGTAGCTGGCTTGTGGTCAATCATCATATGGCAAGTAGTGTTCGGATGTTGGCCACTCTTAGAGTCTGTCCGAAAACATCAGGCGGGATTACAAAGTTTTCGGAGCATGAGGCGGATTGAGGCAAGCCGCAGGAACGCCAGCGCGTTGCGATTGAGGTTCTCCCAATCCTTGGCAAGCCTTCGGCAGCGGTTGAGCCAAGCAAAGGTGCGTTCGACGACCCAACGGCGTGGAAGCACCACGAATCCTTTCGTCCGATCGGAGCGCTTGACGATTTCAGTTTCGAGCTGAGGCAAGATCTTCGCCAAGGCCTTTTGAAAGTCTGGCCCCTGGTAGCCACCATCGGCAAAGAGCTTTTTCAAGAAAGGGTACATCCCGAAAAGGGTCGCAAGAAGCAGGATGCCGCCATCGCGATCTTGGATATCGGCAGGATGAATGATGGCGTGCAGCAGCAAACCCAGCGTGTCTACGAGAATATGGCGCTTCTTGCCCTTGACCTTTTTGCCCGCGTCATAGCCATGCGGATCGATGCAGGCCCCCCTTTTTCAGCGCTCTTCACGCTTTGGCTATCGACGATGGCGGCGGTCGGGCTGGCTTCTCGTTCGCCGTGCTCCCGACACGCCACATAAAGCGCGTGATGGATGCGATCCAGCGTGCCGTCGTAACTCCACAAGTCGAGATAGTCGAAAAGTGTGCTGCGCGGCGGCAGATCTTTCGGGATCGCACGCCACTGGCATCCCGTGCTCAAAATATACATGATCCCGTTCATCACTTCGCGCACCTCGACATGGCGCTTGTTGCCGCCGCGCTTGGCGGGCGGGATCAATGGTTCGACATGCGCCCATTCATCGTCGGTCAGGTCACTCGGATATCGCAATTTGCTGCGGTCGTAACGTCCGCGGTTCTTCGCCGTCCACATCGGTGGTGCCCCTCTCGAATCAGGTCACCACTTTGAATCACAAACGATTCAAAGGATTCAAAATGTTTTCGGACGGACACTAAACTATCGGGGACGTTGTCTTTGATGGCGCATAACGAATGCTTGCGGGTCCAATATTCGATCTGCGCGGACCTCGATAGATCTACGGGTCACGTGGAATAATACGTGGCGGACCATGACGTTAGTCCGCTGACGCGGCGATCGCAGGGCGCCGGTCTTGCGCGCGCCGCCGCGAGCGACGCAACTGCGAGACACCAAAACCGGTCCATCCTTCTTAACCATAGCGCGAGGCGTGGACCGGCGGCCGAGCGCGCGCATCAATCTTTGAAGAAACGTTAACAACATCCATCGCATGCTCGCGCCATGGCGTGGGGAGTGCGTTGGTATCTCGTCGGCTCCATCATCCTTGGCCTTCTCGGCGTGTTAGCGGGTTGCAGCGGCGGCGGCTTTTTTGCCGAGCGCGAGCCGTGGCGCCACGAGGCCGAGGTGCAATGCCTCAACATGGGCGCCGTCAAGGAAGGCGCGGGCATCGTTCGCATCCGGCCGATCCGGGGTCCCGGGATGTGCGGCGCCGATTTTCCGCTCAAGGTATCGACCTTGGGCGAGAGCGGACCGCTCGGCTATAGCGACGAGCTGCGTCCGCCCGGCGACATTCCGCGCGGTGCGCCGCCGCCGCGTTGGCCGATCCGCCCGGCGGAGCCGCCTTACCAATCGCGCGTGCTGCCGGACTACCAGTCGCCTCCGCCGCAACCGCCGCGGCGTGACACCGCCCCCGATGAGCCCGTGTCGCTCAACCCGCCGGGCGTGGTCGATCGGCCCACTGTCCCGGCCGAGCCCTACGACTTTCGCCGACCCTACGGGGTGACACCCGCCGCTCCGCCGCCGAAATCGCGCTCGCCGTCCCCGATGGGCTCCCCTCGCGATGACTTCTCGCCCGAGCCCTACGAGCGCCGGCCGCTGGTCGACGCGCCGGGCCCGCCGCGCGATGCCCCGCGCGGGTCCGCGCGCGAGTCGCCGCCGGGTGCGTTGGGTCCCGCCCGCGACATCCCGCCGACGCCAGCGTTCACGCCGGTCGCGGTGAGCCCGCCGGCGACGCTCGCATGCCCGATCGTGTCCGAGCTCGAACGCTGGATCGCCGGCGCCGTGCAGCCGGCGGCGATGCGCTGGTTCCGCTCGCCGGTTGTCGAGATCAAACAAATTTCCGCCTATTCCTGTCGCGGCATGAACGGCAATTCGCGGGCGAGCATTTCCGAGCACGCGTTCGGTAACGCGCTCGACATCGCGGCGTTCACGCTCGCCGACGGACGCAAGATCACGGTGAAGAACGGCTGGCGCGGATTGCCGGAGGAGCAGGGCTTTCTGCGCGACGTGCAGGCCGCGGCCTGCGATCAATTCAGCACGGTGCTGGCGCCCGGCTCGAACGTCTATCACTACGACCACATCCACGTCGATTTGATGCGCCGGCGCGACGGCCATCGCGCGTGCAACCCGCACTCCGTCTCGGGCGAAGAGGTCGCCGCGCGCGCCGCGCGATACGCGATCAAGCGCGATCCGGGCATTACCGGCTCGCTCGCACCGCGCCGGTCGGCGGCGCCGCGGTGGCCGTTTGATCCCGACGAGGAGCGGCGCGAGCGCGCGCTACCCATGGCCCAGCCCGGCGAGGACGGGGAAGACGACTGACGCGACCGGATTTTTAGGTAGTTCGCGCGCAAAGATCGAGGCCGGGGGGTCCACCGCTCGTTCCCGCGTAAGCGGGGATCCAGTCTGCTGTCCGGATCTGGGTTCCGGCCTTCGCGGGGACGAGCGGAATAGAGGCGGCAGGGGGGGTCTGCGACACCATGCGGCACCTCTTACAATGCCGCCATGGGATACCAATATTTGGGTGGACCAAACGGTCTGTCTGGGAGGATTTCCATGCTTTCCTTGCGCGTTCGTCCGCTGCTTGCGCTTTGCGCCGTGGCGGCGGTGCTGGCCTTCGCGATGACCGATGCCGATGCCCGCGCCGGTCGCGGCGGAAGCTTCGGCAGTCGCGGCTCGCAAACCTTCTCCGCGCCGCCGTCGACGACGACATCGCCGGGCGCGCGGCCGATCGAGCGCAGCATGACGCAGCCGGGGCAGCCGGGCGGCACGTTCGCGCAACGCCCGGCGGTATCGTCGCCCATGGGCGGCTTCTTCAATCGGCCGGGCTTTCTCGGCGGCCTGTTCACCGGTTTCCTGGGCGCCGGCTTGCTCGGCATGCTGTTCGGCCATGGTTTCCTCGGCGGCCTCGGCGGCTTCGCCTCGATGCTCGGCCTGTTGCTACAGGTCGGCCTCATCGCGATCATCGGCTATCTGGTGTGGACGTGGTGGCAGCGCCGCAGCCAGCCCGCGCTCGCCAGCGGCCCGGCATTGCGCGATTACGCCTCCGGCGACGCACGTCCGCAGATGGGGTTCGGTGGCGGCGCTCCTGCATCGCGTGCGCGCGCATCCGGCACCGACGAAGTCGGGCTCACGCCGGATGATTTCAATGCCTTCGAGAAGACCCTGGGCGAGGTGCAGAGCGCCTATAGCGCCGAAGATCTCGCGCGGTTGCGCCGGCACGTCACGCCCGAGATGCTCTCTTATTTCTCGGAGGACCTGTCGGCGAATGCGAGCAAGGACGTCGTCAATCGGATCTCCGACGTCAAGCTGTTGCAGGGCGATCTGGCCGAGGCTTGGCGCGAGGGCGACACCGACTACGCCAGCGTCGCGATGCGTTTTTCGCTCAACGACGAGACCATCGAGCGCGACAGCGGCCGCGTGCTGCAAGGCGGGCCGGACGAAGCCACCGAAGTGTGGACCTTCATGCGCATGCGCGGCGGCCATTGGCTGGTGTCAGCGATCCAGCAGTCGTAACGCGGACACGCTCTCTCAACGTCATGGCCGGGCATGGCGCGTCGCAAGACGCGCGTGAACGCGCTTATGCCTGGCCATTTTCGTTGGCGATGTCAGGGCGCAGGCTGCCGTCTCAGCATGACAGCGATCGCGCGGCTTTGCTCACGCCACCGCGCGTGAGTCGCGATCACCGCTCCGGCTTGCCGTATCCGCCCGCGGTCGGCGGCTGAATGATGATCGCCTCGCCGGCATCGATGACGGTGGCGTCGCTGCCCGCAAGCTTCTCCACGCGGCCGTCGTTGCGCCGCACCGAGTTCTCGCCGATCTCACCGGCTTCGCCTCCCGCCAAGCCGAACGGACGCACGCGGCGGTGGCCCGACAGGATCGTGCAATCCATCTTTTCCAGGAAACGGATCGTCCGACGCACGCCGTCGCCAGCATTCCAGCGGCCGCGTCCGCCCGAACCTTCACGGATGTGGAAATCCTCGAGCAGGACCGGGTAGCGGAACTCCAGCACCTCCGGGTCGGTCAACCGCGTGTTGGTCATGTGGGTGTGCACGGCGTCGGTGCCGGGAAAGCCTGGGCCCGCCGGCGAGCCCGAGCATATCGTCTCGTAGTACTGGTACTTGGCGTTGCCGAAATTGAGGTTGTTCATGGAGCCCTGGGCGGCGGCGAGCGCGCCGAGCGCGCCGAACAGGCAATTCGTCACCACCTGCGACGTCTCCACGTTGCCGGCGACGACCGCGGCGGGATATTCGGGCGACAGCATCGATTTTTTCGGGATGACGATGTTGATCGGCCGCAGGCAGCCGCCGTTCATCGGGATCTCGTCGTCGACCATCACCCGAAACAGGTAGAGCACGGCGGCGCGCGCCACCGGTTCGGGCGCGTTGAAATTGGTGTTCTGCTGCGGCGAGGTGCCGGTGAAATCGACGGTCGCCTCGCGCTTGTCCTTGTCGACGCTGATCTTGACCTTGATCCACGTGCCTTGGTCCATCTCGCATTCGAACGCGGCATCGTGGATGCGATCGATGACGCGGCGAACGCTCTCGGCCGCGTTGTCCTGCACGTGCTGCATATAGGCTTTGACCACCGGCAGCGTGAAGTGCGCGACCATCTTGCGCAGCTCCTGCACGCCCTTCTCGTTGGCCGCGATCTGCGCCTTGATGTCGTTGACGTTCTGCAGCGCATTGCGGGCGGGATATTTCGCGCCGGTGAGCAGGTCGTAGAGCGCCTGTTCGCGGAAGCGGCCGCGGTCCACCAGCTTGAAGTTGTCGATGTAGACCCCTTCTTCCTCGATCGTGGTCGCGTTCGGCGACATCGAGCCGGGAGAAATGCCGCCGACGTCGGCGTGATGGCCGCGCGAGGCGACCCAGAACAGGAGCTCGCGGCCGACATCATCGAAGACCGGCGTGCACACGGTGATGTCGGGCAGATGCGTGCCGCCGTTGTAGGGCGCGTTGATGGCGTAGACGTCGCCCGGCGCGATCTTGCCCTTGTTCTCGCGGATGATGGTTTCGACCGCGCGGTCCATGGAGCCGAGATGCACCGGCATGTGCGGCGCGTTGGCGACGAGCGTGGAGTCGGCGGCGAACACCGCGCAGGAGAAGTCGAGCCGCTCCTTGATGTTGACCGAATAGGCGGTGTTCTGCAGCGACACGCCCATTTGCTCGGCGATCGACATAAACAGATTGTTGAACACTTCGAGCATCACCGGGTCGGCGGCGGTGCCGACGGCGCTTTGCCGCTTGAGCGGCACGACCCGGTCCAGCACGAGGTGGTTCTTGGCAGTGATTTGGGCGCGCCAGCCGTCCTCGACCACGATGGCCTGATGCGGCTCGATGATGATGGCCGGGCCGTGTACGGCGTGGCCGGGGGAAAGCTGCTCGCGCGTGAACACCGCGGCCTCGTGCCACTGGCCGCGCGAATAGAATTTCGTCCGGCGCGCCGGGGAGGGGAGCGCAGCGCTCGTCGTCGACAACACCGGCTCGGTGAACTTGGTGCCGCCGCCGACCGCTTCGACCGACACCGCTTCGACCACCAGCTCCTTGCTCTCGTCGATGAATCCGAACCGCGATTTGTGCGCGGCCTCGAAGGCGGATTTCATCTCCGCGAGGGAAGGGCGGCCACTCTCTTCGTGGGGAGCGTGGAGGGAAAACGCCGGCACGACCAGCGCGGTGTCGGTGCCGGCGTAGCGGATGTGCGCGCGGATGAAGACCTCAACCGCTTGCGCGGCCACGCCCTGGTCAACGACTTCGCGCCTGGCGTCCTCCGCCAATCGCCCGCCGACGCGCGCGATCGATGCCCGCGCCGTATCCCCGAATGGCTCTTCGACCGCCTGCTGGCGCGTGGCGCGGATGTCGGCGAGGCCCATGCCGTAGGCGGATAGGAGCGAGGAGAACGGATGGATCAGCACCTTGGTCATGCCGAGCGCGTCGGCGACCAGGCAGGCATGCTGGCCGCCGGCGCCGCCGAAGCAGTTGAGCGTGTAGCGCGTCACGTCGTAGCCGCGCTGCACCGAGATTTTCTTGATCGCGTTCGCCATGTTCTCGACCGCGATCTTGATGAAGCCGTCGGCGACGTCTTCGCCCGAGCGGCCATCGCCGATCTCGCGGGCGAGCTCCGCAAAAGCCGTGCGCACCCCGTCGGTATCGAGGGGAAGGTTCTGCTGCGGACCGAAAATCTTCGGAAAGAACTCCGCCATCAGCTTGCCGACCATGACGTTGGCGTCGGTGAGCGCGAGCGGCCCGCCGCGGCGGTAACACTTCGGGCCGGGATTGGCGCCGGCGCTGTCGGGCCCGACGCGGAAGCGCGCGCCGTCAAAATGCAGGATCGAGCCGCCGCCCGCCGCCACCGTGTGGATGAGCATCATCGGCGCGCGCATGCGCACGCCGGCGACCTCCGTCTCGAAGGCGCGCTCGTACTCGCCGTCGAAGTGGGAGACGTCGGTCGAGGTGCCGCCCATGTCGAAGCCGATCAGGTGCGAGAAGCCGGCCTCGCGTCCGGTCTCCGCCATGCCGACCACGCCGGCTGCCGGTCCCGACAGAATCGCGTCCTTGCCTTGGAACAGCTCCGCCGCGGTGAGGCCGCCGGACGACATCATGAACATCAGGCGAGGGGCTTTATGACTCGAGTTCTCCTCACTTGCCGCGGCGGGCTCCCTCTCCCGCTTGCGGGGGAGGGTTGGGGAGGGGGAATGTCCGCGCGAATCCGAGGCTCGGGCGTCGCCATTCGCGGCACCGGAAGTGCCCATGTCGCGCGCCACCTGCGCCACGTATCGCTGCAGGATGGGCGAGAGGTAGGCGTCGACCACCGTGGTGTCGCCGCGGCCCACGAGCTTGATCAGCGGCGAGACCTCGTGGCTGACCGATACCTGCGGGAAGCCCAGCTCGCGCGCGAGCGCGGCCACGCGCTGCTCGTGCTCGCGATAGCGGTAGGCGTGCATGAACACGATCGCGACCGCCTTGATGCCGGCCGCGAGCGCGGCCGAGAGCTCGGCGCGCACGGCGGCAAGGTCCGGCTCCTTCTCCACCGTACCGTCGGCGCGCACGCGCTCGTCCACCTCGACCACGCGCTCGTAGAGCATCTGCAGCTTGATGATGTGGCGGGCGAAAATTTTCGGGCGCGCCTGATAGCCGATCTTGAGCGCGTCGCGAAATCCCTTGGTGATGAGCAGCAGCGTGCGCTCGCCCTTGCGCTCGAGCAGCGCATTGGTCGCGACCGTGGTGCCCATCTTCACCGAGCCAATGATCCCCTGGGGGATCGGCTCGCCCGGCTTGACGCCGATGAGATTGCGGATGCCCTGCACCGCGGCGTCGCCATAGGCCTCGGGGTTGTCGGAAAGAAGCTTGTGGGCGACGAGCGCGCCGTCAGGCCGGCGTCCGATCACGTCGGTGAAGGTGCCGCCGCGATCGATCCAGAAATCCCAGCTGCCGTCGGTTTGCATCGCCGTGCGCCTGCGCGTGTACTGGCCGCTTTATAGGGGCGTCGGCGCCCGAGGCGAAGCATCTCATTGCCCATGGAGCTTGGCCCTGCTCCGCCCCCGCCGTTGGCTCGGGCTTTTTTTGCGCGTTCTGGCGTCCCAATGTCGCTGCAATCTCCCATATGATGGCGCCAGGGGCAGTTTGCGAACTCCGCTCTCGGGGCCACGCCAATGGTGCGATTTTCGGCGTCCGCAGCAGCTGTGGCGGTCGCGCTGGCCACCGCGCCTGCCTGCGCGCAGGTCCAATGGCGTCTCCCGTCCGCCTACCCGGCTGATAATTTTCACAGCGAAAATCTCGCCGCCTTCGCCAAGGACGTGGGCGAGGTGACGGGCGGCAAGCTCGCGATCAAGGTCTATCCCAACGCGTCGTTGTTCCCGGCGCCCGCCATCAAGAGCGCGGTGCGAATCGGCCAGGCGCAGGCGGGCGAGATCCTGATCTCGCTGCACGACAACGAAGACCCGATGTTCGGTGTCGACGTGGTCCCGTTCCTGGCCGCGAGCTATGGCGACGCGCGCAAATTGTGGGCGGCGTCGAGGCCCGCGATCGAACGCAAACTCGCCGCGCAAGGCCTGATGGTGCTGTTCGCGGTTCCCTGGCCGCCGCAGGGCATCTACGCGAAGAAGGAGATCAACACCATCGCGGATATGCGCGGGCTCTCCTGGCGCGTGTACAACGCGGGGACCGAGCGCATCGCGCAGATCGTCGGCGCTTATCCCGTGACGATCCAGGCGGCCGACTTGCAGCAGGCGCTCGCCACTGGGCTGATCAACGCCTTCGTGACTTCGGTCGCGACCGGGTACGACAGCAAGGCATGGGAGACCATGACCTATTTCTACGACACGCAGGCGTGGCTGCCGAAGAACGTCACCTTGATAAACAAGGCGGCCTTTGATCGCCTCGACAAGCCGACGCAGGATGCGCTGCTCAAGGTCGCCGCCGCGGCCGAAACGCGCGGCTGGTGGATGTCGCAGGATAAGCACAAGTGGTACGGCGAGCAGCTCGCCGCCCACGGCTTGAAGGTATTGTCGCCGAGCGAGGACTTGAAGACGGGCCTGCAGCAGATCGGCGAGCGCCTCACCGCGGAGTGGCTCACCAAGGCCGGCGCCGACGGCCAAGCCGTGATCGACGCTTACAAGAAGCTCGGCACGTAACGCGCGGCGGCTGATCGCGGACCCACGGTCGCCAAAATTGGTGGGGGCCCGGCGGTTTTCCGCCGAGCCCCCTTGAAGCGCATCAGCCGGCCTGTAAGCCGGGTTCTGTGAGGCGAGGCTTGCGCCTCGCGTGACGGCCATTCCTCTGCGACGCCGGTTGCCCGGCGCCTTCAGCAACCTACCCGGACGGCCGGATCCGGACATGGATCCCGAAGACCGCTTCCGCTCTCGCAGAGGCGAGCTCCGCGCCGTCCCTATTCGGTCTTGCTCCCGGTGGGGTTTACCGTGCCGTCTGCGTTGCCGCAGACGCGGTGCGCTCTTACCGCACCGTTTCACCCTTACCGCTCCCTCCCCGCAAGTGGCGAGCGATGGGCGCGGCGGTCTGTTCTCTGTGGCACTGTCCCTGGGCTTACGCCCGCCGGACGTTATCCGGCACCGTATGTCCATGGAGCCCGGACTTTCCTCTCAGGTCCACCTTTCGGCATTGACCCGAGCGGCCGTCCAGCCGACTGACGCGTAAGGGATGGGGTGTGCGCGGGAGAACGTCAAGGCCTGCGCCACGATCGCGTTAGCGCTGGCGAGGCCGGCGCTGATGGCCTCAACCAGGTTTGCCGACGCTGAGCCGGGCGTCGCGCGCCGCGAGGAGGTCCTTCAGCGTCGAGACGGTCGAGACATCGATGACGCCGTCGACCTGTTGCGGGCGGAAATGGCGCTGGAAGGCAGCCACGGCGTCGCGAGTGGCGCTATCGAGATAACCGCTGGCGGTGACGTCATAGCCGTAGCGCGCCAACAGCGTTTGCGCCTCTTCGATGGCGGGATTGGTTTCGCCGAGCGTGAAAATCGCTCCCGTTGGGTCGATAGGAGCGGGCTTCACCCACAGGCCGATGCCGGAATCGGCAAGCGTCTTCCAGGGAAATTTTTCGCCGGGATCGCGCTTGCGCGAGGGCGCAACGTCGGAATGGGCAAGCACGCGCTCGGCAGGAATCCGGTGGCGGGTGAAAATGCTGCGGCAGAGCGCCGTCCCCGCCGCGACCTGCCGTTTCGGAAAGGCGGGATAGCCATGATCATGGCCGGGATTGGCGATCTCGATGCCGATCGAGCGCGAATTGATGTCGCTCTCCCCCGCCCACGACGACGTCCCCGCGTGCCAGGCGCGCCGCGCCTCGGCGACCAATTGGATGATATAGCCGTCCGGCAGCACGACGTAGTGGGCGGAGACTTCGCTGCTCGGGTTGCACAGCAGCCTGATCGCGGCTTGGTCGTCCGGCATGCCGGTATAATGCAACACGATCGTGTCGGGCGCGTCCGTGCCTCTGCGCTCGCCGTGGTTCGGCGAAGGTCTCACCTCGGCGACGACGGAGGATTCGGGACGCAACTCGGACGCAACCATACGCGCACCGCCAGGGATGTTTGCAGGAGCCGTTTCCACTTGCGCAAGACGAAAGGCTCTTCGGCAGGAGCGGCGATTGTGCAGAAACAACGCGACGAGACAAGCGCGGACGCGCGCCCGCGCGCTGACTTTGGCGAATCCCGTTCGTTGCAGGCGAGACGCGCCTCAAAAAAGCGACGGCCGGGCCAGCTTGTCGCCGACCCGACCGTCGAACTCCGGGACGCCTTCGTCCCGCCTACGCTACTCACGCAACGCTCGACGCTCGCGACAATACGCTACTCGCTCATCGGCCCCGACATAATGTTCCCCGAACCTCCTTGTTAGCGTTCCGCCGGCGGAGCGGTCGGCCGCGGCGCCATTCCGGTGGTCGGCGACCCGCCCGCGCCGCTCGTCGTGCGTGCAGGGGGCTTGTAGTACTGGAAGTCCGGCGCGTTCTTGAGCTGGTCCTTGGTCCAGCTCACCTTGAGCTTGACCATGGTGGGGTCGTCATTGCGGCTGGCCATGGCGGTGTTGCCACCAGCGCCAGTGCTGCTGCCGGTATCGGCGGGAACCGGCTGGAACGCGCTCATGTCGATGGCGACGCTCTTTTCGCCGATACCGAGGAATCCGCCCACACCCACGATCAGCCCGAAGATCTTGCCGTTCTTGTCGAACAGCATGTCACTCACATTGCCGATGTGCGCGTTGTCCGGGCCGAGGACATCGGTACCTTTAAACTTGGAGAAAACCCACTGGTCCGTGCTCTGCGCCGCGATGAATTTCGCGGTGTCATGCGGGACGGCCGGGGCGGCATCGGTTTTCGCCGCCGGTTGCTTTGACATGTCGGCCTGCGCCAGGGCGCCTGAAACCATCAGCGCGCTCACCGCCGCCGAAATCATGAGTGCTTTGATCATCTTGTGGCCTCCAATCAGGTTTGTTCCGTCAAGGAAAAAAAAGGAAAGCCTTCCTTGGCCCGGAACAACTCGCGAGCACAGCCCCGCGTTCCCCGTGTTTGGAACCTCGGAGGCGCGTGAGAAGGCGCCGCGCCGTTAACCACGGATTGATTTCGTGTCGCGCCCCTGGAAGCCCCGCGGCGCAGTCTCAGGGGGACACACCGGGAATTGCCCCTCAACCATTCCTTAAGCGGGCATCCCATTAATGGGCCATGGAGATTCCGCTTGAGCCGGGGCGCGGACGCGCCCGGGCGGTTGATTGACGCCCAAGTGATCCCATGATAACCCATAGTGTCCCATGCGGTGATGCGGCGTCCAAGACCGCCTCCGCAGGGGCGGCGCGGGTGGCTTGGGCTCGCGCCCCAGGAGCGCGGAAGCGACCCGCGGGGGTGAACCAGGGACGTCATGGACCGCTTCGTCTCCCATTACACCTTGCGCCTCGATACGAAGGGCCGGGTGTCGATCCCGGCGCCGTTCCGCGCGGTGCTCGCGCGCGACGGCTTCGAGGGCCTCTATTGCTATCCGACGCTCGACCGGCCCGCGCTCGACGCCGGCGGCAATGCGTTGCTCAAGGAAATCGAGACGCTGATCGGACGCTTTCCGCCTTATTCGGAGGAGCGCGAGCAGTTTTCGGCAGCGCTCTACGGCACGAGCGAGGTGTTGAAGATCGACGGCGAGGGCAGGGCGATCCTCACCGAACCGCTCAAGAGTCACGCCAGCATCAAGGACGAGGTCGCCTTCGCCGGTCTCGGCCACAAGTTTCAGATCTGGGAGCCCGGACGCTTCCGCGCGGAACTCGCGGAGGCCACCGAGAAGGTTCGCGCGCTCACGAAGCAGCTGGGCTCCCGGGTAGCGGCGGAAGGCCCGCACGGAGCACGGGAATGATGGCGAGCCGCGACAGCGGACGCGCTGTCGCTGGCGGACTGGCTCGTCACATTCCCGTGCTCGGCCGCTCCACGGTCGAATTCCTCGCGGTCCGCGCCGGCGGCGTCTACGTCGACGCGACCTTCGGTGCCGGCGGCCACACCCGCGATATCCTCGCGGCGGCGAACTGCAACGTCATCGGCATCGACCGTGACCAAAGCGCAATCGCGCGCGGCGCCGACCTCGTGCGCGAGGCCGGCGGCCGGCTCGTCCTGGTGGAGGACAAATTCTCCAATCTGGAAGCGGTCGCGCGCAGCTGCGGCTATGACGCGATCGACGGCGTCGTCTTCGACCTCGGTGTCTCCTCGATGCAGCTCGACGAGGCGGCGCGTGGATTTTCCTTCCGCCATGATGGTCCGCTCGACATGCGCATGGGCCGCGACGGGCCGACCGCGGCCGACGTCGTGGCGGCGGCATCCGAGCGCGAGCTTGCGGCCATTTTCGCGACGCTGGGCGAAGAGCGCCGTGCGCGCAGCATTGCTCGCGCTATCGTCGCCGCGCGCGGGCAAGTACCGATCCACACCACGCGCGCTCTCGCCGACATCATCACCGGCATCGTGCATGCGCGCCCGGGCGCGATCCATCCGGCGACCCGGACGTTCCAAGCGCTGCGCATCTTCGTCAACGGGGAGCTGGCCGAACTCGCCGCCGGCTTGGCCGCCGCCGAGCGGGCGCTCAAACCGGGCGGCCGGTTGGTGGTCGTAGCATTCCATTCGCTCGAGGACCGGATCGCAAAATCCTTCCTGATCGAACGCAGCCGGCCGAGCGCTCCCTCGCGCCATCGTCCGGCGCCGGCACAAACAGCCGCGACCTTTCGTATCCTGACCAACCGGCCGGTCGTGCCTGACGAGGCCGAGATCGGCGCCAATCCCCGCGCGCGCTCAGCCAAGCTACGGGCGGCCGAGCGCACCGACGCCGCGATCGCCAACCGCCATGCCACCCGCTTGCTCCCGCCGTTGCCGTCGGTCGGCGAGGTCATCGCTCGCCAAGGATCGGGGCGGCCGCGATGATGCGCATTCTCAACATCTGCGTGATCGGCGCGCTCGTGCTGGCGGCGGCCGACGTCTACAAGATCAAGTTCGAATCCACGCGGCAGGCGCAGCGCGTCGCCAAGCTACGGCTCGAGATT
>Ga0209240_1000736_pt1 | contig 13451 bp, 9 predicted proteins | sample GraSoi_2013_80cm_FD_185828 | JGI IMG/M metagenome (GOLD analysis project Ga0209240, IMG submission 185828) | Grasslands soil microbial communities from the Angelo Coastal Reserve, California, USA - Sample 9_17_2013_80cm (SPAdes) (version 2) | ecosystem: Environmental > Terrestrial > Soil >...
AACGCCAGCGCCGGAACGCCTATAACGCCAAGCCATCGCCCTCCCCTGAGATGAAATCGCCCGTGTCGCAGGGAGACGGACGGTTCAACGACGGCTGCGTGACCTTGGGACATTGCGCACAAGCGTCAGCCGGGCGGGTTAGTTGGCGTTGGAGAGCTCCTTCTTTTGAGTTCTTGAGCGCAGCCTGCCGGTTTCTGGGTCAAATTCCCGAAGCCAAACGGCGCAGGCTTCGCGCTGAGCCGCGAACTTGCGCTTGAAGCTGGGTTCGCCTTTGGATCTGATACACCATCCGGGCACATCGTTCTCATCGAAGGTGACCCGGGCCACTTCTTCCTGGTTCTTGTTGAAGTAGATCATAGTCGACGCAAGCATGGAATCCTCTGTGAGAGTGCAAATAAACCGGCTCGCTGCGCGTTGGGCTTGGCATGTGGCCGCGCTGCTGGGGAGTCAGAAATTAGACGCTGATGGCAGGCGAAAAGGACGCCAGATACAGGAAAGTGAGTAGCAAAACGGCACCATCACCTAGTATGGCAACCGTCGCGTGTGGATTGCTTGCGCGCGGTCAGGGTTCTCCCCGACAATATGTAATTCGACGAGGTGTGATTTTTGGTCACGGCGAGTGAGGTCGGGGTCCCCGGAGTGTCGAGGAAGATGGCGACACAGTTCAATTCACCCAAGCGTTTTGTTGCCTATTTTTCCATGGAGATTGCGCTGGAGAACGCCATGCCCAGCTACAGTGGCGGTCTCGGCGTCCTGGCGGGCGACACCATTCGAGCGGCTGCGGATATTCGCCTGCCGATGGTGGCGGTATCTCTTCTGTATCGCAAAGGATACTTTTCGCAGCGGCTTGCGGAGGATGGCACGCAGACGGAGGAGCCGGTCGCCTGGCGCCCCGAGGATTTTCTCACGGAGGAGGATGTACGGGTGTCCGTGCCTTTGGAAAATCGCCGTATCGAGCTGCGCGCATGGCGTTACACCGTTAAGGGGGTGCGCGGCTTTGAAGTGCCTGTCTACTTTCTGGACGCTGATTTGCCGAGCAACGCTGAACTTGACCGTAGTCTGACCGGAAGCTTGTATGGTGGCGATGCCTACTATCGCCTCTGCCAGGAAGTGCTGCTGGGCATCGGCGGGGTACGCATACTGCGCGCGCTGGGCTATAACGACTTGACGCGCTATCACATGAACGAGGGGCACGCGGCCCTGCTTTCCCTCGAGCTACTGGGGGAAGAAGCAGAAAAAGCGGGCCGAACGTCAATCCGCGGCGAAGACATCGAAAAGGTCCGGAGCAAGTGCGTTTTTACCACCCACACACCCGTTCCCGCCGGGCACGACCGCTTTCCGATGGAATATTTGACGCGGGTTTTCCCGGACCAGAATGGCTTTTTCGACCTGAAGGATGCCTCTTCGGCCGACCTCATGAAGCGCGTGCTGCAAGCGGAGCGCGATTTCCCCGATTTGCAGGAAGCCGCGCTGGCCGGAGCCTCGTTGAACATGACGTACCTGGCTCTGAGCCTGAGCACCTACGTCAACGGCGTCGCCAAGCTGCACGGAGAAACCTCGCGCAAAATGTTTCCGCAGGTGCCTATCGAAGCGATCACGAATGGCGTCCACGCCGCTACCTGGGCTTCACCGGCGTTCCAGGAGCTATTTGACCGCTGCATCCCCTCCTGGCGCGAGGACAATTACAGCTTGCGTACCGCGCTCGGACTCCCGCCGGAGGAAGTCTGGTCCTCGCATTTAATTGCGAAGCACGAGCTTTTTGAAACTGTGCGCAAGAAAACGGGTTTGGCCCTGGACCCCGAAGCGTTCACCATCGGCTTCGCGCGCCGCGCCACGGGATACAAACGCGCGGACTTAATTCTTTCCGACCTGGACCGCCTGCGCCAGATTGCCAAAAGCGCCGGAAAATTTCAGATTGTGTATGCCGGCAAGGCACATCCGCACGATAGCGGCGGCAAGGACATCATCCGCAAAATTTTTCAAGCCAAGAAGGCTCTGCGCAAAGCCGTGCCCATCGTGTTTCTCGACGAATACAACCTCCAGGTCGGCGGGCAAATCACTTCTGGCGTGGATTTATGGCTGAACACACCGCAATACCCGCTGGAAGCTTCCGGAACGAGCGGAATGAAAGCGGCGCTGAATGGCGTGCCCAGTCTGAGCATTCTGGATGGCTGGTGGGTGGAAGGGCACATCGAAGGAATCACCGGATGGTCCATCGGCGAGCCGCACGTGCCGGGAGCCACCCCAATCGAGATGGACAATGCTAGCGAGGCGCAATCGCTGTACGCCAAGCTGGAAAATATAATCCTGCCCATGTTCTACAAAGAGCGGGCGCGCTATTTGAGCGTGATGCAGCACGCGATTGCCATCAACGGATCGTTTTTCAATACGCAGCGCATGGTGCAGCAATACGTCACCGACGCGTATCTGCGCTAAATCCCAGCCGCTTCATTTTCTTCAGCAACAATTCCATTTCCGCTTGCGTGCCGATGGTGATGCGCACAAATCCCGGGCCGAGGTCCTTGGTGCGCTCGCGCAGCAGAATCCCCTCGCGTTCCAGCCGGTGAAACAACCGCGGGCCCTGCGGTCCGAAATTGGCCAGCAGAAAATTCCCCGCGCTGGGGAAACTCCTGACGCCCAAATTGCGCAGCTCTGCTTCAAACCAGCCTCGGATACGCCGAATTCCACGCGCATAGCGGCGGATAGCGCCGCTATCGCGGACTGCGGCTTCCGCCGCCACCAGCGCGGCCAAATTCACGGGAAAGGGCGGCATCGCACGCCGCAGATAAGACAGCGACTTCGCGCCCGCGATGACCGCGCCAAGCCGCAGAGCGGCGAGCCCCGCAGCCTTGGAGAACGTCCGCGTGATAAACAAATGCGGGTATTTACCAATGTACGGGACGAGTGTGGTTCCGGAAAATTCGGCGTAGGCCTCGTCGATCACGACGGCGGTGTTGGTCGCCGCCCGCAAAATTTTCTCGACCTCGCCAACCTGCAGCAGCGTTCCCGTCGGATTATTCGGATTGCAGATGAACAGCACGCGAGGCTTCTTTCGCAGCGCCGCAAGAATGTCCGACATCGGGAATTCCATGTTGGGGCCGTACCGGTGCGCTTCGACCCGGGCTCCCGCGATTTCCCCGTAATAGCGATACATTGGAAAAGTTGGCTCGCAAATCAGGATGCTGGAACCCGATTCCACAAAAGTGTCGAAGAACACGCGCAGCGCGTCATCGCCGCCGTTGGTGAGCAGCAGTTCCTTGATCTGGACGCCAAAATGGCGCGCGAGCCGCGCAGTGCCGCGCTGGTATTCGGGATACATGGCGAGCTGCTTGGGAGACACCTTCCCGAGGGCGCGAATGACTGCGGCCGAGCAACCGGCGGTATTTTCGTTGAAGTCCAGCCGTACTTTGCCCTCGCGGCCCTCGGCGGGAGCCTCATAGGTCTGGCGTTCGAGAATGGCCTTACGCACGGGAAGATGAGCGGTCATGCAGAAAAAGGTAGCACACGGCCGCTCGGATACGCGAAAGAGCCGCGCCGGGCCAGGGAGCCATCGCTAGACAAAATGGTTGAAAAGGTTGTTTAAGGATTCGGCCAGCGTCGGATGAGCGAAAATGCCTTCCTGCAGGGTCGTGAATGGCAGACGGCCCATCATCGCCACTTCCAGCAGGGCCATGATTTCGCCGCCCTCAATCCCCAGAATGGCGGCCCCAAGAATTTGATTGCTCTCGGCGTCCACGATGGCCTTTATGAAGCCGCGGCTCTCATCAACTTCGAGCGCGCGGGCAACATAGGTCATGGGCATTTTGGCGACGCGAATTTTTCTGTTTTGCGTGCGCGCCTGCGCTTCCGTTATGCCCACGCGCCCGAGCTGCGGATCGATGAAAACCGTGTAAGGAACGAAACGATTTTCGGTTGTGACGCTTCCCTTCTCGATCAGGTTCGTGCGCAGAATGCGGAAATCGTCGTACGAAATATGTGTGAACGCCGGCCCGCCCTTTATGTCTCCGAGCGCGTAGATGCCCTCGACGTTGGTTTCCAGTTTTCCGTTTACCTTGATGAAGCCGCGCTTGTCTGTGGCAATTCCAGCTGCGCTGACATTCAGGCCGTCGGTATTTGGTGTGCGGCCCGTTGCGACTAACAGGTGGGAACCTTGAACGATGAGCGGTTCCTTGTCGACCCGCGCTGTCAGTTGAATTTGTCCGCCCGATTTAACGACGCGTTCCGTTCTGGCGTTCAGCAGCACTTCGATCCCGTCTTGCTTTAGGATGGCCCGTACTTCTTCGGCAACGTCCGCATCTTCACGCAGTAACAATTGCGCCGCGGACTGGACGATGGTCACCCGGCTGCCGAGCCGCCGGAACAGTTGCCCGAATTCCAGGCCAACGTAACCGCCGCCGACCACCAGCAAATGCTCGGGAACAGACTCCAGCTCCATGATCGAAGTGCTGTCGAGAAATGGCACGTCCTTGAGGCCCTCCACGTTGGGTACTGATGGGCGCGCCCCGGCGTTGATGAAAATGCGATCCGCGGAAAGCGTGCGTTGCGCCCCATCCTTCAAGCGGACGCTCACGCTCTTGGGGCCGGTGAAGCTCGCTTCTCCGAAGATCAGGTCGAGATTGGCCGTCTTTTCCAGGCGCCGTTTGCTGCCATTGCGAAAGCTATCGACAATCTCGCGCTTGCGCTGGCGCACCCGCTGCATATCGATGCGAACGTCGCCGGTATGCACGCCGTAGTCCTTGCCCCTGCGAGCGAGGTACGCAACGCGCCCACTCGCCACCATCGTCTTTGTGGGCGTGCAGCCCTCATTGACGCAGGTTCCGCCTATGTGGCTTCGCTCAATAAGCGCCGTCCGAAGCCCCGCCTCCGCCAATACTCTACAAAGAGGAGTACCTCCTTGCCCTGAGCCAATCACAATCGCCTGGTAGTGAGTGGATGCAGTCATGGGGGCTCCTCGTGCGCGATGATTCACGGAAGTTCGCAGATTTGATGCGCAGTGCGTTGATTGGAAGCAACAGGGCTGGCGCCAACCTTTTCGGAGCCGCGCGCGGTTCCACCAGCACAATTAGAATCGGGTGATTAGGTCATGCGAAGGTTCTTGACTTTCGCTTTTTATTCGCTATAATTGCGCATGGTAGAGGAAACGGGAAACGACTGGCGGCTCCATTGCCTTTGGGCTCTCCCGGGCCGCCAGCCGTTTGAAAATCGCGCCCTTGGCCCCACCCGGCCGATGCCAATCCGGCCCTCCAGCGGCAGCCAAAAAGCCACGTAATAGGGCGGACACATGCTCGCCGACCCTGTTGCGGCAGCACATAGCCAGGCACATACTCGGAGTATGGGCGTCTTCTTCAACCGCAGCTTCTTGTTAGCGGTAATTTGCGGCGTGCTCCTCGCGGCCATACCCGGCTCGGCCGATGAAATCCGACTAAAGGACGGCAAGAAGCTCTACGGTGTAATCGTCGCCTACGAAGAAAACATGTTTAAGGTCAAAACCGACTTTGGATATGTGCTGGTCGAGAAAGACAAGATTGCCTCGATCATCCCTAGCGCCCCGGCGAGTTCCGAGGCGCAGCCCGCCCCGAAAAGTGTAGATTCAGCCAAAAATAGCACGAATGCGCAGCCCAAGCCCGAAGCCGCCGTTGCCTCGGCAACGGACTCAACGCCTTCTGCCAGCAATGCCAGCGCGAAGGCAAGCGTCCCAAGCGCCGCCAAGCGGGACAAGACCGACAAGCCGGCGGGAAAGATCACCAGCACCACAGTAAAGCCGGAGCTTCCCGCAAATGCGCCAACTGGCGAACCCGCCGCGCCGGCGCTAAAAGGCTCCCCCGCCGCAGCCAACGCGGCTCTTCCCCCCACAGCCGCGCAGCCCGCGCTGCCGAAAGAGCCGGAAGTCCCGGCAATCCGCGAGGACGTACAGGGCAATCTCTACACGAATTACACCCACGGATTCCGGATGTACAAAGCGCCGAGCTGGCAACTTCTCGACGACGCACGCAATGCCCTCCCGAACGCGATCGTTGCCATGGGCACATCAAACGAATCTACGCTGATGGTGGTAGGCCGCGAGAAAACAAAGGAGCCGCTGGACTCGGCGGCGGTAACGGTTGAAAAGCGGCTGCGCGACATCTACGAAAATTATCAGCGCGTTTCGCAGCGCAAGACGGTTGTCGGCGGATCGCCGGCCGTGGAGTTTCGCTATGGGGGCAAGGCCGACGAGCACGATTGGTCCGGCACGCTGGTAGTGATTAGCCGTGCCGGCGACATTTTCACCGTCCTCGGCATGACCTACGCAGATAGCGATTTAATCCAAATCCAGGAAAATGTGATCGCCAAGGCCATCGGCAGTCTCAATTTCGACGTCCCCGAAGTTAAAAGGTAAATTCCAGACAGCACTAGCTCACTCTCGGCTTCTTCCACTTTGCTTTTAGTCGGAATCCGCGGAGGAGTGGTCGGACGACTTGCGGTACTCGCGAATCAGCGCGATGAGCGCCTGCGCGGCGCGCGGAAGACTGCGGTCTCGCCGGTACACAAGCCCAAGCTCGCGATACAGGTCGACACCTTCCACGTTGAGCAGCTTCACTTCACCCGCTTTTACCTGGTCCTTCGCAAAACTTTCGCTGATGAACGAAACGCCCGCATCTGCTCCCACAAAGCGCTTGATCATCCCGATGCTGGGCAGTTCCATGGTGACGTGAATCCGCGATCGATACGGCCTGAACAATTTGTCGAGCACCTGCCGGGTGAAACCGGTACGCGGAAAAATCAGCGGCTGCGAGGCCACTTCCTCCAGCGTCAACTTCGACCGCTGCGCCAGCGGGTTTCGCGTGCTGACCATAAACCGCAAACGGTCGCGATGAATATGGTGGACTTTCAGGTTCGGCGATTTCGTCGGCAAAGTAACTATGCCGACGTCGATCGAGCCATCTTCCACACGCTGCAATATTTTATGGCTGAAATTCCGGTAAATACTGATGTGCACCAGCGGAAATCGCCGCTGAAACTCCGCAAAAATATCCGGCAAAAGATACAGGCAGGTTGCCTCGTTGGCGCCGAACACCACCGGACCCTGCACCACGTTGCCGCGATCCGCAACCAGCTGCACAGACTCATCGCGCAGCCGCAGCAACTTCTCCGCGTACTCGAATAGCACTTCCCCGGCCGGTGTCAGCTCCACGGATTTTGCCGAGCGATCTAGCAGCCGCGCGTGATAAGCCTGCTCCAACTGCCGTATCTGCGCGCTGACCGCGGATTGCGAGCGGAACACTTTTTGCCCCGCGCGCGAAAAACTCTTCAGCTTGGCAACGTAGACAAATGTAGCAAGTTGGTCGAAATCCATAAGTAAATCGCTCGACGTGGATTATAGCGGAATCGATGCGTCGTGTGCGGTCGTAATTCTCTTTCTAGGCATGCAGCGCTGCCTGTGAGATTACCGGAAGCTCCGGCCCAACAAGCAAGGGTTCGCCCTGTTGTACACGTTGCAAATGCTCCAGCACTGGCTTCCAGGTGTCCGCGATCGTGCCCTGGAAATGCACGGGCTGCACCCGAACGAGCGGCAGCGCCCCTTTCTTCGACAACAAACGCGCCGCGCGCGGGCTCGCAGTGAATTGCTGATGCGCTTCCAACACGCGCCGTAGCCACGACTGCTCCTCAGGCTCGATATCCGCCAGCGCCACGAATTCACGGTGCAGAACATCCTCGGCCTCTGCGCGCAAAACGTACGCCAGTCCGCCCGTCATTCCGGAGCCAAAATTTAGTCCGAGCGGTCCAAGGACCAGGACCACTCCGCCCGTCATGTATTCGCAGCCGTGCTGGCCAACACCTTCCACAACGGCCAGCGCCCCGCTGTTGCGAACGCCAAAGCGCTCCCCCGCTCTACCGGCGAGGAACAGTTGCCCCGAAGTCGCGCCATAAAGCACGGTGTTTCCGGCAAGCACATCGCCACGGCGCGAAGCCGCCGAGCCCGCGGATATCGCAATCGTTCCGCCGGAAAGCCCTTTGCCTACGTAGTCGTTCGCTTCGCCAGACAATTTCAACGTCACACCGTCCGCAAGGAACGCGCCAAAGCTTTGCCCTGCCGACCCCGTGAACGCCTGCGTAAACTCCTGATCGAGGCAGTAGTCCCGCGCCCGCCGCCGCATTAATTCCCCGCTCAGTCCCGTGCCCACGCTGCGATCGGAATTGTGAATCGGCTGCGCCTCGGTTTGCGGCGCGATCGCATTATTGAAGTGCAGCGAATCCTCAAGCGCGGCGGAATGATCGGTCGGAACCTGCTGCGGCGCCACCCGCCGTGCCTGCGAAATCGGTACTACCAAAAACGCATCCATTCCCGACCGCGTTCCCAACCGGTCATACCATCCTCGAAGCTCTCCGAGCGACCGAACACCGAGCTCCGCCATTTTCTTGCGCACTTCCTCTGCCAACGCGCGAAAATAAGCCACCACCATCTCCGGCTTGCCATTGAAGCGCAGCCGCAGCTTTTCGTCTTGCGTGGCAATTCCCACCGGGCACGTGTTCAGATGGCACTGCCGCGCCATCACGCAACCTATCGCCAGCAGCGACGCCGTACCAAATCCAAATTCGTCCGCGCCGAGAATCGCCGCAATCAAAACGTCCCGAGAAAATTTCAGGCCTCCGTCCACGCGGAGAGAGAGACGTGAACGGAGGCCCGCGCGAACCAGTGTGTCATGCGTTTCGCGCAAACCAATTTCCCACGGCAAGCCCGTATTCTTGATCGATGTAAGCGGCGAAGATCCCGTCCCGCCATTGTGCCCGCTGATCGTGATGACGTCCGCGCCCGCTTTCGCCACGCCTGCGGCGATAATACCCACGCCCGACCCCGAAACCAGCTTCACGCCAATGCGCGCTCGCGGATTCACCGTGCGCAAATCGTGAATTAACTGCGCCAAATCCTCGATGCTGTAAATATCGTGGTGCGGAGGCGGAGAAATCAGCGGCGTGCCCGGCGTCGCATGCCGAATGCGCGCGATATATTCCGTAACCTTGCGCGCCGGTAGCTGCCCGCCTTCTCCTGGCTTCGACCCCTGCGCCATTTTTATTTCGAGTTCCTGCGCGTGCACCAGGTAGTCCGCCGTAACGCCAAACCGCCCCGAAGCCACCTGCTTGATTTTGTTCGCCGCATGCGGCTCGCGACGATACAGCGAAGGATCCTCGCCGCCCTCTCCTGTGTTGCTGCGCCCGCCAAGCGAGTTCATCGCCAGCGCAAGAGTCCGATGCGCTTCAAGGCTAAGCGATCCGAGCGACATCGCTTGTGTGCTGAATCGCCGCACAATCGCATCGATCGGCTCAACTTCCTCCAACGCAACCGGGGGCGCCGGCACCGTCTCCAGCAGGTCGCGCAGAAACACCGTGCCCTGGCTCTCCGCCAGTTCCTCGAAAGCGGAAAATTTCCCAGCATCCGGCGCGCGCACGTGCGCATGCATGCGCCGCACAATTTCCGGCGAATTAGCGTGCAGCTCCGCGCCCTTTCGGAAGCGATACAACCCCGCGTCCGCCAGTTCGACGGCAGCACCCGAAAACGCCGCGCGGTGCATGCGCAAATAATCGCCAAGCAGATCGTCCAGGCTCTTCTGTCCGGGAAAATCGGCGGCATCCTCGAAAAACTCGGCGCAGACCTCTTCCGAAAGCCCGACAATCTCAAACAGATGGCTGTTGCGATAGCTCGCCAGCGTCGAGACTCCCATGCGCGCTAGAACTTTTAGCAAACCCGCGTTGATCGCCGCGCGCATTCGCTCCGTCCCGCCGGCCTCCAACGATTCCGCGAACTGCTCCGCAAGATACGGCACCACCGCACTCGCGCCCGCAGCCACCAGCAAAGCAATGTGATGCGTATCGAAAACCTGCGCCGATTCCACGATCAGCGGCACGTCCCACAAACCTTCGCGAACCATCGCCTTCCATACCGCCGCGGTGGCCAGCAGCGCCGGGAGCGCCGCGCGTTCACTGCTGATGCCGCGGTCCGAAAGGAGGAGAAGCCCCGGACGCCCGCTGCCGCTCAGAGGGGTAGTCAACTGAGCCAAACTGCAGCGCGCGCCCGGAACTTCATTTGGGGCGGAAAAAGTAAAGTCGATGTTCTGTACAGGACCGAATGTCGTAGAAAGCTCGGCGAGCTGCGCCGCGCCAATTAGGGGACTGGGCAACACGATCCCGTTCTTAAGATGCACGGCAAGCGACATCACATGCGATTCGCGCAGGGGATCGATCGGCGGGTTGGTCACCTGCGCGAAACGCTGTTTACAGTAATCCCACAGCGTGCGCGGCAAGTTAGAAAGAAACGCCGGTGGCGCATCGTCTCCCATGCTCCAGTTCGCTTCGTGCCCTTGCACCAACGGCGAAAACAGAATTTTGAATTGGTCTTCCGTCCAGCCCGCCGCCGCGGCCATGCGTTCCGGACGCTCCACGCTCACAGCCGCCGCAGCTCCAGAGACACTGACCTGCCGCACCACTGGCATCGAGTTGCGCGATTGCAGCGTAGCCAGCCGCTTCAGGATCTCGCGATAACGAAAAACAGTTCCCGTCGCGGGATTCGCCAGAATCATTTCGCCCGGTCCGAGCCGCTGGCGTTCTGCGATGCGCGACTCATCCAAGTCGATGATTCCTACTTCGGACCCCGCGATAAGCAGCCCATCGTGTGTCAGCGTGTAACGCAGCGGCCGCAATCCGTTGCGATCCAGCTTCGCGCCCACAAACTGCCCGTCGGAGAAAACCAGCGCAGCTGGGCCGTCCCACGGCTCGCCGTGCTGGGACAAAGACGCCAGCGCAGCCCGAACATCCCGCGAGAGCAGGGGATCATTCTCAAACGCGGGCGGAACCATCGACAGCATGGCGGCATCCGCGGAAAATCCTTCCAGCAATTTCAACTCGAAGCCATTGTCGAAGCTCGCCGAATCGCTGACGTTTTCTTCGAGAAGCCGCAGCCACGGGCCGGCGGTCAGCTTCGCGCGAATCTCCCGTTCTTTCGCGCGCAACCACCGGCGATTGGAAACAATCGTGTTGATCTCGCCGTTGTGCGCCACGTACCGGAATGGCTGCGCCAGATGCCATGACGGCTGCGTGTTGGTCGAATACCGCTGGTGAAAGACGGCAAACGTTGTCGCAAAGGACGGGTTCCGCAGGTCTTCGTAGAATTGCGGAAACTGCCACGGTGTCAGCAGGCCCTTGTACACGACGGTCTGCGAAGAAAGCGAGCAGATGTAGCAGCGCTCCGGCAGCAAAGACTCGGCGCGCTTGCGCAGCAGCGCCAGTCGCCACTCAAACCGTGACGCCCCGCGCGCCGGATGAAATGGCTCGACGAAGAACTGCCAGGCTTCCGGCATCGTCTCAAGCGCCATCCGCCCCAACGAATTGGTGTTCACCGGAACGCGCCGCCAGCCAACTACCCGCAGGCGCTCCACGTCCGCAGCAGCTTCTACAGCCGCCCGGGCATCAGCCGCCGACCCGGCAGGAAAGAACGCGAAACCCAACCCGAAGGCCTCAGGAAGCTCAATTCCCTGCTCCTGCGCCCTCGCCCGAAAGAAAGCCTCTGGTATCGAGGTCAATAGCCCTGCGCCGTCGCCGCTGGCGCCATCCGCGTCGACACCCCCGCGGTGCGTCAAACGCTCAAGCGCCGTCAGGGCATGCTCAATGATGTCGTGATTGGGCGCGCCGCCCAGGCGCGCAATAAAGCCGGTTCCGCACGCGTCGTGGTCCGGGTGCCCCCAATTGGGGTGCGGGCACATAGTTGTTTATCGAACGCGGAGGCCCTGCTTGTACAACGCAGAATTTGCATTCGACAAATCGAATTTTGTGGGTCGCTCGTGAGGTGAAAGCCGACCGCCATCGAGTCTCGCCCTTGGCGGCCGAAGCATGTCGCCTACGATGACGAACTCCTCCCCAAGATTGACGCAATATTTCACCCTACCTTCCCGTTAACCTCCATCGGCTCAATAGTTTCGGTGGCCTTACTGGCTTGCGGCGCATGAAGACAATGTCGCAGGCCCGGCTCAGAATTGAAGTAACCTTTTCGGAACAATTTTGGATCAACGGACATATCCCTACTGTACCTCCTGCCTTGCGGGGCGGATCATTGTGATAATCGGTCCCAATCTACCTTAAGGATGCGGGCAGTGCGCGAAGAATCAGCGCGCGCAGAGGATAGACATGTTCTCGGTAGTGGGTTTGACCTTAGATGAAGTTTCGTCAGGTTCGCTGCCCCATGTGCGCTTAACTAAGACGCTCGACACTCGGATGACCAAGAGCAACTTTCGATACGCGGAAAGAATCTTGGTCTATACGACTATCGAGACGGACACCCAAGGCTCCGTAGCCCGAACGAAGTACAAGCAGCAGGGCCAGTTTCTTGTGTTTCTGTATTTCAACGACGCTGCCGTAGAGGCTTGCAAGGAAATGGGCATCCCGCTTCGGATTCTGGATCGCATCGACGAAAGCGAGCTTCCGTCCCGGCGAGCTACGGTCGTGGAACGCCCTTATTTGGCCCCGGTGTCGAAGTAAGCTGCCTTCTTGAAAAAAAGAGAGATTAAAACTTTGTGACTTCCGAGAAGTGAAAGTCGCGAATTTTCATGGCGGGCACGACCATCTCGAACGCTTCTTCGCCCGTTGCGCGCACTGCGGGCCCCATCATCTCCGCATTGCGCAGCATCTCCAGGATCGACTGATTAAACCGGAAATTGCGCGCCGCCGAAGTCACTCGCCCTTTTTCCACCAAGAACAGCCCGTCCCGCGTCATCCCAGTCATGATTTTTTCGTAGGGGTCGACCTCGCGGATGTACCACAGCCGCGTCACCAGCAACCCCCGCTCGGTCGACGCAATCATTTCCTCCAGCGAACTCTTGCCGCCCGAAAAAACCAGGTTCATCGGCGCTTCGCCGTATTCGTTCGGCAGCATGAAGCCGTGGCCAGTGGGCTTCTTCTTCGTCACTTTCGCTGAAGCCCGCGAATACACTAAATTCTTCGGCACCCCGCGATCCACCAGCAGGACTCGCTGCCGCGGACTGCCTTCGCCATCGTAGGGAGCACCAAGTTGCAATGGATGGTAGACGTCATCCACGATGCTGATGTTGTTCCCGAACACCTGCTTGCCCATGCGCTCGTTGAAGCAAGACCGCTTGTCCTGCACAGCCGTTGCCGCAAAGTCATAAAAGAGAAAGCCCACAAGGTCGAGCACCGCGGCTGGTTCCAAAATTACTGTGTACCGGCCCGGCGCAAGCTCCCGGGCATCAACGGCCCGGTGCGCCTTGTCGCTCGCGCGTTCCGCCAATCGTTGGGGATCGATGTGCGAAACGTCCGCAGCGTTTTCCTTCGCCCAGCTCGCGGCCGAGCCTTCCTGCATGGTGATGGAAAACACCGCGTGCGTGTCGCGATACGCCGCAAACAGGCCGCGTGAATTCCCCATCGCGCTGTGCGACTGCGCGCTCGAGAAAATGCCCGCGGCCGTCTGG
>Ga0209240_1000737_pt1 | contig 13442 bp, 15 predicted proteins | sample GraSoi_2013_80cm_FD_185828 | JGI IMG/M metagenome (GOLD analysis project Ga0209240, IMG submission 185828) | Grasslands soil microbial communities from the Angelo Coastal Reserve, California, USA - Sample 9_17_2013_80cm (SPAdes) (version 2) | ecosystem: Environmental > Terrestrial > Soil >...
CTAGGTCACGCCACCTTGGCGGAGACGATGGACACCTACGGGCACCTGTTTCCCGACGCCGAGGACCTCGGCCGCAGCGCTGTCGACCAGGCTCTTGGGACGCTATTGACGGAACAGAGCCGGAACCAGAGCGCCTGATGACCGCAGATCAGCAGGTCAGAGTGCGGGCGGCGGGCGAGCTGGCCTGTAGGCCGGGTTCTGTGCGCCCGCTTACGCGGGCCGACGGCCATCCATCTAGGACTGCCGTTGCCGACAGCCTCATGCGGTCTACCCGCGAGCATCGGGCGGGCCGCCCTCAATCGCTCGCGCAGGCTAGCGCCGCTCGCGCAGCACCGCCCTCTTGACCTTGCTCCGGGTGGGGTTTACCGAGCCGCCGCAGTCACCTGCGGCGCTGGTGGTCTCTTACACCACCGTTTCACCCTTACCGCCGGACCAGGTCGCAACCTGGAACCCGGCGGCGGTCTGTTTTCTGTGGCACTTTCCCGCGGGTCACCCCGGGTCGGCGTTACCGACCACCTTGCCCTGCGGAGCCCGGACCTTCCTCGGCGGCTCCGGTATGCGGAACCGACGCGGCCGCCCGGCCAGCTCGCCCGCCTGCGACTAGTTTAGCCGCTATGCCGCCATCGGCGCTGCTGCAGATGAGCGGTGTCGTTGAACGAGCGCAGCAGGGCGGAGCCGTTGTCGAAACAGTCGATCCTGGTCAGCGACGCGACATCGAGATTCATCCGGAACATGGCCTCGGGCGGCGCCAGCAGCGCTCGGCACACGAGGGTCTTAATGGGCGTGACATGGCTGACCACGACCGCCGTGGAGTGCTGGTGGGCTTTGATGAGCCGGTCCATGGCGCCCAGCACCCGCAACGCGACCACGGCGAAGCTCTCCCCGCCAGGCGGCGCGGCATCGGGGCTGGCCAGCCAGGCCGCCAGCTCGTCCGGCCAGCGCTGGCTGGCCTCGGCGAACGACAGTCCCTGCCACTGCCCGAAGTCAGCCTCGGCCAGGTCATCGTCGACGATCATCGGGGCGCCCGTGGCCTCCGCAACCGCCTCGGCCGAGCGCCGTGCTCGCTGCAGCGGCGAGGTGACGATGACGTCGACGCCCGGAGCGGCGGCCAGCCTGCGTGCGGCCAGCCCAGCCTGCCTGATGCCCTCCTTGGTCAGCGCGATGTCGTCACGGCCGGAGAACCTGCGCTCGGCGGACAGCTCCGTCGCGCCGTGGCGCAGCAGCAGCGTCGTCGTCGGCCTGCCCGCGGCCTTCTCCCAGCCTGGCGACGCTCCGCCGCCTGGCGCCGCTCCGCCGCCTGGCGCCCTTGTCTCCTGCCCGGTCACAGGCCCGAGTCAGCGGTCCTGACCAGGATCCGCCTGCACTCTTCGCAACGCAGAACCTCGTCGTCGGGCGCGGCCCTGATCGCGTTCAGGTCGTTCGTGTTGAGTGTCAGGTTGCAGCCCTGGCAGCCGCGCTGCCGGAGCGCCGCAGCGCCCACGCCGCCGTGTTGCGCCCTCAGCTTGTCGTACAGTTCGAGCAGGTCAGGCGGGATGGCGGCGGTGACTTCGACTCTGCGGTCGCCTGCCTTGACCGACTGCTCGGCGAGTTCGGCGAGCGCCGCGTCCCTGGCGGCGGTGACGTTGGTGAGCTCGCTTTCGAGCTGCTCGCGCTCGGCTGCCGCCTGCTCCAGGGTGACCTGCGCCGTCTCGCGGCGCTCCATCACGGCGAGCACGACTTCCTCGAGGTCGGACTGCCGCCGGTGCAGCGACTGCACCTCGGACTGCAGGTTCTCGAGCTCGCGCGGCGAGCTGACGATGCCGCTGTCGAGCCGCTGGCGATCGCGATCGATCCGCGCCCTGACCTGGTCCACGTCGGCCTCGGCCTTGGCCTGCTCGCGTTTGAGATCGCTGTTCTGCGCGGTCAGCGCGGCGATGGAATCTCTGAGCTCGCCGTCGCGAGCCTCCAGCCTGGCGAGTGCGGCGTGCTCGGGAAGGCCGCGGAGCCGGTGCTCGATCCGGCCAAGCTCCGCATCGATGTCTGCTAGCTCAAGCAGCCGTAGCTGCGCCTCAGGCGATGCTTTCACGAGGCCACGTTAGCCTGCCAGCGAGCGGTCGTGCACAGCGCTCGTCCAGGTAGCTCAGCGCCGGTCGGTCGGCCCCGGCGCTCAGCGCGGCGGAGTGCTGTGAGTTGAGGTTCTTGTCCGGGTCGGCTGTGCGGACGGCCGCGATGAAGACGCCGTTGGGCTGGGGCTTGGGCTAGGGCTGCGGACGGGGCTCACGCTCACGACCGGTCCGGCCCCGCCGGTGGGGCTGGCCGGGATGGGCGGCGCCTTGCCGCAGGCGGTCGCGGCGAATGCGATGCTTGCTGCGATCGCGGCGAGCCGAACAGGCATCGTCCGCAGGGAGTGCAGCCGCATGAAGAACGCTCTTGCCCCGAACCCGCAAGCGCAACCTCAACACGAGGGCACCATTGGCTAAAACCAGGCTGAACCGGGCTACCGGCCCGCCGGGCCGATCATGACTACCGGAGCTGATGTCGGCCGCAGGGACCCGCTGGCCGGCTCGATGGTGAGGCTCACCATGTCACCGGCCGACATCCCGCCGATCAGCGCGGGTCCGGCCATGCCCCTGGGATGCACCGTGAGCATCCCTGCCGGGCGCTCTCCGCGCGGACCCATGAGCCACAGCTCATAGCGCCTGGCAGGCGGAGGCCTGCGCAGGCCATGTGCGATGAAGACGGCCATGTGCTCGCGGCGGGAGGACACGACGATCGCCATCCCCCCGCCGCCGACAGATGCAGTCCGCATCACGGCATCAGGGGCGCTGAGTACGGCGGCGACGGCCGGGGCGGCAGGACCGTGCCCCGCCCGGCCCCGCATGTCCGCGTAGTGCGTGCCGATGCCGATCGCGGCGGCGACCGCGACCGCGGCTGCCGCCATCAGGCCCCAGCGGGTCGCCCGCGCCAGGCCCGGCCCTGCCCGCCTGCCGGACCGGTCAGAGAGCTCATTTTCAGCCACAACAGGGCCCATCTGCCCGGTGCGGTACGCAGCGCGGATCGTCGGTTCGCGGAGCTCAAGTCGTGGCCGCACGGCCTGAGCCGTCCCCAGCCGCGCCGCTGCCTCGCGCAGCCCGTCGACCTCATCGCGGCATTGCGCGCAAGCGGCCAGATGAGCGGCGAACCTACCCCGCTCGTCGTCGGAGACCGCGTCGAGCACATACGCTCCGGCCAGGGTGTGCAGGTCCTGATCGCCTGATGTCATCACTGCTCCCCCCTCACGTCTCCCAGGCAATCCCGCAGCCTGATCAGGCCGTCCCGCATCCTGGTCTTGACCGTCCCGGCCGGGACGCCGAGCATTTCGGCAACCTCACGGTAGGTGTAGCCGCCGTAGTAGGCGAGACTGACGCACTCATGCTGCAGCCGGGTCAGCGATGCCAGGCAGCGCTGGACTCGCTGGGCATCCAGGCTCGTCTCCACCGCCTCGATGACGTCGTCATAGTCGATGACCGCGGTGGCGGCGCGCAGTTCCCGGATGGCGCGGCTGCGCTCGGAGCGCACGCGGTCGACGGCCCTGCGGTGTGCGAGCGTCATTACCCAGCTGGTGCCGCTGCCCCTAGCCGGATCGAACCGGCCCGCCAGACGCCAGACCTCGAGCATGACCTCCTGCATCACCTCCTCGGCCTGGGCAGGGTCGCGCAGCACCTTCCTGGCGACGCCGAGCACCCAGCCCGATGTGAGGTCATATACGGCGTCGTAGGCGCGCTCGTTGCCGCGGGCGACGGCCGTGAGCAGGTCGTCGAGGCCGGACGGCACCGGGGGTTCGGCGCCCGGCAGATGATCGGGGGGGCTCCCCCGCCGCCATCGGCCCTCAGTCATGCCCATATCCCTTATTCGTCGCCGGCGGCCGGCCGGCTTGGCGCCTTGCCGCCGGACCGAACCTTGGCCGTCGCTGGTACGAATAACTAGTGTGACCCTTGATAAGCGCGTGCCCGTGCGCGGCGTGGTGGTCGGCCTCCTGTCCGGGGCGGTCGGCGTGTGCGTCGCCTTCCTGGTCAGCGGCTTCAGCGGTGCGATCGGCTCACCAGTCGTAGCCGTTGCCCAGCTGACGATCGACCTGAGCCCGCCGCCGGTGAAGAACTTTGCGATCAGGGAGTTCGGCACCCACGACAAGCTGGTGCTCCAGATCGGCGTGCTTGTCGTACTTGCCGTGTTCGCGGGGTTCGTCGGCATCCTCGCACAGCGCCGCGAGGCCAATGGGCTGATCGGCGTAGCGATCTTCGGTGCCGTCGGCCTCGTCGCTGCTGGCACCAGGCCAACGGCGACACCAACAGACCTGCTGCCCTCGCTGATCGGTGCGGCGGCCGCGGCGCTGGCTCTAGTCAGGCTCACCCGCGCGGCTGGGCAGCCGGTCAGTCCTCAGCCCACGGCCGCCGGGCAGGGCAGGACCGCTGCCCTTAGCGTCTCCGAGCCGCCGCGACGGCAGTTCATCACCCTGGGCGCGGTCGCAGCTGGCGTGGCTGCCGCCTCCTACGCCGGCGGGCGGCTGCTGACCGAGCGGGCTAGCGTGTCGGCGGCGGTCAATTCGCTGCGCCTGCCTGCCCCCGCGACCCCGGCGCGCGCTCTGCCGGTCGGCACGGATCTTCCGATTCCCGGCTTGAGCCGTTTCATCACCGCCAACCCGGGCTTCTACCGGGTCGACACCGCGATCGTGCTGCCGCAGATTCCGCCGTCCAGCTGGCAGCTGCGGATCCACGGCATGGTGCGCAGGGAACTCACAATCAGCTTCGATCAGCTGCTCAGGCGGCCGCTGACCGAGGCCTACATCACGCTGGCCTGTGTCTCCAATCCGGTCGGCGGACCGTACATCGGCAACGCTCGCTGGCTGGGCGCCAGCCTGGGGGCCCTGCTGCGCGAAGCGGGGATCCGCGCCGGGGCTGATCAACTGTTCTGCACCTCCTCCGACGGCTTCACCTCGGGCACGCCGGTCCAGACCGCGATGGACGGCAGGGACGCGCTGCTTGCCGTCGGCATGAACGGCAAGCCGCTGCCGACGGCGCATGGCTTCCCGGTACGCACCGTGGTGCCTGGGCTCTACGGGTACGTGTCAGCCTGCAAGTGGATCACCGACATCGAAGTGACGACGTACGCGGCCAACCACGCCTACTGGACAGACCGCGGCTGGTCGCCGCAGGCGCCGATCAAGACTGAGTCGCGGATCGACGTTCCGTCCGGGCAGGGCCCGGTGAAGGCAGGCCCGACTTCGATCGCCGGCGTGGCCTGGGCGCAGCACAAGGGGATCGACGCTGTGGAGGTCCGAGTGGACCGCAGTCCGTGGCGCCAGGCCAAGCTGGCCGCCGTGCCCGGGATCGACACCTGGCGGCAATGGTCGGCCGACTGGGACGCGACCCCCGGTACTCACCTAATCGAGGCACGCGCGACCGACGCCACCGGGTACACCCAGACGACGCTCGCGGCGCCGCCAGAGCCGAACGGCGCGACCGGCTATCCGATGGCGACAGTGACCGTCTCAGGCTAAACCCGGTGTTACCTTCGCCCCATGGCGCATCCGGACATCAAGGCTGTCGTCTTCGACATCGGCGGCGTGCTGCTTGACTGGGATCCGCGCCATCTGTACCGCAAGCTGATCGCCGATCCTGACGAGATGGCCGCGTTCCTGGGCGGAATCTGCACGCCGCGCTGGCATCTGGCGCATGACCTTGGTGCCGATACCGAGCAGTCGTGCCGGGAACTCGCGGCCGCGCATCCCACCTTGGCGGAAGAGATCATGGCTTGGTCACACCGCAGCGAGGAGATGATTGCCGGCGAAATCGACGAAGGCGTTGGTGTGCTTGCCGAGCTCAGGGCCAGCGGCCTGAAGTGCCTGGCGCTGAGCAACATGGAGTCGGACAAGTTCGCGCTACGGCAGTCCAGGTACGCGTTCTTCCGGCATTTCGATGGTTGCGTTGTCTCAGGCATCGAGGGGGTGGCCAAGCCGGATCAGCGAATCTTCGAAGTGCTGCTGTCCCGCTACGACCTAGAGCCCTCGGCGACCGTGTTCATCGACGATACGGCGGGATGCGGCCGCCAACATCGCTGCGGCGCGCGATCTCGGCCTCGTGGCTATCCACTACTCCGCCGGGGGTGAGCTGAGACGTGACCTGCGCCGCCTGGGACTGCCGCCAGGCGCGGCCGGATCAGGATTACGCTCGCGCAGGGTCACAGTGGTGCTTTGCCTGCCGCGGTCACAGCAGCTGATCGCGGACCTGGCCGTACATGTAGGCGCCCAGCCAGCGGCCCATCTCGTCGAAGAGCCGCCTGCGGCCTGCGCTGTAGTCGGCCGGCGCGGCCGGCTGTTGGTCGATGTAGAGCCAGGTCACATGCTGGCCGAGCCTGGTCGACTCCCTGCGCCTGTCCCTGCGCCCCGGTCCTGATGCCCTGGCGGGACCGGCAGCGGCCGAGATGACGAGCACCGGACAGGCGATGTCCAGCCTGGCGCGCAGTCCCTTGCCGAAATCCGGGTTGGACAGGATCAGCGCGTCGACTGGGCTCGTCGCGCGTCGCGCATGACACCACAGCGCCGCGACCGGCGCGGCATCATCCTGGGCGCTGAGAATAATTGCATCGATTCCGTCGGCTCCGCGCATGTGCCCGCATGCGGAGTCGAGCGCCGCGAAGCAGGCCCGGGCGGATCTGGCCGGCCGACGGCGGCCGGCTGAGTCAAGCGGCTCGCGGAATTCGAGGTCAGTTACGTAGAAGTGAAATCCGCGCTCGTTGTACCAGCGGGCCAGGTCGGCGGGCGCAAATGATCCGGTCAGGTCGTGCAGGTGCAGAACGGCACGCTCGCGGAATTCGAGGTCAGTTACGTAGAAGTGAAATCCGCGCTCGTTGTACCAGCGGGCCAGGTCGGCGGGCGCAAATGATCCGGTCAGGTCGTGCAGGTGCAGAACGGCACGGCGGCTTGGCCTGGCTGAGCGGCGCAGGAAGACCGCCGAGCCCAGCGAACTGGCCGCCATCTGCGGACCGGGTGGCAGCGCGACCGCCTCGTATTCGTCTGAGGCCCCGCCCTGCTCAGTCATGAGGCCCATCCACGTCCCCGTTCCTGTCTGCATGCGCGGCCGCCGCATGGTCGCGGTGCTCGTGCCTGCCGCGTAGCCCGGGTGTGCGCCTCGCCCCCGGGGATGGCGCTTGATCGCGACGATGCTTTCCGGATGAGGGTGCAGCGCTGGCACCGCTCGCCGCGCGACGCCATGCGCGCACTGTCACGGCCAGTGTCGCATCGGAGTCGCTGGCACGCCCGCAAAACGCGCGGAGCGAAGGTGCTGCGTGGGAAATAATCAGGCCATCACTGGCATTATCGGCCGCCAGTTCAATTGTTTACCGGTTCCTGGGTAACTAGCCAGATATGCGCGGCAAGGATTGGCGTTATCACATCAATGACAAAGCGGCCAGGTCATATTGGTTCGCTTTGCCACCACTACGGCGGGCAGTGTGGAATCTAAACAAATGACGACATGGTAATTACCGCGGTAATGGCGGTACCAAGGGCGAGTCCGGGAACAGCAAAGGGCCCCTCCATGTATGAGATGGAGGGGCCTTCGCCCCGCCTGGGCGCGCTAGCGAGCCGATGACTCGGCGGCCGGTGCGCTGCCCGGCGGCCACCGGGTATCAGGCTCCGCAGGAATTCGCCGGTCGCCCGGCGCCTCCCCGCGTTCCCTGGGTCTCCCCGGGACTGGCCCGCCTTCGGTGGTGAGAGACTTTCTACTGCCAGTGCGGCGGGTCGCACAAGGTGTTCGGCGAGTAAATACAAGATTCTTTTCGCTGTCCACAGGACGTGTCGCGCTTATCCACCGCAGCCAGCGGCAAAGCGCGTCTTATCCACAGCGTCGTACACAGCCGGACCGCATCATGTGTTCAGGCCGATAACGCCGTGGCAGCAAGGCGGGCCAGATCGTGAAGTATCTCGCCGATCCTGGTATGGACGAGCGTGAGATGGCCATCGCCGGGCAGCGGGTGCGCCTCAGCCCGCGCGATGTGCTGCGCTAGCCATGCGCCGTGGGCCCGCGGCACCATCGCGTCCTGATCGCCGAACCACACCGACACCGGGACTGTCACCTGATCGAGGCTGAATCCCCAGTCCCGCACGAACGCGAGGTCGTCGTCCAGCCACCCGGCGATTCCCGTGGTCAGCGCGGCACGCGTCGACCGCGCGATGTTCTCGGCGAACCCGCCGGACAGCGCGGCCCGGTCGGCCGCGGTGACCAGCTCGCCGAAGGCGTCGGCAATGACGTCGGCGGTTACGTCGGACAGCTCAGGCCGTTGCCAGGGCGTGCGGGCCGCCGCCGGACCAGCCGGCGGTGACACAGCGCGCCGCCCCTATCTGGTCGAGCACGGCAGAGACGTCCGCTGCAGCATCGGCTACCCGCCGCCCAGGCAGCGGATCGGACGTCCCGTACCCCGGCCTTCCGTACATGACCACTCGCAGGCCGTTAGCGGCGGCCGCGTCCACGAGGGGCGCGTACTCAAGCAGGCCGGCCGGAGTCCCAGTGTGGAAGACCAGGGCAAGACCATCCGGCGGTCCAGCGGTGATCACCCGAACGTACCTGCCGTCCGCCACCTCGACGGCGAAATGCTCGCCTCCCGTCATGTCGCCTGCTCCCTCCTCTTCCTGTTCCTCTGTCCGCCGGTCGTTGTCCGGTTCGGCGATGTCGGCGATGGTCGCATCGAGAATAGCGATGACATCGTCTGCCGCCGCGGCGATCGCGACTCCATGCTCACCGGCGCCGAGCGTGATCTCGCGGCCCGCGATCGGGGCGTCGGCGATTACCGGCCACGGCCGGAGCGAGCCGAACGGCGTGATCGTCCCGCGCTCGTAGCCGGTCGCACCCTGCGCCGTGCCGCGTCAGGCGGCTGACAGCGAGCAGCGCCCTGAGCCTGGGCCAGGAGATGGTCCGGTCACCGGGTACGAGCACGAACAGGAAGTCGCCGTCGCCGCGCCGGACGACGAGGGTCTTGATCACGTCCGCCGGCGTGACGCCGCGTGCCTGCGCGGCCTCGGCGAGACTGCGGACCGGTCCGTGCCTGATCACGCGGTAGCGCAGGCCCGCATCGTCCGCTGCTTGCAGGGCCCGAGAGGTCATGGTGACAGTATCGCGCGCTACATCCAGACCGATACGTCGGATGCACCGGCCTGAGAGTCAATTCTCTGCCCGAATTCGGGCAAACACTTGGCGTTCGGTGCCGGGAGACCGCAGGATGGGGGCGTGGACGCGGAGCTGATCAGCAGAATGTCCGCCTCCACCGGACTCTCGCCTGGCGAGGCGGCTCGCGTGGTGGCCGATGTCATCGGCTGGTACCAGGAGCCGGTCGAGATCTATGTCAGGCGCCGTCATGCGCACCTGCACATGTACGGAAAGCGAAACAATGAGATCTTCGCCGTGATCGCCGCGGAACTCGCGGAGCGGCTCGTCGCCGCGCCTGACCTGTCTGAGCGGCAGTTGCGCAGGATCATATACGGATAGAGAGGACGGCCATCGCATGTGCGGAATCGTCGGCTACATCGGGGGCCAGGACGCCGTCCCGATCCTGATGGAAGGACTGTCCAGGCTGGAGTACCGTGGCTACGACTCGGCCGGGATCGCGATCGTCTCGCCGAGGGGTACTCAGGTCTTCCGCCGGGTTGGCCGGGTCAGGGAGCTTGAGGCGTCGCTGCCGCGGCGGCTGAGCGGCAAGATAGGCATCGGGCACACGCGATGGGCAACGCACGGCCCGGTGACCCAGGCCAACGCGCACCCGCAGGTGAGCGAAGACGGCCGGATCAGCGTCGTGCACAACGGGATCATCGATAACGCGACGGAGTTGCGCGAGGAACTGCTGGCTAAGGGCGAGACGTTCAGCTCGGAGACCGACACCGAGGTCGTCGCGCACCTGATCGCGAACGCGGGCGTTGCATCGCTTGAGGAAGCTGTCATGGACGCGCTCGGCCAGATCACGGGCACCTACGCGTTCGCCGTCACAGATCAGCTGCATCCGGACCGGATCGTGGTCGCCAGGAACGGCTCGCCGCTGATACTCGGCGTCGGCCATCGCGAGATGTTCATCGCCAGCGACCTGTCGGCGCTTGTCCGGCACACCACCTCCGTCGTGCACCTGGACGATGGCGAGCTCGCGACGGTGACCGCAGCCGGGTTCCGCACCTTCAGTAAGGAGGATGAGAATACCGCGAAGACGCCGGTGAGCATCGATCTGGCCGCCGATGACGTCGACCTCGCGGGCTACCAGCACTACATGCGCAAGGAGATACTCGAGCAGCCGGGTTCGGTCGAGCGGATGCTGCGCGGAAGGCTGGATGACCGGTTCGGGACCGCCAGGCTCGACGGGCTGAACCTCGGACCGCGCGAGCTGCGGAGCTTTCGCCGGGTCAAGATCCTGGGCTGCGGGTCTGCCTACTATGTGGGCCAGGTCGGGGCTCAGCTGATCGAGGAGCTCGCCAGGATGCCGGCCGACGCCGAGGCGGCGTCGGAGTTCCGCTATCGAAATCCGGTCATCGAGCCGGACACGCTCTATGTCGCGGTCAGCCAGTCGGGCGAAACGGCTGACACCGCGTTCGCCGTCCGAGAGGTCAAGCGGAAGGGCGGCCAGGTCGTCGGCCTGGTCAACGTCGTGGGCTCGACGATCGCGCGGGAGTGCGACGGCGGGATCTACCTGCATGCGGGTCCGGAGATCGCGGTTGCCTCGACTAAGGCCCTGACCCACATGGCTATCGGCTTCGCGATGCTCGCGCTAGTACTCGGCCGGGTCCGCGACCTGTCAATCACCGACGGGCAGCGGATTGTGGCCGGGCTTAAGGAGCTGCCAGGGCAGATCGAGCAGGTGCTGGCCGGCGAGCCGCGCATCGCCGAGATCGCTGCCGAGCTTGCGGCGGCCAGGAGCCTATTCTTCATCGGCCGGGTCCGCGCCTTCCCTGTCGCCAGGGAGGGTGCTCAGAAGTTCAAGGAGGTCACCTACCGCCATGCCGAGGCGTACCAGGCCAGCGAGCTCAAGCACGGCCCGCTGGCACTGATCGATGAGGAGCTGCCGACGGTCGCGATAGTGCCAGACGACGAGCTGACCGATCGCAATCTAGGGGCGATCGAGCAGATCAGGGCCCGCAGCGGGCGCCTTGTCGTGATCACCCACCCGGATGTGCCCGAATGCGAGGGCCAGCGGATCACGGTCCCGAAGAACGAGCGCGAGCTCGACCCGGTCCTGCTGGTCATCCCGATCCAGCTCATGGCTTACCACGCGGCCCTCTGCCTCGGCCGTGACATCGACAAGCCGCGCAACCTCGCCAAGTCCGTCACGGTGGAGTAGTAATCGTCCGGTCTGGAGTGGTAATCGCCCGGTCTGGAGTAGTAATCGCCCGGTCTGGAGTAGTAATCGGCCGGTCTGGCGCTGAACCGCGGTCCAGGGCGTACCGTGAAGTTCTGCGAGCAGCTAAGGAGACGCCCGTGCCGCTCTCGACTTCAGCCGAGCGCAACACCTTCGCCCAGGACCTTTTCACCCCCCTGCCCGCCCGCTACGACCGCCTCGCCGAGATCCTCTCCTTCGGGCAGAACGGACGCTGGCGGCGGGCCATGGTCGACGAGATCGTCGGGGCGCCTGGCAAGACGGCGCTCGACGTCGCTTCAGGCACCGCCGGTGTGGCCATTCAGCTGGCCAGGCGGACCGATGCCCGCGTGGTGGGCGTTGACCTGACCGACCAGATGCTGCGCCACGGCCAGCGGAAGGTGGCCACCACGGGCCTGACCGGGCGGATCGCGCTCGTGGCAGGCCGCGCGGAGCAACTGCCTTTTCCTGACGCCAGCTTCGACGCGCTCACTTTCACGTACCTGTTGCGTTACGTGGATGACCCGCAGGCGACCCTCGCCGAGCTCGCCCGGGTAGTCAAGCCAGGCGGGCGAGTCGCCAGCCTGGAGTTCTGCGTGCCGCCTTCGCCGTTCTGGCACGCCGCCTGGTGGCTCTACACCCGCCTGCTGCTGCCGCTCGGCGGGCTGGCGACGGGCGGCCGCGAGTGGTTCGTCGTGGGCAGGTTCCTCGGCCCCAACATCTCAGGGCACTACCGCAGGTACCCGGTCAGCTGGACGGCCAGGGCATGGCGCGAGGCTGGCTTCACCGACGTGGGGGTCAAGCTGATGAGCCTGGGGGGCGGGCTCGTCATGTGGGGAACCAGGTCAGGTGGCTGAACCGCAGGCTAGGCCGGCCTACTACGCTGCCGGTTCTGGGCCGCTGCGGGACTGGTGGACCCTGCTGCATCCTCCTTTCACCGCCTGGCACCTGTCCTACGTGGTGATCGGCGCCATGCTGGCCCCGCAGGTCAGGCTGGACCGGCTCGTGGCGACGCTGATCGCGTTCTTCCTCGCGGTCGGGCTCGCGGCGCACGCGCTCGACGAACTGCACGGCAGGCCGCTGCGGACCTCGATTCCCGGGCCTGTGCTCGTGGCAGTCACTGTCGTGGGCTTGGCCGGAGCGGTGGGCCTGGGAGCCGTGCTCGTGGCAGTCACCGTCGTGGGCTTGGCCGGAGCGGTGGGCCTGGGAGCGGTGGGGATTACCAGGGTCGGCTGGGTGTTGCTGCCGTTCATGATCGTCGGTCCGCTGCTCGTCGTGGGCTACAACGCCGAGCTGTTCGGCGGGATTATTCATACCGACCTGGGCTTCGCCGCCGCGTGGGGCGCGTTTCCCGCCCTGACCGGGTATGTTGCCGAGGCTGGCCGCATCGACGTGGCGCCGGTGTTCGTTGCGGCGGCTGCGATGGCCCTCTCGGCCGGCCAGCGGCATCTCAGCACCCCGGCGAGGATGCTGCGGCGCCGCACAGCCGCCGTCTCGGGCAGCATCACGCTGAGCTCGGGCGAGGTGACGACCCTGGACGCCGCCCGCCTGCTTGAACCGCTCGAGCGCGCGCTGCGTTCTCTGTCATGGGGCGTCGTGCTGCTTGCCGCTGCCATGGCAACAGCGCGGCTGGCCTAGCCGAGCTTGCCTGGAGGTAGCTGATGCGGAGCGGCATACTGACGGCGGTGGGCGTGGTACTGACCATCGCCGGGGTGATCTGGGCACTGCAGGGATTCGGCGTGATCGGAGGCAGCTTCATGTCGGGAGATTCAGTGTGGGCGATCATCGGGCCGATCGTCGCTGCGGTCGGGTAGTGCAGCGATACCCAGCCGGCCAGTACCGGCAGCCAGAAGGTGACGGTCCTGAACAGCAGCACGGCCGTGATCGCCGCGGCGGCCGTCAGCCCGGCGCCAGCCAGCGCGAGGGACAGCGCGGTCTCGACGGCTCCGATCCCGCCAGGTGTCGGGATGAACGAGCCCGCGGCGTTCCCGGCCAGATAGACCACCGCGATGCTGGCCAGCGGCACGTGAGCGTAACCGACCGCCCGGACCGATGCCGCGAGGCACAGGATGTACGCAACGCTCACGAGCACCGAGCCG
>Ga0209240_1000738_pt1 | contig 13440 bp, 10 predicted proteins | sample GraSoi_2013_80cm_FD_185828 | JGI IMG/M metagenome (GOLD analysis project Ga0209240, IMG submission 185828) | Grasslands soil microbial communities from the Angelo Coastal Reserve, California, USA - Sample 9_17_2013_80cm (SPAdes) (version 2) | ecosystem: Environmental > Terrestrial > Soil >...
GACCTACAGCTCCTACGACCGGCTGTGGGTGTAGGCCGGTGTCCGCGGTCACCTCGGGGGGTTCCGGGGCCTCGCACCCGGGGCTAGGCACCGCGGCGCGGCGCAGGCCGCCGTGGCTGCGCGCCCCAGCGGCCGACGCCATCGGAACCCGCGCCAGGCGGCGCTGGCCGTGGCAGCTCGTCGCCGGGGTGGCGGTGCTTGTTGGGCTCGCGGGGCTGGCCATCGCGGCGCCGCTGTTCGGAAGCCCGACGCATCAAGATCTGACCCACGGGCTCGGCCCGACCGGGCTGCCGGTCGGGCCAGGCCCGGGGTATCCGCTCGGTGCCGACCTGCTCGGTCGCAACGAGCTGGTCAGGCTGGTCTACGGGATCAGGGTGTCGCTGATCGTGGCGATCGTCTCGAACGCGACGTCGATCGTGATCGGTGCGGCGGTCGGCCTGTTCGCGGGGTACTTCCGCGGACCGGTCGAGCAGATCCTGATGAGATTCACCGATATCGGCCTTGCGCTCCCGTACACCCTGGCTGGCCTGGTGATCGCGGCGGTCATGTCAGCGGGCATGACCCGGGTCATCGTGATCATCACGGTGCTGTTCTGGTCATACCCGGCCCGGCTGGTCTACGGCGAGGTGCTCAGATTGCGCTCGCGCGGGTTCGTCGAGGCTGGCGAGGCCATGGGAGCACGCGGGATGGCGATTGTGCGCACGCATCTCGCCCCGCACGTGACTTCGATGATGATCGCTTACTCGCCGCTGAACGCCGCGGCGGCGGTCGCGTTCGAGGCGACGTTGTCATATCTGTCCGCCGGCATCAACCCGCCGACAGCGTCGCTCGGCAACATGATCTCGGACGGGCAGGCGGCGATCAGCTACAGGCCGCTGCTCGTGGTCGCACCCGGACTCGCGATCATGGTGCTGACGCTGGCCTTCCTGCTCGTCGGCGAGGGCATCAAGGCGTACAACCCGGACCTGCGGAGACTCTCGTGGCTCGGGGGCTGATCCGCAGGCTCGTTTTCGGCCTGATCGCGATAGCGGGCGTCATCGTGCTCGCTTTCCTGCTCGAGTTCGTGGTCCCGGGAGATCCGGCGAAGGCGATCGCGCCGCGCGCGACGAGCCTCCAGGTGCTTGCGAACATCCGGGCCCAGCTGCACCTGAACCAGCCGCTGATCGTTCAGTTCGCCGACTACTTCGGCAACCTGCTGCGCGGCAACCTGGGCACCTCCTACATACAGCATCAGCCGGTCGCCGCGGTGATCGGGCCGCGTCTGCTCACCACCGGGGTACTCGCCCTGGCGGGAGTCGTCGCCGAGGTCATCATCGGCGGCTCATTCGGCATCCTGGCCGCCCTGTACAGCCGGGTCAGGGCGCTGATCGGCGCCCTCAACCTGACCCTGCTGGCGGTGCCGATCTTCGTGCTCGGCCTGCTCCTGCTGCTGCTCTTCGGCTTCAAACTCGGCATCGCGCCGGTGAGCGGCGGCGCGGGCGCTGCGGAGCTGGTGCTGCCTGCGCTGACGCTCGGCCTGATCGGCGCGCCCTGGTACGCCCAGATCGTGGCCGACCAGATGCAGGAGTCGCTCGCCTCGTCTTATGTCAGGACCGCCGTGTCGAAGGGCCTGCCTGACTCTTACATCCTGCGCAGGCACGTGCTGCGCAACGTGCTGTCCCCGGCCATCACGATGGTCGGCTTGGATCTCGGCTCTTACCTGTCCGGCGTGGTCACGGTCGAGGTCGTATTCGTATGGCCCGGAATCGGACTGCTCGCGGTTAACTCGCTGCACAACCTCGACCGGCCGATCGTAATGGGCACCGTGATCGTCGGGGCAGTGGCCGTCGTCTTCTTCAACCTGGTCGCTGATGTGCTGCGGATGTTCGTGGATCCGCGCACCAGGGAGGAAGTGTGACTGCGGAGCCAGCCGAGCGCGCGCCGGCCCTGGAGGTTACTGACCTGAATGTCCGGTACGGCCGCGTGCACGCGGTCAGGGACGCCTGCCTGACCGTGCCCGCCGGCCAGGTCGTGGCGCTGATCGGCGAGACAGGAAGCGGTAAGAGTTCGCTAGCCCTCGCCGCCGCCCGGCTGCTGCCAAGCTCGGCGGCGATTACCGGCCGGGTCGCCATCGCCGGCCGGGACACTTCTGGCCTGGACCGCGGTGAGTTCCGGCGGGTGCGCGCCAGCTTGCTCGGCTGTATCGCGCAGGACGCGATGGCCGCGCTCAACCCGGTCGTGCCGGTGGGCAGGCAGGTCGGCGAGCTGTTTGCCTGCCACGCCGGGATGAGAAGGCAGCAGGCGGCGGAGGCCGCGGTGGCAGCGCTCGCCCAGGTGAAGATCAGGCATCCGGCCGCCGTCGCCAGGCTCTACCCGCATCAGCTCTCCGGCGGAATGCGGCAGCGGGTCATGGTCGCGATCGCAGTGGCACTCAGTCCTCCGCTAATCGTCGCCGACGAGCCGACCACGGCTCTCGACGTCTCGACGCAGGCGGAGATACTGGCGCTGATTGGTGAGCTACAGGCGAGGATGTGTTCGGGGTTCCTATGGATCACCCACGACATGGGCGTGGTCGCCGAACTTGCCGACTGGGCGGCCGTCATGTATGCGGGCCGGATCGTCGAGCAGGGCCCGGTCGAGACGATCTTCGACGCTCCCGCCCACCCGTACACCGAGGGCCTGCTGTGGACCAGGCGAGACCTGCGGTCCGGGGCGGCCGGTGCGCCGCTGTTCCAGATCCCCGGCTCGCCGCCCTCGCCTGGGGAGGAGCCACCTGGATGCCCGTTCGCGCCGAGATGTTCGCGCGCCACGCAGGTATGCGTGGAGGTCGATCCCGGCCTGGAGCCGGTCCGCCGCGATGGCGGCGATGGCGGGAGCTTCGGGCATAAGGCCGCCTGCCATCATCCGGTCGGCCCGTCGGCTGGCGCGCCGGCCGGCTCGGTCCAGGGGAGCGTTGAAGGGCCCCGGCCATGATCGGATTCGAGGGAGTCAGCAAGCAGTACCGCGGCGGCAGGCTGGCGCTCGATGACGTCACGCTGAGCCTGCCGGCGGGCGGCAGCCTGGGGCTGGTCGGCGAGTCAGGCTCGGGCAAGACCACGTGCGTCAGGCTCGCGCTAGGGCTGGCGCGGCCAACCTCCGGACGACTGACCTTCGACGGCGCTACCTATCCCGCCAGCAGGCGCGGGCTGCGCGGCATGCGCAGGCGGATCGGGTTCGTGCTGCAGGATCCCTACGACTCGCTCGACCCGAGGATGACGATCAGGCAGATCGTCTCCGAACCGCTGCGCATCCACGGGCTTCCTGGCGGCAGCGGGGCCCGCGGCGACGCGCTGGTAGCTGAGCAGCTGGCCGCGGTCGGCCTGGCGGGCGCGGACCTGCACAGCTACCCGTCGCGCTACTCCGGCGGGGGCCGGCAGCGGATCGCGATCGCGCGGGCCCTGATCAGCGCGCCGTCGGTGCTGATCTGCGACGAGCCGACGTCGAGCCTGGACGTCTCGGTCCAGTCGCAGATCGTCAACCTGCTCCTCGACGCGGGTCGCCAGCGCGACCTGTCGATGCTGTTCGTCACTCACGACCTGGACCTGATCGGCCGGGTCGTGGACACAGTCGCCGTCATGTACGGCGGCCGGGTGGTCGAGACCGGGCCGGCCGAGCTGATCCGCGGGTCGCCACGGCACCACTACACCAAGGCGCTGCACGACGCGGTTCCCGCGGACCACCCGAGGCACCGCAGGCTCGCGGCCACGGCGGTCGCCGTCGGCGCCGGTTCGGTGGCCGGCATCGCGGGCGACGTCGAAGCTGGCACCACGCGGGTCCCTGACGCAGGGACCCCCGGCCAGATCGACGCCGAACCGTCCCGGTCAGCCTGGCCCGGCCTGGACCACCGCGATAGCTGCGTGTTCGCCAGCCGGTGTCCACGCGCCGAGTCGCGATGCCGCCAGGAGCGCCCGCCGATGACCGCGGACGACGGCGGCAGATCCTACGCTTGCTTTTACCCGATATGAGGTATTCGCTCGCTCACTAGCGCACGAGGTATCCGTTCTGATGGAGAAGATGACTGATGACGGCTGAGTTCGACGCGGTCATAGTCGGCGGCGGCCACAACGGCCTGGTAGCCGCCGCTTACCTGGCGCGCAGCGGGCTGCGCACGCTGGTCTGCGAGCGACGGGACGTGGTAGGCGGGGCGGCAGTCAGCGAGCATCCGTTCGGCCCCGACTACACAGTCACTTCGCTGTCCTACGTTGTCTCCCTGCTGCCGGCCGATCTTGTCAGCGACCTGCGCCTTGACCGGCACGGCTATCACGTGTACCCGCAGGGCTCCTACTTCGCGCCGCGCGCCGATGGCCGGTACCTGCGGCTGCCTGCCGATCCCGCGCAACGGCACGCCGAGATCGCGAAGTTCTCGTGCAACGACGCCGACAACTACGCCAGCTACGAGGCACGCCTGGCCAGGATCGCCGCGATCCTGGGTCCGCTGCTCAGCGAGGTCCCGCCGAAACTGGGGTCGCGGCGGCCCCGTGATCTGCTCGGGCAGGGCATGCTCCTGCGGCATCTGCGCAAGGTCGACACCAGGATGGCCGTCGACATCACCAGGCTGCTTACCGGCAGCATCGCCGACCTGCTCGATCAGTACTTCACCAGCGACGCGCTGCGCGGGCTGCTCTCGGTCTCTGGCGTGATCGGCATGTGGGCAGGGCCGCGTTCGGCCGGCACAGGCTATGTGACTCTGCACCACCACATCGGTGATACCGCCGGCCAGGCGGGGGCGTGGGGCTTCCCGCGCGGCGGGATGGGAGCGGTCACGGTGGCGCTCGCCGGCGCGGCGCGCGGCTTCGGGGCACAGATCCGGACCGGCACGGAGGTGGCAGCGATCACGACGTCCGGTGACCGGGTGACTGGCGTGGACCTGGTCTCCGGTGCGCACGTGCCGGCATCAACCGTGGTCACCACGGTGCATCCGAGGCTCTCGTTTCTCAAACTGATCGATCCTGCGGTGCTGCCGGCTGAGTTCGTCGCCGATATCCGCGGCTGGCAGAGCAGGAGCGGGACGGTGAAGGTGAACCTGGCCCTCGACAGGCTGCCAAAGTTCGCCAGTCATCCCGCCTTCGACCCGCAGGTGCACGGCGGGACCATCGTGCTGGCCGAGAGCCTCGACGAGATCGAGACGTCCTTCCAGCAGGCGGTCGCCGGGTGCCCGTCGGCGACGCCGTTCGCTGACATCTGCATTCCGAGCGTCTTCGACGACTCGCTCGCGCCGGCGGGCCAGCACGTCATCTCGATGTTCACCCAGTGGGTGCCGCACACCTACGCCGACGAGACGCGACAGCCGGAACTTGAGAGCTACGCCGACCGGCTGATCGCCAGGATGGACGAGGTCGCGCCGGGCTTCGCCGGGTCGATACTGCACCGCCAGGTGATCGGCCCGCATCAGATGCAGGATGAGTACGGCCTGGTCGGCGGCAACATCTTCCACGGCGAGCTGACGATGGGGCAGATGTTTCACGCCAGGCCGGCCGCCGGGTATGCGGATCTGCGCACCCCGCTTCGCGGGCTGTATCAGGCCGGCTCGTCGACGCACGGTGGCGGCGGCGTCACCGGCATCCCAGGACGCAATGTGGTCCGCCAGATTCTCGCCGACCGCCGGGCAGCCCGCTGGCGGCGCCGGCGCTAGCGCTTGCTGTCTGCGCCAGGAGCGGCGGAACCTCAGGCCGGGACCGGCGCCTGCTGCGCTCGTTCGCCGCCCAGGCCGTCGTCACCCGCCGGGGCCAGGCTCGCCCGCCGGAGCGCCGGGTTGATGGCGCCGAGAATGAGTGCACCGGCAACGCAGGCCAGCCCGCCGCTGACCACAGATACGGTCACCGTGAATAGCTGGGCCACGAGCCCGGCTTCGACATTGCCGACCGATGGCGCCGTCGTGACCTGTGCCAGGTACAGGCTCGAGACCCGGCCGCGGAGCGAATCGGGCGTGTAGCGCTGCAGCAGGGCGTTGCGCAGCACTTCGGAGATCAGATCAGCCATTCCGGCCAGCGCAAGGAACACCAGCGCGACCGCCAGGCTGCCGCTGAGGCCGAAGCCGACGACCGCTGCGCCCCAGGTCAGGCCGGCGCCGATCACAACGACACCCGGCCGCCTGAGCCGGCCGGTCCATCCACTGGTCGCGGCGCCGAGCAGGGCACCGAATCCCGGTGCTGCGGCGAGCAGCCCGAAGGTGGCCGACCCGCCGTGGAAGTGCTCCGTAGCCAGCGCCGGGAACAGCGCAGACGGCATCCCGAAGATCATCGCGCTGGTGTCGACGGCGAGCATGCCGCCGACCACCGCGTTGCGCCTGACGTGCCGCAGGCCCTCGGTCATTGACCGCAGCCCTGGGCGCCCGGCCCGGACTGTCGGCGGCAGCGGCCTGATGAACCACAGCGTCAAGCCAAAGACCGCGAAGCAGGCCGCATCGATCCCGTAGCACGAGGCCAGGCCTGGCCCGGCAATCAGCGCGCCGGCCAACGCAGGGCCGCCCAGGTTGCCGAGCTGGCCGCCCATGGCGTTGAGTGCCGCTGCGGCGGCGAGCTGGTCCGGCTTGACCAGCGCGGGCACGGCCGCTGTCAACGCGGGAGAACCGATCCCGGACAAGGCGCCCACCGCTGTCACGAGCACGTAGACCGCCCATAGCGCCGGCCGCGCGAGCAGGCTGTTGAGCATCAGGAGCGCCGCACCCGCAGCGAGCGGCGCCCGGGTCGTGAGCATCAGCATCCGCCGGTCGTGCCGGTCGGCCAGCATCCCGCCGGCCAGCAGCCCGGCGAACATGCCCGCGCTGCTGGCGAGGGTCAGCATGCCGACCGCGAGCGATGACCTGGTCAGGGCGTATACCTGCCAGCTCGCAGCTGTGGTCGCAACGGCGTTACCTGCCATCGACACAAAGCGCCCGGTGAAAAGCAGCCGGAAGTCGCGGCCTTCGCGCAGTGGCGTCACGTCGATGACGATCTCGCCGATCCGCATCCCGCTCCGTCCGGTTCGCCGCATCCTGGCGGCAACAGACCGGCCGCACGGCTACCGGGCCAGGGTAACCGCCCGGCGCACTACCGCAGAAACCGGGCATAGCGGCAGCGTCGCCGCCCCCTGTCCGCTCGCGCCGCCCGGACATTCCATGATCGCGGACGATTTACGAACGATAGCGTCGAAAAGTGTCCGTGATCATGTGCGGGTCGTGCTGCGAGGCGAGCTAGGCCGGGTCGGTGGGCGGGTGGGCAGGTGCGGCACTGTTCCGGCATCATGAAGGCACGCCCTGCGGCAGCAGCGGCTTGCGCGCTTCCGGCCCGCCCGCCGCCCAGTAGGGTCGTGACCAGGGAGGGAAACCATGCATCAGCCGCCGGTCCCGCACGTCGCGAGCACCGACCCGCAGATCGCCGACCTGATCCAGGCCGAGGCCAGGCGCCAGTTCGAGAAGCTGCGCATGATCGCGTCGGAGAACTACGTCTCGCTTGCGGTACTCGAGGCCAGCGGTTCGGTGCTGACCAACAAGTACTCAGAGGGATATCCCGGCCGGCGGTACTACGAGGGCCAGCAGTTCATCGACCCGATCGAGACGATCGCGGTGCAGCGGGCCGAAGACCTATTCGGCGTGGACCACGCCAACGTCCAGCCGTACTCTGGCTCGCCCGCGAATCTCGCGGTCTACCTCGCTTTCTGCAGCCCGGGTGACACGGTCATGGGAATGTCGCTGCCGATGGGCGGGCACCTCACCCATGGCTGGTCGGTCTCGGTGACCGGCAAGTGGTTCCGCCCCGTGCGGTACGGCGTGCGCGCCGACACCGGGCGGCTGGACCTCGACGAAGTGCGCGACCTGGCCAGGAAAGAACGTCCGAAGATCATCTTCTGCGGCGGTACGGCGATACCGCGGACCATCGACTTCCCGGCTTTCGCCGAGATCGCGGCCGAGACTGGCGCCGTGCTTGTGGCCGACATCGCGCACATCGCTGGTCTCGTTGCGGGCGGCGCGCACCCGTCGCCGGTTGGCTACGCGGACGTGATCACGACGACCACGCACAAGACGCTGCGCGGTCCGCGCGGAGCCATGATCATGTCGACTGCGGAGCACGCGTCGGCGATCGACAAGGCCGTATTCCCCGGCCTGCAGGGCGGCCCGCACGATCACACCACCGCGGCCATCGCGGTCGCGCTGAAAGAGGCGGCGGCGCCAGATTTCCGCACGTACGCCCACCAGATCGTGGCGAACTCCAAGGCGCTCGCGGCGGCGCTGACTGAGCGTGGCTACAGCCTCGTCTCCGGCGGCACCGACAATCACCTGATCCTGATCGACCTGACGCCGCAGGAAATCGGCGGCAAGCCGGCGGCCAGAGCGCTCGATCGAGCCGGCATCGAGGTGAATTACAACACCGTGCCATTTGACACCCGCAAGCCATTCGATCCGTCCGGGCTCCGGATCGGTACCTCGTCGATCACCACACGCGGACTCACCGAGCAGCACATGCCCCAGGTCGCGGCGTGGATGGACGAGTCAATCAGGGCAGCGACCAAGCAGGATGACGCCGTCATCGACCGGATCGCAGGTCAGGTACGCGAGCTACTCGCCGGGTTCCCCATGCCTGGCTTCGCACCGCAGGCCTGAGGGCACCCAGCCCGGAACTTACCGAAAGCCATTTCCCCGATTGGCTCTTGCCTTTATCTTGGATCGAATATAGTTTCGAACTAAGCGTAGCTGCCTGTCTTCCCCTGGGTAGCCGACGGAGCGAGGAGTCCGCAAGGGCGCCTGCGGCGCTCGGCTTGGACCGGCCACGGTACCGGGCCGGCGGACTGTTGCTCGCCCGGACCGCTGGGAAGCGCAGGCAGGTGAGCAGTGAGCGGGGTCCGATCGGAACCGGTTGAGGTATGGCTTATCGACGGTCGGCCAGCCAGATTCGTGTGGCGAGAGCGGCTCTACACGGTCCTGTCGATCCTCGAACGCCCGGCGGTCGAGTCGGAGCCGCATCCCCCTGATGGCCAGGAACGCGAACGGGACCACGATGAAGCGCCCGTTGCCTGGCGGTGCTGGAAGGTAACGGCATCGGCCGGGCGGAACATACCGGCGAACGTCTACCGGTTGTGCCACGACACTTCCGCCGACCGGTGGCTGCTCACCAGGGGCGGCCGCTAGCGAGCGGATCGGCGCGGCTCCGCCGCGTCGAGGTGCTGTGGCAGCACAGCTTGCTCGGCTGCACAGCGGCGCCCAGCCGCAGTATCTGCACCACCCCAGCCCGGAGCCCCCGGTAGGCCAACAGCTATGGCCCATCGACGTTCAAAGAAGACGGTCGATGGGCCATAGCTGTTCAATGAGGGCGGGCAAGGGCTCCCGGGCTGGCGGTGCCGGATGCTGAGAACAGTCTCGTTACAGCCCGATCAGGCTCGACGCCCTGCGCCAGTCGATCGTGGGGATCATGGCCTCCCGCCTGACCCGGTGCGCGAAGCGCTTGGTGATCTCGAACAGTGATTCGATCAAGGTGTCAGAAAGCAGGTGCGGTTCCAGGCCGAGCTCGACCATGCCGGAGTGCACCACGTTGTAGTGGTGGCCCTCCTCTTCCACCCGCGGGTTGGCCAGGTGCTCGATCGTCACCTTCTCCGGACTCACTCGCGCGATCGTCTCGGCCATCTGGGTGATAGAGAGCGACTGAGTCATCTGGTTAAAGACCCGGAACTCGCCCCGGTCGGCCGGATTCTCGCAGGCGAGCTGCAGGCAGCGGACGGTGTCCCTGATCTCGATGATGCCGCGAACCTGGCTGCCGTTGCCGTAGATCATCAGCGGCTCGCCGAGCACGGACTGGATAACGAACCTGTTCAGCACCGTGCCGAAGACCGCGTCGTAGTCATACCTGGTGGCGAGGCGGTCGTCCCTGGCTGTCTCGGGAGTCTGCTGCCCGTACACGACTCCCTGGTTGAGGTCGGTTGCCCTGATTCCCCAGATCCGGCACGCGAACTCGATGTTGTGACTGTCGTGCACCTTCGACAGGTGGTAGTAGGAGCCCGGGCGCTTAGGGTAGAGCACGCGGTCCTTGCGCCCCTTGTGCTCGATCTCGATCCAGCCTTCCTCGATGTCGATGTTCGGCGTGCCGTAGGCACCCATGGTCCCGAGCTTGACCAGGTGAATCTCCGGATCGATCTCGGCGATGGCGTACAGCACGTTCATCGTGCCGACCACGTTGTTGACCTGGGTATAGACAGCGTGCTTGCGATCTACCATCGAGTACGGCGCGGCCCGCTGCTCGGCGAAGTGCACGATCGTGTCTGGCCGGAAGTCGCGCACGACGTGGTAAGTGAAGTCCGCGTCGGTGAGGTCGCCGATGTAGCAGCCGATCTCCTTGCCGGTCAGCTCATGCCAGACGCGGATCCTGGTCTGCAGCGTCTCGATCGGCACGAGGCTGTCGACGCCCATCTCGAAGTCGTAGCCGCGGCGGGCGAAGTTGTCGAGCACGGCCACGTGGTGTCCGACCCCAGAGAGGTGCAGCGCGGTCGGCCAGCCGAGATAGCCGTCGCCGCCGAGAACCAAGATCTTCACTGTTACTCCTGCTGGTGCTGGCTGCGAGGCCAGCGAGCTTCTTGCATCAACCATCGCACACGGGGTAATAACTACTGCGAGGCAACCAGTAACGATGAGCGACCGCGGCGAGGTCAGCGCACCGATTTTGGGTGCGTTCTCGCTTCCGACCTGTCCTGTTCCCGTACTGTAGACGTGTCCGTTGACCAGCATGCCTTCGCGCAGCAAGGACATCAATGCGAAACCTCATCGACAAGCTGCCTGCCGCGCTCGCCGGTCGCCTCAAGACGAGCCTCGTCCGGCAGTTCACCCGGTTCGCGCTGGTCGCGATCGTCTCGCTGGGGGCCAGCGAGCTGACGCTCAGCGTCGCGTACCTGGCCGGCGCCACCGGGGGAGTGGCCGGGCTGTGCGGCTGGCTAGTCGGTGCGGCAACGAGCTACCTGCTGAGCCGGTGGGCATGGCGGCGCAAGGGCATGCCGCACCTGCTCAAGGAGACGCTGCCCTTCTGGGCCATCTCGATCGGCACCGCCGCGGTGCTGACGCTGACGTCGCACTTCGCCGCCAGCTACGCCAAGCACCATGGCATGCCCAAGCGCGAGGCGGTCGTCGTGGTCGCCCTTGCCTACCTGGTCGCTAACTGCGTTACCTTCGTGACTAGGTTCTTGATCTTCCATTACGTGCTTTTCGCCGACCGCAGCGTGAAGGCAGGCGTGCCCGGGGCAGGCAGCGTGGCCGGAATCGAAGGCGAGTCCTTGTCGCCGATCGCGGCGATGGTCCCCAGCTCCGACGAGCACGACTAGCGGCGCTAGCTGGGCGCTAGCTGGCTGAGCGGGTCCTGCGGCGCTCACGCCACCAGGTGCCGCCGATAACCTGGGCGAAGTAAAGGCCGTAGAGCGCGTTGTGGCCCTTCTTGCTGTGCCCCACCTTGCGCTTGTGGATCGTTGCCGGGCGCTCGGTCACCCGGTAGCCATGCGCGAGGACGCCGATCAGCAACTCGGCCGCCTGATACTGCGGCTGCTCTAGCCGGACCGCCCCGGTCACCTCGGCCCGCATCGCACGGAGCCCGAAAGACGGGTCGGTAATCCGCTGGCCAGTCAGCATGCTAATCGTGAGGGCGAACACCCGCACGCCGAGCTTGCGGACCGGGTCCTTGGTCTCCTCGCTGCCCTGGGTCCGCGAGCCGGAGACGAAATCGGCCTCGCCAGCAAGGATCGGCGCGAGCAGGTCACCGATCTCGGCCGGGTTGTACTGGCCGTCAGCGTCGGTGGTGACGATGTACTGTGCGCCGCCCTCGCGCGCCAGCCGGTAGCCGAGCCGCAGCGCCGCGCCCTGGCCCCGGTTGACCGGCACGTCGCAGACCAGCGCGCCCGAGGTGTCGGCTTCCTTCACTGTCGCGTCAGCCGACCCGTCCGACACCACGATCTTGGCGACCTCGAGCCCGGAGACGACCGGCGGCAATGCCTCGAGGACGGGCCCGATCGCACCCTCCTCGTTGTATGCGGCGATCACGATGGCCACCGGCGGCAATGCCGTCGCGCGGGTGCCGTACTGGCTCGAGAACGCCGCGATCGCCGCGGCGTCGACGGCTGCATGGTCGATAACCTCGCTGCCGGCGGCGCGGCTCTGACGGGATGTCACTTGGCTGTCTCCGAGAATTCTGGCCACACAGTGGCGATGCCTGCCTTGAGGTCGAAACGGGGCGCGTACCCGAGGGATCTCGCCGCCGAGATATCGATGATGACGGCCGGCATCTCCCCCGGTTTGGGCGGGACATGCTCGGTCGGCAGCTCAGCACCTGTGACGGACCGCGCGGCCTCCACGATATCGTTCACGGTCACTGACTCGCCCGATCCTAGGATCAGCGGGCCGTTGTGGCCGGCTCGCCAGGCAGCGAGGATGCCGGCGACGACGTCATCAACGTGGACCAGGTCGCGCAGTTGCGTGCCGTCGCCGTAAATCTGCACGCTCTTGGCGTCCCGTGCGGCGCGCATCAGCCGCGGCACGAAAGAGTCTTTAGCCTCCATGCCGGGTCCGTAGACGTTGGAGAACCGCAGCGCCGCGCAGTTCATGCCGTAGCTGGCCGAGTAAGCGGCCAGGAGCATCTCGCCCGCAGCCTTCGTCGCGCGATAGGGGGTCAGCGGGCGGAGCGGCACCTGTTCGGTCATCGTCTGGCGCCCAGCATCTCCCGCTACCGCGTTCGTCGAGGCAAGCAGGAAGGCACTCACGCCGCGCTGCCTGGCCTGTTCGAGCAGCGCGGCGGTGGCCTCGACGTTGAGCTGGTAGGTGCCGACCGGATCCTGCACTGAGCGCAGCACCGAAGTCACGGCGGCGAGGTGCACGATGACATCGGTGCCAGGCTGGACGGCCTCAGCGGTAATGGCCGGGTCACGCAGGTCCCCGACGACGGATCGAACTCGCCCGTCGGGACACGCGTGCCGGTCTGCGGAGATGACTTCGTGACCTTGCCCCAGCAGCGCACGCACAAGCCGCCGCCCGATGAACCCGGCGGCGCCGGTTACGAGCAGCCGGGACGTCCCGTCTGCCATGCGCGCTCCTCGTGCGGGCCCGTGCCTTTACCGATGACGGCGTCCGGCCGGATTGTCAGTTCTGAGGTGGAACGAAACGCTCCGCTCGATCGTGCCCCGAAGCGAAGATCACCGGCGGGCCCATGACGCAGCCGCCGGAGGTGCCAGCCAGTGTATCTGCCGCGCGTCAGCTCCGTGCGGATGCCGGGCGCGGCGGCCAAGGTTGTGCCATGCTGAGTCAACGCACAGTGTCCGAGCGCGTACGCTGCGCGATCATGCGAGGGGGACCGTGACCTGGCAGGGTGGGCTGTCCGGGCAATCCGGCAGCGACGAGGCGAACGCGGACGGCCTGGACGCCGAGGAACTGCAGGTCCTCCGATCGCGGGTTGACCTCGCGGCGCTCCCTCCCATCACCACGGC
>Ga0209240_1000740_pt1 | contig 13432 bp, 11 predicted proteins | sample GraSoi_2013_80cm_FD_185828 | JGI IMG/M metagenome (GOLD analysis project Ga0209240, IMG submission 185828) | Grasslands soil microbial communities from the Angelo Coastal Reserve, California, USA - Sample 9_17_2013_80cm (SPAdes) (version 2) | ecosystem: Environmental > Terrestrial > Soil >...
TTATTTTCGGCGATGACCTTGCCGGTGTTTTTCGTTCTCCTCTTTTTCACAGCCAGTTATTTCACCTGGCCGTCGGAAGTGGGGCTATGGCTGGCGGCGATATGGACAATTGCGATGGCGGCGCTGTTGCAGTTTTTTATTACGATCTCGATTGCGCTGCTGGCGTTCTGGATGTTGGAGATCTCAACGGTCGTCTTTATCGTTTATTCGTTTGAGTACATGCTTAGCGGGAAGATGTTTCCGCTCGCGTTCATGCCGCCTTTTGTGCAGGACATTTTGCAGTGGTTACCGTTTCCGTATGAACTTTATTTTCCGGTTCGAGTGCTCATGAACCGCGTACATGGAGCTGATCTGTGGTTTGGACTCGGTGTACAGGCGTTTTGGGTTATCGTGGCAGCGGCAGGCGCGCAGATGATGTGGCGTCAAGGGCTGCGGAAGTATCAGGCGGTGGGGGGGTGAGCGAAGCGCGCGCTTCGCGAATGACAGATGACAGATTGAGGACTGCTATGCGCCTGGGCGTCGTGGCGTGCAAGTGGACCGGAGTGGACTCCCGACTTCGCCCCGTGGTTTTAAACTCCGGGAGGCTACGTCGGGCAAGGAGTGGACCTAGTGGACAGAGTGGGGAGGTGAAGCAGGGCGTGGCAATCTCCTATTTGTCATCTGTCATCTGTAATTTGTCATTCGCGTTTGTGCGCTGGACGGCGGCAGGCGCCGTTGGTTAGCGCACAAACGCGGAGGCGTAGCTCATGGTGCTGGCGCCGCGTGCTTGGCGGATATGGCGATGGATCCAGATGCTCTCCAGCAGTCCGAGGGCAAAAAGGATTAGGACGAGGAAAGAGCCACCATAGCTGATCAAGGGCAGCGGTACACCGGTGATGGGTGTGATCGAAATGTTCATGCCGATATTCATGAACACGTGCGTGAAAATTAGCGCGACGATGGAGACGGACGCCAGCCGGCCAAGCTCGTCTGGAGCGACCGCGGAAATGAGGAGACCAGTGAGCAATAAAGCGGCATACGCCGCGATCAGGGTGACATCGCCGACAAAGCCGAATTGCTCGGAGATACCGGCGAAAATGAAGTCAGTATGAACAATGGTCGAAGGTAGAAAGCCGAGTTGAATTTGGGTGTTCGGCGCGGCGAATCCTTTACCGTTGAACCCACCGGAACCGATGGCGATGAGGGCCTGATTGATGGTCCAACTGGCGCCTTGAGGATCGTAGTCGGGATCGATAAAAGTGGTTAGACGTTCTCGCTGGTAAGTTTTAAGACCGAAATTTGCGATAACCGGTACGACGGCGACCGCCATGATCATGATGACTAGAAGGTAACGTTTCGGGATCCGGCCGACGAAGAAGATGGCCAGAAGCGGAGGGAGCATCACCAGACATTCACCCAGGTCGGGTTGAATGAGGATCAACAACCAGGGGGGCGCAATGATCGCGGCGCAGCTGAGAATCCGGCCGATGGTTGGCCAGAAACCCGCCCAATTGCCGGTATTCGCGAGGAGCCAGGACAACAAAAGCAGGGTCGAAATAATGGCCAGCTGCGCGGGCTGAAAACTGATCGGACCTAGTTCTAGCCAGCTTTTGGCGCCGTAAGTAGTGCGACCGAAGAAATGGGTAAGCACCAAAAAGCCGAGCCCGGCTAGGTATAAGAGGAGCGGGAAAATGACGTGGGAGAGCCAAATCCGATAATTGATAAAAGAAGTGACGAAGAAGCCGACGACCGCGATCACAAGCCAGACGATCTGGCGTCTATACATCTCTTGGAGGTAGGCCTCCTCTCGCATGAAGGTGACGCTATAGATGGCGATGACGCCAAAGATGGCCAGTGCGATGGCGACTATCGCCAGCAGCCAATTCATTCCCAACAACTTCCGAAGAAACAGATTCATGAAACCGACGAGATTTTAATCGAGAGAAGGAACACTGGCGAGCAAGTTTCGAGTATAGTCGTGCTGGGGGTGGGCGTAAATAGAGACGGCATCGGCCTTTTCAACAATCTGACCGCGGAACATGACGACGACATCATGACTGATATGTTCCACGACTGCAAGATCGTGAGAAATAAACAGGTAAGAAAGCGCAAGCTCGTCTTGGAGGTCTTGAAGCAGATTAACGATCTGGGCTTGGACACTGACGTCCAGAGCGCTCACGACTTCGTCGCACACAATTAATTTTGGCTCGACCGCTAGCGCGCGAGCGATTCCAATTCGCTGGCGTTGGCCTCCGCTGAACTCATGGGGAAACCGGCGGAGGTGATCGGGCGAAAGGCCGACTTTTTGGAGCAACTGAGCGACGCGTTGTTCGCGTTCAGATCCACCCCGTTTAGGGAAATGGATTTTGAGGGGTTCGCTCACGATCTGCAAGATTGTCCAGCGCGGGTTCAACGAACCGAAAGGATCTTGAAAGATCATCTGAATCTGCCGTCGCCAGGGGCGGAATTCCAGGTCCGGCATCGGTGTAATATCGGTTCCGGCAAATCGGATGGTACCGGAGATCACCGGTATCAATTTTAGGATGGCTTTACCGACGGTGGTTTTGCCGCTGCCGCTTTCGCCGACCAGGCCGACGGTTTTTCCGACGCCAACCGTGAAGCTGACATCGGTGACCGCTTTGATATAGCCGGCTTTCCGTTGGAGGATCCCGGTTCGGGTGGGGAACCAGACGTTCAGGGATTCGACTTCGAGGAGGTTAGTGGAAAGGGGAGCTTCAGGCACGGTCGGGAGGGTTTTGGGGTGTTTCGCTCGAAGACCGGGTGGGAGGAGCGCCGTGTAGATCCACGCCAGGAGCCGGTGTCGAGGACGAGGACGACGACGAGGACGAGGACGAACAAGAGACGAGTCGTTTAGGCATTCTGACGGAGAATGGCCTCGAGAGGGCTGGTGGCCTGGGCAGAATCGCGTTCGTGGCCGAGGCCAACCTCGTAGGCTGTGCGGCCGGCTTCAACGGCGTGCTTAAAAGCTGTGGCCATCCGGACTGGGTCAGAAGCGATGGCGATCGCGGTATTTACGAGCACGGCATCAGCGCCGAGTTCCATGGCCTCGGCTGCATGGCTGGGTGCGCCGATTCCTGCATCCACGATCACCGGTATGAGAGCTTGGTCGATGATGATCCGGATTTGGTCGCGGGTGCGCAGACCCTGGTTGCTACCGATGGGCGAGCCCAGAGGCATTACCGTCGCCGTCCCTACTTCCTCGAGGCGTTTAGCCAGGACCGGGTCAGCATTGATGTACGGCAATACCACGAAGCCTTCTTTTACGAGCCTTTCTGCGGCGTAAAGGGTTTCAATCGGGTCGGGTAGCAGGTAGTGCGGATCGGGATGAATCTCGAGCTTGACCCATTTCGGCAGACCGGCGGAGGCAGCTAATCTGGCGAGGCGGACGGCTTCATCCGCGTTCATGGCGCCGCTGGTGTTCGGGAGGAGAAGGTACTTAGCGGGATCGATGAAATCCAAAATATTAGCAAAAGGATCATGCCGGCCGGATAGATCCGCTCGCCGAAGGGCGACTGTCACGATTTGGGTACCGCTCGCCTCTAAGGCATCTCGCATTAGCAGATTACTGGGAAATTTGCCGGTCCCGATTAGAAGGCGGGATTGGAATTCGCGATCGGCGATACGGATAGGGACACTCTGCATAGCTATAAAGATTTTGCTCCTGGGGAGCCTCTGTGCTCATCAGGAATTTTGCGACTTGCCCTTGAACAGTGACACGTCGCCTTTAATCTGACCCTTGTGAGGCTCCAGGGCGAAGAGAAATTCAACGTCAGCGGAAAACTTTTGTTAGCCCATCCTTCGCTGAGGGACCCAAGTTTTCGGCGAACGATCCTCTTCATTTCAAGCCACGAGGAGGACGCCGGAGCTTTTGGGGTCGTAATCAACCGGCCGACACACCAGAAACTGGCGGATTTTGTAGCAGAGGCTGATCTGCCTGGATTGGCCGGCATCCCCGTTTACGAGGGCGGCCCGGTATCGTCCAACGAGTTGATCTTGATGGGGTTTCTCGGCGGCAACGAAGGCCAACCGACCGGTCTCCAAGTGCCGTTGTCGATCCCGGACGCGGAAGAGATATTGAGGGAGAGGCGCGGTTTTGTGCGAGCTTTTCGAGGCTACGCCGGATGGGAAGCGGGACAATTGGAAGGGGAGTTGGGGCAAAACGCTTGGTTTGTTAAGGAAGTAGATGCGGAATTCATGTCAGGTGAGCCTGATCAATCGTTGTGGCTGCAGTTTATGAAGGCACAAGGGCCGGCTTATTATTTGTTGGCGCTGGCGCCGGATGATCCGTCGCTGAACTAAGGGTTTAGGGTTTGCGGTTAGCCGTTTGCGGTTAGCCGTTGGGCGTCGACGCTCCTAAGGGGCGGTGCATCGTTTGGGCGGTGGGATCCGCCTTCTCCCGCGCCCGCGGGACTCCGGCGTACAGGCTTTATGGGGAACGGCGAACGGCGAACCGCGAACTGTGAACCGTCAACCCTTAGTGGTTGCCGGAGTGGCTCCTAACGGATAAACAGGGCGGATGAAGATTGGGGTTCCTAAGGAGATTAAAGAGCAGGAGCACCGGGTCGCGCTGCTGCCATCGGTTGTTTACCTGCTAACGCGGCTGGGACACGAAGTGTTCGTCGGGCGGGGTGCGGGTGCAGGATCGGGGTTCCCTGATGAGGAATATGTGCAGGCCGGCGCTAAGATCCTTGACGATCATGCGGCTCTCTACAAACAAGGCGATCTGATCATCAAGGTCAAAGAACCGTTGCCCTCCGAGTATGCGCTGCTGCGAGAGGGTCAGATTCTTTTCACGTATCTGCATCTCGCGGCTAACAAAGAATTGACGGAGGCGCTCATGCGAAGCGGGGTGACCGCGGTGGCGTATGAGACCGTGGAGATCAATCGCCGGCTCCCGCTGCTTGAGCCGATGAGCGAGATTGCCGGGCGGATGTCGATCATTGTGGGTGGATTTTTCCTGGCCAAACATCGCGGTGGTAAAGGTGTGCTTTTAGGAGGTGTACCGGGCGTGTTGCCGGGAAACGTGATTGTGATTGGTGGGGGAACTTCGGGAATCAATGCGACGCGGATGGCGACCGGGCTCGGTGCGGATGTGACCATCCTTGAGGTTGATATCGAACGAATGCGTTTTCTTGATATCACGATGCACACCGCGCACACACTTTATTCCAGTGAAGCGCACCTATTGGAGATTTTGCCGCGAACTGATCTGTTAATCGGTGCGGTGTTAGTTCCGGGAGCGCGGGCGCCGCGGCTGATTACGCGCGAGATGTTAAGGATGATGAAGCCCGGGAGCGTGCTCGTGGATATCGCAATCGATCAGGGCGGATGTTGTGAAACGTCAAAACCGACGACGCACGAGAATCCGATCTACGAAGAGGAAGGGATTATTCATTATTGCGTGGCGAATATGCCTGGCGCTTATGCCCGGACGGCAACGCAGGCTTTAACGAATGTGACGGCGCGGTTCGTTGAGTTTCTGGCGGAAGGTCTTTCTTCAGCGATCAAGAAGCAGCCGGCGATTATCGGCGGGATCAACGTGATGAGCGGCAAGGTTCGGAATGAAGCGGTGGCTCATGCACATGGGTTGGCGTATGCGCCGCTGCGCGAATGACCAATAGCCAATAGCCAATAGCCAATAGCCGATAGCCAAGAGCGAAGCGAATGGCAGATGACAGATGACGCGCCGCGGATGGGACCTATGTGAGGGATAGGTCCCTGTCTGGTCGATGTTAGCGCCGAGTAAGGCGCCAGCTCAGCTTAGTAGAACCAGTTGTAGCCCGGGTCTGGGTTGTTAGTTTCTTGGTTAGTTGCGGCGAGGCGCTCGTCGAAATAGTTAGCGTTTTGGTTGTTGGTGTTAGGTGCTAACGTGGAGCAAGCGGCCAGAGCCAGGAATCCACTGGCTAGAGCTGAATGAAGTAGATGGTTAGATTTGGTAGTTTTAGTTGTACGCTTAATCGGAAAAAGTAGCTTCATAAGTAACCTCTTTCCGATATATACCGGGGAAGGTGCGATTCTATTCCCAGCACCCTTGAGGACGAGGACTGCCCACCGCGCCGTCTTGTCCGCCATAGTCCGGCGTCCGCCTATAAGCGTTAACTTATTCGTTGGCCCGCTTTGTCCCGGAGGGACCTAATGATAGTAGCCAGGCAATTTATTGCCTGGACATGCCGAGAGACGAATCCGTCCCGTAGGGGACGGTATGATCACTCTGCGAGTAGCTCCTTTGAATCTTGGGCGGTCATCAGGCGCGGGTACCCAACTCACACCGTTCCCTACGGGACGGATCGTATCTGGCGATTTTCCAGGCAATAAATTGCCTGGCTACTTTCATCCAGTCCCTCCGGGACAAAAGCACGCCTCGCTTTTCGCTTCTCATGTTTCCCAACCCTATCTGCGTAAATCCGTGTTCATCTGCGGTTGTTTTTTTGTTTCGTCCGGCAGCTGCCGGGCGTCTGCTGGACGACGGAGGAAGGTCTGGCGAGGGCGGGACGGCGAAGGAGGAGTACGATTGTAGCGGGGCGCCGGCTAGAATTGGACGATATGGACCGAGCGGACGTTGGGAATTTGCAAGGCGGCTTGCAGGACTTCGGCGGGGGGCAGGGAATCGAGGTTCAGCACGGTCCAGGCTTTGCTGTCGCCGTCGCCGCGGCTCAGGGACATATCGGCGATGTTGATTTGGTGGTTACCTAATAACGTGCCGATTTGGCCAACGATTCCTGGTACGTCGTTGTTTTCGAAAATCATCAAGGTACCAACCGGGCGGGCCTCAACGAAACGGCCGTTGATCCGTACGATCCGAGGAGAAGCGCCAACGAAGGTTCCGGCTACGGATACTTTTTCGCCTTCGCCTTCAACTTGGAGGTCGATCAGATCGGTGAATTCGCCGGCGGCGTTTTCTCTGGTCTCAACCACGCGCAGGCCGAGGTTCTGAGCGAGCGACATAACGTTCACCTGATTGACGTCGGGGCCGCCGGCTTCTTCTAGAAATCCTTTCAGGGCGTAACGGGAAACCGGTGAGGTTTCCACTTCGTTCACTTTTCCGCTGTAGTTAATCCGGAAATGATCGCAACGTTTGGGCGCCAACTGGCGCAGTAGACGGCCAAGTCTTTCCGCCAAATCGAGGTACGGTCGGATGACGGAGAGAGTCTTAGCATCGATATTCGGAACATTGACGGCATTTCGAATCACGCCGTCGAGCAGCACTGAACGGATGGCTTCGGCGATTTCGATGCCGACGCTCTCTTGAGCTTCAAGGGTGGAGGCTCCTAGATGCGGTGTGCAAACCACGTTAGGAAGCTTCAGCAAGGGTAGATCCGGAGGAGGGGGTTCGGTCTCAAACACATCGAGGGCGGCGGCAGCAATCTGGCCACTGATCAACGCGTCGTAGAGAGCTTGCTCGTCGATAAGACCGCCACGGGCACAATTGATTACCCGGGCGCCTTTCTTCATCAAATTCAAGCGTTCCCGGTTGAGCACAAAGCGCGTCTCGGCAGTCATCGGCAGGTGCAAGGTCAGGAAATCCGCACGAACGAGTACTTCATTGAGATCATCGAAGAGCTCGACCTGCAGTGACCTGGCGCGGGTGGGCGAGAGATAGGGATCGTAGGCAATGGGTCGCATCCCGAAAGCGATGGCGCGGCGAGCGATTTCGCTGCCGATCCTACCCATGCCGAGGATACCCAGGGTCTTGCCGCTCAATTCAACGCCTTCGAAACTTTTGCGATCCCAACGGCCGGCCTTAATGCTGGCATCAGCCTGCGGGACGCTCCTGGCAATCGATACCAATAAAGAGAAAGCGTGTTCAGCCGTCGATACGGTATTACCGCCGGGCGTGTTCATCACGATGATCCCGCGACGGGTGGCGGCTTCGACGTCCACATTATCGACGCCGACACCAGCCCGGCCGATAGCCTTTAACGATTTGGCGGCGTTAATCACCGGGCCGGTCACTTTGGTTTGTGACCGGACAACGAGAGCGGCGTACGAAGGAATAATCTGAATGAGCTCGGGCTCTTTCAGACCGGTTTGAACATCGACATCGAGCCGACCCCCGAGTCGAAGTGCTTCGACACCACGTGGCGAGATAGGGTCGGCAACCAGGACTTTCTGGTTAACCATGATGTAACTTCGTGAAGAATCCCTTTAGTAACCCAAATCCAGGAATCGATCCTGACCCGGAAGCCCGCGTCGCCAGCACCGGCTCAAACCCGGTGTGTGTAGTGGTGCGAGTCGTCCCAGTCGAAATGGGCTGAACCTTAATTCGCTGGTGATAAAGCGAAAGCGCCATCAATGGCCAGTTATTCCTGTACATATCGTACTTCAAATAGAACACCATCGGGAAACCGGTGCCAGTGATAAGCTCTTCATCCCACGACCCATCGTCGTTTTGGGTTTTGAGCAAAAACTCAATTCCTCGGCGGATACTTTCCCGGTGGCAATCGCGGAACGAAAGCAGCCCCATCAAAGCCCAAGCGGTTTGGGAAGGAGTACTCTTTCCCCGGCCACGCAATGAACTATCCTCGTAGGAAGCGCAACTCTCGCCCCAACCGCCATCGCTGTTCTGATGGCGCTCGAGCCAATCACGCCCGCGACGGATCCAGGGTTCGTCCATATCCAGGCCGATGGCTTGGAGACCTTTCAGCACCTGCCAGGTACCATAGACATAATTGACACCCCACCGGCCATACCAAGCGCCATCGAACTCTTGGTCGTGTCGCAAAAGATGTAAGGCGCGCGCAACGATCGGGTGGGAAGAAGTGAACCCGTAAGTGCCCAAGACCTCTAAAACCCGGGCGGTGATGTTGCTGCAGGTCGGATCGAGAATTGCGTTGTGATCAGCGAAAGGAACGTACTCCAAAAGACGATTGGTCACGTCCTTGTCGAACGCGGCCCAACCCCCATCCTTACCTTGGAAACTGAGAAGCCACTTTAGCCCGCGATCGTACATAGCGGGATCCTCCGGCTCATACCGGGCCGTACGCAAAGCTAGTAACACCATCGCGGTGTCATCGGTGTCGGGGTTATAGGGGTTATTGAACTCGAAAGACCAACCGGACGGTTCCGGCTTCGAATTTCGGACTACCCAATCGCCCGCAATGCGAACTTCCCGGCGAGCCAGCCAATCGGTCGCACGCTTGATCGGCTCGTCGTCGATGCTCAAACCCGAGCGAGCCAGGACCAAAGTCGTAATAGCAGTGTCCCAGACCGGCGAAAAACAAGGTTGGATGCGGAACCCTTTCTCATCATCAACAAAAAGATCCTGAAAGTCGCCCTCTGCTTTCCGATAGAGCGGATGATCGGGATGATAGCCCAGGCAGCGCAGCGCAATCATCGAGTTGAGCATGGCTGGAAAGATGGCGGCCAAACCATCGTTGCCGTCGCCGATCCGCTCGATCATCCAGCGTTCGGCGACTCGAAGAGCATAGCGCCGGAACGGACGGATCTGGTAGTCTTCACAGAACTTCAGGATGCGATCAATGAAGATGAAAAGCTTTTTGAGACCCTTCGCGTGCAGACGAGGGGTTTTCTCGGGTTCGACGTAAAGCTCTTTGATGCCTTGTTCTTCTGGAAGCCGATGAGTGATTTTGTAATGATTGATGATGGCCAGCGGGACCACCATTGAGCGAGTCCAGGAAGAGACGGTGTAGAAGTGGATGGGCGACCAACGGGGGAGGATCAAAAATTCTACCGGTATAGTCGGAACTGCATCCCAAGGAACTTGTCCCAGCAGAGCGAGGTAAAGGCGGGCATAAGTGTTAGTTTTCTCGATGCCGCCCAAGGCATGGGCTCGTTCTCGCGCCTTCACCATCAGTGGATCGTCGGGAGAAAAACCAGCGAGCTTCAGAGAAAAATACGCTTTGACGGTAGCATTAACTTCCGAAGGGCCCTCCGCATAAATGTTCCAACCTCCGTCCGGAAGCTGCTGCTCCAAAATGTGCCGGATGCATTTGGCTTCCAATTCCGGGTCGACCTCCTGGGCCCAGTGCATGAATGCTACGTAATCAGAGCAGAGCGTGGAATCGACTACCAGCTCCCCTAACCAGTAGCCATCTGGTGATTGAAGACTTAAGAGATGTTGTTGAGCCCTCGAGATTGCCGTTCCTAGCAAGGACAATAAATCCGGAGAATTTACCATTTTCCCGCCTCAAAAATTATAACTAGGGCTATTCGCGAACCAATTCTGGATTTTTTTCCGGTTTGGCCGCTGCCGAAACCCCATTAAACACCTCGGAAAGCACCACTTTGCCTTTGGGATTTGGCCGAGCTCCGAAATTGAAAAGAATATTTTTCCAAGTATCACCTGGCTTGCCGTTAAGGCCGAGCGCCGCTGTCGGCTCGTAGCCACAATGGGTCATACAATTTTCGCAACGCGGATCTTTGGCCACGCCATCGACGACGCCGTAACGATCCCAATCAACGTCTGCCAGCATTTCAGCGTAGGAAGGGTAATGGCCTTTGCCATCGGTCAAGAAATAGCAAGGCGCTTTCCAGCCCATTACGTTTCGGGTCGGGATGGCCCAAGCGGAACAGGTCAGATCCCGGTCACCGGTGAGAAATTCCCAATAGACTGGGGTTCCGAGGAGGCGGAAGCGTTTGCCCCAGGATTTGGCTTCAGAAAATTTCTCGATCGTGCTTCTGCGGGTCAGGAAGAAGGCGGAAGGATCGATACCAAGGCGTTTGGCCATGTCTTTTTTGGCCGCGTCATAGTCGTATCCTGGAGTTACGGTGTGACCATCCACTCCCAGCGTAGAGAGATAGAGCATGAGGGTTTCGATCTCTTTCATCTCGGTTTCCCGATAGACCGTGGTGTTGGTAGCCACCTGGTAGCCGAGGATTTTGGCCATGCGGATGGCAAGCACACACTCTCGGAACACGCCTTCGCGTTCAACGATGATATCGTGAATCTTTTCAAGACCATCCAAATGAACGTTCCAGTAGAGCCACTTTGACGGCGAAATAACGGGCTTAGATGGATCCTTGGGCCCGTTCTTCACCTGTTCAGCCTCGCTAGGAGTGACTAGACGTTCATCGAGCAGAGTACGAAGCAGCGGTTCGATTTCGGCAGGGCGTTTTTTGTATTCGACCGCTAGATAATCCCGCATCTTCCGGCGCATGAACATGGCGTTGGTGCAGATATAGACGATCCGGCGTTGCTCGCGCAGGCCCTGGACCAAAGCTTCGATTTGAGGATAGATCAGGGGCTCGCCGCCACAGATTGAAACCATGGGCGCGTCGCATTCCGCCGCCCCCGAGAGGCAGTCCTCCAGAGGCATCACATTTTTCAGGGAGGTCGAGTACTCGCGAATTCGTCCGCAGCCGGTACAGGTCAAGTTGCAGGTATGGAGCGGTTCAAGTTGAAGGACCGTTGCGAACTTTTTCGTGCCCCGGAGTTTGTGCCGCACGATGTGGCCGGCGACTTTCAACGTAAGAGCCAAAGGAAATCTCATAGATAAGATTCAAGCGCCGCATACTAGCAGGCACTGGTCGAGATTCAAGGTCTAGCGTAAAGGGTGCCTTAACGTCAATAGTTGCACAATGCCCGATTTGTTTGGCGAAACACAGTGTGTTGCACTGCAATAATTCGCTGTTCTGGGGGTCTATGTATGTGTTACTTTGTTTATATCTAAGTCCGCCCGCGGGTAGTCGCACCTGCCATGGATGTACGTGGCCGGATAGCAACGGAGTGCTGTTGAGTCGAGGTGCTGGGTGGGGACGCAGGTGTGCTGGAATTAAGGCCAGGCGCGACTAAGATTAAAAAAAGACTACTAAACAAGTAGACATTACTTGTCAGATAGCCTATAAATATTAATCAGCTTCTGGAAAAATTTCGTTGTAGCAGGAGACAAAAAATGGCGTTGACTTCCTCACCCCCTCAAGTTCATTTTGACCGGCCGCCCGTGCCGGTGTTTGAGCCGCTAGAGAGCATTTCATCTTATCCGTCACACTTGGTCCGCTGGCGGGAATGCGCGGACTCAAAGTTTAAGTTATCGAGCTACGTTTTTATTGGCCAACGAACCACTAATTTGCCTGTGCGAATGGCGTTTGTGGCTGGGTTGCGTTCACATGATGATTTGGCGCAACGAGCTTTGGCGAAGTTATTGGTGGAACTCGAGGTAGCGCCGTTGGTTGGTTCGGATTACGCGCTTTTCTCGTACGCGGTGACCCGGGAGTTCAACGGTGAAGTCGGTGAGGCCCTGACAAACGACTGGTTGGATGAATCCCCGGGAGTGCAACCGATCTTGCAGGTTCTTGAGTCGGACATGGCAAGCAGCGACGTGGATGGATTTGTTTCGATCGCGACCAATGAGCGGGTAAGCGGTTTCCAAATCGAGACTGATAGCGAATTAATCGCTACGGAGGTGGCATGGCCGGCGCTGGAGGTAGCTGGCCGGTTTGTTCCGCTGGCAGAAGAACCGGTGAAGGTTTTGCCGAGCGCCATACTGCGCCGCCAAAGAGGTCTTGGGCGGGGGATCCCGAAACAAATGTTCGGATTAATCCTGCGTACACCTGATAGTTCGGGTCCGGTAGAGCAAGTCTCAGCCATCGTATTTTCGTCGATTCGAGTGTTGCAGGAGTATCGAAGGTTGCGGCGAGCGGCGAAGGATCTGTAGACCATTCGACGCGCTCTCAGCTTGCTCATGGCAGGCCATTCGACGCGCTCTCAGCTTGCTCATGGCAGGCCATTCGACGCGCTCTCAGCTTGCTCATGGCAGGCCATTCGACGCGCTTTCAGCTTGCTCATGGCGGGCGAGGCGTGGGGCGACTCATCTCCTGGAGCCACTCCGCGTTCCAGTCACCGACGATTCGGCTAGACCAGCTCGGAGGCGATGCGGGAGAAGGCGGACTTGGGGTCGGGGGCGGCGGTGATGGGACGGCCGATCACGAGATAATCGGCGCCTAGCTTCAGGGCTTCGGCGGGAGTCGTGAATCGTTTTTGGTCTTCAGCGGTTGACCAAGTTGGGCGGACGCCGGGGGTCACAATCACAAAATGTTTACCGAACTCGTTTCTCAGCGGTTCGAGTTCCAAAGGACTAGCGATCAGGCCGGTGACACCGGTCGTTTTTGCGATTGCGGCCAGGGAGAGAACCTGTTGGGTCAATGACCGCTGGATACCGATTTCAGAAAGCGTGGCTTCGGTTTGGCTGGTCAGGACGGTCACACCCAAGATTTGAGTGGAGGTCGCTCCCCGACCCTTCACTGCTGCTTGGCACATCTCTGATCCGCCAAAAAGATGGATCGTCAGCATATCAACTCCTAAAGAACACGCTGATTCCACCGCGGATCGGACCGTATTTGGAATATCGTGGAACTTCAGATCGAGAAAGATTTTTGCGCCGGATGATTTGATCTCTTGAACGAAGGTTGGACCGCCTAGCGCAAAGAGTTGCAGTCCGATCTTGTACCAAGAAACGTCCTCGCCCAGGACTGA
>Ga0209240_1000742_pt1 | contig 13421 bp, 14 predicted proteins | sample GraSoi_2013_80cm_FD_185828 | JGI IMG/M metagenome (GOLD analysis project Ga0209240, IMG submission 185828) | Grasslands soil microbial communities from the Angelo Coastal Reserve, California, USA - Sample 9_17_2013_80cm (SPAdes) (version 2) | ecosystem: Environmental > Terrestrial > Soil >...
CCCGCAGACCGCGCCGCACATCTGCGATCTGGCCGGCCTGCCACGCGATGTGGCAGACCGAGTCCGGGCCGGCTACCAGGGCGGGGAATTCCAGGAAGCTGCTGCGGCGGCCAGCGAGCTCCCGGATGAATATGTGCGGAAAGTCGCGCTGGCCGGAAGCCGCGAGCGGGCGGCCGGGCAGATCCGGGCGGCACTCGAGGCAGGCGCCGATTCCGTGCACGTCTTCCCGCTCGGGAACCGGCGGATGAACACTGTGCGGGCCTTCGCGGAAGCCTGGTCGGCCGCTGTTGGCCAGCCTGCCGCGCGAGAGACAGCGTCCAGGGGTGGTATCTCAGATATCGAACAAGAGATTCCCTAGAATAGAGCTGGTGGATTCGTCACCGGCGTGGCCGGCAGGCCCGCCCGAGTCAACGGCAGGGAGGTCGGAAGGTGGTCGCGCGCTCAGCTGGTGACGATGCGGCCCGCGCGGGCTCACTTTTCAGCGGTCAGCATGACCGCCGGAAGGTGACCGACTGGGTCTACGAGGAACTCAAGGAGGCGATCGTAGGTCTCCGGCTGCCGCCGGGGCAGCCGTTGCGGGAAGCGGCCCTGGCCGAGCAACTCGGCGTGAGCAAGACACCGATCCGCGAGGCCCTCGCCCGACTGCAGCAGGACGGCCTGGCCGAGACCACCTCGTTCAAAGGCGCCGTGGTCACCGGCTACTCGCGGCAGGATCTGGTTGAGATATACGAGCTACGTGAGCTGCTTGAAAGCTCCGCTGCGCGGCTGGCGGCACAGTCGATGAGCGACGCGGACCGAGCTCGCCTCGACCAGATCATGATCGAGAGCCGCGCGCTCTGGGACGGATCCGATCCAGTCAAGCTCGCTGCGCGGATCGCGGAATTCGACGTCGTACTGTTCGACCAGGTGCAGAACGGCCGCATCAGGGCCCTGATCGAGAACCTGGGGGCGCACATGACCCGCATCGGCGAGCTCACCGCAGAGATACCCGGCCGCATACAGACCTCGGTGGATGAGCACGAGAAGATCGTCGAAGCGATTGCCGCCCGCGATCCCGATCTTGCCGAGCAGCGCATGCGCGAGCACATTCACAGCGTCCGCGATGAGCAGCTGCGCGCCTTGGAATGACGCAGGGGTCCGCCCTTGACTTGGCGGATGGTATCTGATGTGCTGCATATTATGTTCGGCCATGGAAGTCGGTCGGTGGTTTCCGATAGCCTGCGCGAGCGGGGCAAGTCGGTATGGACGGCTGCCACCAGCCATCCCATGGTCCGGCAGATCGGCGACGGCACGCTGCCTCACGCGTCCTTCCGCCGCTACTTCGAGCAAAATATCCTGTACCTAGAGGATTACGCGCGGGCGATCGCCCTGATCACCGGGAAAGCACCGGACTTGGCCGCCGTCGGCGTGCTGACCCGGTTCCTGCAGCAGATCGTCGGGACCGAGATCCCGGCGAACCTGGCCTTCCTCGCTCGGCTGGACGGATCTCCTAGCGCAACAGGGGCGTCCGTTATGTTGCCTGCCACCTACGCGTACACGCGGCACCTGTTGTACTGCGCGGCGCAGGGCAGCTGCGCCGAGGGACTAACGGCGGTACTGCCGTGCCAGTGGAGCTATGGGGCCCTCGCCGGTCCGCTCATGGCGTCGCTGCCGGCCGATCCGGTGTATGCCGACTGGATCCGCATGTTCGGGAATGCCGATTACGGCACGCTGGTGGATGAGACCACCGGCTTGCTCGACCGCCTGGCAGACCCGCACGACGATCGGGGCCTGCAGCGCCTCGCGCGGGTCTTCGATACCTCCACCCGCTACGAAGTGCAGTTCTGGGATATGGCCTACGGCCTGCCTGCCAGCCATGGCGGTGAACCGGGGAAGGAGCATGCTCTGTCATGCGTGCTGCCCGAATCTTCGACGACCTGAGCTTGCGCCTCGATGAGGTGGCGGTCCCGGTGCCCGGCCCAGGGCAGGTCCTTGTGCGGATCCGAGCCGCTGGAGTGTGCGGAACCGACCTGCACATTCTGGACGGCATGATCAAGCCAGACCCGTATCCGATGACTCTCGGCCACGAAGCGGCCGGGGTGGTGGAGATGGCAGGTGACGGCAGCTCGATGTCGTCCGGCGACCGGGTGGCGGTGTACAACAAAATGTTCTGCGGCTGGTGCAAGCAGTGCCTGGCTGGCCGACCCAACGTCTGTGACACCTTGCCAGGGCAGCTCGGCTTCAACATGGACGGCGGGGACGCTGAGTACGTGGTCGTGCCCGAGCGCAACCTGGTGCCGCTGCCCGATGCCGTCGACTTCGCCACCGCCGCCGTGCTCGCGTGCGCCGGCATGACGGCGGTTCATGCGGCCAAGCTGTCCGGCCTGCGCCTGGGCCAGACGGCGATCGTCGATGGCATCGGCGGAGTCGGGATACTCGTTGTCCAGGCAGCCCGGCGGACCGGTGCCCGGGTGATCGCCGTCGCCGATGGGCCAGACAAGATTCAGCTGGCCTTCGCACACGGCGCGGCCGACGGTGTTGTCGTCGCCAACGCCGAAGAGTATGCGAGCTTGCCGGCCCGGATCAGGGAGCTCACGGGCGGCCGCGGGGCGGACGTCTTCTTCGAGCTAGTAGGGACCACCGAGTCGATGACCGCCGGAGTGCGATGCCTCGCCAAGGGCGGGACGTTCGTGTCCACCGGATATACCGACCAGCCGCTGAACGTACATCCGATCGAGTTCATCCTTTCCGAGGCGACCCTGGTGTCCACGGTCGCGGCGACCAGGGAAGACCTACACGACGCCCTAACGCTCGTCGCCAGCGGCGCCATGAGTGTGCCCATCACCGGGCGCTACCCCCTCGAAGGGGTCCAGGAGGCACTGGACGCGCTCCGTAAACGCGGAGTCCTCGGACGGCAGGTTCTCGACATCGCATAGCAGGCTCACATAGCAGGGGAAGTTACATGCCAAGCACCGTGACGAAGCCAAGGCGCGGGAGCAGCCGTGGGCTGCCGGGACAGCCATGAGCGAGCGCATCATCATCAAGAACGGCTGCGTCGTGACGATGAACGACGCGGACGACGTGCTGTTCGACGGCGCCGTAGTGCTGGAGGACGACCGGATCGCTGACGTGGGCCGGACCGCGGACGTGCTGGCGCGGCATAGCGCGGATGGCGCGCGGGTGATCGACGCCAGTGGCAAGGCGGTCCTGCCCGGCTTGGTGGACCTGCACTATCACACCGCTCTCGGCAAGGGATGGAGCGATCATCTGCCGCTGTGGGAGTACCTGGAGACGTGCTGGTACCCGATCATCAGGGCGCTCGACTACGACGCCGCGTACTGGGCGGCGCTGGCCAGCTACAGCGAGTCCATCAAGTGCGGCGTCACCACGGTCAATGACATGTACCGGCAGCTGACGGCGCTCGGTGACGCGGCCGAGGAGATCGGCATCAGGGCAGTTCTGTCTAACGACATAGCGGACGCCGAGCACGATCTTGACACCTTGGAGGACAATAAGGAGGCGTTCTACGCCAAGAACGGTGCTGCAAAGGGCCGGATTGAGGTGTATATCGGGATTGAGTGGCTGCCGCTGGCGTCCGAGGAACTGCTCAGGGACGCGCGCCTGCTTGCCGATGAGCCCGGAACGGGCATCCATATCCACCTGAATGAGTCGCTGACCGAGGTCGAGAACTCCAAGCAGCGGTTCGGCCGCCGTCCCACCGAAGTGGCTTACGACGCCGGCATCCTCGGCCGTAACTGCATCGCCGCCCACTGCGTGTGGCTCTCGGACACCGAGATGGCCCTGATCCGCGCAACTGGCACACAGATCTCGCACAACCCCTCGTCGAACGCGAAGCTAGGCAACGGGATAGCGCGGCTTCCGGAAATGCTTCGGGCCGGGATCAACGTCGGGCTCGGCCATGACGCGGCTGAGTGCAATAACAGCCGGGACCTGTTCCAGGTCATGAAGTTCGCCTCGCTGATCCACCGCGCTAACCGAGTCGACGCGACCCTGCAACAAGCAGGCGACGTCCTGAAGATGGCCACCAGGAACGGCGCGGATGCCCTCGGGCACCCGACCGGGCAGTTGGTGACGGGCAGAAAGGCCGACGTGATCCTGGTGAACCTGAACAGCCAGATGTTCACGCCGCTGATGCCTGAGAACAAAGGCCACCTGTACTCGCATTTGGTTTTCGCCGCCAACGGGAGTTGTGTCGACACGACGATCATCGATGGCAGGATCGTGTTCGAGGACGGCCAGTTCACGACGGTGGACGAGCAAAAGATCCTGCGAGAGGCCAATGCGGCGTTCCGCCGCGTGGTCGACCGGATGGTGGTGCCCCCCCCACCTAACACCACCCCGGGGCCGTGAATGGAGCGAGGCGAGGATCCATCGCCATGGCCGAGCTCCATTCACGGCTTTCTTGCGTTCTTTTCCGTCACGGCATCTAGCTGGCGCAGCGGAGCAGTTGAGAGAATGGTCTATGCCATGGCGGCGCCCGAAACCGAGCACATTCAGGCGGCGCGGAGGCCGAGTACCGCTGCGAAGTTGGCCCCCATGATGCCGACTAGCTTGCGCTCCGGGATTGCAGGAAGGCTCACCGCCGCGGCCTCCTCGTTGACGGTCATGAGCTTGTTCCGCAGCTTCACCGGGTCGTAGAGGAATCCTGGGTAATCGGTCCCAAAGAAGATCTTCTCTAGAGGCACGAACGCCGGTTCGCAGCGGTGCAGGAACAGGAAGAGGTCACGCCGGGTCAGCGTCGCGATCAGGTAGGACAGCTCGGCGTAGAAGTGCGGGTGTTTCGTCAGCAGGAATAGCGCCTCGTCCACCCAGGGCAGCCCGCAGTGCGCGATGATCACCCTGATTTCGCGGAACTCCCGTCCGATGTCGTCCAGCAATGCAGGTCGGCCCAGTTCCAGCTTCGCGTCGATCCGCGTGGATCCGGCCTGATGGATCATCACCGGGATATCGAGGTCGGCCGCTTTCCGATAGATCGGGAATGCCAGGTCGCGATCGTTGGCCGCCCAGTGCTGGTACATCGGATAGAGCTTCACGCCAGACAGCCCTAGCTCCGTGATCGCCCGCTCGAGTTCGGCAACGGCCGCGGCCGGGCCGCGGTAGGCGGGATTGACCGACGCGAAGCCAATGAAATGCGCTGGGTCGGCGTCAACCACCGCTGCGATGTAGTCATTGCATTTCTCCGGATCCGGCGGGCCATCGACGCCCAGAATCCCGCTCGTATCCACAGTGCCGATCAGCCGTCCGTCGAGGAACTGCGGTGACACCGCCAGCACAACGATCTTGTCGTAGCCCGGATGGTCACGGCGCGATTCGTCTGGGCCGATGGCCGGCCATCCGGTTCTGGCGAGGCCACTGGCCGCCCACTCCGCTTCGGTGGGGAGCCGGTGCGATGGCAGCTTGCCCATGCTCCGGTAGATACATAGCGATCCCTCGCGACCGTAGTCCACGGTGAACTCGGGATCCGCTGCAAGGCTGAGGATGTGACTGTGAGCGTCAATGATCAAGGCGTGGCCTCCCAGCGTGGGGGCTCAGATGGCGACGACGGCAATGTTCCTGTCCCCAGCCACCAGGCGCATGTCGCCCGGGTCGCTGGTCACGACCGTGATCCGGCCTGCCGGATCTCTTGTGAGATCGTACTGGCCCTCCATTCTCGAACGGAACGGCCAGGTATGGCGGCTGCAGCCGCCCTGATCAAGCTCCGTGCCGTCCGGTTCCGACTTGTCGGGGACCGTCCGCCGGGTGTGAGGACGGCGTTGACGACTCCGAGATGACGGCGGTGGTCGGGGGATCGGTCATCTGACCCAGGCGCTGAGCCAAGGTGAGCCCGGCAACTGGCAATCGGGATCAAGCCGCCGTGGTGCCATCGAGTTCTGCTGGCGTGAGCTCGCAGGCAGCGGATCTGGCAGGGCCGGGGATGTTTAGAAGCCGACCGGCTTGCGGATGAGGATGACGTGGATGCGGCCCGGCGATTCCTGGTAGATCTCGAGGATCTTCCCGACGCGGCTGTGCTGGCCGTAGGCGGCCTGGGCGCGAGCATCCTCGAGCGGCAAGCTGTGCTGGTAGATCCGGTGATGAGCCGCGCCCAGGGTCGGGACGAGTTTCTGCGCGCCGACGACGAAGATGACGTTGGCAGCCCCCCAGGCGTAGGAGCCGAGTTGGCTGCCCGAGGCTGAGGCAATCACGAGGGTTCCGTCCCGGGTGACCGCGTGCGCGCTGCCGAGCGCGTAATCGGGCTGCCCGCTGATCACCTTCGCCTGCTGCACCTGGGGTGCCAGGCCCAGCGCGCGCATCTTTTTGCGGGACGAGTCATATCGCCCGCTTCTGTTTATCGCATCCGCGATCCCGGTGTCCTGCAACGTCATCGAGGTGTTGGTCATCACCGAGGAACCCACGGGGATGCGGGCCAGGACGGCCTCGCGCGCGGCGTTGAGGTCGTCGACGACCTCGACGCTGAATCCGTGCTCCTCGAGCGCGACGGCGGTCGCTGCGAGCGTCTTTTCGCCAGGCAATGCGGTGAAGCGGCCGGTTGCGTGGATCGCGCTCATGGCTGGTCCTCCCGTCATGGGAGAGAGGCAGCCGGCGAGGCACGGGAGCGTGCCGGGCAACTCGCGAGCAGCCGGCCATTTCGGTCCAGGCCTTGCGCTCCCGTAGCTTGCCGACGTCGAAATGAGACCTATACCCCGCAGAAGCGCATCGCATGCCGGCCTTCGCCCGCGACCCCGGCGACCCGTCAGTCGCCGTCGAAGGTACCCTTCACTGCCGTCTACTTCCGCCGTGGCGATCATCCGCTCACCTTGCTGACAGAGGTGAGCGTCATGCAGAGTCGGCAACCGTCACGAAAGCGGTCGTGGTCGAATCCTGGGCATGAAGAAAGCGGTCGGCACGAAGAACCGCGTGTCGGGTGCGCGCTGCTTTTCGGCCGCCGCTGATGGCGCGAGGTCCGGGGGAGACACGCTCAGGAAAGCTCGCCCTCGTCGGTCCCTGGCGGCTGCCCAGGAGCTTTTGACGGAGGCGGAGCCATCACGAACTGGCTGCGGAGCCGACCGAGGCGCAGCGCGGGTCACGCGGCAGACGACCATCGATTCAGTTGACGCCGCAAGTCATCGGGGCATAGGTTGGACTTGAGCGTTCAAGTCAATGACGCCGACCTGAGCGGCGGGATGCGCGGGCGGGTGAGTGTTGCTGTTGGCAGCGGCTGCTCGGTCCGCGCCGTTCATGCTTGCGGGGCCGGTGGCGGCGGGAGCCGAGGAGGGCCGGTGCGGACGCGGAGCCGCGCCAGATACGCAAGCCCGCAGCCGGCGAGGCGGTCGCTGCAACGGGGGTGGCCGGCCGCCTCGCCGTGAGCGCTGGGCATCTGGCTGGGTCTGACAAGCACTGGGCTGTGGCGTCGATCATCGAGTGCGCCCGCCGCCGGGACCGGCCGGGTCGCAGTGACCGGCCGCGTCGGTGTGGGGCCGGATCTGCCGGTGTCGGGTCCCGTCCCCCCTTTGTGCGGGCCGGATGCCCGCATCGGGGTATTCTTCCGGTATGTCGAGAGGTCCGTCTCTGGTCACCATCGGAGCGGGCCGGCACCGGTTCAGCTGCCCCGTTTGCGCTGGGAGTCTGTTCTTCGACCGGGAGATCAAGCTGAACACGACCGGGGCGGAATTCTTCAACCTAGGCTGGGCGAACGAGTCAGCGACTGGGCTGGTCTGCCAGCGGTGCGGCTACCTGCACACCTTCGTGTCCGACTCCGTGGAGTTGTGGCAGCCCGACGCAGGTTATCCCGACGCCGGCTGAACGCTAACGACGGCAGTCACCTCTGGCCCGCTGCCCGGCTAGCTTCTTCAGCGCCATGACGATGCCGCGCAGTACCGGGGCCGGAGACTTCTTCGGCCGGCGGTCAGGTTGTAGCTGGCGCGCAGATGGCCAGCCTAGCTGGTGCGTGCCTCGGCTACGTTTCGGCGAGGTGGTCAGCCAGGATCTTGTGGATGACGTCTATGGTGAAAGCCCGAGTCGGTTTTCAGGGCACCGACAAGAACCTTCATGGCTTTCCAGATTGCCCAGCCGCGTCCTCGGACCCAGGTGGCCGAATCCACGGGCAGCCGTTCCCTGAAGACACGGCTGCTCGTGCCAGACAGGAACGTCCAGGCAATCGTCGTGTCGCATGCGGGGTCGCCCACGCCGCAGGTGCCGAAATCGAGGACGGCGCTGAGCCGGCCGTGGTCAAGCAGCAGGTTGCCGGGCTGCGCATCGCCGTGGAACCACACCGCGCTGCCATCCCAGCTGGCATCGAGCGCGGCCTGCCAGACCTCGGCGGCAAGCGCGGTATCGATGTGACCCTCGAGGCCCTGGAGCTCGTCGCGCGTCTCGCCGTCGTAGACGGTCAGCGGCCCGCCGCGGAAGAAGTTGTGGGTACCCGGCAGCGGCCCGCCGACCGGGTCAATCAGGTACAAGGCCGTGAGGAAGTCGGCTAGGTCGGCGGCAAACTGGGGCAGGTCCGCGATGGCCGCCGCAGTCGTCGGCGCGCCGTCGATCCATCGGTAGACCGACCACGGCCATGGGAAGCCGCATCCCGGCGTGCCCTTTGCCAGGGGCTGCGGTACGGGAAGTGGCAGCTGGTCGGCCAGGATCGGCAGCCAGCGCTGCTCCTTCTCTACTGCCTCAACATATTGCTCGGCGCGGGGCAGCCGGACGGACATCCTCTCGCCCAGACGGAACGTCGCGTTGTCCCAGCCGTCCACCTCGACGGGCCGGACGCCCAGCTGCTCCCACTCCGGGAACTGCGTCCTGACGAGCTGCGATACTAGCTCGACCGTAATATCCGCCTTGCGCACGAGCGCATGCTTGCACCGCTGCCGCTACCCGGGCCACCAATTATCGCCGCGGCTCAGCTCCGGGACTCTAGATGGCAGTGCCTTGGTGCGGACGCGGCTCACGCCTTGCTGGATTGGCCGACGATGCGCGCGCGTCACTTTCGAGCTGACGGCGGCCACGTGAGGCACGGGCTATCTCACGGCGCCAGAAGTGCGCCTTGCCCGTAACAATGGCGATGCATGATCATGCAGCTCGACCCAAATGAGTCGTTGCGCTGCAACAGAGGTTGAAAGGCCAAGGTCTGTCATCTAGGGCGGTTCGAGTTCGAAGGTGAGCCCGGTCTGGGCGAGGAAGCCCTCGATGAGGGTGGGCCGGTACTGGATGCTCTTGAGCCGGTTCTTGACGATGGCGGTGAACTGGTCCACGTCCCGGGCGGCGAGGTTGCCCGGGGCCGCGTTGAGTTCGGGGGCGCAGGCGGGCAGGCGCTCGACCGTCAGCCAGTCCGCGCGTGCGCCGATCCACTCGCACATGGCGGCGCTGATGTGGGTGTTGAGGTTGTCCCAGATCAAGGTGACTGGGGCGGCGAGCGGGGCGTGCGCGGCGGTGATCAGGCCGGCGTAGCGCCCGTCCACGCCCTCGGCCGGATTATGCGCGTCACGGTGACCATCGGGTCGGCGGCTGACACAATCGCGCTGCCCAGCGCCGGACTGGCATTGGCAGTGCTCGGCATCCGCGCAGGAGCTATCGCCCTACAACGAGCATGATCAATGGTCCGGTAAATCCCTTGCGCCACCAGGACTCGGCTCGCACCTGTTCTGCTGTCGGCTGCGGTTCTGTCAGACTCTTTACGACGAACTTGGCTTCGCGAAGTTGCACGGTGTAGTACTCAAGCGGCCGGGTAACTGGATAGGTATCCCGAGTGCCTTTCGGCGCTGGATTGCTGCATTTGTCGCCGCTGGGCACCGGCCTGGTCAGTACGGCCGGTCTGGGTGTGTCTGGTTGTAGGCGGTGATGGCCTGCTGGGGGATGGTGCCGTCGGCGCCGATCTGGAAGCCGTTGCCGGCGGCCCATGTCCGGACTTCGGATGTGCTGGCCTGCCACCGCGAGCCGGTGATCTCGGTGCGTGGCTGCCGTGCCCTGGCGATCCGGATGGCCTCGCTGACGAGGTCGGCGGCGCGGCGGGTCCGTTTCATGGCAAGCTCGGCGAACACGGCGCGGGAGATCTCCTCCACGGTCTGGCCGGGCTGCTCGCGTTCCAGCTTGCGTACGGTCTCGGCGAGTTGTTCCAGGCTGAAGGCGCGGACCGGGTTGTCGAACAGGCCGAGCTGGGTGCCGGACGGGCGCGGGGGCATGCGGCCACGGTAACCGGCAGCCGGGGCGGTGTGGCGCCGTATCGTTGTGGTTGCCGTGCTTGCAAGGGTCATGCCATGCCGGGGATCCATGGTTTTCCGGCTGCGGCCCGGGTGAGGGCGTCCAGCCATCTGATGTCGTGCTTGGCGGCGGTGGACAGGTAGAAGCGGATGGCGCAGAAAGCCTCGGCCCCGGTCATCGACCGCATGCAGCCCGATACCTAGGCGATTCGTCGTGGCTGCCTGGGGTGCTGGCCGGCAGCGCGTGCCAGTAGCCCGGCGATCAGCATTTCGATGACTTCACGCAAGGTCGTGGTGAAGTCGAGTCGCATGGACGCCAATTCCAGATCGGTTTCGTAGGCTGTCTGCATCGCGGCAGACGGCTGCGCGTTCGGCCACACTGCGCCGGTCATCATGACGGTAGCCCCGGCCAGCCGGAACGCGTCGTGTTCGCCAAGTTCGGGTACGCACCTGAGCGCCAGGCGGCCTAGCCCGCTCACGTTAGCCAGCGCCGCCCGTTTGTGTTGCGCGGCGACCTGCGGCGAGACGTTGCGCTCCAGCACCGCAGCCTGCGCGCTGATCAGGTCGCACAGCACGGGCCGCGAGGCGAGTGACGCTGCGAGAGCGGCAGCCAGCTGGTCGCCGCGCTCAGCCAGCGGTGCGTCGGCGTCGACCGCAGTGCCCAGGCTCTCCTCTAGGTGGATGAGCCACTGCTGCCATGCCGAGTCGAGCAGCTCGAGCAGCACCGCCTCGCGAGACTCGAAGTAGCGGAGCACGTTCGACTTCGCCAGGCCGGCGCGTCGGCTGAGCTCGTTGAGCGTGACCTGGGCCACCGGCATTTCAGTGAGCATCGCGGCAGCGGCATCGAGGATCGCCCGGCGGCGCAGCTCGCGCTGCTCCTCGCTGCGCGCCCGCTGAAACGTAGCCACGCCACCAGTTTACAGACCGTCGGTCCCTTGTGTACAGACCACCGGTCTGCTAAGTTCAAGTAACAGACCAGCGGTCTGTAATACCTGGAGGGAAGTTCCTATGTACGCGGTTCCAGATCAGACCGGGAAGCTCGTCGTCGTCACGGGTGCTAATAGCGGCACGGGCAAGGAGGCCGCCCGGCGTCTTGCTGTTGCCGGAGCGCACGTCGTCATGGCGGTTCGCGCGGTCGGCAAGGGCGAGCAGGCCCGCGCCGAGATCCTGGCCCAGCACCCCGATGCCCGGCTCGAGGTCCGCCATGTCGACCTAGCCAACCTGGCGTCCGTCAGGGAGTTCGCCGAGGGCCTCCAGGCGGACCGCACGCCCATCGACGTGCTCATCAACAATGCCGGCGTGATGGCCCCGCCCACCCGCATGACTACCGCCGACGGCTTCGAGCTGCAGTTCGGCAGCAACTATCTCGGACCGTTCGCGCTGACCGTCCGGCTCCTGCCGCTGGTGCTGGCGGCTGCCTCTCCGCGGGTGGCCACGATGAGCAGCGGCCTGGCCAATTACGGCCGGATCCGGTTCGATGACCTGCAATGGGAGCGCCGCCGCTACAGTCCGAACTTCACCTACGCGCAGTCCAAGCTCGCTGACCTGATGCTGACCCAGCACCTCGCCGGCATCGCCGCTCAGCGCGGCTGGAATCTGATCAGCACCGCCGCGCACCCGGGGTTCACTCGCACGAACCTGCAGACGGCGGGGGCCAGCCTCGGGCGCGACAAGCCGAAGCGCATCCCGTACAACAGCCTCAGGATGCTGCCCTCGCAAGAAGTCGGACTCGGCACCGAGCCGCTGCTGTACGCGGCGACCAGTCCCGACGCCGTCAGCGGCGGCTACTACGGCCCGGGCGGACGCTTCGGGCTTGTCGGCCCTACCATCACTGTCCGCCCACCCCGCAGAGCCCGCGATGCTGCCACCGCCGCCCGGCTCTGGGCCGAATCCGAGCATCTCACCGGCGTCGCCCTGTCAACCGAGGCCGGCCGACCTTAAACACCAGCTGGCATCGGCCCTCATGCTGGCAGTCATGCGTGATGCGGCTACTGCGGGCCATGCCACGGTGCGCCGGGTAGCTGAGCCTGATGGCCGACTCGGCGACGAGCTCGTGCGCAACGACGGCCGGACCGCCTGAGGCCAGTACCAACGGACGGTCCAGTTCCCGGCCGTGTCAAGAGCAGCTCGTTGGCGCGGGTGCCGGTCCAAGTGCCGAGCGGATGGCGGTGCGGTAACGGATCACTGATTGCGCAGCGAGATCTCGTCGGACTCGGCGATGTTCTCGGCCTCGATCGCTCGTAGCCCCTGGCCAAGGCGCTCGCGAGCCTGCCGCAGCAGCTTGAGCGAGTTCGTAGCTCGGCTTCGGGCAGCTGCGCGTTCCGGATCTGCCCCGTGCTCCTCGATCAAGTGCGTCTGAAGGGCTGCAGCGACTTCATCGGCCGCCTTTAGTGCCTGGTAAATGGCCCGATCCCGCGCAGTGTTCTCAACCATGCCGTGAGTATCTCGTGCTTTTGAGCGGAGGGTTCCCTCAGCTGGTTGCTACGCAGCTTGCCGGGGGTGCCGATGGGTAGCTTCGCTGCGAGTGACAGTGTGATCCATGTGATTAGCACGCCAATACCCGGTCACGCTGAGCGATGAAGCTGGCCATGCTCGCGCCGATCGCCTGGCGCACGCCGCCGAAGCACTACGGGCCGTGGGAGTCGATCGCCAGCCTGCTTACTGAGGGACTTGTCTCGCGGGGAGTCGATGTCACTCTTTTCGCAACCCTCGACTCCGTGACGGCTGCAGCTCTCGACGGCGTCTGCCCGCACGGCTATGCAGAGGACGCCCAGCTGGACGGCCGGGTCTGGGAGGCACTGCACGTCTCACGTGCGCTGGACCGATCGGGCGAGTTCGAGCTTGTGCACAACCACCTTGATTGGCTGCCGCTCGCATTCGGCGAGCACGCGCGGGCGCCTATGGTGACGACCATCCACGGCTTCTCCGGCGCCGGCATCCTTCCTGCTTACACGCGGTCGCGCTCGGCGTTTGTCGCGATCTCAGATTCCGACCGCCACGCCGGGCTTCAGTATGCCGCGACGATCCATCATGGCATCGACCTCGGGATGCTGCCGTACCGCGCCACCTCCGGGGAATGCCTTGTCTCGTTCGGGCGCATCCATCCGGATAAGGGAACTGCCGACGCGATCGAGATCTCCCGCCGCTCGGGGCGACGGCTGGTGATCTGCGGCATCGTACAGGACGAAGCCTATTTCGCCGATGCCGTGGAGCCGTACGTAGACGGGGACCAGGTCATATTCATCGGCTCGGTCG
>Ga0209240_1000747_pt1 | contig 13397 bp, 30 predicted proteins | sample GraSoi_2013_80cm_FD_185828 | JGI IMG/M metagenome (GOLD analysis project Ga0209240, IMG submission 185828) | Grasslands soil microbial communities from the Angelo Coastal Reserve, California, USA - Sample 9_17_2013_80cm (SPAdes) (version 2) | ecosystem: Environmental > Terrestrial > Soil >...
GTCGTGACGATGGGGCCGGAGCGCAGGAACGGCCTGGCCGGGATCAGGTCGACGGGCGAGTTGATGCCGAACAGGCGCTGCTCGCGCGGCGAGGCGTCCGCGTGCCGCGGCCCCGACAGGTAACCCACGGGCTACAGCCGGCTGTCGAGCCGCAGGCAGAACGCACCGGCGACGATCAGGCCCGCCCACGCGCCGAACCGCAGCCCGATCCCCGCTGAGATCAGGGCCGCCCCGGCGACCGCGGGAACGGCCCGCCGCATCCCGGCCGCCCATTCCAGCGCCAGGGAGCAGCCTTTAACCGCCCGGCGATAGCCGTCAAGCGCCATCCGGCGGCCCGCAGTCAGCCGCAGGCGGCCTTTAGCGGCCTTCCAGGTGCCGTCACTTACGCCAGGCTCTGAAAACGGCTCAGCGAGCGTCACAGGCGTCCCTTCCGTGTCAGATTCCGGCCGGCACCGCTATCCCGGCCTCCCGCAGCGCGTCCAGCTCGCGGTCGCCCAGCAGCCCGGAGTCGCGGAGCCGCGCGATGTCGGCCATGCCGTACACGCCCATCCGGTACAGCCGGATGATCTCGGCCGGGTTGAACAGCACCGAATCGCCGGCGTCATAGTCGCCGGCCGGGCCGAACGTCTTGTGCCCCCACGCCGCCAGCGTCACCGCGACCAGCGGCGAGATGTCGACCGCCAGGTTCGCCCGGTCATATGCCCGCGCGTCGCCCAGCTTCCGCCACACCGCACCCGCGACCGCGCCGTCGAGCCCGTCATGCTGCGGGTGCCGCAGCAGGTCGTCGCGGGCCATGTCGTAGAAGTCGCCGCACGCGTGCGCGATGTCGGCCGCCTGCGGCTGGGTGATCACCAGGCCGCGCTGTTCCAGCGGCTCGATCAGCGACCCGGCCGCGGCGCGCTTGTCGATGACGAACGCGCACGGCTTGTGCTGGCGCGCCAGGCGCACGCATTCGGCGATGACCCATGCCCCGGTCGGCTTGTGGTCGATCACCTCGACCTGCATCCGCTGGTCCGCGCGCGACCCGGCGACGGCGATCGCGGTCATCGACCGGTCGTTCGGCATGTCGACCGCGAACGCCGGGAACGCCGGCCGGTCCAGGTCAGCCGTCATCGTCGAGGTCCACAGCTTCCGCCCGATCACCGCCCACCCGTCCGCGGGCGCCGGATAGGTGCCGACCGACAGGATCTCCCGCGCGAACTGCACCGCCGACATGCCCGACCGGTACCGCTCGATCTTCCGCACGCTCAGCGGCCCGCCGCCCGGCCGCGGCATCCCCAGCCCCGGGTTCGCCCTGGCGTAGGAACGGATGGTGTACGGGTCGTCATGCTTGCGGCAGCCCGGCTCGCAGCGCTCGTGATGCGGCCGGATCGACCATTCGGCGCCGAACATGTCCGGGTCGGCGCGCTCCGGATGGTAGGTCTCCTCGTCGTCGTCCCACGCGGCGAGCAGCCGGCGCCGCATCAGCGCGAGCTGCGTCGAGACTTCCAGCCCGGCGCTGGCCGTGTAGATGACCTGCGGGTTCGCGGACACGCCCTGCGACGGCAGCGACGCGCCCACGTCATCTGCCGAAAGGAACATAGCTTCGTCATAGACGAGCAAGGTGACCTTGTCGAAGCCACGGCCGCTGGTCTGGCTCCGCGTCTTGTACTTCAGCTCCGGCGCCACCGACCGGCGCACCATCTTGCCGTCGCTGCCCATGATCAGCGTCGGGATCGGCAGCAGCTCGATGCCCTCCGAGCCGTGCGACTGCGGGTACGCCCGCACCCGCCGGTCCAGGTCCGGGACATCCTCGATCAGGTCACGCAGCCGCCGGAACGCCCGCACCGACGTGTCGAACCGGTGCGCCGTGTGGAAGATCAGCGGCTCGTGCAGCAGGAACAGCCCGCCCAGCTCGCGGGCCTCCAAAATGGAACCTTTTCCGTTCTGGCGGGCGACGATCAGCAGGATCTCGTAGCACAGCCACAGCCCGTCCGCGCCCTCGGCCAGCATGTGCTCCAGCACCCACCGCTGCCACGGGTCCAGGATCAGCCCGCACAGCGCGGCCAGCTCTATGAACTCCTGCGCGGCCGACGACACGCCGCCCGGCGGGAACGACCACAGCCGGGGCCGCTGATCACCCTGCGGCGAAACGCCTCCGCCGCTCGGTGCGCTTGCGGGCGACCTCGTCAAGACTGTCATCGGTCCTTCCCGGCTCCCGCCCGCACAGCTGGGCGAGCACCAGCCGCAGCTCGCGCACGACCGGCGCGGACAATTCCGGCGCGTCGATCTCGCCCGCCAGCCTCAGCGCCACCTGAGCCAGCACCGCGCGCTGGTCCGGCTCATCAGCCGCCAGCATCTCCGCCACTGCCCCCGAGACGCCGGAACCGCTCACGGGCACCGCAGGCCGCGGCGATGGCTCCTGAGCGGCCACACCGCGCCGCGCGCTGCACCTGGCCCGGCTGCACAGCGAGTGATCACCAGCCTTGTGCCGGCGTGCACGCCGCGCCCGCAGCGCCGCGCTGTCCGGTTCGCGCTCACCCATGCCGTCACGCTACACGTCACGCGTCACAGAGAGAGAAATGTGGAAAAGTGGCGATCTTCTACGCATTCAATAAATAAAAACGCGCGATTTTCGGTTCGCTTTAAGCATTCCTGCGCTCTAAGCATTCCTAATGCGCGCAGTGAGATTCCTTATCCCTGCCGATTAACTATCCTGCCGATTAATTACCTGGCATTGTATTTCGGCGGCATTGTTTTCTTTGCCGTCCTACCAGCGCTGCGAGGTGCGGGCGGCGGCGCGTTTCCTGCGGGCGTTCTGCAGCTGGAGTGACAGGGTGCCGCCTGCTGACAGGTTGCACCTGGCATGCTCGAGTGCCCGGTGCTGCCTGTCGCCGCCGAGCGCGAGGTCGGTGACGTGGCCCCAGTTGAGTTTCTGCCAGGAGTACATGGGCTTGCCGCAGCGCCAGCAGCGGTCGATGCCGTCGCGGAGCAGCTCGAGTGCGCGCTTGCGGGTGGACTGGTGGTCGCCGCGGTAGGCGCCTGCCCTGGATGCGCGGGACTGGCGGGGCCGGTTACCGCGGCGGCGTCTCATGTCACCTGGCTCAGCGCGTGCACGGCGTAGTCGTAGCAGGGGAATCCCCGGGTCGTGCGCCACGGGCCGGCGTAGCCGCATGAGCATGCCGCGCGCCAGCCGTGATCACGGTCGTGCTCAAGCTCGGCGTTGTGCGCCATCTCAGATCGCGAGTTCCATCTGGCCCGATCCCCTTTGCCAGAGCGCCACGTAATCGGCCGCCTGGCGCATCCTTACAGGATCATCTTGCAGTAGGCCGATCGCCACGTTGCACGCACCACATAGCGCGCCGCGCCAGCAAGCCCTGCAGCCGTTCACGCAATGCCGGTGGTCATGATCCATGTGCCAGCCGCCCTTGCCAGGCTCGGCGGTACCGCAGATGGCGCATACATCACCCTGCGTGGCGAGGGCTGCGCCTCGCGGTATCCCTGTGCGCGCCAGGCTCCGGGCACGGCCTGCCTCCCGCGCCGCAAGATTGGTCCTCAGGCGCTCGCGTTCCCGGTCGGCGTTGGCCCTTCTGCACAACATGCAGCGGCAGCCTTGCTTATACCGAGTGATCGTCCCGTGAGGTCTCGGACCCTGCGGCGTGACACCTTTCGCGCGTGCGATCTTCCGCCGCCGTTCCGCCGCCGCTTGAGATGAGCCGGGCATCTGCCGCAGGCGCCGTTGTTTCTCGGCGCGGCACGTCGCGTTACGGCTGCAGACGCCGATCGCGGCGTCTGCGCGCATCGGTCCGCCGCAAACCTCGCACACAGCCTGATCGTAAGGGCAAGGGACAGTCCCGTATCCGGCTAAGCCGTTAGGGTCACCACATCCTGCAGGCACGCCAGAGAGTCTCGGCGGCAGTCAGATGCCCGTGCTCGACAAGCCAGATTCCGGCGCCGTTGATCTGGTGCTCTAGCCAGAGACGCAGCCGCACGCGGCGCGGCAGCGGAGGGTAAATGCGCAGGCCGGTCATTCCGGCCACTCGCCGATGAAGCCGCGGACGCGGGGCAGGTATTCCGTGATGCGGTACACGACATTGCGGTTGGCCGCGTGGATCTTCAGCAGCGCGCCGTCATAGGTGACGCACCCGGCGGTGTCGAGCCATGCGCCTGGCGTCGGGTGATCGGCGATGAGGTCCAGCAGTTCGGCGCTGACCAGAATCCTCGGGTCAGCGTGGTCGATCCAGATCCGGCCATCGGCCAGGCGCACAGTGAGCTCGCCGCGAGGCAAGTCATCGGGCAGCGCCCGGCCGTCGGTTACGGTTAGTTCCGCCGCCATCAGCGGATCACCCGGCTATTCGCTGCGCGTTCGTCATCCCGGCGGAGCTTCGCCAGCTTGCGCCGCGCTACTCGCTCAGCGCGCGCTTCGGTGCCGATGACGATGTATCCCTCGCGCAGTCCCATCAGGCCCTTGACCGGGTCGATGTCCCAAGTCCAGCGGCCACTCCGCGTGATGCGGGCTTGCCAGGGCTCCGCATCCATCTTCGCCAGTTCCGCCAGTTCATCGGCCAGCGGCCCCAGATCACCCGGCGGCTTGCCGAGGTCCATCACGTGCCGCTCTTCATGCCGTTGACCTTGGAGGTGCTGAGCTGGCGCAGCTGCATGATCCCGTCGGCGACGCCGGCGCTGATCTTCGCGTCGTCGGGCTCGACCAGGCCGAGCGCCGCCGTGTGCACGAGCGGCGGCTGGCCGAGCAGCGGGTTCCGCATGGTCAGTTCCAGATACCAGCCTGGTATGAGCGCCGGCCCGGCGGCCTGCTGGACGATCTCGCGCGTGACGTACACGGCCACGCCGAAGTCCTGGCCCAGGCATTGCTTGTCAACCTCGGCCATCGCGAGCTCACGTGCGCGGGCGGCAATGTCGGTCGCTGGCAACGGGATGGCCTGTCTGCGGGCATACGGGTTCGCCTGTCACCTAGATGTTGCCTGCTGGTCAGCGCACTGTCAAAGCACGTGGCGGCCGGGATGCTCAATCCGCCGGATCGGCCAGCCGGCGATCGAGCGCCTCGGCCTCGGCGAGCGAGTACAGTGCCCGGCCCCTGGCGTCGGTGCCCATGCGGCGGAGCCATCCCTTACTCGCCCAGGAGCGGATCGTTCCCGGCTTGCGGCCGGTCAGCAAGGCGATCGCCGCGGTGTCGGCGAGGACGGCGAACTCTCCAGCAGCCTGCCCAGATGCGGCCACTGGCTCACCGTCCACGACGCCTCGCAGCCGGGGCACCTGATGCACCCCGAATGCTGCCACTCAACAGCCACCCCTTTCCCCGCAGGCCGCAGGAATCCCTCAGCCCCCACCGTTACCAGTATCGGGGCGTCCGCGCACAGCGGGCAGCGCCTGCCGATGGGCCGGTCGGGGACGCGGAGGCCGAGCGCCGACTTGGCGAGCACCGTCCAGCGGGCCATATCGCGGGCGATGCGGTTCTCGGCGCCGGTGTGGCCGAGGGCGTGCAGCCTGCCCGCGAGGCGCGGCAGCGCCGTCAGGCAGGTGAGAACGGGCCTGGGCTGGCGGGGTTCGCGGATCAGGTCGCAGGCCTTGTCGCGGGCGGCCGGGATCTCGCGCTGCAGCGTCATCACGGCGTGCAGCACGTCGGCGTTCACCACCCCCGCCGAGCACACCGCGGGGCCGGATGGCGGGCCGGGCGCGCCGTTGTCCCGCTCGAGGGCTGCCGCCAGGGCCGGCCACAAGACTGTCAGCTCGTCGGCCTTCGCGGCGATCGTGCCGGCCGGGTCGTCGCGCATCACCTGGCCTGCTCCCCGGGTCATCCCGGTGTCGCCGATGACGCCAGCGCGCCCTGCGTGTTCGCGGTGCCGTACCGGCCGGCGTCCGGTGAGGCCGCGGCGCCGGGTGCGCCCGCTGCAGCAGATGGCGCGCGGGCAGCGTCCGGTGTCGCGGCTGGCTGCGGGATGTTCCCGGCGTAGGCGGACCCGGGGACGTTGACGGGCTGCGGTACGTAACCCAGGCCGGTGATGATCAGCGGGAATGTCGGCGGCCACCGCACCGGCCGGGCGATGACGACCGGCTGCGGGGTCGTGAGCTGCGGCGGGTCGGCGAGGGTGCTCCGCAGGATGACGGGCGGCTGGCTCGCGGCGATCTTGACGGCCGCGCCGATGACCAGCGGCGCGGGGGTGACCAGCGCGGGCGGCGGCTGCGGGCCGGAACTGATGACTGCGGCCTGCGGGCGGCCCCACGGCGTGAGCGCGGTCGCCATGACCACGACGGGCGCGGGCGTGCCGGCTGCTGGCGGCATGGCGTCGGCCAGCGAGGAGCGGCTGATGGCCGGGAGTACCGGCATCAGCGGCTGCGGCTGAGTGACCGCGATGACGGGCTGGCGCCCGGCGAAGTCGGCCGGGTCCTGGGTGCCGCGCGACAGCGCCGGGAGGTTCGGGCTGCCCCAGCGCGGCGTGGCGGCAGCCAGGACCACGACCGGCGGCGGCGTAGGCGCGGGCGCGGCGGCTACGTCAGCGAGCGACGACCGGGAGATGACCTGGCCGGGCGGGATGCCCCAGCCGGGGGCAGGCGCCGACTGGATGACGCGCGGGGCCTGCGTGGTGAGCACGGGCGCGTCGGCCAGGCTGTTGCGCGAGGTCAGCCCGGCGTTCGGGCGGCCCCATCCTGGCGTGGCCGCGGCCAGGATGACATGCGGCGGCTGGGTGATCAGCTGCGGGTCGTCGGCCAGGCTGTTGCGGCTGATGACCGCGGGCACGGGCTGGCCCTGCCCGGCAGTGACCGCGAACGCCCGCCGGCCATGCGCGCCGTCCAGGATGACCGGCGGGCGCTTCAGCAGGTCCGGGTCATCGGCCAGCGAGCCGCGGGAGATGACCGCCGGGGTGGGATGAGCGCGGCCATGGACCGCCACAGCCGCCTCCTAGATCAGGTCAGGCGCTTGCCCACCCAGCACATCGTGGCGGCGTCGAAGTCACTCAGCCGGTACGTCACCGTCTGGCCGACGGCGCTGATGATCAGCACATGGTCGCCGCGCAGCATGTCCAGGCGGCAGTCCGGGTGGCCCTTCCCGGCTTTGATCTGGCCCAGCATGCGCTCGGGGATCAGGACGCCGGGATCGGCGCGCTCCACGTGCAGCCGTCCGCCGATGTTGTGCAGCAGGCACTGGCCGGGGCCGGGCAGCGCTACCTCGCGGATGAGCTGGCCATCCATCAGCAACGCTCGAACCACATCGTGGCGTTGGCGTTTACGGCGGCCGGGGCGGTAAGCCGGATGGTGACCGCCGCCGATACGGGCGTGTCGTGGGTGCTGCCGAGCGGCCAGTCGTAAATCACCAGGCCGCCGTTCGGGGTGAGCGTCCAGCGGTCGAACGCCGTCTGCACGGTCGGCTCGGCGCTCGAGTTGTAGAACCCGGTGAAGCCCGGCGTGATGGTCCGGCCGTAGTTCTGCGTCGGCGTGCCCGCCGTGGTGTTGCCGGTGCCGACGACGCCGTTGCTCGCCAGCGTGTTGTCGGTGAGTTCGACCAGCACCGGGACGGCGGAGGCGGTGACGCCGTCGAAGCCGAGCCGGATCTTGGTCAGGTCGATGCCGAACTGGGCGGGCGCGATGACCGTCAGGACCGACTTCACGGTCGTGGCGACCAGCGGGACAGCCGCCAGCGTGGTGAGTGAGTAACCTGCCTTGGCCATCGCGGCGCCTTCCTTCGGTGGGGTTCACGGCAAAGCGTAGACCTGTCACCAGCATGCGGCCTGCATGACAGCGGCCTGCGGGACGACTAGTGCCGCCGGGGGCGGCGGCGTGGCGGCCGGGCCGATGTAGGCGACATTGGACAGGGCGAGGTCATCTTCCCAGTACGGGCCGATGACCGAGGTGGTGGTCGGCTGGCCGAACGCGTATCCGTTCGGGGCGCCGAGCGTGTTCTGCGCCGCCGTGCTGGTCTGCGTGTCATCGGCCGTCAGGCTGTCCGCCGTCTTGAAGAGCTTCATCTCAAGCTGGCCGGTCGTCGCCGAGCCCGTGACGAATCCCTCGACCCGGAACCAGGTATTCAGCGGTATCGCAGTGGCCGAGGTGATGATGGCGGCGCCTGCGGAGTCCTGAAACGACAGCAGCCCGCCGGTCGTGACGACGAGGGCGGCGCACAGGGCGGACGGGGTCTGGATCGCGCGGAACAGCCTGGTGGTCACGCCGGGATTAGCCGTGAAGTAGGCATACAGGCGGAACCAGATCGTAGTCTGGCTGCCCATCGACGTCGACCACTGGAGGAAGGCGGCAGCGCTGGTTCCCGTGGTGGCGATCTGGGCGCCGAGTCCGCCATGGGCGGCGTGGGCGTTGTCGTAGGCGACGGTCGCGCCGGTGCCGATGGTCACCGAGTCAAAGGCGTTCCCCGATGCGCCGCCGGAGTTCGCGGCGCTGATCGCGTTCCCGCTGGTGCCGCCCTCGAGGCTGTTGGCGAGCAGCGTCACGGATGCTCCTGCTCAGGCGGGCGTTCGCTCACTGCGAACCCTACGCGCCAGCCATGGCCTGAGGGCCATGTGCAACGCGAGCAGGTCGGATGCGTCCCATTTCCCCGGCTCGGTCTCGGGCAGGCCGAGCAGCGTCACGAGCCCGCGGAGCAGGTCAGCGTCGGCGCGGGGCGCGAGGACGGCAGCAGCCTCCTCCGGGGTCCATGGCACGCCGAAGCAGGCCGGACGAGTCGGGGGCATGGCCGTGATCTTAGCGGTCAGGGGCGGCGCTGCGCCTCGTGCCGGGCGCGCATCTCGCCGAGCTGCTTGCGCACGTCCATGACGCCGATATAGCCGCCGCCGTCCGGCGCCGCGACGATGCCCAGGCTCGTATGGCCGTGGTACTCGTGGTTCAGCTGGTGCCATGCCTGCGCGGCCTCGCGGGTCGGGTACAGCCAGGCGACCGCCTCGTTGACGTTCAGGCCCGCCCCGGCGCCTCCCAGCAGCCGCAGCGCGGTCGCCTCGGGGTAATGCCGCCCCTGGCCGTGCTCCGCTGTCAGGGCCTCGCGGCGGGCCTCGAAGTCGCGATCACGCATTGCAGCGCGGCGGGCGTCGTCATCTGCATACGTCCCGCCAGCGGGAGACTCGAAGCCATTAGATCGTGCCATGATCATTCTCCTGTCGTCGCCATGAGGGTGAGCCAGTGAACGAAGCCGCACCCGTCGCAGGTGTAGGCCACCTCCTGGCTGGGGATCGTGCCGGGCGTGCCCGGCGGCCACTCCCGGCCGGTGGACGGGTCGCAGGGCGCGAACGTCAGCAGCGTCGTCGTGCCGCAGTCGCACGTGGCGACCAGGCCGCCGCGCCCTTCCGGGTCATCAGCCAGGGTGGCCGGGCGGATGTGCAGCGAGCGCGCAGGCTCGGGCAGGCACGGGCCGCTGATCCAGCTCATGCCTGCATCGCCGCCAGCCACCAGGTCAGGCCGACCGCCGCGACGAAGAGGGCGGTCATCAGCCAAACGGCCCAGCAAGGCGTGCCGATGCTGTCCATCTTCATCCACGGCTCCTCGGCTATGGGAGGGAGGTCCTCCCAGCCGTGATCCGGGCCGGTCATCCCCGCACCCCCCGGTAGCAGCGCCAGCACCACCACGTCCCGCCGGGCGGCGCCGGAAACGGGGGCACCTTGTGGCCGGTCAGCCAGCACGCCAGCCGCCACATCATCGGCCGGCCTCGATCGCGATCTGCTCGTTCTCCCGGTACCGCTCGACCAGCGTCTCGCCGCCGCTCAGCTGCAGGTACGGCAGCATGACCTCGTCGATCGTCGCCATCTCCGCGGCGATCAGCGCGAGCTGAGCGTCGAGCCAGTCACGGATCACCCGCCACGCCACATCGGCGGCGTGCTCACGAGAGCGCAGCGCGAGCAGCCGGGCCTGCGACGGGTGCAGCGATGCGAAGTCAGCGGCCCGCAGCATCTTGTGCACGCCGTCGATGTTGACCGGCAGCAGGAAGCTTCGCGAGCCGTGCGGCGTGTCGAGCGAGAATCCGAGCCCGGTCGGCTGCCTGTTCTCGTAGGACACGGCGACGTGATCGGCGCCCGCTTCGGCGAGCAGGCTCACGCATTCCTGCGCGGTGCGCTTCGCCGCGATCACCGTTGTGTAGTTCTTCGGCCGGTCAGCCATTCCCGGCCTCCTTCGCGGGCGCGCCTTCCGCCGGGAGCGCGTCCATCGCATCAGCGGCCCTCAGGCACCTGGCGGCCACCGCGCGGGCATCATCAGCCGAGTCGAACGTGATGTCCAGCGCGCCGAGGTCGACGACCGACCAGACCGTGCCGTCCTTGTCCGCCCAGGTGTGCTCGCGGTCAAGGGCGGACAGCTCGAGGTTCCCGTGCACGCTGACGTAGCTCACTGGTCGTCATCACCTCTCGGGGTGCAGATGTGGCCGCCGCAATCGCAGGGCGGCAGGTGGGCGCAGGTCGAGCAGCGGTCGGCATCGTCTGGCATCGGGGCGGTCACCGGAGCTTCGCCCGCTTCCGGTGCGCGTCGCGCTTAGGGGCAGCGCCGCGCGCCGTCACCCGGGGGCTCGATCCTGGCGGGGCCGTCCGGGTGGATCAGGCCCAGCATCCCCAGCAGGTCACGGGCCTGGGCGGGCGCGCGGCGGCACACGGCCAGGGCGGCCCGCTCGGCGAGTTCGGCATCGACGGACAGGCCGGTGCGGGCGGTGTGGCGGGCGAGCAGGTCCAGCCGCAGGTAGCGCTTCATGCGGCCCTCCCGGCGTAGACGGCGGCGCAGCGGCGGCACATCTCCATCGCCGTGCCCACCCGGTGCTCGCCCATCCCCGGCGTCAGCCGCACGGGGTGCGGGTCGCGAAGTCGTAGGCGGCAATGCCAGTAGCTGGCGTTAGCGGTCGCCACGCGGCAGCCCGGCCAGGGTGTCATGACGTGAACCTCCGCACCGGGATGCCCGCCTTCTCGGCGAGCGCCGCGCAGTGCGACGCGCCGGGTGAGTTCTCGCGGATGAAGGCGAGGCACACGTCGGCGCCCAGCGCGACCATCTCGCCGTTGCGGATGAACCCGGCCTGCTTGCCGTGCTGCCGCCAGTCGGCGGGATGCGGCTCGGCGATGACCAGGGCCTCGCCGGGATGGCTGACCGCCCAGGCATGCGCCATCCCGTCGGCGCCCGCGGCGGCGCCGTGAACGACGGTCAGCGGGCCGCAGGATCTGTCGAGCAGGTCATCGAGCGCATCGACGACAGCACGCCTGTCCCGCCAGGCGCGGGAGCCGGTGACCAGGATACGGGTCATGGCCGGTTCGCCGCATCGATGAAGGCGAACACGCGCTCGGCAGCCGCGCGGCATGATGCGTCCTTCTCAGCCTGCGTGCGCGCGTTGCGCGCCTTCGCATTCCGCATGAAGTCGGCTGCGGCTTCGCTGACCGGCTGGCCGTCCAGTGCCGGTCGCTTGCGGGCCTCGCTGATGATCTGCTCTATGTTCTCGCTCATGACACTCACCTTAGCACGGCACTGTAGCTACAGCAACAGCGGCAGTGGTACACTCACCGCCGTGGACGACTCCAAGATCGAGCGCGACCTGATCAAAGCGCAGGCCGCTGTCACGAGCGCCCGCCAGGCGATACGCCAACGGCAGGCGGCCGTCATGCAGGCCCGTGCCGCGGGCTGGTCCAAGTACCGCATCGGCAAAGTGCTGGGCGTCGGGGCGCCGACTGTCTACTCGATCATCTCGGCGGCGGAACGTGATCTGCCTGCTCATCCCTGAACCTCCCCTAGCTCCCCGGCCAGCACCTCGGGCGGCGCGAACCGCAGCATCGAGCCGACCGCCCTGGCCCGCTCGCGCGCTTCGGCGGTGCCCCGGATATCCGCGACCGGGCCGGTCTGCTGCTCCTCGCGGGCCGACAGCCTGCGCCGTATGTGGTACGCCCGGCCAGTCCATTCGTGCCACTCGCCGAGCGCCTGGTCGCCGACGCCGGCCAGCTGGCGCTCCGCTTCCAGCGCCAGGGCCGCGCGGATGGGCAGGCCGCCGCGCGCGGCCACCGAGGCGTGCCAGACCGGGCCGGGCGGCAGCACGCCGACAGGCGGCCCGGATACCTGGCCGCCGAACCCTGACGCCCGACCGGGCGTGAGTGCCTCGATTCATTCGTAGCCGCTGTTCACGGTCAGCACCACAGACAGCCCTGAGCTGACCGCGCGGGCGAACCGCGGATGCATCGTCTCCACCGACAGGCGGCAGTGATGGGTGATGGCGGTCTGCTGGTGGCGGTTCATCAGAACGGCCCCTCGTCGCGGCCATCGTCGTAGTCAGGCTCCGGCCGGCGCGGCTCGAGCTCGTACCGGGTCACGGGCTGCGGCCGGGCCTTCGCGCCGAGTTTCCGGGCGATCTCCTCCGTTGTCGGCGTGATGCAGTACACCGACGCCGGGCTGTAGAACTGCGAGGCTACGGCGCCGTCAGTGTCGTGCACGTCCAGGCGCAGGAACCCGGCCCCGGCGATCTGCTGCTCGGCGAGGAACCCGGCGAGGCGGCGGTGTCCCATCAACTCCAGAATCGCCCAGCCCTCGAATGCGATCTGCTCGTTTTCCTGTGTCATGCGCTCGCCTTCCTGATGACGGGTGGCCCCGGTGATGTCAGCGCCAGCCACGCCGGGCTGTTGCGGCAGCGGCGGCAGGTGACCCGGGCCGGATCGTCCGTGGTCGCGGTTTTGCGCATCACCCAGGCGCCGAGCGGCCGGCATGCCAGCAGCTTCCCGTCGAGCAGGTGCACGGGCGCCGCGTAGCTGGCCGCGTCGAGCTCACCGCGGCGGTCGGCGCTGATGCCGTACGTGTCGAGTGCGTAGGCGTCAGCAGCCGCCAGGATGGCATCGACGGCCTCGGCGGGGTCGTAGGCGTCCTGCCGGGTGACCTGCCGCCAGACGATGGCCTCGAGCTCGTCCCGGTTCATGCGGGCCTCCTCAGCGAGTCGTCCAGCGCTGCTTTCGCCTCGGCGGCGTGGCGGGCGTTGGCGGCCGGGCTCAGCGGCCGGGCGTTCCGCTCCAGCGGGCTCGCGATCTCGGCCAGCAGATCCCGCGGCTGGGCGTCCGGGTCGGCCAGCAGCCGCGCGGTCGCCAGGAAGGCCCGCGGCCACGGCCAGCTGTTGTTCGCCGCGCTCATCAGGGCGCCAGCCAGGTCGCGGCGTTCCCAGTCGGGGCGCATCGCGGCGGCCAGGTCGAGCAGCTCGGGCGTCGCCGGGTGGATGGCGGTCACCGGGAGCGCCAGGGCCAGCGGGTCCGCCGGCCGTCGGTCGGCTCGTCGCACGGCGCGGGCCGCGGCGACGGGTCCTGCAGGTGCGGCAGGTCGTTCCAGCCGTCATCGGTGATGACGCGGGCCGGGTGCGCCAGCCGGGGGCAGCTGTGACCGAAGGCGAGCGGGTCAATGCAATCGCAGGCGGTCATGACAAAACCCCGAAAATACGGCATGTGCGCACGCGCGTTACGTAGCTG
>Ga0209240_1000748_pt1 | contig 13397 bp, 13 predicted proteins | sample GraSoi_2013_80cm_FD_185828 | JGI IMG/M metagenome (GOLD analysis project Ga0209240, IMG submission 185828) | Grasslands soil microbial communities from the Angelo Coastal Reserve, California, USA - Sample 9_17_2013_80cm (SPAdes) (version 2) | ecosystem: Environmental > Terrestrial > Soil >...
CGGCTGGCGGGCGCTTCTTGTTTGGCGGCGCCCTGGCCGGCTCAACCACCCGGTACCTGCAGTTCCTCCTCCCCGGCACGCTCGTCATGGCCGTGCTGCTCGTCACCATGTACGCGGGAATTGGAATCAGCGCTGACAGATCTAAAGGCCTGTCGGACCGCTTCCGGTCCCTTCCCCTCTGGCGTCCGGCTCCCATCGTCGGCGCACTCCTGGGCGATATCGCCCGCTACCTACTAGCCGCGAGCCTGGTCGTCATCCTCGGGGTCGCCTTCGGATTCCGCCCGGCCGACGGTGCGCAGGGGGTAGCCGCCGGGATCGGCGTCTTGCTGGTCTTCTCGCTCAGCCCGTCCTGGGTGTGGACCACCATCGGCTTGCTGGTCCGCTCGCCGCAAGCCGTCATGAGCATCGGGAGCGTCGTGCTTTTCCCGCTGACGCTGGCCAGCAGCGTATTCGTACGGCCCCAGACGATGCCCGGCTGGCTGCAAGCCTTCGTCCAGGTCAATGCGGCAGCCACCTCGCCGCCGCCGAGCGGGAGCTTGTAGGCGGCCACCCCGCCGCGGGGCAGATCGCCTGGGTGCTGCTCGCATCCGCGGTACTGGTCGCGGTATTCGCGCCCGCTACAGTCCGCCTCTACGCCAGGCGACCCTGACCGGGATCCTCCTGCCGGCCCGCAATCTCGCCGATCTGGCCGCAGAATGATATCCCGGTGGTGAAGCGGTGATCGACAACCGGGGCTATCGCTCACTACGCCGGACTCAAGACGGGACACAGCCATGGAAATACCCAAGCCGAGCGAGGACGACCGGCAGTTCTTCCGATCCCTGATCCCTGATGAGCCAGCCGTCGAGGTCAAGCCGATGTTCGGCAATCTTGGCGCATTCGTGAACGGGAACATGTTCGCCGGGCTGTTCGGCCCGGACATCGGCGTTCGGCTCGATGACGCCAGCCGCGCCGAGCTGGTCTCGATCGATGGCTCTGGCCCGTTCGGCCCGGCCGAGCGCCCTATGGCCGGGTACCTCACCTTGCCGCGAGCCTGGCGCGCCAGCCCGGAACTCGCCGCGGGCTGGGTTGAGCTGGCACTCGCGCATGCCCGGTCGATGCCGGCCAAGGTCAAGAAACCGAAGCCAGTGAAAAAGCGGTAGCAGTCTGCGCTCGGCCTCACCCGCGACTCGATTCAGCGGACTACTGCAGTGACCTTGAAGCGAGCCGGGTCGCGCGCGGCGAGGTCCGGCTTACCCGGCCCTGGAGGCCCCCCGAACTGGGTTGGATGCGCCACAGCTGCGCCTGGGTGTAGCCGGTCCCACAGAGCCCCATGGCCTCCGCACCGCGGGCAGAAGCTGCCTTTAACTAGCGGCGCTTGCCGGGCTCCGTTCGTCCGCCGCAGCCGCTGGCCGGCCGGACGCCTTTTGCCGGGGGAGCAGGTTTCCGCCGCCGCGGCAATCTACGACGGCAACGGCGACGAATGATAACCGAGGGCTCAAGCCGACAGGGCAACGCGCGGCGAGCCTTCTTCCCTGCCTGGTCTGGCTGACCTGGCTGCCTTCACATTGCCGAACGCACGAGGAGAATCAATGCGCTTTCTGATACGTAGCAGGCCACGGCCAGTGCTGGCCGGATTCGCGGCCGCGGCCGCGGCCATGGCGGTGGCCGTGCCTGCGGCCGCTTCGGCCTCGACCGCCTCCGCCGCGACCGTCGTGTCCCCGGTGGTCGGGCACGTTTACGTCAACGACAACACCGCCGGAGCGAACAGCATCGGGGCGTTTGACCGCCATTCGGACGGGACGTTTACCCCGGAGGCCGGATCGCCGTTTGCGGCCGGGGGCGCCGGAACTGGAGCGGGACTGGCATCTCAGGGTGCGCTGCAGATCTCGCCGGATGGCCGGTTCCTGATCGCTGCTGACGCTGGCAGCAATCAGGTCTCTGTGCTCCGGATTGGGTCCGGCGGGTCGCTCAAGCTTGTGCCTGGCGGCGTCATCTCCTCCCGTGGGGTTCTGCCGGTCAGCGTGGCGGTCCACGATGACCTCGTCTATGTCGCCAATGCCGGCAATGGCGGCAGCAACTACACCGGGTTCCGGCTCGGTCTCAACGGTCGGCTGGCGCCGATCTCGGGCTCCACGATCACGCTGCCCGACGGCGCGCAGCCGGGGGACGTGTTGTTCAACGGCACCGGCACCAAGCTAGCCGGGACCCGGGTCGGCACCTCCTTGATCGACAGCTTCACCGTGCGCCACGATGGGCGGCTGACCGCCGCGCCAGGATCGCCCTTCCCGGCGCAGCGGCTCGGCCCGTTCGGCAGTGAGTTCCGTCCGACGAACCCCGATCAGCTGTTCGTGTCCAACGCCCACGCGGGTGCCGGTGCCGGGACCGTCTCGGCGTTCAGCGACTCCTCCGACGGAACGCTGTCGCCGATCGGCTCCTCCCCGTTCGCGGATAGCCAGACGGCCCCGTGCTGGGTGGAGATAACCCACGACGGCCAGTTCCTGTTCACCGTGAACACCGCGTCCGGCACCATCTCCCGCTATTCGATCGCCGCTGGCGGTGCGCTGACCTTGCTAGGCAGCACCCCGGTCGGCGCCACCGGCGGCGTCGGCGCGGTCGACGACCGCCTCAGCCCGAACGGCGCCTACCTGTTCGTCGACGAGAGCAGGATCGGCGCCGTCGGCGCGTTTGCCGTCCACGGCGGTGACCTGACCGAGCTGGCCACCTCCCCGACCTCGCTGCCTGCTGGCGCCGCCCCCGCGGGCATCGTCGTCACCTAGCCCACCCACAGCGACGCGGGGCCGGGACGAGCAGATTCCCGGCCCCGTATCGCGCTCCGCCCTGCATCGAGCACCGACTGAGCGTGCCTCACCTGGGAGTGCGGAGGCTAGGGGGATACGGCCTGGCTGACTTGGAGCGTCCCGCCCCTTTCGACGAACGGGTGGCCCTTGACCGCATCTACGGCGTTGTCGAGCGAGTCAGCGCTGATCAGGGTGTAGCCGCCGAGGGTGTCGTCGGCGGCCGCGTCAGAAACTCCGTCGCTGGTGACGATCTTGCGGGGGCCCAGCGGTGAGCCGGGATCGATCATGGCATCGCCAACGCTCGCTGCCCATGCCTGGAACGCCGCCATCATTTGCTCTCGCGCCTCGGCGGACTCGGGCATGCCGCCGCCGCCGTGATAAGTGATGAGGAATGTTGCCATGACTATCTCCAGTTCAGTGCAGGCATCGTGGATGAACGACGAGCCGGCGCAAGGGCCTTGTCAGCCAATCGCCCCGGATCTTTCTGGCAGCCGGGGAAGCCGTCTCAGCCAGTAAGGATTGCTTGTCGCGTAGTCGGCTGGCTATGTTCGGCAGGACAATCTTGTTGTCCGATCGTTCGTGGGGTGTGCCCCCGGTGAAGCTGCTGAACACCGCTGCGGAAGACGATGCAACCGGGTTGCTGGCCGCCCTAGCGGTGCGCAGCAGCGTCTACTGCGTATCCGACCTGGGCGCACCCTGGGGGTTTGAGGTAGCTGGCGCCGACGTAGCGAAATTCCATGTAGTCCTCGACGGGGGCTGCTGGCTGCGGCTCGCCCTCACGGCGCCGGTGCGGCTCGAGCGCGGGGACCTTGCGATCTTGCCGCGCGGCGAGCAGCACACGGTAAGCGACCAGCTGGACTCACCGGTCACTGGCCTCGACGAACTCATCGCCGGCTACCTCGACGGCGCCGCCCGGCTTCGTTGCGGCGGCGACGGTGAGCGCACCAGGCTGCTGTGTGGCGGGTTCACGCTTGCCAGCCCTGCCACCGAAACGGTGCTGGCGATGTTGCCGCAGGTAGTGACCATGACATCGAGCGCGGCGCCGGTCTCGGCCTGGATTGGCCCCGTCTTCGCCCTAGCGCGTCAGGAAGCCACGACACCCGCTCCGGGGGCCCAGGCCATCTTCGCCAAGCTCGCCGACCTGTTCTTGACCCAAGCCTTGCGCGCCTACCTGACCGGTGCTGCATGCAATAGCTTGCACCGGCCGGGGCCTGCTGACCCGCCGATCGATCACGCCATCGCGCTGATCCGCAATCACGCCGATCGGCCATGGACAGTGCAAGCACTTGCCCGCGAATCCGGCCTATCGCGGACCGCTTTCGCCACCAGGTTCAGGGCCGCCACCGGCGAACCCCCGATCCATCACCTCGTCAATGTCCGCCTCAGCCAGGCCGCCGCCTACCTCACCAGCGCCGACTTCACCATTGACGCCATCGCCGCCCGCATCGGCTATGCCAGCGACGCCTCCCTGTCCAAGGCCTTCAAACGGCGCTTCGGCGTCTCACCCGGCACTTACCGTGAAACGATCCGGCGACCGGTGGCCTCGAAGCCGGCGAGTCAGCCGGCGCCGATTCGGCCTGATTCGGAGCCACAGTGAGCGGCTGTCGAGAACAGCGGGCCCGCCGTCGATGTGCAGTCGCCACGACCGCCCAGCCTCGCCGCCGGTACCCAGCGACGAGACCGCCGATGCCCTGAGAGCCCCCTGTGATGATGGCGACTGCTTGTCTGGTTCCGCCCATGACCTGTCCGCTCGTCAGCTGCCGGCCAGGGCTGGGTCACTGGGGTGGGTGGTGAGAGGCGTGATCTGCACGCTCATCCAGGCCCGCAACGGCAGCGACGCCAGGATGGCCTGCAACCCGGCCGCGTTGTCCGCATGCCACAGGCCTAGCGTGCGGCCGGGGCCGGGCAATCTCCAGAGCCGCAGAAGGTGTCCCTGAGCGGCCAGGTCCCTGGCACGGTCGGCCTCGCGGGCGTCGGTGTTCGCGACCTCTCCGGCGGGGGTGCCGTCCGGCACAGTGACGGTGAACGTTGTCAGGAACTCGCTGCGCCAAGCTGCTGCCGCGGGTGATCCCGGCTCGCGGGTCTCCAGGTCCGGGTCATTCGGGTGCGGTGCAAGGGGCGTGACCTGATCGGTGCGCCACACGCGCAACGGCATTGAGTCGAGGACTTTCTCAAGCTGTGCGTCATCGTCTGCGGCGAACAGGCCGAGCGTCCGCCATTCGGCTGGTTGCAGCGGCGGTCGCCACAGCCGCAATAGGTGCCCCTGGGCAGCGAGGTCGCGTGAGCGCGCGGCCTCGCGACCGCGGATGTCCTGCACAGCTTCTGCTGGTGTTGCGTCAGGGACGTGAGTGGTCATGGTGACGAGATACTCCATGACAGGCGGCCTCCTGGCATTGAGGAAGGTTGCTGACAAACTGGTATGTCCGGTTCCGCGATATGGTCAGTCTTACCGCAGTAGCAGTGACCGCCCGGGTAGGGTCGCGCGCCGGGGCTCGCTCTGCGGCGTACCCCTCCGCGATCCGGACGACCCGCCTGTTGGCCGAGCCGCTGCGACTCGGCCTGCCGCCCTTCGCCACCGCACATCCACTACGGCATTATCCTCGCCAGCTTCCGCGGCGAGGAGGTGCGGCTCAGGGATGCGGTCAGGAACACGCCGAGGCTTACGGGTGCGATCACTGACCTGGCGGTTCGGCAGAAGCTCACCGGGACACTCCCGCGCTGGCAAGGCATGCATGCCGTCTGCGGTCCGCGGCCAATCTTAAGACCGGCAACTTATCGGATACGTTGTGCGGAGGCGAGTGACAGGACGTCGCGGGCTCGGTGTCTTAGGAGCCGGTGCACGTGTGCTGCACGCGCGGCCTCGCTGAATAGTGCGCTGACGAGGCGCGGGGCAGGGTTAGCGTCATCTGGGTTCCCGTCCCCTCCTTGCTGGCCGCGGTTAGCTCACCGCCATGGGCGCGGGCAAGCTCAGCGGCCACGGCCAGGCCAATGCCGCTGCCGCCGGTGCTCACTGCCAGGTGGCCGCGCCAGAACCGGTCGAATATCCGCGGCAGCTCGGCGGCCGGGATTCCCACGCCGGTGTCACTGACCCGGAGAACAGCTCGGTCATCGGCCGGCCCGGCATCAATCGTGACCTGGCCGCCAGCCGGGGTGAATTTCAGCGCGTTGGTAAGCAGATTAGTGATGACCTGATGAAGGCGGTCGGCATCGGCGACCACCTCAACCGGCGCGAGCCTGCGAGCCACAGTAATGCCGGCCGCCTCGAAACGGCCGGCCAGGCTGTCGGCAGCCGTGGCGGCGATGTCCGCTAGATCAGCCCGCTCCGTTGCCAAGCGGAGCGAGGCAGCGTCAGCCTCGGAGAGCGTTTGCAGGTCACCCACGATGCGGGCCAGCCGCAGCACCTGATCTCGCAGCGCGCCGAACTGGGCGGGAGAGGGTTCGGCTACCCCGTCCAATAGCGCCTCATGCTCGGCTTGCAGCACCGCGATCGGCGTCCGAAGCTCATGGGCGACGTCGGCGACCAGGTCGCGGCGTAGCTGTTCCTGGCGGTCCAAGGCATCGGCCATCTGGTCGAACGCGGTCGCCAGCTCGCCCAGCTCACCGGGCGCCCGCACCGGTCCCACCCGCGAACTGCGGTCTCCTTGCGCCATCGCCCTGGTCGCGGCTATCAGCCGCGCGACCGGTCGGGTGATGCGCCGCGCGACGGCCAGCCCGGCCAGCAGGGCCAGCAGCGCCGCGAGCCCGGCTGCGCCGGCGATCGCCCTCAGCAGCGCACCTCGCAGCGCCTCGTCAGCGCTGTCCAGGCCAGGCACGGTGAAGCGGACCACTACCTGGCCCACCCGCTCCCGCCCGACTCGCACCGGCCAGGAATACTGGGGGCGGCCGCGAAGTGCGGTGAATCCGGGCGTTGCGGCTACAGGACGCCCTGCCTGGTCACGAATCTGGACATCGGTTCCGGACCGCGTCGACAGGTCCAGCACGGGCGACAGGTCCGCTCTCGCCCAGCTGTTCGAGCGATCCCATGCTCCACCCGCGGCCAGCGCTATGACCGAAGTAAGCTCCTTACGGTCCCGGCTGGCCAGAGCCGAGACATCGGCCGAAGCGAACGCAGCGGTCAGCCCGGCCAGCAACGCAATCGCCGCGAGCGCGACTGCAGCAAAGACCAAAGCCAGGCGCAGCGCTATGGGCCCGGGTTTGGCGGCGGCCGCGGCCGGGTGACGGTTGGCGAGTGGAGCGGTCTCAGCTGGCCGGCGCGGCGCGCCGTACTGGCGTTTGCCTTCCTCAGCCATCGCGGGCAAGGCCGAGCCGGTAGCCGCCGCCCAGGACCGTCTGCACGATTCCCGGTGTTGCCGGGTCCTTCTCGATCTTGCGGCGGAGGTTTTTCACGTGCGAATCCACAGTTCGCTCATAGCCGTCGAACTCATACCCCCTGACCCTGTTGATCAGCTCAAACCGCGAATACACCCGGCCAGGCACGCTGGCCAGCGCGAGCAGGATGCCGAACTCGGTTGCGGTCAGTTCCACAGCGGCCCCGTGCGCTGTGACCGATCGCTTTGGCTCGTCGATCACCAGAGTGCCCGCACCGTAAATCGAGATGCCCTCATCGGCGGCTGCGCTGCCGCGGCGCAGGATCGCCTGGACGCGCAGCACGAGCTCCCGCGGGCTGAACGGCTTGGTGACGTAGTCGGCGGCACCAAGCTCCAGGCCGCGGATTCGATCTTCCTGCGCGCTCTTGGCGGTCAGGATCAGGATCGGCGTCGGCCCAGCCGAGCGCAGTTCCTGTGCCACTACCTCGCCTGGCACATCCGGCAACCCTAGGTCCAGGACCACGAGGTCCGGCGATGCGGCTGCCGCGATCGTGATCGCCTCTGCGCCGGATTCGGTGGACAGCACCGCGAACCCGGCCCGCTCCAGGTAGGAACGGACTAGCTGGCGCAGCCTGCGTTCGTCCTCTACCACCAGCACAGTCGCTGCCATCACCGCTCACCTGCCTTGTGACCGGCCGATGCGCTCGATCCGGTCCGGCCGCTCCGCCATGAACATCCACACTTCCATGGTGTCCGCGGCGCAAGCGCCAGCCAAACGTGAGCGGCTTTCTCCACACCGCCACCATGCGGGTTCCATCGCGGCCGCATAACCGCCCGTTGAGCAACGGTTTGGTGGCGAATGAGCGGTAATGCGGCACCACCGGCGCTGCCGCCGCAAGCTGTTCCACTGCGTCCAAGTGCTTGTCGGTTCGCTCAGCGTGGCAATCGCGGCCAGTCTGATGATGGCCGGCTAACCCCCAGTTCACGTCCTTCGGTCACATCCGCCCGCTGCCAGGTGTCATCACCAGTGGCCCGCAAATCGCGGCCGATGGGACAGGGCGACGCGGGCGGCAGACGTACTGCGGACGGACAATGCGGACGGACGAAGGAGCACGGTCATGCGAGTTCTGGTTGTGGGAGCGAGCGGAGCGATCGGCACCCGGCTCGTTCCCCAGTTGCGGCGGTGTGGTCACGAGGTGATCGGCAGTTGCCACTCACCGGGCAAGGCCGGGCAGGTGCGAGCGCTGGGCGCCGAGCCGATCACCCTCGACGCGCTTGATGCCACGGCGGTCCGCGAAGCGGTCGCAGCCGCCCGGCCGGACGCGATCATCTACCAGGCGACCGCCCTAGCGGACGCGGGCTTCTCCAGGAACCTCGACCGCAGCTTCGCCCAGACCAACCGGCTGCGGACCGAGGGCACAGACATCCTGCTGGCGGCTGCGCGCGAGGAGGGGGTCCGCCGGTTCGTCGCCCAGAGCTTCGCCAGCTACCGCTACGCCCGCGAGGGCGGGTGGGTCAAGACCGAGGATGATCCGCTCGACCCCCCCCCCGCCCGCGTCGGCGCGCGAGACTAACGCGGCAATGACGCATCTTGACCAGGCCGTCACCGACGCGGGCGGGATCACGCTTCGCTATGGCGGGTTCTATGGCGCCGCCAACGACGGGCTGATCGGGCCGGTGCGCAAACGGCAGTTCCCCGTCGTCGGTGACGGCAGCGGTGTCTCGTCGTTCATTCATCTCGACGACGCCGCGGCGGCGACCGTGCTCGCGCTCGAGCATGACGGCCCCTGCATCTACAACATCGTCGACGACGAGCCGGCCCCGATGCGCGAATGGTTGCCGGTGCTCGCCAGCGCGCTTGGCGCCAAGCCGCCTCGCCACATCCCCACCTGGTTCGCCCGGCTGGTAGTCGGCGAGGGCCTGGTCATGATGACCGAGTCCCGGGGCGCTTCCAATGCGAAGGCCAAGAGGGAACTCGCCTGGACCCCGCGCTTCCCGAGCTGGAGGCAGGGGTTCCTCGAGGCCTACAGCCGACCCGGTTCTGCCAGCATCGCCGCATGACGGCGAGGAACAGTGGGCTCGTGTATACAGTGGGCTCGTGTATGGGTGCGCCACCCATACCGTTTTGCGCAATGGGTGGCACCCCCATGCACGGGTGGCCGACGGCGGAGGCGGCGCGGCCTGATTCGCGGCGGCCGTCGTTCTCTCACAGCGTGCCGGTGTTGACGACTGGCTGCGTGGCCTGTTCGCTGCACAGGACTACGAGCAGGTTCGACACCATCGCGGCCTTGCGCTCTTCGTCCAGCTCGACGGCGCCTTCTTCGGACAGGCGCTCGAGGGCCAGGGCGGACCATTCCACCGCGTCTTCGACGATTGGCTGCCGCGCGCCAACGACGGCGATTGCCTGCTGCTGGCGCAGCATGGCCTGGGCAATTTCCGACGCATACGACAGCCGGGTCTGGCGCGTCTCAATGACCTGTACGCCAGCGGGCGTGACTCGTGCCGTCAGCTCGGCCGACAGGCGCTCGGTTATCTCATCGGCGTTGTCCCGCAGTGACAGCGCAGTGCTGCCGCGGGTGGATATGGCGGTCAGTTGCGTCGGGCGGCGACTACCTCGTCGTATACCGCGACCGGATGCCCGTCGGGGTCGCGCGCGTCTCGACGGCGAGCCTCGCTGACCAGGATCGTCCACAGCGACGGGTCGAGCGCGGACGCGACATCTGAGGCGGTGAAGAACAGTTCGGGCAGCGGGGGACGGGCCGCGGTTGTTTTCAGGTCGGCGGGACTGTGACCAACGATCAGCAGCGTGCCGGCAGTCGCCACCCCGGCGCTGAGCCGATCGAACAGCGCGGCTCTCCTCTCGGCGGGCAGCTGCATGAACTGCGCCGAGACCAGGTCGTAGGTCTGCGGCTGCGGCCCCCAGTTGAGCAGATCAGCTTGCTGCCATGTGATCCGTTCCGGTAGCTCACTGCCGAGTTGCCTGGCATGAGCTGCGCCGCGGTCCAGGGCGACCGTGGATATGTCGACGGCGGTCACCAGCCAGCCGCGCTCAGCCAGCCAGATCGCATCCGCACCTTCCCCGGAGCCGGCGTCTAGCGCCCTGCCTGGGGGCAGGCCCGATGCCTCGGCTAGCAACTGGGGATTGGGCTGACCGCTCCACAGCGCTCCGCTCGCACCGTACCGCTGATCCCAGAATGCCTCGCTGAACAGATCCTCGCCGGCAGGGCCATGGCCCTGGTGCGCGTGATCGTGGTGGTGCTCTGGCTGCGTCATAGGAACCCCAGGCCGCAGACGGGAGTGTCGGCCAGATGAGCCTATTGTCAATGTCGTCGCCGAGTCGCGCCCGGGCGAAACCTCAGCACGGCGGAGTTCGCGGCGATCAGGAGTGTGAAGCGGACTAGCGCTGCGCGTCCTGAGGGTGTAGCCCGGTTTCGGGCTGCCGCCAGCGGCGTCGCCGGGCCCGGTTACCCGCTGCTGATCGTACCGCCGACCGCCCGCCAGATCAGCGCCGCCGTCCTGGCTGGCCAGCCCGGTGGTGGCGAGTCACCGGCGAGGGCGCGGGCATACCACGAGCCGGTGGCCATGGTGACGGCTACCTCCAGGTCAGCGTCGGCGTCGATCAGGCCGAACTGCTGCGCTCGAAGCAGAATGGCCCGGATCCGGCGGCGGCGCGGTGCGATTACCGCGGCCTGATAGCGGGCCATGAGGGCTGGGTCGGTGTTGTCTTGCAGCATGGTCCCCGCCAGTGACATGCGGCCCGGCCGGGAGACGCCCCGCTGGAAATCGGCGAGCTCGGCGGCAAGGTCGGCGAGCGGGTCTTCGGACCGGACAACATGCCCGAGGTCGGCCGCCGCGGCGAGGGCAGCGGCAGCGAGGCTGGCCTTGTCTGGCCACCGGCGGTAGAGCGCCTGCCGGGTAGTGCCGGCTTCCTGCGCGACGCCGGTGAGCGACAGCGCTTCGAACCCGTTAACGGACAGGTGCCGGTACGCCGCAGCCAGCAGCCGGGCGTCGATGCCTGGATCGCGCGAGCGGCCACGGCGGCTCTCGCCGTTTGACGGGCCGTGCCCCATATACAATACAATACTGCATTGTATTGAAAGAGAAGCCTGACGGTGGCGCGGGAAACCCGACGGTGGCCCGGGAAACCCGACGGTGGCCCGGGAAACCCGACGGTGGCGCGGGAAACCCGACGGTGGCCCGGGGATGTCCGTGCCACCGACCTAAGAAGCGGCAGCGGCCATGACGTGGCAAGCGCCAGGCGCTGGCATGTTCCGATAGGGGCGATTAGCTATGCCGGTTACAGATGCAGCACTGACTTCGCTGCTGCGCGAGGTTGCAGACACCGAGACCGCGCTCGCGGCCGAGGGCGACGAGCAGGCCCGTCGCATCAGGAGCCGGCTGAGCGACAGCGTGGCAAGGCCGCTGCGCCAGGCCGCCGGGACTGTGCCCGGCGGCGAGGAACCCGAGGGTGGAGAGCGTAACGTCGCCGCCGCTGGCCGCATAGGCGACAGGCTCTGGGAGCTTGCGCGGACGGCGACGGCGCTGCGGGCGCAGCGCCCTGAGGTAGCGGAACTGGCGGAGGCGGCTGCCGCACTGCAAGACCTGGCCATCGGGCTGGCCGATGACGGATCCGCCGCGGGCCAGGTCGCCGAGCTGGCGGGAATGCAGGCAGGCCTTCCCGCGGACATCAAGGCGATGACCAACGGACCGTACCTCGTGACCAACGCCCGCCTGTTGCTGGACTGGCTTGGTCAGTCGCTGCCGGTGCGGCCGCAGCTGGCGCTGTGCCGCTGCGGCGAGTCGAAGATCAAGCCGTTGTGCGATGGCAGCCATGCCGCGCTCGGGTTCACCGACGGCAAGGACCCCGCGCGGGTCACCGACCGAAGGGATACCTACCAGGGACAGCAGGTGACGATCTATGACAACCGCGGGACCTGCCAGCACTCGGGGTTCTGCACCGACCGGCTAGCGGGCGTGTTCCACCAGGGCAAAGAGCCGTTCGTCACGCCGAGCGGTGGCCGCATGGACGAGATCATCCGGGCGGTTCGCGACTGCCCGTCCGGGGCGCTCAGCTACGGCATCGACGACGTGGAAGCCCGCGGCGAGGTCGATCACCACCACGGGCGCGGGCCGTCGATCGAGGTGACCAAGGACGGCCCTTACCGGGTCACTGGCGCGATTCCGCTGACTGACGGCCACGGCGAGGCCGAGCATCGCAACGAGGGTGCGTCCGCCGAGCACTACGCGCTGTGCAGGTGCGGACGTTCGCAGAACAAGCCATTCTGCAGCGGCATGCACTGGTACGTCCAGTTCACCGATCCCGTGCCCGATCCCGACCGGGAGCCGACCATCTTCGAGTGGGCGGGCGGCCTGCCCGCGCTCACCAGGATGACCCGTATGTTCTACGAAAAGTACGTCCCGGCCGATCCGCTGCTCGCGCCGCTCTTCGCGGACATGTCGCCTGACCACCCCCAGCGGGTCGCGAAGTGGCTGGCTGAGGTGTTCTGCGGGCCGAAGCTCTACAGCACGGAGTATGGCGGTTACCCGCGGATGATCTCGCAGCACGTCGGCAAGGAGCTGACCGAGGAGGGACGAGCCCGGTGGGTCACGCTGCTGCTGGCCTCCGCCCGGGACGCCGGGCTGCCCAACGATCCGGAGTTCCGGTCAGCGTTCGGTTCCTACCTCGAATGGGGGTCGCGCCTCGCAGTGGAGAACTCCCGCGCCGGTGCCAGGCCGCCGGAGCACATGCCGATGCCCCACTGGGACTGGAACACCGCCGCTGGCCCGCCAGGGTCGCGGGCCTCCGCGCTCGCCGCACCGGAGGTTCAGGACGAGCCGGAGCCAGCGCTTCCCGCGGCCGGCGCGCCTGTCCGGTTCGAGCAGCACATCAGGCCCCTGTTCCGCCGCCGCGACCGGCAATCCATGCTGTTCGCGTTTGACCTGTGGTCGCACGCGGATGTCAGCGAGCAGGCCGAGGCCATCCTCGAGCGCCTGCAGGCCGGCACGATGCCCTGCGACGGCGCCTGGCCGGAACAGAGAACCAACGTCTTCGCCCGCTGGATTGACGCAGGTAAGCCGGCCTGACGCCGTAGCTGGCTGGAGTCGCGTTAGAGTCCAAGGAGGGGCGATCGGGAGGCCACTATGCCTGAGCCACAGCTGGTGTTCAGGATCGGAGCGGACGTCCGCTGCGCCGACGGGGCCTGCGGCGAGGTCAGATGCCTGGTCATCAACCCCGCCAACGATTCGGTCACCGACCTGGTGGTCGAAGAACCGCACCGGCAGGGACTCGGGCAGCTTGTTCCACTCGACC
>Ga0209240_1000750_pt1 | contig 13393 bp, 8 predicted proteins | sample GraSoi_2013_80cm_FD_185828 | JGI IMG/M metagenome (GOLD analysis project Ga0209240, IMG submission 185828) | Grasslands soil microbial communities from the Angelo Coastal Reserve, California, USA - Sample 9_17_2013_80cm (SPAdes) (version 2) | ecosystem: Environmental > Terrestrial > Soil >...
CGTCGGTCTGCGACAGCTCCGAGCCCAGTTCGTCTTGAATCTGCTGCTCGCGGTCCGCGCGGTTCAGATGCTCGAAGTCGCGGCCGGCGTAATAACCCGAGCGATAGTCGAGCTTCAGGTCCTGCCGATTGAGCTGCACTTTCAGATGCCGAAACCTGCCGTCCTTCAGCGCGTTGCTGCTGGTGAACCCGAGAACATAGTAGGCGGAACTGTCCTTTTGCACTTGGGAAAAGACGGCGCTGAAATCGTTGGAGTCGAAGAAGGCCTTGCCGCCGGTGTCGGAGGCCAGCGTGGACAGCGTTTCCTGCGTGGACGCATTACTGTTGAGATCGTTGAGCACCGCGGCGCCGTTGTAGGCGGACTGGCCGTGCAAGCTGGCGTTCTGCGCCTCGCCGCCGGGAGGAAACGCCTGCAAACCGCGAATATCGACGGGATAGATGGACACGTTGGCCTTTACAGCAGAGGCCGTGGCAGCACGCAATGCCGATTGGTTGTCGACGCCGTTCTGGCTGATGCCGTTGCTAAAATAAATGATGGCTTTCTTCTGCGAGATTTTTCCGAGCGTCTGCATGATGGACTGCAGCGCGAGGAGTTTGCGGTCTGCGTTGAAAGTGTTGTAGTCCGTGTCATCGGCCGTGAATGCACCGCTTGTTTCCGCCCCGCCTTCGGCGCTGCCGGTCGCGCCATTATCGAAGCCCTGGCCCTGGCCGGAAGTGTACGAGGTCAGCGCGCTCAGCACTTTCGCTTTGTCGTCGGTGAAATCGAGATCGATTCGCATGTTCGTGGCCAGCGAGACGAGCGCGATCAAATCCGCCGGCTGCATGCGCGTTTGCACGAATTTCTTGGCGGCGTCGACGGAACGGTCAATCTGCTCGGGGTCCATTCCGGAAAAATCAAAGAACAGCAGCATCAAGCGGCGATCGCGGGCATTCAGCGCGGACGGTTTGTCAGCTGCCGAACGCAGCAGGGCGGCGTCCGACGCGGCTCCGGAAACGGTAGCTTCCGCGGCGCCGGCGGTGGCCAGCTCATCCACATTTTCGAAGTCGAACGTGGAAATGTTCTGGCGCTTGCCGTCTTCGAGAAGGGTGAAGTCGTCTTTTTTCAGGTCGCGGACCAGATTGCCTTTTTTGTCGCGCACGACGACGTTGACGAGAACTAGTTCCGAGGTGACATGCACACGATATTGCGGTTGCTGCGCTTGCGGCGTTTGCGGGGCGTTTTGCGCGAAGGCGGAGAGCGAAGCGTTGAGCAGCAAAATTGCCGCCATCAGGAACGCGCGAGTTTTCATGAGTGTTGACATCGTCATTTCAAAAGCGGAACCGCGCCAGCATAGTGATGCGCCGCATGTTCCCGACCGACGTCACTTCCCCATAGGTGAGCGAATTCACGATGGCGTTGATGGCGGTGAAGTGCGCGGTGTTGAAAACGTTGGCAGCCTGAATGCGAAGCTCCAGCGCGCGCGATTCCTTTATGGTGATGGTCTTGCTCAGGTTCATATCAAAAACGATCTGTCCGGGCCCTTCGATGGTGTTGCGCCCGGCATCACCGAAAGAAGTGCCATTCGGATTTGCGCAGATGCTCGCGGAAGCGGGCCCTCCGGACCCGAACGACGAAGCTGGCGAGCAGAAGGCCGCGGTGTTGAACCATTCCGATGTGGTTGGATCGCTCACTGAAACTGGTGCGCCCGTCGCGTTGGCGCGCAGCGAGCCGCTCACGCCACGGTTAATGTCCAGCGAGTTGCCGAGCACGCGGGGCGTGAAGTGCAGCCCGGAGCCGACACTGAAATCGCCGCTCCATTGCCAGCCATCCAGAATGTGCGAAAGCGCCCCGCGCTGCGCGAAGCGGTGGTTCTCGCCGAAGGGCAACTCGTAAATCCAGTTACCTGTAAATTTGTGGCGCTGGTCAAAACTGGAGAGGCCGCGATCCCCGGCGATGTCGAAGGGATTTTGCGCGACAACAGTGCCGCCACCGCCGATTGAGGAAGCGTCATCGATCGATTTGGAGTAGGCGTAGGTCCCCGAAACAGCGACGCCATGCGCCATGCGCTTGCGCACGCGAATCGATCCCGAATGAAAAACGGAATTACCCGCCGAAGATTCGTAGATGAAGGGCTGTACGCCAGCGATCGTGATGGCGCGCTCGACGTCCAGCCGTGTCCCCTTCGATCCGTTGTAGTCGAGATTCATCACCACGCCAGCGGGTAGCTGGCGCTGAATGTCGAGATTCCAGATTTGCACGTAGCCAAGCCGGTAGTTTGGGTCCACCGCAAAATTATTGGTCACTGCGGCGTTCGTTGCCGGAAAACCGCTTTGCAGCGTGAGGAGGTTCGCGGGCGAACTGACATTAGTCGAAGTAACCGCGAAGGGCGGCTGAAAGGCGAAGTTCTGAATAATGTTGCTGTACTGCGCGAGATTGTAGTTGATGCCGTATCCCGCTCGCACTACCGTCTGCTTCATCGGCTTCCACGCGATGCCGACGCGCGGCGCGAAATTGTTGCGATCCGGATTGATCAGAGATGGCGTGGAGGATAAGACGGCGCCGCTGACCGGGATCGGTGAGACGGCGCCAGCTGGAAGGACGACCTGTGCACTGGTGAAGCCGGAGCCGACGTTGAGGTTGGCAATTTGGTTGTGTGCTTCCGTGTAGGGGCCGTTGTATTCGTAGCGCAATCCCAGATTGAACGAGAAGTTGGGGCGGAACCGGAAATCATCCTGCGCATAAACATCAAAAGAGCTGGCGCGGAAATCATAGGAATTCGTTCCGGATTGCAGCGTGGTCTGTTGCGGCAAGCCGAGCAGGAAGTCGGCGAAATCGTAACCGGTATTGGCGGCCGGCACGCCGGCGCCACTTGCGAATTGCGAAGTTGCAAAGCCAGTGAAAACGAAACTCCCTTCGGCATTCTTCGCAGAGCGAAAACTTTGCAGGATGCGGCGGTAGTCTCCCCCAAAACGCCAGTTGTGCTTACCGCGACTCCAGGAAATCGTATCGGAGATGGTATACGTCTGGTCGAGTTCGCGGCGCGGCATGGGATCCGCGAGTCCCGCAAATGAGGTGAAGCTGATTCCCGGAAGCCCCCAATCGAAAGGATTCGGGGAGACACCCCCGATGCCCGCATCGCCAGCCACGTTTTGAACATTCGAGAAAAGGTTTGTGGTGGAAACATGATTGTGGTTGTAGTTCACACGAAACATGTTCGTCGCGCGGCCACGACCGTACGTCCAGCCGGCGCTGGCATTCAGCCCTTGCAAACCGTTGCCTCCGGCCAGCGACGGAAACGGATTGACGAGCGTGGTTGCACTGCGTGTCCAAATCACGCCGAAGTTGATGTTATTTTGCGCGCGCCTGCGTCCGCCGCCTCCGCCCCCACCTCCGCCGCCGAAGGGCCCGAAGCCGGGACCGCCACCCGAGCCAAAGTTGTGAATCAAGCGAAAGTTGACTGAATCGCTGCTGCTGCTGCCGGAGGTGACGTAATGAAAATTCTGCGTGGTGGAATTCAGGTTGGGCAGCGGAATGAACGCCAGCAAGGCTTTAGCCGATGCATTGATGAGCGACGGATCGATTACATTGAGCTGCCCATTGCTTTGAAATTGCTGCCCGGTCGCGGGATTGAAGATCTGCACCGGGCTGCCATTTTTATAGGTCGCGGCGGAAAAATCCCCGGACCGTTCCGCGAGTGTGGGCACGGTGGAAAACGCGTCGTAGGGCGTGCTGCCGCGGTTGCCGTTCCAGCCGGCGAAGAAAAACCACTTGTTGCCGCCGTTGAAAATCTTTGGAATGTTCAGCGGACCGCCGAGAAAGGCGCCAAAGCGCGGCAGGTTGTAGCCGGCCTTCGGAGTCTCCATTCCTGTCAAAGAATAGGACTTGGCGTCGAGCGAACCGGCGTCATCCGAAACGTACAGCATGCCGTGCGGCTGATTGATGTTGAAATTGCGCGGCAGCCGCGAAATCATGATCGGCCCCCCGCCCAAACCACCGGGACCGCCCCCGCCGCCTTGTCCTCCGCCCTGCAAACCGCCGCCTTCGCGTTGCGCGCGGTCGCGAAATTCCTGAATGCGCTCCTGAATGTCGTCCTCGCTGCCGCCGCCAAAATCTTGCGTGCGCCCTTGCGCTCCGGTGATGCTCACGGATTCGGTCGGTCCTTCCGCTCCGGCGCCGTTGAGGGGCAGCGAAGAAACGTCGCCGCCATTTCCATTTTGCCCGCTGCCCATCATGCCCGGCGCGGCGCCGCCCGCTAAAGCCGAAAGAGTGCTGTCGAGCGCCAGGCTTTGAAATCCGCGGCCCGCGGTGATCAGCGCGGCCAGGTTGCCTAAGCCACCCTGGTCCTGCTGGCGTGACGCGAGGATCATTTCCGCATCAAACTTTCCCGCGGGAGTCTCCGGCTTCAGCACGATTTCCTGGGTTTGCGGGGCGAAACCCATGAATTCGACGCGCACGACGTAGCGCCCGCGCGGCAAACCTGAAAACGTGTACGTTCCATTGGCGCCGGTGGCCACGGCAAACTTCTTACCCGTGAGCGAATTCGACGCCGTGACGGTGACGCCCGGCAGCGGAGTCTTCCCGGCGCGCACAATTCCATTGATTTCAAAGGAGGCTGGCACGATCGGCGGTGGCTGAGAAGCGGCTTCGGCCGGAGGCTGCGCCGAGCCAGCGTCCGGAGAAGGAGCTGGACTTTGCGCGCGCAGAAAATCCCCTGATGAAATGCAAAAAAGAAAAAGCAGCGCGGGACCGAACGGCTTCAATGCGGCGGCTCCGCAGCTCTCTGCGAAGCACCGCCAGGTCCGGCGTTTGCCGGCGCGCCCGGGCGTACACCGCCCATTTCTTGCATACGCTTCCATTGCTCTGGTCCGATAACCATAACAAACTTCGGCACGAAGACGTTGTCTTGCAGCGCGCCGCGCGCCAAAAGGTGATCGCCCACCTGCACGTCGGCCATGGTGATTGCGTCGCGGCCCTTGCGCAGCGAAGTGTCTTCATTCAGTTCGATCGTTTGCGTCACGTTGTCCGAGCGCACCACGGAAATCTTTGGCGCATCGACCGACTTTACTTCGCCGGCGACGTAGTCCTTACCCAGCGTGCCAGCCTGCATGTTCGGGCCACGGCCATCGCCATTGGCGGAACGCGCGCCAATCGCCTGCGCGGTCCAAGTGTGATCGGGATTTTCCTGGCCGCGCACCGCGATCACGTCGCCGACTTTGAAGTCGCTGCGCTTGGCCGCCTCACGGTCCTTGCGAAATTCGGTTTGCGGCGTGAGCTTGACGGTCACGGTCTCGCCGTTGGGATTCGAAATCTCGAACGACGAATTATGAATCGCGGTGATCTTGCCGAACAGAGGCATGCGCCCCTCTTCGCCCGGAGCGTGCTGACGGGAAGGACCGTCCTGGCTCAGCACCACGTCGGACAAAAGAAAGGATTGCGGCAGGGCCATCAGAATAGGAATGGCTATCAAAAAAATGGCAATAGCGAACAGCTTCAGATCGGGTTTCATTTCACTCTTTCCAGAATGCGTCCCCATTTGTTATACGCGCCCACGGAGCGCAGGGTTTCTCTAGCTCATTGGGTGCGAAGCGACTCCCTCGCGTTACAGACTTTTCGCTGGCCTCACAAACTCTCACTTCATCTCCTGCCGGAGCTCACAACTGCAGGACCTTACGACTTTCCTCTTGATTTCCCGTCACAAAGGCACAAAGTTCCCGCTCCGGTGCTTTGCGGGATGGAACGTGAGCGCCATGACATCCGTATATATGAAGACGTCTATAACCATGATCTGTAACCATGATGCGTAACCATGTTCGCTCGTGGGACGATTATTCCCATTTTCGGTCAACCTGGGCCATTTCGCACGCCGCGGTTTGGGTGTAAACTACTGAATAACCGTAGCTTACGCGAGATACGCGAGGGCAGGCTGCGTGCGATTTTCAGGGGTGAACAAACACTATGGATATCCAAAGACCATCTAACGCCCGCGCAAAAAAAATCAAACGCATTGTCTATGTGACCGTAGCTGTGCTGCTGTGCGCCGGGGTCACTCTGGCGTTGTCGCGCCTGAAGCCAGCCGCACCCTCGGTCGACGCATCCACGATTTGGCCTGACACCGTCAAACGCGGACCGATGCTGCGCGAAGTGCGCGGCCTGGGCACCCTGGTTCCCGAAGACATCCATTGGATTCCCGCGCAGACTGCTGCGCGCGTGGACAAAATCGTGATTCGCCCAGGGCATTTGGTGCAGCCAGACACCGTCATCTTGGAAATGAGCAACCCGGAACTGCAGCGCGACGTGCTCGATGCGGAGTATGCGCTTAAGGCCGCCGAGGCCAATTACGCCAACCTCCGAGTGCAAGTCGATAGCGATCTGATGAGCCAGAAGGCGAACGAGGCGTCTGTGCGCAGCGACTACGAGCAAGCGCACCTGCAGCACGACGTCGATGAAAAGCTATTCAAAGAGGGCATCGCGTCGGTGAACACCAAAAATCTCTCTAAGGTGAAGGAAGATCAACTCGCGATTCGCCTGCAGTTAGAGACGCAGCGAACCAAGATCTCGGAGGACTCGGCGCAGTCGCGACTGCTCGCTGCAAAGGCCCAAGTGGACCAAGCCAAGGCGACTTACGGACTGCGCATCAGTCAGTCACAGTCGCTGCGCGTTCGCGCCGGCATTACTGGAGTATTGCAATTGGTTCCTGTGGAAGAAGGCCAAAACGTGGCCATCGGGACGAACGTGGCGCGCGTGGCCGATCCCAAGAAGCTAAAAGCCGAAGTCAAGATTGCCGAGACGCAGGCCAAGGACATTGTCATTGGGCAGAAAGCCACCATCGACACGCGCAATGGCGTGGTAATCGGCCACGTCTCGCGCATCGATCCTTCCGTGCAGAACGGCACGGTCACCGTGGATGCTGTGTTCGATGAGCCGTTGCCACCCGGCGCGCGGGCCGACCTCAGCGTGGACGGCACCATTGAGCTGGAAAACCTTAAGGACGTGCTTTACGTCGGCCGGCCGGTGCATGGTCAGACCGACGCCACCATCAGCCTGTTCAAGATTTCGCCGGACGGCTCGGAAGCCTCGCGCGTCAACGTGAAGTTGGGGCGTGCCTCGGTGACCACCATGGAAATAATCTCGGGTTTGCAGGTCGGCGACAAAGTGATCCTGTCCGACATGTCCCAGTGGGACAACGTTGACCGTATCCGGCTGAAATAATGGCGGTTGTGCGCCTGGGCGCCGCGCATCAGGTCTTCTTTAGATTTTTGTAGGCGTCCGCAAGACGGGAATGCCCGCTGGAACGTCTCAGTTGGCAGGGGTTGTATCAGTCCGCAAAGGTGGCCTCATGACGGTAGTGGCCCGAATCGCGCTCGCAAGTCCTGATCATGGAACAATGTCGGCCTTCCTGCCGTATACGCTGGGCATAGAGGGATTCATGCCGCTTGCGGTGTGGTCGCGGGCAGCTTTGCCGGGGAAATCCTGATGCGAGCGATCTGGCAAGACATTCGGTTCGGGGCGCGGATGCTGGCGAAGCATCCGGGGTTCACCGCTATCGCGGTGCTGACCCTGGCGCTCGGCATCGGCGCGAACACCGCTATCTTTTCCCTGGTTAAACAGGTGCTGCTGCGGCGCTTGCCGGTGCAGAACCCCAGCGAATTGCTGATCCTGCGCGCACCGGGTCGGACGTACGGCCACACATGGAGCGACGGCGATGAAGCGCAGTCATTTTCCTTCCCCATGTACAAGCGGCTCCGCGAAACCAATCAGGCTTTTTCGGGGCTGCTAGCGCGATTTGCTATTCCCGTCACCATTGCCAGCCAAGGACAGACGGAGCGCGGGGGTGGCGAGCTAGTTTCCGGGAATTACTTTGAAGTGCTAGGCGTGCGTCCAGCGCTCGGTCGACTCATTACCCTGGACGACGACAAGGTGCCCGGCGCGCAACCGGTTGTAATCCTGAGCCATGCGTATTGGACCCGCCGCTTCGGAGCCAACCCCTCGATTTTGAATCAGACCTTGCTGGTAAATAATACGGAACTCACCGTCGTGGGAGTTGCGCAAGCTGGATTCACCGGCATTCAAGTCGGGCAGTCGGCGGACGTCTTTGTGCCCTTCATGATGAAGGGCCAGATGACGCCCGAGCGTAATGGTTTGGACGACTGGACGGATAGCTATTTGGCCATTATGGGCCGGCGGAAGCCGGGCCTTTCGCTGGCGCAGACAGAAGCCGCCATTAACGCAGCGTATCGGCCGCTACTGCAAGAACAGCACTTCACGATCAAAGGCTTGAACGCTAAAGATCGCGAGCGATTCTTGAGCAAGAAGGTTTTATTGATTCCGGGCGCGAGAGGCCGCACCACGGTGCAAACGGATTCCGGGCAGACCTTGACCGCGCTATTCGTCATGGTAGCGCTGGTCTTACTGATTGCGTGTACGAACATCGCAAATCTGCTTCTCGCACAGGGCGCCGCGCGTCAGCGTGAGTTGGCCATCCGCTCCGCTCTGGGAGCGAGCCGTGGCCGAATGATGCGCCAGTTGTTGGCGGAAAGCCTGCTTTGTGCGTTGGGCGGCGGCGTACTGGGCCTGCTGCTCGGAAGCTGGCTGATGGGCCTGCTGACCTCCGTCGTCGCCTCGAATGTGATGATCCAAGGATTGAGCGGAAGCCTCGATCTAACCGTGCTGGCTTTTGCTGCTGCCGCGACGCTTCTGTCGGGTGTCTTCTTCGGCCTTCTGCCCGCGTGGCGCGTGACGCGCACGGCCGTGGCGCAAACCCTTAAGGACCAGGCCACCACCACATCCGCGAACACTTCCCTGGTGGGCGCGCGCAAGTTGCTGGTTGCGGGCCAGGTTGCATTCACAATGCTCTTGCTTGCCGGAGCCTTCCTCTTCACGCGATCGCTGGGCAATTTGCGCAATCAAGGTCTCGGCTTGCGCTCCGAGAATGTGATCAGCTTCTCCATCTCGCCGATTTTGAACGGCTACGACACTCCCCGCAGCATCGCTCTCGTCGATCAGCTCCGGGCGCGCCTGGCCGCGGTGCCCGGAATCCGCGCCGTCGGCATGTCCGAAATAGGCACGCTCACCGGTACGGACATGAGCGCCAACATCACCATTGAGGGCAAACGCGACTCTGCCGACGATTCGCACGTCCATTGGGACCCTGTGAGCCCTGGATACTTTTCTGCTCTCGGCGTCCCGCTGTTGTCTGGCCGCGAATTCAACGATGGCGACGGCAAAAATCGGCCTAAAGTTGCGATCATCAGTGAGGCCATGGCCAAGAGAGACTTTGCCGGCCGCAACCCGCTCGGATTGCATTTTGCATTTGGCAGTGGCGACCAAGTCAAACCTGATATCGAGATTGTCGGCGTGGCAAAGGACGTCAAGCAAGGCCACGTCCGGGATGCCGACGCTCCGTACATTTATTTGCCGCACACCCAACGCGACAAGATTCGCGAAATGACGTTTTATGCGTACACGCAGCAGCCACCGCTGCTGATGACCACCGCGCTGCGCAATCAGGTGCGTGAACTCGACCCGAACTTGCCCATTTACAACGTCAAGACTCTCGAGCAGGTGATTGACCAAGACCTGTTCGCTGAGCGTATGGTCGCATGGCTCTCTGCCACCTTCGGCACTTTAGCGGCGCTGCTCGCGGCTATGGGCATTTACGGAGTGTTGGCGTATCTTGTTGTGCAGCGGACGCGCGAGATTGGCATCCGCATGGCGCTCGGCGCCGAAACCGCGCACGTTCGTTTTCTGATCGTGAAGGAAGTGGGCTCGATGGTTCTGCTGGGCGCAGCGGTCGGTTTGCCGCTGGCCTATGGACTTGCGCGATTGAGCGAATCGCTGCTCTTCGGCGTACGCGCGGGCGATCCCACGGCTTACGCGCTGGGCCTGGCGCTAATCGCGGTGATCGCTTTGGCCGCGTGCTACATTCCGGCGCGGCGCGCCACACGCGTCGATCCATTGGTCGCGTTGCGCTACGAATGAGGCAAACGATTTTGAATTCCGGGGTGCTTTGAATACGAGTTTCTAGTACACGAATACTGATCCAAAGGAGAGGCGATGGCGGACGCAAACGGCACACTCATTAAAATGGAAGGCGTGAAGAAAGTTTTCTTCACAGATGAAGTGGAAACCCACGCGCTCGAGGAAATTCATCTCGAGATCAAGAAAGGAACGTACATCTCCATTGCCGGGCCCTCCGGCTGCGGCAAGTCGACGCTGCTGTCCATTCTCGGCTTGCTCGATTCTCCGACCGACGGCAACTATTGGCTCAACGGCCAGCCCGTCGCCAACCTCACCATCAGCGAGCGCACACGCATTCGCAATCGCGAGATCGGCTTCATCTTTCAGGCTTTCAACCTGATCGGCGATCTCACCGTGTACGAAAACGTCGAGCTGCCGCTCACCTATCGCGGCACCAGCTCCAGCGAGCGCAAGCAAAAAGTGCAGAATGCCCTGGAGCGCGTCGGCATGGCCCACCGCCTGCGCCACTACCCCTCGCAGCTCTCTGGAGGTCAGCAGCAACGTGTCGCGGTGGCCCGCGCATTGGTCGGCGATCCACTCATCCTGATGGCCGACGAGCCCACGGGAAACTTGGACTCCAAAAACGGCGAAGCGGTAATGGAGCTGCTGCGCGACTTGCACCGCAACGGCGCCACCATCTGCATGGTCACGCACGACCAGCGCTACGCGAATTTCGCCGAGCGCACCATCCACCTCTTCGACGGCCGCATCGTGGAAGAAACCCAGGAAGCCCGCGTCGGAGCCGACTAACCGTAGGGGCGCAGCATGCTGCGCCCCAGCTCAGCAAAGCGTACAAATTGTCGCAGCTCTCCCTTGTAGGGGCGCAGCACGCTGCGCCCCAGCTCGGCAAAGCGTACAAAATTCTTAAGAAACAGGATTACGTGCTAAAGACCAGCCGTGCGGTTGAACATACACGCCAGGGGTGTATTCACAGCACCCTCCCTAGTTAGGTTAAAGGAGCTCCCCCCGCCATCTGGGGTAGACTCGGCCCATGGTCCGTCAGATTGCGCCTGTGTTCTTCACCATGGACATTCCCGCAACGCTCGCCTATTACACAGCCAAGCTTGGTTTCGCATGTCTGGGGACGTGGCAGGATCCGCCGGTCTACGCCATCGTGGCGCGCGACCAGCAGGTGATTCATTTCCGCTGCGCCCAGCCGCCCACAGCCAATCCGGACAAATACCAGGACGAATTGCTCGACGCGTACCTCTTCGTGGAAGATGCCGACGCACTTTATGCCGAGTACGCCGCCCAAGGCGTAGAATTCGCTCGGGGACTCGGCAACATGCCATGGCACAAGCGGGAGTTCGTCGTGAAGGATTGCGATGGCCGTCTGCTGGCTTTCGGCGCGAACCTGTAGCCTTCTTCCAAGGTTTTGTAGAGGCCGGGCTTTAGTCTACCCTGAGCCTCGAAGGGCCCGGCTCCTTGTTCCCTCTCGCCACCGTGCTACAATGGACGCAGCGGTCTGGGAACAAACGGTGACTGCGCGTAAATGGGCACCACGCTGAGATCACAACAGGGCCATTAGAGCCAACGAGAAAACCTCAGCAATTACCCTTCAGAAGGCAGAATCTCACCTCCTTAAAAGAACCGCCAATCAGGGCCTAGGCAGTTCCAAAAAAAGGAGAACGAGATTATGTATACCCACCGCTCCGCGGCGCTTGAGTTTGCGCACATGCTGTCCGACCGTAATTTCAAGATAATTCGTAAGAAACCGTACGTCAGCCGCGGATTTGGCTGGCCTGGCGTTCGATGGGAGGCAGAACTTAATGGACACCCAATTAATGGTTCAGAGAACCGAACGACCGTTCCTACGCCACCGTCTGAACTGGCGAAAATACTGATGCGTCATGGATGCCATATCGACCAAAGCAAGAGCGTCTTATACTTCGCGCTCCGCAGGCCCGGGACAGGGATGCGAATCGAATTCGATTACGAGGGAAGATGGTACGAATTGTGGAGTCCGGACTTGCCTTAGGGCGGTAACGAAGAGACTTATCGTCTCCGTAGACCGAGCGACGGGGACGAGCGACGGGGACAGACGGGACGTTTTCTCCTGAGGAAGTGGCGAGCAACGAGAACACTGTCGCAGCTCAAGCTTTGAGGAAGTCGCTTACGTTAATTCCCGCTTCGCGGAGAATCGCGCGTAGCGTACCCTCCGCCATGTCTCCGGAATGGTGCGGAAGCGTGACCTTTCTCCCCGTTTGGGGATGGCGCCAGACTTCGTGGCTGCCGGCACCGGCACGGTCGAATTGGAAACCAAACGTTCTGAGACGGCGGGCACTTCCCTGTAGGAAAATCCTGCGAGGCGTCCCATTATTTAAGAGACAGAAACAGGAACGCGGAATTCGCGCTTCGACCGAACCTTGCTCCGGAACACAGGGGGGACCGGATCGCCGTGTTCCCGGCAGGATTCCACGATTTTTCTGGCGAGGCCTTGAGCGATTTCGACCGCTTCCGCGACGCTGCGGCCTTCAGCCACCAATCCCGGAACATCCGGGCTGGTACCCAAATAGCGGCCATTCTTCAGATTCTCGACGCGAACCCGAATGGCCACTTCCTCGACTTCCGCGAGGTGCTCTTGCCGCTTCATCGGAGGTTCCTTCGCAGGGCATTATAGCAAAGATACGCGAACTGGACGGCGCTACAAGCGAAACGAAGAGAGGCCACGCATTCCGGCTGCTGCCCGGAATCTTCGATGCCGTGCCCTTAGGCGGACGGGAGCTGGGGGCGGAGCCCTGCGTGCCGTGAGATCTTCCTTGTAGTGGCCGGTCTTTAGACCGGTACGAGAAGCGCGGAAACGCCAAGGAAGAAAACGAAAAAGAGAAAAGCACGGGTCTGAAGACCCGTCACTACACGGAGCCAGGAGTTTTCCACGGAGCGGACCAGGATGGAACTGCGGAGGAACGTTTGATCCAATCGATGGTCTGGCTACCGGAGAAAGGAAATTCTTGCGGACGCGCGCAACGTTGCTTGCGGACGGGATTCCACCAGATGTAGCAGGCGACATCCTCGATCCCGTCCGAGGGCCGGAGAATATGGTCGTAATAACTCATTTCCCAGAGGCGGCGGCAGTGAGATTTGCGAAACGCAAAGGCGGAGCGTTGTTTGAAGACGCGGATGAATTCGCGCAAGTCCGAGCGGTCGTGAAGGCCCTCGGCAAGAACGTGAGAATGGTCCGGCATCAAGCAATAAGCATGCAGCAGGAACGAGTGTGTGGCGGCGCATTGCAGCAGCAGAGCAAGGACGCCTTGAGCCGTGGCTGGGTTTCGGAGAAAAGGGGCGCGGCGGTCGCAGCAGATGGTGACGAAATACGCCTGACGCCCGAAATAGTTTTGCGGCGAAAGACGAGCGACTCGGCGATGGAGAGGCATACCACGCAGTAATTTACAGCAAA
>Ga0209240_1000753_pt1 | contig 13388 bp, 15 predicted proteins | sample GraSoi_2013_80cm_FD_185828 | JGI IMG/M metagenome (GOLD analysis project Ga0209240, IMG submission 185828) | Grasslands soil microbial communities from the Angelo Coastal Reserve, California, USA - Sample 9_17_2013_80cm (SPAdes) (version 2) | ecosystem: Environmental > Terrestrial > Soil >...
CGCCGAGGCTGGCGGCAACGGACTGGTCGGAGGCGTCGGTGATGACGTAGTACACGCGGTGGCCCGCGGCGGTCCCGGTGTACAGCGGCAGAGTCGCGATCGGTTTAGAGGTTGGCGGGCCCTCCGAGAACAGCGTCGGCCCCTGCTGATTCTCGTTGAGGAAGAAGCTGTTCGGGCCGAAGATCTGATGGAACGTGTGGGAGGTGTTGAAGCACATGAACGGCAGCTGGTCCGGGGCGGCTGCGTTTGCCTTCGAGGGATGGACGGTACTGATGCCGACCGCGGTGCTTGCCGCGGCAAGTACGAACGCGCCTGCGGCGGCCCAGTGAGCAGCGCGGGTGCGGGTTGGTGACGATCTCACGTTCTGGTGTCTCCTTCTGTCTGGCGTCCCCTACGGACGCCTGTCCAAGGGACGGTGCGGTTCCACTCGTCCGGTCTTGCTGGAGGGATGACCTCCTGGTCCGTGCCTCCTTTCGGTGACGGGAAAGGGAGTGCCGGGCGCAGGTGACATGGAGCCTGCTGCCACTGTTGCGCCAGGCAGGCCGATGAGCCGGGCTGCGGATGCCGAATGTCGCACGTGGGGCGATCTTGGCCGGGCATGGCAGCCATGCCGTGGCGCAGGCGGGCCCGGATGCGGCTATGCCCGCCGCGCACGCGTGCGAACGGGCAGCGGACGCGGTCGTTGCCGTCAAACAGGATCCGGCCGTGGCACGAGCTGGTAGCGGGCGCCATGCCGGTCTTTGCCGTCCGGGCTGGGTGTGAGATGGCGCCTGCCAGCGTCGCTGCCGGTATTGCGCTGCCCGCGCCGGGCGTGGCAGCAGCGGCTGGATGATGGCGAAGGGTCGGCACCGGTCCTCCTGTGCTCATGGCGTGACCGAAGTTGGCGGGAGGAGTGACTAGGCCTTTTTAGGAGGCGTTTGCCAGTGTGCGCACGGGCACTGAGCGCCGTCTGAGCGCCGGCTGACCGGGATGGGCCCGCGGTCTGCCGGCCGCCGCGAGAAGGAACGGAGGCGGCCATTCGCACGGCGCGGCCGACCGGCTGCCTGCCTGCACGCCGTCCCGGTCGAGATTGCCGGGATCGCCGTCGCGATTGCTGCAAGTGAGGCGCGGAGGTGACGATCTTGGCGAGCACGTCAGTGATGCCCGGGGCCAGCGCCTGACCCAGGTCCGTACGATGGCTGAGCCCGGTGCTGGCCGGGCTCAGTGGCCGAGCCGGGGCTGGCGGTGTTCGCTGCGGTCGTGCAGGAGCCCCAGGATGCGGAGGCGGCCGCCGCTGCCGAAAGCGAACAGCGCCATCTCGATGGGCAGGAAGGTTCCCGATTTGGTCCGACAGGTAAGCGTGGTAGTTGAGCCCTGCCCGTGTTCCAGGACGCGGGTGAAGAACTCGCGGAGCTGGGGCAGGTCGGCGGGGTGGATGCGGGAGACGGGCGTAGCGAGCAGCTCCTTTCGGGTGTAGCCGAGCAGCGCGCAGCCCGCGCGGTTGGCGGCCAGGATCCGGTCGCCGAAGGGGTCCACGATGAAGGCCGGATCGCTGGATTCCTCGAACAGCTGCCCGAAGTGGTGATCGCGATGCATCCCCGGCTGGCCCTTCACCGCGGTGCTCGCTTGACCGGAGCGGAACCGGCCGGGTCGGCGGGTGGGCCGGGCTGCTGCCGCAGGAGCCGCCGGCGGGCCGGTGACACGCTCGCGAGCAGGACCTCGCGCACCAGATCGTAACGGAACCTGAATCGCGGGCCGTCGACGCGCAGGATGCGGCGTTCGCACAGCCACTCAAGTTCCTCGGTCAGCTCGGCCGCATCGGCTCGCAGCAGGGCCGCGAGCGGCTCGGGGTCGAACGGCTGCGCCAGCGTGGAGGCCGCGAGGAGCGCGCGGTAGGACGCGGCGCCCTCGGATCGGCAGCGGGCCAGCAGCGTTTCGGCGAGGGTCGCGGGGAGTTCCCCGCGGCTGCCGCGGGTCATCGTCTCGACGACGAAGCGGGGATTCCCGCCCGTCGCCTCGTGCAGGTCAGGTACTGCCAGCGGTGCCAGCTCGGCGGGGGTCAGGGGGTTGAGCCGCACGATCGTGTCCGGTCTCAGACGGCGGGCAAGGTGGCCGGGCGGCGCGTCTTCGGTCCGAACTGCGGCCACCAGCGCGGCCGGGATCGCCGCGCCGCGGCGCTGCAGGTAGCTCAGGGCGGTAATCGTCGCCTGGTCGGCCCACTGCAGGTCGTCCAAGAGGAGGACCAGCGGGGCGTGCCCGGCGAGGACGCCGACGAGCGCTTCCAGCACCTCGATCTCCGAGAACTCTGCCGGCGGATCGGCGACCGTGAGTTCGGGCACGATCTTGCGCAGCGCCTCCTGGTGCTGCCCGGACAGCTCGGCCCGGGTGAGCGCGTCCCGCAGCGCGGCGGCGAGCGGGACGTAGGGAAGGTGGCGCTCCAGCTCCGAGCAGCTCGCCCGCCCGACGCGCACGCCGACCAGGCTCGCCGCGAGCTCGTCGAGCAGGCGTGTCTTCCCCAGCCCTGCCTCTGCCTCGATCAGCAGCAACGCGAACGATCCGCCGAGCGCCTGCCGGGCGGCGCGCTCTAGCGTGCCGAGCTCATTCGCCCGGCCGAGCAGGCGCACCGAGCGCTCCCCGGCGTCCCGGCGCGACCGCTCGATCGGGCGCGGTAGCAGCGCGCGGACGTCTTCCTGGCGGAGAATAGCCGATTGCAGCGCTCGGCTTTGCGCGGTTGGTTCGAGCCCGAACTCGCCATCTATCAGGGCGCAGAAGCGACGGTATGCCCGCAAGGCCTCGTGCTGGCGGCCCAGCGCGTACAGGGCAAGCATCGCCGTCCGCTGCGCGCGCTCGCTGAAGCGATCCAGCTCGGCGGAGGCGTCGGCGTGAGCGAGCGCGCCAGCGTAGTCCAGTTCGGCCAGTGCCGCGTCCGCGGCATCCAGGTGCGCGCCCAGCACCCGCCCCTGGTAGGTGCCGCGCAGATCCTGAGCCCACACCGCGTACGGCTCGTCCTCCAGCAGTTCCCCGCGCACCAGCGTCAGCGCCTGCTCCAGCGAGCGCCGGGCCGCCCGGGTCGGCTCGCGCGCCGAGCGCTCGACAAGCCGGTCGAAACGGTCCAGGTCGAAGTCGACCAGGTCGGTCGCGAACCGGTACGCCTCCGCCTCGGTGACGACAAGCTCACGCGCCTGCGCGCGGTCGCAGGTCAGATGACGCCGCAGCGCCGACACAAAGGTGTGCAGCGAGCCGGCCGCATTCCGTGGCCGCTGCCGCGGCCAGAGCAGGTCGGCCAGGCGATCGGTCGCCACCTGATGACCACGCGCGGCGAGCAGGATCTCAAGCACCTGCTTCGGCCGGGCGCCCCCTAGGTCACGCGGACCGAGCGTGCGGGCGCCGTCTTCGATCGCGAGCGGCCCGAACAGGCGGATCACAAGGCTCCCCCGATTCTCTTTTTCTACGCGCATGCGCTGCGCCATCCTTGGGGGTGGGGGGCGATCGGGCTTCCGTCTCTCTGCGGAACGGTTACTTGCAGCTGACAAGGTTCCGTCTCTTCGCGGGCGCGATTCGTTACACCACATATGCATCTGCGCGGACGCGCCTCTTACGTCTCAGCCCGGGCCGGAGCGGAATGATTGCCAAGCGATGCGGTCACCAAGCGGCCCCAGGCAAGCGTCACCGGCGGCGGCGCGCCGGCACGAGCATGCCGGCCTGATCACCGCGGCAGGCGGCGCAGCCGCAAGGGCTCGGCCACTGCCCGTGCCCGGCTGGCCTCCCCGCTCAGGCCGCGCTCAGCCGACGCTGAGGGGCCTCAGACATCATGTGAGCCAGTCCCTGGTGAAGGGAAGCATTCGATGCGTAACAAATGGCTGGTGTCGGCGGGGCTGGCCGCCGTCACGTTGATTGTCGCCGCGTGCGGGGGCTCATCTGCGGGCTCCGGCGGCGCGAGTAGCACGCCGTCAAGCACCGCCGCCGCCGCGTCGAGCCCGGCCTCGTCCGGGACGGCCCTGAAGACCGCGAAGATCGGCGGCACGACGGTGCTCACCAACGCCGAGGGCTTCACCCTCTACTGGTTCGCCCCGGATACCCCGGCCAAGTCGAACTGCAACGGTTCGTGCGCCACGTTCTGGCCGCCGGTCAAGGGACCCGCGACCTCAGGCCCGGGTGTTACCGGCAAGCTCGGCACGATCACCCGGTCAGACGGCACGGCCCAGGCCGCCTACAACGGGCATCCTCTGTATACCTACGTCGGCGACACCGCCCCAGGCCAGGCCAAGGGTAACGGCCTCAACGTGTCCGGCGGGGTGTGGCACGAGGTCATTGTGTCCGGGGCGGCCGCGGCCGTCTCCACACCGTCATCCAGCTCGGGCGGGAGCGGCGGCTCCGGGTACTGACGGGGCCCCAAGGCCGAGGGGTCCCCCCTGGGCGCATGATCCACAACTTCATCACCGGGACCTGACGGCGGGGGCTGCCGGACGATACCGCGGCCTCCGTCTCGTTCTGTCATCCTGCGGGGGCGCCGCTAGTTCACCGGCGCCCTCGCAGGGCACCACGTGACAAGGCCAAGAGCACGACAGTCCCGGCGACCGGGCCGTTCCCGGCCTGCGGTGACAGCCGGACCGATGGCAGAGCGGAGGATGAGATGACAGCACCGGGCGCCACGGGCCGCCGGCCGACGACGGCGCGGCTGGCAGGCATCGGCGTGGCGGCCGCCGCGGTGGCCGTTGCGCTGTACGTGGCAGGCAGGCTGCACACGCCCGACTACACCTTCAGCCTGTTCGGGCGGGTTGGGCTGGACGCGCTCATGCTGAAGTCCACGCTGGCATCCATCGCCCTTGGCGTGGCCGCGCTCCAGGTGCTCCTGGCCCTGTGGATGTACCGCAAACTGCCGCTGGCGGGCAGCCCGCCGCGCCCGGTGCGGCTGGCCCATAGGATCACTGGCTTCGCCCTGTTCGCGCTCACCGTGCCGATCGCGCTGCACTGCCTGATCGCTTACGGCGTGCAGCTGACCAGCATCCGGGTGGCGGTGCACTCCCTGGCCGGCTGCTTTTTCTACGGTGCCTTCGTAGCCAAGATCCTGCTCGTGCAGAGCCAGCGGCTGCCCGGCTGGGCGCTGCCAGTCGCCGGGGGCGCGCTCGCCGTCGTCGTCGTCGTGCTCTGGTATACCTCCGTGCTTTGGTACTACAACGGCTACCGGCTCCCTGGCACGTAGCCCGCGCCGCGCCTGCTTCACCCCGGGGACATGCCCGCCGCCGAGGTCGCCGACCGGTTCGGGTACTCCACCGCCAGCGTGCACCAGATGGCCACCCGTGCTGCGCACCGGGAAGATGAGCCTGTTCACCGACCGGTGGCCGGGCCCGAAAGGGCCCCGCAAGGCCACCGGAGAACTGAGGCAGAGGGTGCTCGCGCTGCGGCACAAGGGCATTCGGTGACCGAGACCGCCTATGTTCTCACCGGTCGGCAGCGGCTTCGGCGCAAACCGTCTGACGTGGACGGCGAACCCTCGCTGGGCGCCGAGGGCTTCGACCGCGCTCAAGAGTCGCTCCGGCCCGCAGCAGTAGACAGCGGTGTCCGGCTGCGTCAGCGCCAGAAGACTGTCCGGGTCGAACCTGCCCCGCACGGTGGAATGCCTTGACCGGCGGCAGACGAGCCAAGGAGCTCCGTGTTGGCGCCGGAGCTGCTTCCAGCCGTCAAGGAGCTCGTGGCGGGCCGGTGACCTCCAGAGCCCGGTGAACGCCGGCTCGTCAGCCAGGGGAGAAGGTCAGAGCGGTGCCGCAAACAGCCGTGCCCGCCTTGGCGTGTGAGGGCACGGCCGGGCCGGCCGGGCACAGATCGATCCGCCACCCGGCGGGCCCGTCGGTGGCATTCAGATGGAGCGTGCCGCTGAGTTCCCTGGTGGCAAGCTCGCCGGCCACGCCGACGCCCGCCCGGACTGGTCTGTCGTCGCCCGGCGTATCCGGGAATAGGCGACCGACGACTGGAACGACAATGTCGCCGGCGAGCGCTTCACGGGCAAAGGCGGCCGGCTCGTAAGTGGTCGCGCCACCGTGACCGGTAGCCGGACCGTCGTCGTCGGCGGCCAGGAATTCCGTGCGTCGCGGGGACTCGTTCACCGGGACCCAGCCGGCACTTCCCCCGATCAACGGGCTTGCTTACACACCGTACTGGATCAATCACGAAGCCTTGGAGGCCAAAGAGCTACCGGCCTCGCTCACCGTCGTCGGTGGCGGTGCCATCGGCGTCGAGCTGGCTCAAGGGTTCGCCCGGTTCGGGACCGCGGTCACGATCATCGAAGCCGCAGACCGCTCGCTGGCGGCCGAGGAGCCGCAGGCAAGCGAGCTGGCCGGCGAGATTCTCCGGCGGGAAGGCATCCGCGTCCTCACCCGGACGCGGCCGCAGCAGATCAGCCATGACGGGACGGATTTCACGGTGCAGCTTGACGGCACGGAGCCCGTAATGAGCGAGCGCCTGCTCATTGCCGCAGGACGGCGCGCTGACCTCAAAGTTCTGGGCGTATGGTCCGGGAAACGACGGGTTCATCAAGCTGGTCGCCGATGCTCATGCCGGAGTGTTTCTCGGAGCCACATCTGCTGGGCCAGCCGGCGGTGAAGTGCTTGGTGCGCTTGCGGTTGCCGTGCACGCCCAAGTCCCGATCGAAGTCCTGGGCCGGATGATCTACGCCCATCCAACATTCCATCGCGCGATCGAAGACGCGGTCACACGGCTCTCCCCCTGACATCATTCCGCAGGCCGCCAAGATCACATGGACGGTGACGGCGCGGCACCCTGCGCGCGGCCAACGGTCACGTCCTGGCGCGCCACGACACGGTTCCGGTGACGGCTGCGAGCAGGCCGGCGAAGTCTTCGCCGCAGGGGCCGCAGGCGCGCAGGTGCGCCGCGACGCCCGGGTAGCGCCGTTCGGTTGCACCGGTGCCCTCTTTGACGACGGCGTCGACGTAGATGTCCAGCATTTCCATCGCCTGCTCGCATCCCACGTCCCGCGGATCGGTCCGCAGGAACTGGTCAAGCGCCTGCCATCCGCTCATGACATCCCCGGTTCCTCGTCGTCCAGATATCCGTAAGCGACCAGATGCGCGCGGATCTTTCGCCGCGCGTCGAACATCGTCTTGTAGAGCGCGTTCCGCGTCGAGCCCAGCTCGGCGGCCAGCGCGTCCAGGGGAACCCCGTCGACGATGATCGCGACGAAGACGCGGCGCTGCCGGTCGCTCAGCACCTCGGTGACGGCCCGGCGAAGCGCGCCGGCCAGTTCCCGGGACTCGGCGTGCTGCGCGGGGTCGGCGCCGAACCGGTCCGGGATGCGCTCCCACGCATCGTCACCGGCCTGCGCCGGGGGATTGCGCCAGTAGTGGCGGCCGAGCTTGGCCGACACCTCGAAGATGACGAACTTGTACGCCCACGTGGTAAAGCGGCTGTCCCCGCGGAACCGGTCCAGTTTGCCGGTGATCGCCAGCAACGCGTCGTCCGCCGCCTGATGGGCGAGGTCATCGCGCTCGCGGCCCTCGACGCCGGCCGGGCGGCTGCGCCGCCGCAGCTCGGCGCTGGCGGCTCGCAGCAGCAGGTCATGCAGGCGGGCCAGAGCCTGCTCCCGCTCGGCGGTGCCGCGTCCGTCGCGGCCGGTGCCGGAAAGGCACCTGAGCCACTCGCGCGACTCCTCATCCAGAGGACCGCGGCTGGTGACCTTCCCGGCGGCCGTGCTCTCAGCCAGCGACATGCTCAGACTCTACAAGGCTCCCGCAACGCCCCCCGCGAGGTAAGACCACGCCGATCCGACGCCAAGCCAGCATGACCAGTCCGATGACCGCCGGACGGTCCTTCCGGGGAAGGAGCCTGAGGCCTTATGAGATTCGCACTATCCCGGCAGCCGGGAAAACGCGTCTCCTGGCTTGAGCAGGGTCATCGCGATCTCCAAACATCGAATGTGGTGCTAGCGGCCATGCGGAGTCAGAAACGTCCCAGATCTGCCCGGTGGCGTCGGTGTCCAGATGGGCAAGCAGCGACCGGGCGGACTGCTGCGGGCTGATCAGGCTTCCTCGCTGGTAGGACGCGGTGAACCGCTAGTGCAGTCCGGTGCCGATCTGGTCCGGGTCCTGCCCGCGGATCCAGGCCTGCATGGCGGTATCCACCTCGCCAGGGCGGAAGGCGTTGACGGTGACACCCGCGCCGGCCAGTTCGGCGGCGAGGTTGACCGTGTGCGCCTCCAGCGCGGCCTTGCTGGTGGCGTAGGCATTGGCCCGGAGCATGGCGGCCAGCTGGGCGACGATCCCGCTGGAGACGTTGACGATCCGGCCCCACCCGTTCGCGCGCATCGCGCGCCGCATCGCACAGCGCAGCAAGTCCCCGGCGCCTGACGCCCCGGTGGCAGAGCCGAGGACGACGGCGTGACTCGACGGCCGCGCCTGCGGCAGACTCGGCCGGGCAGGCGAGGCATCACCGGGCGGCAGCCGGCAGGGCGCAATGGCCTCCCCTCACGGCGCCCGCCGTTCCCGGACAGGTTCGGAACGGAAGGCAGGCGCGCCTGCCCCGGCAGAAGATCGGCTTATGGCCGCCGCCGTGGTCTTGCACCTGGGCAGCGCTGGCGAGATCAGCACCGCGCTCGTCGAGCGGGGACTGGCCGGCGGCCTCAGCGGCCCGCAGCGCGATCAGGCCGAGGCGGTCTGGCGGCGGTGGGACGCGATGACACCGCAGGAGCAGCGAGCGGTGGTACCTGGCCGATGCCCGGCACCTCGGGGTGCTCCGCGCCATCACCGATTAGCAGGCCGACACCTTCAAGGCCCCATACTTCGCCGGGCGCGGCCAGAGGCGGTTGAGGTAGCGGAGGGACCGCGCATCCGTTCGGACTGATGTTTTGGATTCTCCCCGAACGGATGGCGCTGACTGCCCCAGCGGCCCGGGGGCTACGGCCTGGTCTTGCGGCTGCCGGCGTGCCAGTCTTCCTCCACACCGGCTGTGCCAGGCTCCACGCCGAGCGACCGCAGTCGCGGCCGCTCGCGCAGGCTCCGCTTGAGCTCGGCGAAGCCGGGGAAGCTCGCCAGCCCGGTGACGTAGCTCCAGAGCCGGACGGCGTCCTCCGGGCTCGGCAGCCTGCTGATCACCGGCCCGAACAGCGCCGTGCCTTCCGGCGGGCTGAAGTGGATGATCGGCGTGCCGACGTCCTTACCGGTCAGCGACAGCGCCTCCTCGCCCTCGGCCCGGATCTCGTCGTCCCACCGCGTGTCGTCGAGCGCGTCCGCCAGGTCGGCGGGCAGGCCCGCCGCAGCGAGCAGCGGCGCGACGAACTCCCGGCTGCCACGAGTGGCTGCTGTCAGCTCGGCCGCACCGGATGCGTCGAAGATCTCGCCGCTCACGACCTCATAGAGCAGCCCGACGGCGGCCCTCCCGTGCTCGGCCCGCGCCCGCGCTGCGACCCGCAGCAGCCGCAGCCCCGAGGTATGCCCCTCCTCGTAGCCGACGGGGAAATGGCTGTCGTAGTCGATCTCCGCGTTGATCAGTCGCAGCGAGATGAACCGCCAGTCGACGGTGTAGTCCCGCTGCGCGGCGACCATCCGCACCCACTTGCTCGTCATCCAGGCGAACGGGCACACCGGGTCGAAGTAGAAGTGGATGTCTGCGTCGGTCATGCGGCCCTCCTGCCGGGTCACGCCACGTGGTCGCGCACATAGCCGACGAGGCCCACGACGTCGTCGGGGACGAGCCGTCCGATGGCGCCGCTTGAGTACACGCTGACGATGACGTTACCCGCGGGGTCGAGCACGAAGCCGGTGGACTGCAGGTACACCGGGTCCGGGTTGACGAAGGCGCCGGTCAGAGCGGAGACGGCGGGCGCGTCCGCGCCGTAGCCGACGGGGAACGTCAGCTTGTTCTTGGCGGCCATCTCCGCCGCGGTCTCCTTGTCGTCGACCGAGAGCGCGACGACGCGGATGCCCGTCTCCGCCAGCGTCGCGCTGGCCCGCTCGAACGCGCGCAGCTGCGCGGTGCAGAACGGGCACCAGGCACCCCGGTTGAACAGCACGACGGCGAAGTCGCCGGCGAATGCGTCCGGGATGGTAAGTGCCTGCCCGTCGTTGGTGTTGATGGTCAGCTGGGGGAACGGGTCGCCGGTATTGAGCAGGGGCATTGCGGTTCTCCTTCACGGTCGCTCAAGGCGGTCCCGACAGGGACCGCCTGCCTGTATGCGTCGTCCCCTCCCAAGGTCTTACTGATGAATGTCACGCGGGCGTGCCCTGGTAAGACACCGCCGCCGTGCGCCGCTAAGCAAGAGGCAGGCAGTTCAAGAGCATTCAGCGAACGGTCACGGGTCACTCCCCTGCCGTCCCGCTCGCACCGTTAGCCGTTAGGGAGACCGCAGTGGCAACTGACTTCGCTGGCAAGACCGCACTGATCACCGGTGCCGGGCGCGGCATCGGCCGCGCCATCGCGCTCGGGCTGGCCGACGCAGGCGCCCGCGTCGTCCTGCTCGCCCGCACCGCAGGGCAGCTGGACGAGACACGCGCCCTGCTGCGTGAGCGGGGCGTGCCCCTCGGGCGGATCAGCCTCGTGCCCGCTGACCTGGCCGACGAGGAAGACCGTGACCGCGCGGCTGCGGCCGTCCTTGCGACGGGCAGGGTCGACATCCTGGTCAACAACGCGGCCACTGTCGAGCCGCTCGGCCCCACCATCGGCATCGCGTCCGCCGACGTGCGCCTGGCGTTCGAGATCAACGTGGTCGCGCCGGCCGCGCTCACCGCCGCCGTCCTGCCGGGCATGCTGGACGCCGTCTGGGGCCGCGTCGTCAACATCTCAAGCGGGATCGTCGCTGCTCCGGCCGGCATGGTGCGCGGCAACGCCTACGCCACAACGAAGGCCGCGCTTGAGGCGCATACCGTGAACCTCGCCGCCGAGCTGCGCGGCACCGGCGTCAGCGTCAACGCCTACAGGCCGGGCGGGGTCGACACCGCCATGCAAGCCTGGATCCGCCAGCAGGACCCCGAGCGTATCGGCGCGCTGCATGAGCGGTTCAACAGGAACTTCGCCGAGGGGACTCTGATCACCCCGGAGCACTCCGCCGCGGCGCTGCTCGCCCACCTGGCCGGCGACGACACCGGGGCCATCTGGGACGTGAGCACCGCCCCCGTCGGCGCCTGATGCGCGGCCGGGCCGTGCATGTCCTGCCCCGTCACCTGACGGCGATGACACCGGCGGGCTGGTGCGGCGCCGCCTGCCATCGCGGCGTCAGCCGGCCAGCGCCGCGGGCAGGCGGTCAAGGGCAGGCACGGTGAGGTCTGGCTGCGCGCCGATCGTGTCGAACGGGGCGGCGGAGCGGTTCACCCAGGCCGTGCGCATCCCGGCCGCGCTGGCCCCGACACTGTCGAACGCGTTGCTGGTGACGAGCCGGATCTGCCCGACCGGCACGGACAGCCGCCCGGCCGCATGCCGGTACACCACGGGCGACGGCTTGAACACGCGGACCTCATCGGTGCTGATCCGCTGGCCGAAGAAGCCCCCCAGGCCGCTGTTATCAAGGCAGTTCCTGATCATGGCGGGGGTCCCGTTGGAAAGCACCACTAGCTCGTACCCCATGCCGACGAGCGCCCGCAGCGCGGGGACGGCGTCGGGGAACGGCTGCAGGTGGTCATATAGCCCGACCAGCCGCTGGGCCTGCCCGTCCGGCACGCGGGCCCCGACGGAGGCGAGGGCGAAGTCAAGGGCGCGGGACGTCACCCAGCGGAAGTCCTCGTAACGACTCATCGCCGTGAGCCGGAAAGAGTATTCCAGCTGCTTCAGCCGCCAGAGCCTGGCCGCCTCGCGGCCGTCAGAGTCGCCGAGAACCTGACCGAGCTCGCTGGAGAGGGCGAGCGGGTCAACCAGCGTCCCGTACAGGTCGAACGCCAGTACCTCGTGGCCGGTCACCGCGCCTCCCAAGTTATCCGCCGCGCTAGCCACTGGTGACCGCCAGGAGGAGCCCGGCGAAGTCCTCGCCGCACGGACCGCAGGAACCGCTCCAGTCTGCCCAGCTCTCTCATCGCTGCTCCAAGCCCGGCTCTTCCAGGTACCCGTTGGCGACCAGCGCCCGGCGGATCTTACGCCGCGCGTCGAAAATTACCTTGTAAGTGGCGTTACGCTGCAGGCCCAGCTCGGCGGCCAGCGCGTCGAGCGGTATCCCGTCGACCACGATCCCCACGAAGACCCGCCGCTGGTGCACGGTCAGCTCGTCGTCGACGACCCGGCGCACCTCCGCGAGGATGCCCGCCGACTCCGCGTGCCGCGCCGGATCGATCCCGAGCCGACCGGGAAGCCGCTCCCACTGCCCAGCGTCCAGCGCGACCGGCGGGTTGCGCCAGTAGTGCCTGCCGAGCTTGCCCGACACCTCAAGGATGACGAACCGGTACGCCCCGTGATGAACCTGCTCTCGCCGCGGAAGTCACCGAGCTTGGCCAGGATCGCAAGCATCGCGTCGCCAGCGGCCTGGTGCGCGACGTCATTGAGTTCCGGGCCGGTCACCGGAGTGCCGACCGACCGGCGCCGGACCTCGGCCAGCGCGATGCGGACCAGCCTCGCATACAGCTCACGCCCAGCCTATACGCGCGACGAGTTCATGGAGGAGTTCGTCCACCCCGACGACCGCGCAGCCATACAGGACGCACGGCAGAAGCGAGCTCTGCAGGTCCGGACTGAGTATCTGACCGAGATGCGGAAAAAAGCAGGGCTGACCCAGGCCGAGGTCGCCGAGGCCATGGGGGTATCCCAGCAGCGTGTCTCGGCGATCGAGAGCGGCTCGGTGGCAGAACTTGCCACCCTGGCTGACTACATCCGCGCCTTTGGCGGCGAGCTGAAGGTAATTGCCGACTTCGGCTACTCATGGCGCCGCGTAGCCTGACGCCGCCCGGCCCTCGGCACCCCAGCGTGGCCAGCAGTGATTACAGAAGGTAACGGCTGCTACGTAAACTAATGCCCATCTTCTAAGGCGATGTTTGCTCGGTGTTTGCTCGGATGTCGCGCTGCCACCAGACTGTGCCCGGTACCAGGCGGCAGTGAAATGGGTGGAGTCACGGACAAAACGGCACCGCCAGGCATTATCCGGCAGTAGGCGGACGCGAAACAGCCGACTCCTAATCCGCGGGTTCGGGTTCAAGTCCCTGGCGGCGCACCCGTCCTGACCTGGGGTGATACCCAATCCTGGCCCACTCGTGAAGGCCGTTTCCCGGCCATGCTTGCTCGACGTTTGCTCGTCAGTCCCGGACCTAATCCCGCGGGCCGCAATTGTCGCGTGGGTGCCGAGGAACGACGCGGGTGGGATTCGCAGGCGCCTCAGCACCCGCCGCACCTCACGGTGCGGCAGCTGCCTCTGCACCCTCCGCACCGTGACGCGCCGACCCGGATGCCCAGGCCGGGCAGCTCTCCCTGGATCCGCCGGTAGCCCC
>Ga0209240_1000754_pt1 | contig 13384 bp, 10 predicted proteins | sample GraSoi_2013_80cm_FD_185828 | JGI IMG/M metagenome (GOLD analysis project Ga0209240, IMG submission 185828) | Grasslands soil microbial communities from the Angelo Coastal Reserve, California, USA - Sample 9_17_2013_80cm (SPAdes) (version 2) | ecosystem: Environmental > Terrestrial > Soil >...
CACCGTCGGCCTCGAAGTCCACGCTCAGGTGCGGCTTCATGCCGGCGCCCGCGAGCCATGTGTCGAGGAATCCGGGGAAGCTTCCGGTCTCGTGCTGATTGACGAAAACGCTGTTGGCCGCCGTGCCGCGGCTGCGTGCCTCGCCAAGCTTCTGACTCACGAGCGCGAGGGCCGTGTCCCATTCGATGGCTTTCCACGCAGCGTTCTGCTTCATCATCGGGCCGCGGAAGCGATCGGGATTGTAGAGTCCCTGGAGCGACGACTGGCCGCGCGCGCAGAGCGCGCCCTTGTTCAGCGGGTGCTCGGGGTTTCCCTCGAGCTTCGTCGTGCGGCCGTCGCGAGTCTCTGCAATGATCCCGCATCCCGCCGCGCACTCACGGCACGTCGACGCATAGTACGTGGAGACGCCGGAGATCGTCTGGTCAGGATGCACCACGTACGGGATCAGCTTTCCGACTTTCTCGGAGCTGCAGCCCACCGTTCCAACCGTGGCGCCGGCGACGCCGAGCACCTTGAGGAAGTCGCGGCGCTTGACGCCTTTCGACTCCGTGTCGTTGGTCATGTGCGACTCTTCCTCGAGCCCTTTAGTAGTGACAGGCGGCGCAGTCGTACCGGGCGCGGCGGCGCTCCGACGACGGCGTTGCGGCGGAATGAACGCGAGCTTCGGTGTCGCGGCTGATCGCGGAGACTTGCGCGGTCATGATGCCCGCGACCGAGCCGGCCGTGCCATAGGGGACACCGCCGGCGTAGCGCGCCGGCGTGACCGTGTCGTAGCCCGCGGCCTTCATGCCTTCCTTGGGATCGTAGCCGTTCACATGGCAGTTGACGCACCAGCCCATGTTGAGCGAGGCCGCCTGATACACCTTCGGCATGCCCTGCACCTGCCCGTGGCACGTCTGGCAGGTGACGCCGGCGTTCACGTGACGCACGTGCGGGAAGTGCACGTACTCCGGCACCTTGTGGATGCGGACCCACGGGACGGGACGCGCGTTCTTTCCCATGTTCGCGACGTCCGCGTACTTCCACAGCTTCTGGATCTCGGCCTTGCCGGCCGCCGTGGTGCCCATGACGGACTGGTGGCATCCCATGCACGTGTTCACGGCGGGTTGTGGCAGTAGAGGCAGTTGAGCCCGAGTCCGCCCTTTTCGACGGAGGCCGCGTGCTTCGGGTGTGGGAACGCGATGGGCTGATCCGGGGCGCTGCCCTGCGAGGAGGAAGCGCCACTATAGGCGGACAGCACCACCGCGCCGATCGCGAGCACCAGCAGGCCCGGGATGGCGGTCCACTTCCTCTGCTGCGTCATCGGGTTGGGGTCGAGGTAGAGCCGGGAGCGCTTGTGAACGAATTCACAAGGTCCATTTCTGGCCAGCAATTTGACTGGACGGCATTGCGCTCGCAAGCCGAGCGCGATTGGACAAGATCAAGTCGGCATTTCCCTTACGAAGCGAGGGCTCAGCGACCCTGCATCGGTAATGCCGGGATCGCGCTGATCGGCTGGCAACAGATCGAGATTCGCACGCGAGTTCTGCGTCAACCGCAACGGCCAATGCGTTCCGTAGACGAATCGCTCCGCGCCCATCGTGCGGAGGAGGTGCGCGAAGTGCTCCTCCGGAGGCCCCCACACCCACGCGAAGTCCCAGTAGACGCGGCCTCGCTCCACTGGCGTGAGTCCCCAGTGCGTCTCCTCGATGAGCTCGCGTCCCGCGCCTGTGACCACGATACAAACGTCCTCTCCGGTGCGCGCGAGCGCACGCACGTGCGCAGCACTCAGGTCGCCAGCCACGTCGAGCGGTGAGCGCTGACGGAGATCCTCGAAGCGGACGGTGAGCAACAGCGGTCTCGCGGACGTCGCGCACGCGCGTGCCAGCGCGTTCATGCGTGAGTCGCCAGGCTGAATGCCCCAGTGCTGCGGATACGCGCGAATGGCTACGGCGCCCTTCGCGACGACGTCAGCGAGCATCTGCTCCCAGCCGGGCCAGTCCGGACGAATCATCGGGGCTGGAAGCAGGGTGGGATATGGCGCGAGCGCTGCGAAGAGCGCGGCATTGCCCGGCCGAGGATCGCGATGCCACGCCGATGGGAGATGTCCGACCCACGCGCCGGTCAGCCGCTCTCGTTCGAGCACCCGGACGAGCGTCGCCGGATCGGGATGCGGCACTTCGCGAAAAGGATACGGACCGATCCACGCCGCGCAATCGATCATGCGAGCTCGCAGCGTGGAAAGGTTCCGGTGGCGAAGATGCGGGCCGCGTTCCGCCAGCGTACGTCCATCACGTCACCCTCGGCGAGGCCGATGACGTCGAGCGCGCGCAACTTCGCCAAGCCGGTTTCCATGGTCAGATCGCATGCCCACAGCAGCCTGCGTGCACCGAGAATCTCGACTGCCTGATCCAGCATGCCGCGATCCACGCCGCTGCCGGAGAGATCGGCGACAACGTTCGGCGTCTCGCGAATGGCGGGAAGCGTGTGTGCCCAGTCACCGCCGCCGCCGAGATGCGCGAGGATGAAGGTCACCTTGGGGTGCCGCGCGGCGAGGCACGCGAGATCGAGTCCGTCCGAGATCTCCTGATTCGGCCAGTCGCGTGTGCGGTGCTGCCAGATGTGATGCAACACGGGTAGCCGTTGCCGCGCGGCGAGCTCACAGATGGGATCCACCAGCGGATCATCCGCGCGCCGGCTCGCGAGCAGCTTTACACCGACGGCGCTCAGCGCAACACATCGCTCGATCTCCGCGAGAGCGTGGCGGGTGTCATTGGGATTGACGGTTGCATACCAGCGCACGCGGTCGGCTTGCGACGCCGCGAGCGCCGCCATGGCGTCGTTGCCGCGCGTGACGTCTGCGGGAGACGGAAAATATGTCGGCGACGTATGGCCATATGAGCCGAGCACACTTGCGACGTGATAGGTGACGCCGATGGTGTCGCCGGCGCGAACGCGAGCGTCATTGAGACGGGCCCAGTCGCTGCGCCCCGCGCCCTCGTGGTAGAAGTGCGCATGAACGTCGATCAGCGGCGCGGTCTGTGGGAGCTCACGCATCGCGACACCGGGCATCACGAGTGCTCGCGCACGGCGACCAGTGCGGCACTCGCGGCGGCCTCGATGTCGCGCAGCGCCGATTCATCATGGGCGATGGCGGCGAAGTTGTATGCGCCCCGCTTGAAGAGCACACCGTTTCGCGCCGCTTCCGCCACGAAGAACGACTCGAGCGCGGGATCGCGCCAACGCATGAGCCACATCTGGTCGATCCCCTCGGTGCTGACGCCGCCGACACCGCTCGCCGCAATGGCGCGGTCCACCGCGGCTCGCATTTCCCTGCCCGTTTCGGCGAGCGTGGCGCAGATGTCAGCCTCCTCATGCCAGTCGAGCACCGCGAGCGCCGCCGCGAGCGCCGTGGACTCGCTCGCGAGCGTGGACGAGATCCACGTCTCGGACGCAACGCTCATGAGTGCGTCCCGCCCCACAACGGCTGCGAGCGGATAGCCGTTGGCGAGTGCTTTCCCGAACACGGCGAGATCGGGCGTCACGCCGCACACGTCCTGGTATCCGCCGGGCGCGACGCGAAAGCCGGTCTTCAATTCATCGAAGATGAGTGCGGCACCGACAGCATCACAGATTTCGCGTGCGCGCTGCAACCATTCCACCGACGGCAGATGCTCGATGACCGGCTCGAGGACAATTGCCGCCAGCGATGAGGCCGCAGCCGCGGCGGCCAGATCCAGCGCGCCGATCTCGTCGAAGGGCACCCAGTCCACCGTGCGACGTACGCTGGCGGGCACGCCGGCGCTGTCGGAACACCAGTCGTGCCAGCCGAAATAGCCGCAGGCAATCACCTGCTCGCGCGCCGTGTACGTGCGCGCCAGGCGCACGGCGGCAGCCGCCGCTTCAGCGCCGGTCTTCATGAACAGCACCCGCTCTGCGCACGGGATGATCGCATGCAGCCGCTCAGCGAGCTCCACTTCGCGCCAGCTCGACAGGGCGGAGACATTGCCCTGCGTGGCCGCCTGGACGACCGCCTCGGTGACGCGCGGCTCGCGATAGCCGAGTGCCACTGCACCGAGTGCCATCGTGCAGTCGAGGTATTCAGTGCCGTCGGTGTCGGTGAGGACGGCGCCACGTGCCGAGGCGAAATGCGTCGGGAGGTCAGCGTCCGCGTCGCCGTAGAGCGACGCTGCGCGCTTGCTCCCCGTCGAGGCGCCAGTCGGGATGATTCGTTCGGCCCGTTCACGCCAGGTAGTGTGAGCCGCCGTTTCGGGCTCGGTCTCGAGATCTGCCTCTCGCTCGGCGGCGTCGGATTCGGCAGATGACCTATCGTCGTCCTGCGACGTAGGTGGCGCGTCTGTCTTGCCGCGGCCGAAGATGCGAGGGAGTGGCATGACGAAAAGGTGTGGCGGCGCCCGTCCGCGTCAATGCTCGCGCGTGCCGCGGCCGGTAATGTGTCGCGGCTGGCGCGGTGACGACTCCTCGGGGCGCTCGGGCATCGCACGGCCGGTGCGCTCGAGGAAGCGTACAATCTCCAGAGAGATCGCTCGAAGCAGGCTCAGCTCACGGTCATCCGGCTCGGCGCGGAACGTGAGCGCGCGAATGGAGCGCATGATGTGTTCGGGATACCGCGTCTTGAAGAACTGGATGGCGTCGAGGGCCTGGTGCGTCTCCGCGAAATACCGCTCGAGCAGCTCGGTAGCGGGCGGCGGCGCTTCCTTGCGCGGGCCGCGGATGGCGCGTGTGGCGTCACCCGCCGCGAGGTGCAGCTCGTACAGCGCGATGAGCACGGCCTGCGCGAGATTCAACGACGCATGCTCGGTGGTGGGAACGGTGACCGCCGCGTGGATGCGGTCGAGAATCTCGTTCGGCAGCCCGTTGTCTTCGCGTCCGAACACGATGCCGACGCGGCCGTCGTCCGCATGGGTCAGCGCGTCGTCCGCCGCACCCTTGGGGTCGAGCAGCCGCCACTTGGCGGCACGGCGCCGCGCGGTGTAGCCGAGCAGGCGAATGCAGTCCGCCACCGCCGCGTCGAAGTCGTCGAAGTGCTCGATGTTGTGAATGATGTCCCAGGTATCGTGGGCAATGCCCTCGAGGCGCACGGGATCATAGGCACAGGGACGTACGAGTCGCAGCGACGTGACGCCCATGTTCTTCATCGCGCGGACAGTCGCGGCGATGTTGACGGGATCCTGCGGCTCGAAGAGAACGACGGAGATGCGCGAGAGGCGCGAATCAGACATGCGGGAGAACGAATCGGAGCAGCCGGTGTGGCTCATGCCGGTCACCCCGAAGATAGACGAATTCTCCGGCGGCACCGGACATCACGAGCTGGCCGCGGCGACGGGCGCGGCCAGGAACGACCTCGTTGACGAGGATGTCGAGGAAGAACTCCGGCGTGCGATGGTCAATGTGCAGCGTCGCGTCGAGTTGATAGCCGGATGAGGTTGGGCGCCACCGCGCGTCCACGGCGAGCTGGTTGTTCCAGCCCTCGATCTGCCGCATGGCGACGCTGCTCGGCTCCGGAACGAGCAGGAGTCCCGCGTTGCGATCTCCGGCAATGGCGTAGAGTTGGACGCTATCGCCGTGGATGGACGCGGGATCGTTGTCGAGCTGGTTCTCGGTGAAGACGGGCACGAACAGGCGCTGCGATGCCGGCACGTTGATCTGCACGAGCACTGTCCCGGGGGTTGGGCGCGAGACGGAGACCGTGGCGTGTGGAGCGCCCGCGCCCTGCCACGTGAACTCCGAACGGCGATAGTGCGGCTCGCCGAGCTCGAACGTGGCGGGGAGCGGCATTGCGGGGAGCGCGGCGCGTGCGCGCTGGGCGGTTGCGTGTCCTGCATCGGACGCGCGCGCAATGAACCCCTCGAGCTCGTGAATGTCGATGCCCTGTGGCGACTCGGATTCCACGGACCACCGTTCATCCGTGCGCATGTGCTTGTGACGCGACCCGTCGCGGCAATGCACCACGATGCTGTCGCCCTCGCGTTCGACGGAGCGGACGGTGTTTCGCCAGCTCCACACCGAGACGAAGCGATCGCTCACGGATGTGTGGCGCACGACGACCATCGGGCGCGTGCCCTCGACGCCGGGCGGCGCGGGCGCGAACGCTGAGAGGGCCATCGAGCCCGGTGGCGCGAAGAGCCATCCATCCAGGACTGCGCCGCCGTCGCTCGCGCGCATGGCCAACACGCCAGTGGGGGGAATGAGCACGCGTTGCACATCGGACAGGTAGATGAACCCGTCCTCTGCCCGCGTGCCACCGCTGACCGCGCCCGAAGGGCGCGACCGGCGCCCCGAGGCGTTGACGCCGTGAAACGGCAACGCGATTTCATGCGGTTGCGCGCCCGACCATGCCAACTCGTCCACGAGATAGTCGTGCAGCGCGATGACCGTGCGCGTCATGCGCATGCCGGGCGCCAGCTCGACCTCCGCCGTGATCCATCCGGCGCGGCCGTCGTCGGCGAAGGCCACCAGCTCGCCATTTACGCGCCGCTGCGAGAGACCGTCCACGAGCGGCGCGTTGTGCGCCAGGGTGCTGCGATACCAGTGCAGCGATGGGTCGACGTACGATCCCGTGCCGGGGTCCTCGAACCAGCGGTGGACGCCGTCCGACAGCGTGAGGTTGAGACGATCCGGGTGACCGTGTCCGCCACCGGACTCGCCGTAATCGAGCGAGACGTAGATCTGCCCACCCTCACGACGGATCACGCCGATCCCCTGCGCGGGCAGCAGGTCCGACGTGAGCGGAAGGGCGGTCAGCTCGGGCAGCGTCGCGCGCGCGCACAGCAGCGATCGCCACGAGAGATCCGCTCTGCTGAGCCCCGTGGCCGGCAGATTTCGTTCGACGTCCGCGGACGATGCAAAGCGTCCCGTCTCGCCACGCGGCACAACGGGGTCGTACAGTCGCGCGAGCATGCTGACCAGGCGCTCGTCGTCGCGGTCCGCGATGCCGATCTCGCACGACTCGGCGAAACGCGGCTGCCGCACGCTCACGCCGTACTGCGAGTCACGCCGCGCCGGATAGGTGAGGTCGGGCAGCAGCGTCCGATACGGGGCCGCGAACCCTTCATGCATGCGATTCATCAGCTCGAGCGGCAGCGCGTGGCCAGCCGTTTCCGCGAGGCGCACACCGTACCACAAACCTCGATGCGCGAACAGGTGATAGTTCTCGCCCTCGTACCACGTGCCGTCCGCCAGCAGGGCCGTTCCGAGATGTGCCTCCAGGCCGCTTGGACCATGCAGCGCCTTGTCGAAGCGCACGCGATCGTCGAGCAGGCGCGAAGCGGCCAGCAGTGCCGCGTTGTTCCACACCTGCCGGTTGGACATGCCCTCGTCGTACGAGGCGATCAACGTGGCACTCGGCGCGATCAGGTGGTCGCGCACGCGCGCACCGACGGTGAGCGTTTCGGGCGTGGGCGTGGTCGTCTCGAGCAGGTCGAGCGCGAGACAGAGCTGGAGGAGCCAGATGGACTCGAGGTACGTGCTGAAGAACGGCCGCGAGGGACCGAGCACGTTGTCCGCGTTGGGATAGCGCAGATATTGGTTCGCACAGCGCTCCAGCATGAGCGCGGCGACCTCGCGACATCGGGCGTCATTCAGCACCACGCCCAACACCGCGGCATGCAGGACACGCTCGGCCAACCAGAGCTGATACCAGTACAGCCGGAATCGATCGTGCAGACCGCCGGCGTACTCGCGGTTGCATACCGGACAGATGTGGCGCGGATCGTAGGGATCGAAGCGCAGCATTGCGCCGTCGATGGTGCACCGTCCGCCGGGCCGGCTCAACAACGCCTTCTCGCGCGGCACCTCCGGGGGCGACTCGAGGAACGGACGCAGCTCCCGGTGGAGGCCCTGCGCCAGAGGCGCGAGCTCTCGGGCCGCGACGCCAGCGCGAGCTCCGAGCTGCGACGTCGTGATGAGCAGCGTCACGAGCGATCCCCTCTGTGCGCGAAGTGCCAATCGTGCAGCGTCACCAACTCACCTCGCAGGTCCATGTGGACGCCGCGGACGCGGCGCGAAAGTCCTTGAAGTCCCCTTGAATGGTACAGCCACGTCGCGGGCGCGAGAGAGTCGAGCGCAACCTGTACATCGCGCCACGCGAAGCGCTGTGCGTCGCCGGCGGGCGCGTCTGCTGCGCGCGTGCAACTCGTCGAGTTGCCGCGAGTGGAATCCAGTGTAGTCGAGCGTTCCGCCCGCCTGCGCGCTTGCGAACATCGCACTGACGTATGACAGCGACAGATCGCCCGGAATTCCTGCCACCAGCATGTCGAACTCCTTGTTCCTGGCGCGCGCCGCGAAGAGGAATGCACCCATCTCGGTCTGCCGAACGCGTACGACGATGCCGCGCGCCGCGAGATCGCTCTGGATGAGCTGCTCGACGACATTGTCTCCGGTGCCGACGGTAAGCAGCTCGACGGCCAGCTCGCGCCCGCCCCTGACACGCCGACCGCCGCTGCCGCGCCGCCAGCCCGCGGAGTCGAGCAACGCGTCCGCCTTTCCCGTATCGACTCCGGCTGCCGGGTGGTGAAGCGGGTTATCGGGCGAGATGGCCGACGCGTCGGCGCGTCCAAACCCGGAGAGCGCCACTTGAACGATGCGCTGCCGCTGGATGGACAATGCGACCGCTCGCCGAACGCGAGCGTCGTCGAACGGCGCGCGCGTGGTATTGAAGCAGAGCGCCGTGCCGAACAACACGGGATACGACACGATCCGGAGCGTCGCGTCTCGCGCCGCAACGTCCGACATCGTAGGCGAGATGCCCGCGACGTCGAGCTCTCCGCTCGCGAGTCCCGCGAACTTCGTGGTGGCCTCGTCCACCACGGCGACGACGAATCCCGCGAGCGCCGGCGGCCCGCCAAGTGATGCGGGAAAACTCTCGTTGCGCGCGAAAGTCCAGCGCGCGCCTCGATGTCGCGATACAAAACGAAATGGGCCGTTGCCCAGGGGCGCGTCGTTGAACGCGGCAATGCGCATCGAGGACCGCGGCACAGATGCGAGCCGATGTGCGGGAACGATCGGCAGCTCGGCAAGCAGCGGCGGGAGTCCCGGCGGTGCCGTGCGAAACGTGAGGACCAGAGTGGTATCATCCGCCGCGACCGCGGTGTCGAGCCTGGCGAGCTCCGCGCTGCGAGAAAATCCCGTCGCCGGATCCCTGGCCGCCAGATAGGTGAACGCCGCATCGCGCGCCGTGGTGCGCACGCCATCATGCCAGGTGAGGTCGCGCGCGAGCGTCAACGTCAGGATGCGTCCGCCGTCGCCCCAACTCCAACGGCGCGCAAAGTACGGCTGTGGCTGAAGGAGAGCGCATACCGCTGTACCTGGCGCGACAACGGGTGGACGGTGACGAGCGGATTCGCCGACTCGAGATCCGCGCCAGAGGCCATGACGAGGACGTCCGGCGTGCGCTGCGGCGCGATGCACGCGCACGCGGCGAGTGCCATGGCTTCAAGCGCGAAACGGACGGATGTGCGCGACGTTGACGGGCTCCCTGCTCGATGCGATATCACCGCGTGCCCGCCTCCGCTCTGCTTCGCGCAATCGTGCGCGCCGTCCTGCTGTACTGGTGCGTGCTCACGCTCACGTTCGCTCTGTTGCGATTGGCACCGGGCGACACCGCGTCGCTGCTGGTTCCACCGGGTGCGAGCGCCGCCGACGTAGCGCGGCTTCGGACGCAGCTCGGACTCGACCGGCCAATGGCCGTGCAATATGCGCATTGGCTCGGCCAATCGCTCGGCGGCAACATGGGGACGAGCTTCGCGGCGCAGCGCGCCGTGCGAGACGTCATCGCGGACGCGCTGCCGATCTCGCTGGGGCTGGGCATCACGTCCCTTGTGCTCTCCTTCGTGATCGGCATCGCCGTGGGGCTGATACAGGCGGCGCGGCGCGGACGGCTGGATGCAGCCCTCACCGTGGTGAGCGTCGTCCTCGTCGGCTATCGCGTGCTTCACGTATCTCGCCTCATCATGGAGTCTGCCGCTCGCGCTCCGCTTGCCCGCGATCGGCATTGCAACGCCTGGCGCCGACCTGCACGGCGTGCAGCGATTCGCCGATCTGGTGCGCCACGCGATTCTGCCGGTCTGTCTGCTGTCGGCCATCGGTGCGGGCGGCGTGGCGCGGTACGTCCGCACCAGCGCACTCGATGCGGTCGGTGCGGATTGGATGCGTACGGCGCGTGCGAAGGGTGCGGATGCACTTCGACTCTATCGTCGACACCTTCTGGCAAACCTTCGTGCGCCTCTCCTGACGCTCTTCGCGCTTGCAGTGCCGGGGACGGTGGCGGGCTCCGTGTTCGTGGAGACGATCTTTGCATGGCCCGGAATCGGACGGCTGATGGTCGCGTCGATCGTGGCACGCGACTACCCGGTGGTGATGGGTTGTACGATGATGTTCGCAGCGATGGTCATCATCGCGAATCTGTTGGCGGAGGCGCTGCTGCCTTGGGCCGACCCCCGGATTCGGGCGTGATGGCCGGACGCAGCTCGACCGGCGGCGAGCGTGTGGCACTCGGCACACTGCTGCTTCTGGCGGCTGCCGTCGTGATCGTGCCGATGCTCGCGTCGCACGATCCATTGCGCATCGACGACGTGCTCGCCCGGCGCCTCGTGCGGCCCTTCGCCACGGATGACCGGGGTGCCTGGCATCTGCTCGGCACCGATCGATTCGGCCGCGACCTGTTCGTGCGCATGATGCTCGCGGGGCGGCTGTCGCTCCTCGTCGGCGTCGTGGGATCAGTGGTAGCCGCAGTGGTCGGCACACTACTCGGCGCAGCCGCGGGATGGCGAGGCGGTATCGTGGATCGCACGGTGACGTCGGCGGCGGACGTTCTGCTGGCCCTTCCGCGCCTCGTGTTGCTTCTCGTTGGCGTTGCGCTGTGGCAGCCCGGTTTGACGACGATCATCGTCGTCCTCGTTGCCACCGGCTGGATGGGCATCGCTCGTCTCGTGCGCGCCGAAGTGATATCCGTGCGCGCGCGGCCGTTCATCTCCGCGGCGGCGGCGCTTGGCGTCGGCGCGCCTCGGCTGCTGTTCCGCCACGTGATTCCAAACGCGCTGGGCCCAGCGCTCGTGGCAACCACCCTCGGCGTCGGAAATGCCATTCTTCTCGAGAGCGGGCTGTCGTTCCTCGGACTCGGTATCCAGCCGCCGGCGCCGAGCTGGGGCAACATGATCGCGGGGGGACGCGATCTGCTCGTCGTGGCGCCGTGGGTGTCGCTGGCACCTGGCGCCGCACTCGTCGTCACTGTCCTTGCCACCACGGTGCTCGGCGACGCGTGGCGCGACCGTCTCGCAGGCGATCGATCGATCACCGCGCGAGTATCGTAATGATCTCTCGCGGTCCGGCGCTGAACCCGATGGTGTCATCCGTGATCTCGAGCGGCGACAAGCGCGTCCCGTCGAGACGCGCACGAAGGGCCTCGCTGACACCGTTGCCAACGCGCCACGCACCCTGCACCACGACGTCGCGCAGGTTCACGCATCGGAGGACCATCCATCCCTGCTCCGCCGCGGGCATCGCTGCGCTGAACGCGAGACCGTCGCCGATCAACTCGAGACCGGTTGTGGAAACCGGCTCGTTGGGGTTCGAGCGCAAAGATGCTCCAACCAGCGGCTGGAGGACATCATCAGCGAGCGACTCGATGTCACCCACGGGCAGCTCGGCGCCGCCAGAGAGAAACCGAATCGCAAACTTCGCTTCGTACGGCCCGATGCTCTGAGCGGTCGGCGTAGCGGCCGGCCATCCCGCGTGGCCCGGCCGTTCGCGAAGATTCGGACGCGACAACTCGCCCACCGAGCGCACGAGCGTCACGGCAACCCGCCCATCATCCATGCTCTCGTACTCCGCGAGCCCGTCGGAGACGAGCACGACGCCGCCGGTGTCGCCGTTCCAGCGCGCGACCCAACGGTGCAGCGGTGCCGTCGGCACCACGCGCTCCATGTCATCGTCTTCGGATGAGATCGTGAGAGGCTCGCGACGCACAGGGCCAAACGCAGCGTCGGCAATCGTGCGTCCTCCATCAACGCCCGTCGCGAAGACGACACGCAGCCGCTGATCCTGCTCGCGATTGTCACCGCGGAGCGCGAGGCGCACAAAACTGGCATTCGCGTCGAGCTCGATCGTGACGCGGCAGCGTCCTCCGGCGCGTCCCTGCAAACGAAATTCCGCGCCGATGGCTCCGCGCAATGGCCCGCGATGGACCAATCGTCGCCGCGAGAACGCGGGCGGAGGAAGGGTCTCCCGAATGGCCGGCGTATACAGGTCGCCGAAATCCGCGTGGCGCTCGAAGCGCACGACGTCGCGCACGACGTGGCCGCTTTCGTGGTCGGTGATCGATACCTCGCCGAGCTCGGACACCTCGACATGCAGTCTGCCGTTGTCGAGGCCGAACCCTTTCGCTTCGACAGGAGAGGGCACCTTTCGCGAGGTCGGCGTAGCCCCTTCGAGGAACGTGCGCACCGAATACCCCGCCATGGGCGGAACCCAGCCCAGCGCTGTCAACTCTTCTACACGGTCTGCATCGGGATATGCGCGAGGTGATTCCGTGAGCTCGTACGCTTCGCGCCGCGAGAGGACCTGTAACGGAACGCCGGTGATCCCAAAGCGCCGCGCCTTCTGCGCCGCGCCCTGACGAAGTGCGGAACCGGGTCCCACGGCGACGTCGGCCAGTTTCGTCGTCAGCACAAGCTCCATGATGCCGCCGCGTTCACGCGCCGCGCTGTTTCGCACGACGACACATGGCTTCCAGCGCTCGGACGCGGTGCGCGCTATCTCCGCGTCGTGACCCACGAGGCGGTGGAGCGCTTCGGTCCGCAGCGACCGTGCCTGCTCGCGGGCGGAGCGAAGACGTGCGTCCATCGCAGCCGCAACTTCGTCGATCGACGTGCCGCGCAGTGTGTCGTGCGGATGTGCCTGAAGCAGCGTGCGCCACGCGGCCTGGAGCAGCGCGCGCGCCGCCGCGTCCGCGTTGCCAAGCGCCAGCCACGGCTCTGTGTCGCGCACCAGCAGCCGCTCGGCGTGCGCATTCCCCCGCTTCTGTGCCGCGCGCGATGACAGAGTGCCGCCGAGCGTCCAGGTGTAGCCGTAAGAGTCGCGGAGTTCGCCCTGAATTTCGTCGAGCGACGCGTGGCTGGCGGCCTCCACGATCTCCGCGGCCGCCGCGGTGAGCGACAGGTGGCGGACGCGCACCGGAGCGGCGCTCTCGGACAACGCGTCGATTGCAGCGGCCAGATCACGCTGCCGCGCGTGGTGGTCCGCGCCACTGAGAAGCAGCGACAAGCCCGTCCGTGCGCGCGGAGCGAGCGCGTCGCGCAAGTGCGTCCATCGCTCCGACGAATTCTCCGTTGGCAGCGTGTTCCCGACCTCGTATCCCTGAGGCGGTAAATGATGGACGAGCACACGC